>Ga0123335_1004093_pt1 | contig 19363 bp, 15 predicted proteins | sample BiotimSIPDNA_2_FD_89707 | JGI IMG/M metagenome (GOLD analysis project Ga0123335, IMG submission 89707) | Anaerobic biogas reactor microbial communites from Washington, USA - Biogas_R2 time_0 SIP DNA | ecosystem: Engineered > Bioreactor > Anaerobic > Unclassified | place: Washington, USA...
ATCGCCCTGGCTGCGTACCCATGCATCCAATGGCATGGTTCGAGCGGAATGTTCTGCACAGGTGCGGCCCCGCACAGGTATGCTTCGACGTTATTTAGTCTCCTTTCTTTTGCGTCTCACAGTTTGATATGTTGACTAAGCTGCGAGTCACTGCGGCTCACGCGTCCTGTAAGGACGATTGAATCCATTTCCCATTCAATCGTCCCTACGGGACTGACACAAGGGGCATACTGATGTTTCCCCGCCTCTAAAGAAGCGGGCTACCTTCAATCGTCCCTACGGGACTGAAACCCGGTGTACCGGGAGCCGGAAAACGCTTTCCAAAAATTCTACGGTGATCCTGGCAACCCGTTTGTGAAAGTAGTAACCAAGAGTTTTGAGACGGCCTCTAGAATTTGGGAACGAGCGGGAAAAATTGGAATTCGGGAACCAGTTGCAATCCAGCATAGAGTCTGAGAGCCGGCACAACACGAGTGTGGCATCAGGATAAAACAGGCATTCAGGCATTTTATTCTGTAAATGTACAACAAAATCTTTCGGTTTTCGTGTATAATACTTCCCGTTCGATTTCAAGGTTGTTCTCTATAAGATGGAACTGTGGAAAATATCCTTGGAAGTGTGAAACGTCTTTTACAGACTTGGATCAAGCGTGAGGAGGTGTAACGATGGCCGAAACATACACGGTTCAACAGTTGGCAAAACTTGCCGGTGATTTCGTCGTGAAGAAACGCGGTTCATGGGACCATGAAGCGTGGGAGGAGTTCTGCGGTGCAGCCGCAGCCCTCGGCGTGGAGCCGGATGAGGAAATGCGGGCACGCCTGGGATTGCTTCTGGAAACCCTCAAAGTATTTTATGTTTCCCTGCCCAAACGTGCCAAGACCCTGGCCAGGCGGAAAACGCGGACGAAAACAAAGAGCAAAGCCAAGGCGAAGGCGAAGCCTCGTGCCAAAGCGGCCGCTTCCATTCCTCCTTCCGGTGGTGTATCCTCCTGACGCTGTCTGTGCCGGGTGAATATATTTTTGAATTACGCTGTTTGCTTTTCATATAAAGAAATGGAATAGTGTTCCGCGCCATTACCTGACTTGGTGATGGCAGATCCTTTCAGGAACGCCGGCGTTACTGCCGGCGTTTCCGGTATTCGAAGGATTTACTGGCTGAAGATCTGCCATGTCAAAATGATACTGGCAGTACGGCTGAGGTTCCTGAAACCTGTTGACCCAAAAGAAAATTGTTTTCCACATGCTCTAAACATTCAGGATACGCTTAATCTATGGAGATAAAAGGATTTTTATGGATATGACTGAGCGCGATACCTTATGGGAACAAATACGGGCCGAAGCGGCTGAGGGCGCCTGGCGGGAGCCGATGCTGGCCAGTTTCCTGCACGCGACGATATTAAATCACAAGACCTTTGAAGACGCCTTGGGTTTCCAGCTGGCGAGCAAACTGGAAAGCGCGACCCTGCCCGCCATGTCCCTCCGGGATCTCATCCAGGAGGCCTTTGACTCGGAGCGGCAGTTGGGCCAGTTTGCGCGTGAAGATTTGCTGGCTGTCCACGGCCGCGATCCCGCGTGCCGCAAGTTCTCCCAGCCGCTGCTGTATTTTAAAGGCTATCTTTCCATCCAGGCGCAGCGGGCCGCCCATCATTACTGGCACAAAGACCGTATTCACCTGGCCCTGTTCCTGCAAAGCCGCATTTCCGAAGTGTTCGCCGTGGACATCCATCCCGCGGCGCAGCTGGGCAAGGGTTGTTTCATTGACCATGCCACCGGGGTGGTTATCGGGGAAACGGCCGTGGTGGATGAAAATGTATCCATGCTCCACGGGGTGACCCTCGGCGGCACGGGGAAGGAGCGAGGCGATCGTCACCCCAAGATAAGGCGGGGCGTGCTGATTTCCACAGGGGCGAAGGTGCTGGGTAACATCGAGGTGGGCGAGGGCGCCAAGATCGCGGTCGGTGCGGTGGTATTGGAGGATGTGCCGCCGCATACGACCGTGGCGGGCATTCCCGCCCATCCCATCGGGCGCGAATCCATTGAACAGCCTTCTCTGGAAATGGACCACCGTTTTAAGGGTTGATGGAAGTTCCTCCCTGAAAAAAGGATAAATCACCACAGGAGATATGTCATGACCAAGTTTCAAGTGTTTTTGTGTGTGTGCGGATTGTTGGTTACCCTGACGCCGGCGGTGCGGGCTGAGGAGGCTGCGGTTTCGGTCGGATCGCGTCGGGAAATTTTTGTGGACGATCTGCTTATCGCAAGCCTGGATAATGTCAGGCTGGCACTGGGCACGCCCGTGCATGTAGGCCCCGCGCTTGCCTTTGACCAGCCTTGGGAAGGCCGGTATTGCGGCTACGTCACGGTGTTTCAGGATGGAAACCTGTATCGGATGTATTACCGCGGCCTGCCCGAAGCGGGCCGTGACGGGTCGGACAACGAGGTCACCTGTTACGCGGAAAGCACGGACGGTATTCACTGGACAAGACCTGAACTGGACTTGTTCACGGTGCGCGACCATGCTGTCAACAACGTCGTATTGGCGGGCCATGCGCCCTATTCCCATAATTTCAGCCCCTTTTTGAATACCCGCCCTGGCGCTCCGGCGGACGAACGCTATCTTGCCCTGGCCGGCACGTCAGAGACCGGGCTGACCAGCTTCGCTTCGGCTGACGGACTTCACTGGCGTAAACTGAATGAAGGCATTATTAAGGAAGGGGCTTTCGACTCGCAGAATGTCGCGTTCTGGTCCGAGTCCGAAGGGTGTTATCTCTGTTATTTCCGCACTTGGTCAGAAGGGGGATTCGGCGGCCACCGCTGGATCAGCCGCTGTACCTCAGAGGATTTTGTAACCTGGTCCGCCCCGCAGGTCATGGACGCCGGGGGAACGCCTCCGGAACACATGTATACCAACCAGACCACACCCTATTACCGCGCGCCTCATGTGTACATCGCCCTGGCGGCCCGTTTTATGCCCGAACGCCGGGTGGTGTCGGAAGCCGATGCGCGCAAACTGGGCATCGAGGGCGGCTATTTCAAGGATTGCTCGGACAATGTGCTCATGACGAGCCGGGGCGGAAACGTGTATGCCCGCACGTTCATGGAGGGCTTCGTGCGCCCGGGGATCGGTCTGGAAAACTGGACTTCCCGCACCAATTATCCCGCCTGCGGGATCGTTCCCACGGGAGACACGGAAATGTCCTTTTATATCCAGCACAATTACGGACAACCGACAGCCCGCCTGGACCGTTATTCCCTGCGCCCGGATGGCTTTGTCAGTGTGCGGGCCGGGTATGACGGGGGACTTTTTACCACCAAGCCCCTTCTATTCACGGGCTCCTCGCTCTATCTGAATTTCAGCACTTCCGCGGCCGGCGCCATACGCGTCGCCCTGTTGCATCCGGACGGTTCACCCATTGCTGGTTACGGGTTTGAGGAGAGCGCGGAAATCATCGGCAATATGCTTGACCTGCCGGTACAGTGGAACGGCAATACGGACATCAGCGCATTGGCGGGCACACCCGTATGCATTCAGTTCCAGATGAAGGATGCCGACCTCTTTGCCATCCAGTTTCGTTAAAAAAACTGTCACACTTCCTGTTTCCCGGGTGTATACTATGTAAACGGTGATACTGGAAAAATCCGGGATGTTCGTGCAAGTCCGGAGTGCATTATGCATCTGGATGCCAATGGTGTTTTATGAAGGAACATCCTTACAAGATGCAGTTATCCAAATTCCGCCAGTGCGGACAACGTGGAGTGTGATGCCATGAAATCCAGCAGCATGCTTTTGGCAATACTTGTTGTCTGTCTTGCTTTTTTGTCTGGGTGTCCGAAAGAAATTCCTCAATATACGAGTGCCAATTTGAATGTCAATTCCCGGCAAACAGCGGGAGATTACGCTGCCATTGGTGCGGAGGAAGATGTTCCTTCGGATGGCGAGGGGGATACGGAACGGGAACTGGTGGAGCCGGATGTCATCCGGCGTGAAGGTGACCGGCTCTATGTCCTGAACCAGTACCGGGGCCTGACTATAGTGGATCTGACAAACGAGGTCATTTTATCCCAGACCCCTACTTATGGCTATCCCCGAGATTTATACCTGGCCGGGAACGAAGCCTATGTGCTGGTGAGTTATGCCCGCGATATTTCCGTTGAAAACGATCTCATCCGGGTTGCCTATGGATCCAAATTGTACGTGCTCGATATTGCCGATCCGGCGATGGTTTCGGTAAAGGGCACCTTCTCCTTCGAGGGAGACCTGGTGGACAGCCGGATGGTGGGCGATGTCATTTATGCCATAACCAGCGATTATAGCTGGTATGAATGCTGCGAGGACGGCGTGGTATCTACTGAAGCCATGACCAAGTCTTACGGCACCACGGGCGCGGTCAGTGTTAATATCGCCGACCCTGAAAATATTTACCAGGCGGACACCGTAACGTTTGACGGCTATGGCAATCTGATTCAGGCCACCAACTATGCCATTTTTACGGTGACGAACGATTACGAAGGCAACAATAGCCTGATCACCTACGTGGATATTACCGATCCTGCCGGAAAAATTGCGGTCCGGGGCATGGCAACGGCGCCGGGATACATGGCGGACCGTTTTAAAATGGACGCTTGGAACGGGGCGTTGCGCGTGGTGACCAATACCTGGTGGCCGGAGCGGCAGACCTTCGTGACCACGTTCGATATCACGAATCCGGACACCTTTGGATTGCTCGGCCAGACAACCCTGGAAAACGCCTCCGGGGAAACGCTGTTTGCCACCCGTTTCGACGGTCCGCGGGCGTATGTGGTCACGTATTTCACGGTTGATCCGCTGTTTGTTCTTGATCTAAGTGATCCGGCGACCCCGGCGGTGGTGGGTGAACTCAAGATTCCGGGATGGTCCACCCACATTGAGCCCCGGGGAGACCGGTTGATCGCGCTGGGCGTGGATGACGAAGAGGGGCGCCGTGTCATGGTCAGCCTCTTTGATGTAAGTGATCCCGCGGCCCCGCAGCGCCTCGATTACGCCAGCTTCGGCGATGCATGGTCCTGGTCCTCCGCATACAGCGATGTCAAGGCCCTTACCGTGCTTGACGATATGATCCTGGTTCCCTTCAGCGGGTATAACCAGGATGACGGCGCGGGTTATGACCGTCTCCAGTTTATTTCCTATACCCCGGACGCGCTGGATGTTCAAGGTTTTGTGGATGTGCAGGGTAGTGTGGTGCGCTCCTTTGAATACACCGACCGCTATTACGCGGTAACCCAAGAGCAATTGGCGGTGATCAACGCCGCGGATCTTTCGGCGCCGGTGGTGGAGAATGCGCTTGCCCTTGCCGAAAATGTGGTGGATGTGCTGCCTTTATCCAACGGCTGGAAGGTCGAGGTTATTCAACGGTATGACAGTGGCGACACGTTGCTGCGGGCGAAGGATTATGCCACGGGTGCTGAAGCGGGCGTTCTTGCCGTGGCCGCTTCGAATGTGTCCGAGGTTACGGCCTGGCACGACGCGGTGGTCCTTGTTTCCCCGGTTTATGAATATGAACCGCAATATCGCGCCTATTACAGGGTCCGGCTGGTTGATTTCAGTGATGTCAATGATCCTGTGGAGATAGGGGTGTGGACTGCGAATATAGAACCCTGGTGGGGCGGCTGGTGGTGGGGCAGGGGTGGCGTCATACTGGAGGACGGAATCGAGGTGGCAGTTGATACGGCCGCCGAAAAAGAGTTGTGGTATTACCCTTACTACTATGGTTCCGGGGCTGCGGCCTTCCTGGCGGGAGACTTTCTCGTCCTGCGCGGAACCCGTCCTGGTACGGTCTGGTGGTGGGACGATGAGCGTTTCCGTAATACCCTGGCGGTGATAGATCTTGCGGAGTCGGATGTGGTTCGCTACCTGGATCTTGGCAGACAAAACATACACAGCATGGCCGCCGTGGACAACCAGGTGTATATCACCACCTTTGATGAGGTGAGCGCGGTTGATGGGCAGGGCGCGTATTGTTCCTATTACCTGCAGGCGCTGAACCCCTTCAACCTCAAGTTGGGTAATCGGATAAATGTGCCGGGCGTGTTTATGCACAAGGTCCCGGGGTCGGCCTACTGGGTTTTTGAAGATCAGCAGTACGATGAAAACGGCGGCGCCGCAACCTTGCTGCGTTCGGCAACCCTGTCCGATGACAGTGCGACGCTGGTGGATTCCCTGGATCTTGGACAAGGTTACTGGGATTTCACGGCTGATGGCACGGATCTGTATTATGCGGGCATGCCCTATTCCGGCGAGTACTACTATGGCGACGACGTGGTGGATTCAGAACCGGGCAGCGGTTCCGGTGAAGTTGTTGACGGGGCAGCCAAATCTGAAGAAGAGTATTATAAGGCGGGCGTATATTCCCTTTCCGGTGACGGCATGTTCGAAGAAGGCGCGGTACGGCCGGTAAGTGCGGACTGGTGCCTGTTGTTGGGCGCACGCAACCGGCAGCTGTACCTGACGGTGGCCGGATCGGTCATTGCCCGTTACGATTTCAGCCTGACGCCCCCCGTGTTGGCCGATGTGGAACCTACCATGTCCTATCCGTCCACCATTCGCTTCGATGACGGAGTAGCCTATATTTCCCTGGGTTATAGCGGTGTGGTGGTTATGGAGTAAGCCTCGGACAGCGAATTTGACAGAGAACCCCAAAGTGATCTGGTGACGAGGTGATGGTGCCTAATACGCGCCATCGCCCCGTTTTTGCTTTATGAATGCCGTCCCCCGACAGGAGCGTACGCATTACATCATGAATCGGTATCGGTATTGGTATCGGGATCGCTATCGAACATTATCCGATCCCGATACCGATACCGATAATACATTCAAGTTTTGTATACCGGTATCTTATGCTATGTGTTACCCGCTTCGGCGACTTCCATGGCGATGGCAGCCCACCGGGAGAGTCGTTCCGGGTGGTAGCGCAAGGTGCTGATATCTTTCAGGATGAATTCCAGGGGGCAATCGTAACGCGCGCATATTTCTCTCGTATGGAGGAGGTCCCGTCGGACAAGGTCTTCATCGAAGGTGTCATACGCCAGGAAAGCTGGATTAGGTTTCCTCGAGTATACATAGTCACGCCCGATGGCCTCCGCGCCGCGTGCTTCATTAACCCAGGGGCTCATGGAAACCTTCCGCACGTTGGGAATCCGGCGCACTTCGTCCATTTTGCCGTCCAGGGGATCGCAACATCCGTAATAAACCAAACCGAAGCGTTCGCAGATGCGGATGGTATAATCCACTTCGTACTCTTTAAAAGTTGCTGGCGATACGGCGGAGAACATCTGGGCGAGGCCGAACATCCAGCGGTCTTTTGCGCGCGGTTTTTCAGGGTTGTACCCGGGTGCGGGCAGTTCATCCGTATAGGCGCCGGTGCAGTGTATCAGGCTTTGTGGTCCGCAAAGCAGGCCCAGTGCCTCCAATTGGTCCAGCAGGCCGAGGTAGCCCTCCGTCATCCGCGCCGCCAGGCGGTGCATGTATTGGGGCTTTTCCATGAGCGCGTACAGGGCGTTTTCCACACCCATCCAGGTGGCAATGGGATCCCACAGCGACAGGTAGGGGTCCATGCCCTCGGCGCGCACTTCCAGCAGTCCGTCAAAGAGTTCATGGGCCACCGCAAGGCGAAGGCCTGTTTCTCCTGCGTCATGAGTGATTTTCGGCGTGCGGATCTTTTCAAGGTCTTCCTCGGTCTCGAATTGGTTAAAAAAACGGTGGCCTATAACGTCGTTGGCCGTGTCCGTAGTCACCGTCTCTTCCTTGATTTCAATGCCGAAGCCGGTATTATGAATGGCCTTCGGAATCCTGATAAAAGGTTCGACCACCATGTCGACCCGGAAATGACGCCACTGGTAGAGGATGCGTCGCAGCAAAATTTCATAAGTGCGGCATTCGGCATCCTCACAACGCGGCATGAGGTCGTCGTCGGGGAGCAGTTCATTCCAGCAGACCTGGTCCATCATGACCATGGGCCGCTCCGGGTTTCGCGCGTTCAATTTCCGCCATAAGCGCCGCTTCTCCTCCTGCATAGGAAGCGCGGCGATTTCCTCGGTGCGCGCCGCCAGTTCACGGATAATTTCCTTGTCCCTTTTACTCGGCATGCTGTGTAACCTTCCGATTGCCATATTAGTCCGAACCATGACGGCAAAGATTGTACCTGAATCGGCGGTTAGGATCCTTCCTGTAATCAATGAACAGGTAGGTGGCGCCGGAGAAAGCCCTGCCGCGTTATTCTATATAGAGCGTTTCCTGACATTCACCTGAGACTATAATCGCTATCGGAGTCACTATCGGAATCGCTATCGGAATCGGTCTCGGTGCGGCTTATGCAATAATAAAGGCTGGGATCCAAAAACATCTTGTAAGATAACAAGTTGTCAAAAAGAGGATGAATACCATGCCCTTTGCTTTTCCTTCCCACCAGGGACTGATCGCGCCTCTGTGGCGGCGTTGGCCCGGCCTGTTCGATGTACCCGCCCTGTTCATCGGCGCGGCGATGCCGGATGTTGTCGACGGTATTATCGGGGTGACACGGGGGCATCTGGGACAGGGGCTGGGGCATTCCCTGATTGCCTTACCCTTGCTGTGTGTGCCCGGCGGGTTGGTGTTATGGTGGCTGGCCCGCGTAGCCTGCCGAAATCTGAGCCTTTGCCGGTGTGACAACTTCTGGACGCGCGCCTGGAATGCGGGCCTGGCATCTGTTCAGGCTCCTCCCGCCCCGGGAACGCGCCTGCGCCAGGCGGTAGTGATAGGCCTGTCCATGAGTTTGGGTGTTTTTTCGCACCTCCTATTCGATCTCATTTCCCATGGCGGATTCGTGTGGTTCTATCCGTGGATGCCCAAGACAAAAATCTTTCCGGCCTGGTGGTACATTGTCTGGACGGAGGTGTCTGTGCCCGGGTATAAGCAATACGCCATCGGCCCCCATTTCCTGATGTGGATATTCCTGGGGATACTGGGCATTGTGTTGCTGTTTTATCCCTATCTGCGCAAGGAAAATTGACAGAGAGTGACAAGGAAATGCGATTCACCACAGAGGCACAGAGAACACAGAGAAATAATATGAAAGACAAACAGCACTCTGTGTCCTCTGTGCCTCTGTGGTGAAACAGAAACAGGAGATCATTCATGGAAGGTGATCCTCTAACAGGCAAGGTTATTGGCCTCGGGATAGAGGTGCACGGGCATCTTGGGCGGGACTGTTGGATCTATCCTATGGGTAGTCCTTGGCAACCGGAATTGTTTCTGGTTACCATAAAGCACGGAAGAGACAGTACAAGATATTTATGCTGAAGAAGAGGAAATTTATTTTCCACAGAAGCACAGAGGACACAGAGCAAATAAACGCGTAGGACAAATATAATTCTCTGTGTTCTCTGTGCCTCTGTGGTGAAACAGAAACAGGAGACCATTTATGGAAGGTGATCCTCTAACAGGCAAGGTTATTGGCCTCGGGATAGAGGTGCACAGGAATCTTGGGCCGGGCTTGCTGGAATCCGCCTATGAAGAGTGTCTGGCCTATGAACTGCGTTTAGCCGGCATTCCGTTTGACCGTCAAAGTGAATTGCCGGTTCGATACAAAACGGCAATGCTGATTGTGCCTATCGCATAGACTTGCTGGTCGAGAACAGTCTGATTGTTGAATTGAAGGCTGTCGATAACCTGTTGCCCATACACGAAGCGCAAGTATTGACCTATATGAAATTATCCGGGGTTCATAAAGGCTTACTGATTAACTTTAATGTGCCTGTACTTCGATCTGGCACAAAAAGACTGATATTGTAACAGTTCTTCATTTTGTTTATTCAGCCCAAGGCGCGTGCAGACAAAAAAATACCTCTGTGTCCTCTGTGCCTCTGTGGTGAATATTTTCGTCTGGTTTTCCCTTGGCGGGTAAAAAGAGTACAATCAGCGAAAATTATTCTTGTTTTTCGTGGATCCGCAACAATCTCTGAAAGGAGTTATCCGATGAACAAATCCGTGCGTATTATGCCTTGCCTGGACATGCAGAACGGCCGGGTGGTGAAAGGCGTTCATTTTGTGGACATTAAGGACGCGGGTGATCCCGTGGAATGCGCGCGCGCTTATTGCGCCGCCGGCGCGGATGAACTGGCGTTGCTTGACATTACAGCCACCGTGGAAGGCCGCGCGACCATGCTTGACGTGGTGCGGCGGGTTGCGGAAGCGGCAACCGTGCCTTTCACCGTGGGCGGTGGCATTAATGATGTCGCGGCGGGTGCGGCCGTCCTGGACGCCGGCGCTGACAAGATATCCGTGAGTAGCGCTGCCTTTCGTCAGCCGGACCTGGTGCCTGAGATGATGAAGGCATTCGGGCCCGGGAAAGTGACCGTGGCGATTGACGTGGACCAGAATCCAGCGCTGCCTTCGGGCTATGAGGTTTACATCGACGGCGGGCGCACGGCCACCGGCGCGGATGCCATCGAATGGGCGAAACGGGTGGACGGCTATGGTGTGTCCTGTATTTTACCGACCAGTAAGGCCGGCGACGGCGCGCGCACCGGGTATGATCTTCCCGTTATCCGGGCCATGGCGGACGCGGTGTCGGCGGAAATCGTAGCCTCCGGCGGCGCGGGTACGCTGGAGCACTTTTATGAGGCTTACGACGCCGGCGCGACGATTCTGCTCGCGGCGTCGGTGTTCCATTTCCACATTATTGATATCCCGGAACTGAAGCAGTATCTGCGCGGCCGTGGCGTCGATGTCGCGGGCTAGCATCACCGGGAAACGCGGAAGCGGAAACCTGTCTTTAATGCGGCCGGGAGCATTATAAAATGTTGAAAAGGGCCCTGACTTCCGTCGTGCTGCTTGTGCTGGGATGTCTTGCCGCGGCGCTGGTCAGCGAAGCGGCGGTACGGTTGCTGTCACCGCAACCGGAAACGCCCCGCTGGTTCGAGGAAGACGCCCGATACGTTTATAGACTCAAAAAAAACTTCAGGCAACAGTACCGTTTTGCGGGCTCTGATTTTGTCATGGACGTGCGGACGAATGCGCTGGGATTGCGCGACGGGGAATGGGATCCCGATGCGGCCAGCGCGTGCACCCGCGTACTGTTTCTGGGGGACTCTTTTGTTTTCGGGTACGGCGTGAATGTCGAGGACCGTTTTGACACCCGGCTCGCCCGGCTGCTTGAGGGGGAGGATCGGCTGTACCGGCTGATCAACGCGGGGGTGCCCGGTTGGGGCACCATCCAGGAAACGCGCTTTGCCCAGGATCATTTCGGCGTGTTCCTGCCGGATATTCTGGTGCTTGCCTTTTGCGGCAACGATCCCTCGGACGACGCTCAGCTCCTGAACGGGGAAATGGTGTTTAAGGAACAGGGCCTGATCGGCTTCCCGGGCAAGGCCTGGCTCCGCAACCATTCCCATCTTTACCGCTTTGTATTACGCCATACCACGGTGCTGCGCCGTGCGCTTCTTCGGCAAGACGACAATCAGGAGGATGCAACTGTCCATGTGGACGCGCAAAGCGCAGCCGTACTGACGGAAGACGCGTGGGAGCGTTCTCTTGACGTCATACGGGAACTTCGCAGCGCATTCCTGGAATTCAATCCGTCCGGGCGGCTGCTTCTGCTGGCGACGAATCCCGAAGATGCCACAATCCGTGAACGGTTGTCATCCCTGGACAACGGGGACAGTTTGCGTTACCTGGATCTGTACGATGCCGTTAGGAACATTCCACCGGAACAAAGGACCCTTCCCTTCGACCGGCATTGGAGCGTGAAAATGCATGCCGTTGTGGCGGAGGCGCTGGCAGAAGCGATCCGGGGGCTGGAGGATGGCGCTTAATTTTCCGCCAGCCAGCGTGCTTGTTTTCGCATGGCCACAAGTTGCGCTTCCTGTTCGGCGCTGAACGCGCCCTGCCGGTGCGCGTAGGTATCCATCCATACTTTCAGCCGATTCAGGCTTGCCGGATCCAGGACAATCCCTTCGTGTCCGCCCTCCGTCGTCAGGAAGGCAAGCAGTTTGCTTTGCCGTGCTACGCAGTCCCCGATATCCGACCGGTCCTTTTCAAAGGCCAGGGTGCGCAAGTCGTTTCCGGCATGGCCGATAAGGGTGTCATAGGATTTTTTCGGGGTCAAATCGAACGCGGCGGCCTGGGTGTCTTTGTTGTCGGGGGCGTGGCATTGAACGCATGACCTGTCCAACACAGGCTGCACCAGCACGTCATATCTTAATGGCCATGTCCCTTCCGCCTCGGGTGTCAAGAGGGAAGGGGCCCTGCGGGCCGCAGCGGGAAAATGCGACATTACCGGCGCGGAGTCGCGGGATTCATGACATCCGACGCAGGAAAGCGCTTCACCCGGCTGCACATAGGTCAGGGTGCGCATGGTGCGCACTGCCATATTTTCCGAATCCAGCGCCTGAAAGAATACCGGGACGCCGGATGGCACCGCGAAGTATGCGGAGCCGTCCTGTTCCACAGGAACCGTTCCAAGCACCGCTTTGCCCGGATCTTCCGCGGACACGCCCAGTACGGGCTGATTCATAAAGGGTTGCACTTTGGGCAGTACGGCGACGACACGCAGGCGCGCGATGGAACCCCGGGGGATGTCTTCCATGCCCTGGTAAATGTCCTGAAGAAGTAGAGTGCCTTCGGCCGGCGCGGCCTGGTCCACCGTGTCAGGCAGCAGGAAGGGTTCGGGCCGCGGACGGATTGGAATGGGGGTTTCCGACGAGATGACCGGATCCCGATACAGCAGGTTCAGGTTGCCGAAAGCGTCATAGAGGTAAAGACCGGACGCGTTTGGCGGGTTACGTTTATCGTCCCCTTTCATGTACGCGTGAATCGGCAGCGCTTTGTCGGACCAGGAGACCAGGAAATGCTTTTCTGATAGGGGCCATGGCCCGGCGTAATAACACGGGGGGCTCCCCTCGGTTTCTGGGAAACAGACCTCGGGGGTGATGCGTTCCTGGGGCGCTTCGTATTCGGTGCCGCGCGTCCGGTCCAGCAACACGAGCGAGCCGCCCGTAATGGAATGGTGAGCGGTGGCGGTGAACACGAGTTTTCGCGAACCCGGTATGGGCCGCGCTTCGAATACGCATTGAGGCCGGTGGGTGAAATTGCCGTACACCAGTTGCGCCTGGGTGCCGTCGGGGCGGGTTGACCACAGGCTCATGAAATCACCGTTGAACCGGTCGATGTAATCCCAGCGCGCGTAAAGCACCTCGCCGTCATGGTCGACCGCCGGGGTCCACTCAAAGTTTTCGAAGGCTGAAATGGCGCGCATGTCGCCGCCGTGCCGGTTTATCCTGTGCAGCGTGAATACCGGCACGGGTCGTCGGGCATCGCCGCCGCAGCGCACGTAACTGTCCTGCTGAACGGTGGCGCAGCTTGCCTGGGCACTTTCATATCCCGCCTGCAAGGAGGTGCCTTTGCGGGTGGACATGAAAACAATGTCGCCCCCCGGCAGATAGCGCCCGTCGAAATCGTTGTAATAACCTCGGGTCAACTGCCTTATGTCCGTGCCGTCCAGGGTCATTTCGTAGAGGTGATAGAAAGCGTCTTCGGGCAGGTTCGTTTTAACTGTTTTATCTTCGATTTCGGCCACATGGGGATAGTAACGGCAGTACGCGAATAACACCCGCGTGCCGTCATAAGAGAGGTCCGGACGCAGAAAATTGCCTTCCGGCCAGTCCGGGGTGATGCAGCGGATTCGTGGGTTGTCTTCCTTGTAGCCGGATAGGATATAGATGCCGCCGCCGCCGCGTGAAAACCAGCCGTAATACTGGTCGGAAATATGGGGAAACATGGTAGGCGCGCGTTTTACAAAAAGAATTTCGTCAAAATCGAGCAGAGGATTCCGCAGGGCAAGCGACCGAATCGCATGGAGGAGATCCATGCGCGCGGCTTCCCGTTCCCCGTCGGAGGATACCGCGTTGTGCAACGTCGCCCGGTTGACAGCCGCCTCGAAAGCCGATGCCTCCCCGTCGATATCGGCGTTCAATTCGCGCAGGCTGGCCAGAAGCGCCCGGCCCCGGCCGATTAAAGCATCCGTGCCCATGAATTCCCGGTTACCGGCGCCATGTGCCGACGACCATTGGCTGGTGCTGCTTTGCGTGGCGGGCTGGTTTAAAGACAGGTTATTGTCGGAACCGTCCGCGTAGACTTCCACTTCATCCAGATGCAGGTAATCCGTCTCGGGCAACTGAATCCGGACATACCGGGCTGATGCGCTGGCAAGAGGGATTTCCAGCGGAAGGCTGTCCGTCTTGCCAAGAAAGGGACTGCCGTTGTGTTGATAGGCTTGGCTGAAATTGATGGCATCGTCTGAAAGCAGCACCTTCAGCCGCGCCGCCCGTGACGCGTAGCCGCCATCGCAGCGGTTGAAAATACGGACGCGCCCGAGCGGGTAAACAGCGCCCAAGTCCACCTGCCACCACGGTTCCTGTTCGCTGGCGGTGTGGAAACCCCAGCCCCCCGTAATCATCCCATCGCATCCCCCGGCGGCGTCACTTTCCGGCGTGGCTTCCTGCGGGAGATAGCGCACTCCCCGCTGGCGCGCCCAGTCCGCCTCGATGGATTCTTGGGTATGGCCGGATGGGGACAGCGAAGCCGCCAAGCAGAGAAAAACAATAAGTCGTTGATAAGATGCTGAAAACATTAAGGGTTCCGTCCGTGTGGCTTGAGGTGATTAAGTGCCTTGTCCAATAACCTTGTTTTCATCATCGTCGGCGGACAGACACTTCGCGGTCGGTGGTCTTACAAGCCAATACATGGCGATATTCTAGGCTTTTGCCGCCGTATACTTCCAGCATTTTGATGATTTGAGAAAAATATTTTTAACATTCCGGAATATGGAATGTCGCTTTGCTAAGATTCACAACATACCGGTTCCGGCCTTCAAAACAGGCCTGAAACGGTATAAAGCGCTCCGGTGAGGTTGGCAGGGCGATTTTTGCGCGGCACAGGACTAACAGCGGAAGCACCTTCAGGGGAACAGCGCTTCCCGCCTGTGCCGCGCCCGCTGGCGAGGGCAGGCGCTACAAAAAATCCCTCAGGCGTTGGCAGTTTTTTCCAGGGAATGGATTTTGCCACAACGAGGGCATTTTACCAAGGTTTTTTTATATTCGGGCGGAATTTTCATTTTCAGGCCGCAGGCACATTGTAGGAAACGGAACCGGTTCATGGTGCGCACCAGGTCGCCCGCCTCGCGAAACCGCTGCCGTTCGCCCGGCTCAGGCTCCGGTTCTGGGGCGCGTGCCTGTCCGGCTGTTGCGGCCATCAACGCCGGGCCCATGGAGCCCTGCCCGGGTTCGGCTGCGCGCGCGGCTTGCGCCTGCCTCACGGCTGCAAGTTCCGCAGCCAGGGCGGCTTGGGGGATATGCACCTTGCCCGCGCCGCTGATTTTGCCCGCAGCCGCGGCGTAGGCATTGTACGAAGCGCCGCCGCCCATGGACCGCAGAATGCGGATGCGCTCTTCTACCGGGGGATGGGTGCTGGTGAGGGAGGTCAAACTGCGGGCGCCCGCTTCCAGGGGATTGATGATGTACATGGGCGCCATGGCCTTGCTCACGGACGCTTTGGTTCCCGGGTTTCCAGAAATGATCTCTAATGCGCTTGCCAGCCCTTCCGGGTAGCGGGTGTAGACGGCGCCGCCCGCGTCGGCCAGGTATTCGCGCTGGCGGGAGCAGGCGAAATAGAGCAGCTGCGCCAGCAGTGGCGCCACAATGGCAAGCACCAGGGCAACCACCAGCAGCACCAGCCGCGCGGCGCCGTCATTCCGGTTTGACCGCCGGGAAGTATAACGACGTGAACCGCCCAGGTTTGAATACCACATGACCCGCAGAAATATTTCCGTAATCATGATGATGGAGCCGAGCATGATGCTCGCAAAGGTCATAAACAGGATGTCACGGTTGGCGATATGGGAAATTTCGTGTGCGATGACGCCCTGCAGTTGGTCCCGGTTCAGCCTGCCCAGCAGGCCCTGGGTGACCGCCACGGCCGCGTGTTTGGGGTTGCGTCCCGCCGCGAAGGCGTTCATGGACATGTCTTCCATGATGTAGACTTTGGGTACCGCCGGAAGTTGCGCCGCGATGGTCATTTCCTCCACCACGTTGAAGAGGCGGGGATGATCCTCTTTTTTGATTTCCCGGGCGCCCGCGGCGGCCATGAGGATGCGGTCGCCCGACGCGAAAGCGGCGAGGGCCTGCCCGCCCCAGATCAGGAAGGCGACCGCCATGCCGGCAAGGCCGCCGACGGGGATGAAATAGCGGTAGTGACCCATGACGAAGGAATCGGTCGCCGGGTAGACGGAAAAACCGACGGCGAATCCCACCGCCAGCAGCAAGGCCAGCATGAGGAGGATCAGGAGCGCGGATTTGCGCCGATTGGCGCGTACCAGTTCAAACATGCCGTGTTATACCCATCATCAAGGTTGCTACAGTGATGTCCCCGAATGTAAAACCTGTGAGGGTTACGGCGCCTCACAGGTTTTACGGGTTTGGCCAAGATCAGGAAAAGGCCACCTTGGGCACTTCCCGTTCCGCGGCGTTCTCGATTTCAAAGAATGCTTCCTTCTTGAAATTGAACATGCCCGCCACGATGTTGCCCGGGAACATTTCAACCCGGTTGTTCATGGTCATTACCGCGTCATTGAAGGCCTGCCGTGCGAAACTGATCCGGTTCTCCGTGGAGCTCAGCTCCTCCTGCAGGGCAAGAAAATTCTCGTTGGCTTTCAAATCCGGATAGCGTTCCACGACAACGAAGAAGTTGCTCAGCGCCTTGCTGAGTCCGCTCTCGGCCGCGCCCTGTTCCGCGGGTCCGGCGCCCTTGTCCGACGCGCCCTGGGCGAGGTTGCGGGCCTTGACGACGCTTTCGAGCGTTTCCCGCTCATGGGTCATATAGCCCTTGGCCGTTTCCACCAGGTTGGGAATCAGGTCGTGCCGCCGTTTAAGCTGGACGTCGATTTGCGACCAGGCATTCTTGACCGCGTTGCGCAGGCGTACCAGCGCATTGTAGACACCTGCCACCCAAAGGGCCAGCAGAAATACTACCGCTCCAATTACAATCAGTCCGATCACGATACCGCTCATGGGAAGCTCCTTTTTACCGGGGTTAAGGATTGGGCGTATTGTCGCCTTTTTCGGGGAAGAGGCTGTGCAGCCAGCGAATAACCGGGGAATCCAGGCCGGAGTCTACGCCCTGTTCAATAACAGCGGCTAACTCACCACTGTCAAACCATGTTCCATGTCCTTTTGGACACAGGTCACGTACGATTGGTTTCGGGCCGCCTGTAACCGACTTGTTCATGGGGGAGTCACATAAAGGACAGAGGCGGACTTGTTCATTCTTGGCTATGGCGGGATTCCCGGCGGTAAGAAAGCCCTCCGTCAGAGTGTGGTCGCCAAGCAGCAGGTAAAGTTCGCCGGCATCGAGCCAGACGCCGTGGCATTCGCCACAGTAGTCCAGTTCGACTTCATCGTATTCCACAGTGAACAGAATTTCATTACATGCGGGACAATTCATAAAAAACATTCTATGCTTATTTCCGGGAGATAATCAACCGTCGGACTTCCAGCCTGTCAGGCTGAACATGACGAGGTGGTTCATGGCGAACGGTTGACAAAGATAAGGAAATGAACGGTGAAACTGATACTGAAAACGATGGTCCTCTTCCTTTTTTTGATTGTGGCGGGCGTGTTGGCCCTGGGGTTGTTCCTCTATTTCAAAAACGGCCATATAGGTGTTGAAACCGATTATGGAGCGAGCATATTCCTCAAAGACAAACCGGTGCCTCTGGCGGAACCGCTCACGGTGAAAATGGTGACCTTCAACATACAAGACCTCTTCGTCGTCGGCAAAAACCGCCCTGCCCGCATGCGCCATATCGCCCGGGTGCTGGGCGACCTCGATCCCGACATTGTGGGATTCCAGGAATCTTTCATCGGCAAGGATCGCGAAGTGCTTATCAGGGCCCTGGAAACAACACGGCTTCGGCATCATCAATATTACGCCAGCAGCGTGGGCGGGAGCGGTCTGCTGATTTCCAGCGCCTGGCCCATTCGCGAGGTGTTCTATCATCGCTACAGCGTGTCCGGCCCGCCGCAGCGCATATGGGAAGGAGATTTTTGGGCCGGCAAGGGCGTCGCCCTCGCGCGCATAGAAACACCCGCCGGCATGCTCGATTTTTATAATACCCACGCTCAGGCCGGCTACGGAAGAAGCAGCTACCGTGAGGTGCGCCGGACTCAAATGGCCGAACTGGCCGCCTTCATGAACGGATCGCGAACACAGGTGGCGCCGGCCTTTCTTGTGGGCGACATGAATTGCGGCATCGGGGAAGTCGAATATGAAACCGCCGCCGGCGATGCCGGTCTGACCCGGCTCATGGCAATGGACAGCCGGATAGACCACATATTTGCGGCCCGCAATGATCATCACGCTTCTGAGGTCCTCGATACCGTCATGATCTCGGAGCGCATCTCTGAAGACGGGATGGTTTTCGGGCTGAGCGATCATCCCGGCTACATGAGCACCATTCGTATCACCCCTTCCGCGACCGCTGTGGAGCCAATGGTCGTTACGCGTGCTGTCGCCGCTGCGGGAGCGTCTTCATAGTATTTTTCCTCTAAAGGAATGGGGGGCGCTTTTCTTTTCTAAATGATAATCTGCTATCATTTAGGGCCTGGTCGAATTCCGAAGGTATTCATGAAATGAAGGTTGTTCCCATGCGAGTTGTTTACAGTTTTTTCCCATTTCTGGCGGCGCTGATCGTGATTTTAACCGGGTGCGGTTCCCGGCCTTCGGATTCCCGGGAGGGAAGCCGGGCGGCGGATACTCCCGCCAAAATTATGGTCATGGTCAGCATTGTTCCCCAGGTGTATTTTGTGCAGCGGGTGGGCGGGGACCTGGTGGAGGTGGAACCCATAGCGCCGCCGAATTATTCACCGGAAACCTACCAGATCACACCACGTCAGATGGACGCCATGGGGCGCGCCGATATCTTCTTCCGGATCGGCATGCCTTTTGAAGAGCAACTGGAGGCCCGGCTATCGGCGACCTTCCCGAATCTGCGCATTGTGGATACACGGGAAGGGGTGCCTATGCTGGCCATGGCGGCGCACTTGGACCATGGGGATCACGAGACGGAGGAGGGCGGGGACCATGACCATGATCACGGCCATCATCACGGGGACGAAGATCCGCACATCTGGCTGGATCCCATGCGGGTGAAACTGCAGGCCCGCGTTATGGCGGACGCCCTGAAGGAACGGCTTCCCGGTCAGGCGGAAATTTTCGAGCGGAATCTTGAGGCATTCAACCGGGAAATGGACGATCTGCACCGGGAGATTGCGGAAATCCTGGCGTCGGTTCAGGGTCG
>Ga0123335_1004094_pt1 | contig 19361 bp, 10 predicted proteins | sample BiotimSIPDNA_2_FD_89707 | JGI IMG/M metagenome (GOLD analysis project Ga0123335, IMG submission 89707) | Anaerobic biogas reactor microbial communites from Washington, USA - Biogas_R2 time_0 SIP DNA | ecosystem: Engineered > Bioreactor > Anaerobic > Unclassified | place: Washington, USA...
ACTGGAAACCACAATTAAACCCATGTCGGCCACAAAGGACGAGTTGTGTCAATTACTCGACGACCTGGAAAAATACCTAAATCTCGCCGCTTGAGCGGCTTGAAATCTGCGAAAGTTCAGTTGAGTAAGTTGCGCATGACTTCTGTCCGAGGACTTCCGACGATTTTACTGTGATAGAACATCCAACGGTAATCGAACGGGCGCGCTTGGTATTGTGTGATGAACTCGTTCAACTGCACGCCACGAACAGCACGCCTCGCAGGTTCCACCTTCCACTGCACGACGTCCTCGACTCCGAAGCGGGCTTTGATATCTTCCTTGGAGGTTTGGGCGTTACGGAAATACTCAATGTTGTCCCGAACATGTCCCATATCGAAGCCCGTCGCCAAGTCATCCTTCAACGTCTTGATACAGGTACTCGTAAGTTGGAAAACATCAATCAACGACGGCAGGCTCAGATATTCTCCGGCAGTCTCTAATTGCAGAAAGTAACGATGCGGGGCTAGAGGTTGAATCCTGGCGAACGGAAGTGTCTTCATGCTCTCCTGTTGCGCCGCCGTATACTTGTTGGCGCGCGTGCCGTGGATGTCCGTAATGAATGCGCCGGTGGCTCGGTCATCACACGCCTTCGCCCCCAAGAAGATTGCAACCCCTTGCTGAATGTCGAAGACGTTTTCCTCGCGATCCTTGATTGAGTCGCCAAAGAGATTGACAAAATACAGTCGGTCAAAAAGGCGCATGAGTTCTCCACGAACACCGCGATGCAGCGCGCTGTCCATGTACGAGTTATTCGTTATGAAGCCCAAAATAAATGCTGCACCAGTCTCGCGCCTCAGGCGGAGCGCCAAGCCGAAGAACTTGACGAAATCATCCTGTAAGGATCGCTCCAGACTTAACGCGCTTCGTTCCCTAATTCGTTGCCCATCGACGTAGCGGAAAGGTTCAATGAGTGCCGCCGCTGCCGAGGTCAGATTTGCCGACATGTAGGAATACGGCGGATTGCCAATGACAACGGTAAATCGTTTGTGCCGTTTGATTTCATTCACGGCCTTGGCTTCATGGGCAAGGGCGATCGACATTTCGGCAATCTGCTTCTGCTGCATTTCGGGCATTGCAGGTTCTAGCGAGTTCGTCAGATAGACTCGCGCCCGTTCATCGGATTGGAACCGGTAGCCGGTTTCAGCCAGTTTCAAGCCGATTTTCATGTGGGCGATGGCGTAAGGGGCCATCAATAGCTCAAAACCGTAGAGACGCGGCAAAAGGTGTTTCGGAACGTAGTCGTTCCATAGGTCATTGATGCTGAGTTTGTTAGTGCGAGAGGGGGAACCAACGCGGCTGGAAGCCGCGTCTACATGTCCTGCCGCTCGCCATTTGGCCGTCATCGTTCGATGAATCACCTCGATTACTTCGACCAAGAACGTGCCGGTGCCGAGGGCCGGATCGAAAATCTGGACGAAAGGCTCATCGGGCGAGACGCCCTCGGGGATTTGGAACGTAGACGCGGCATCTTGCCGCGTTGTCGCCCCCGCCGGTGTTGTGGAGCGTTCATCAACAATCCCTTGAGCGCGGCTGGAAGCCGCGTCTATGGGATTTTCGCGAATATATTGCCGGAATTTCTCCATGCTTTCCGGTGAACGCACGATGTGGTCGAAACTCTCCTTTTGCCATAGCGTACCCGACGAATCCAATAAACGGTTGATGGAATTGGCGGTAAACGACTTCCAGGAGTGCAGGATGTCGGACAACTTATGACCGGGCAAAGGCGTAACCAGAACATGAACGTGATTGGGCATGACAATGAATTCATCGAGCGCATAGCGTTCTCCATCGAAGTGCCGCAGCGCGCTCTCGACAAGCGTCTTCACGTCGGGTTTGCCCAATATGCACGAGCCGTAACCCTGGTCGAGCCAGAAGTGGAAGCGGGCCGTAAAAAGCCGGTTGTATTCGTCGCGCTGTTCGCGCGAGTGCGGTTCGGGATTTGATTTCAGCCAAGCATCGCGTTCCGAGACCCATTTCCGCAGCTTCTCCTGGGGTAGCGAGTCGGCCAATCTGAAGGTCACGAAGTAGGTAACGACTTCCTGCCTCCAGTGAGGCAGATTTCCCGAAAGATATGCGATCGGCTCTTCGGGATCAAAATATTGGATAAGCGTGGAAGCGACATCTTGCCGCGTTGCGTGTTGCGCGAGGTCAACGCGGCAAGATGCCGCGTCTACGTTTCTGGCGGCCATCTCGCCCCATGTGGTCGTGTCGGCCAGCCCGTCGGGCAGGCCGAACTCGGTCTGCAAAAGTTCATGCACGCTGCGAACGATGTAAGACACGACCGGCTTGGGCGTATAGAACACCCCGCGCTGCATCCGCTTCTTCGCGTCGTATTCCTTGAGGAATAGTTCGTAGAAGTGGACGACCGGGTCTTCTTGCGGGTTGCGGTTGTCGAAGTCGCGGAGCACGGCTTCCATGTTGGCCTCGCGGAGCACATCGACCACGTCGGCGATGCCCAGTTCGTCGAAGTCCAGTGCGTCGCCGTTGGCCTTTCGTTTGCGGCCGCCCAGGTTCAGGAAGGTATCCAACAGTTCCCGCAGGAACGGGCTGGTGACCGGGGCCATCAGCGCGACGTCGTCGGCCGCCAACGCGCCCGATTGGCGGGAGACGCGGGCCGAGAGCAGCCCGTAGGCGATGGTCTGGGCGTACATGTCGGCGAAGTCGTCGTCGTCGAGGTCGTGGATGAGCGACTCTTGGAAGGCTTTCATCAACTTGCGGAGCTTCCCGGTCTCGGATTCCGCCCGTAGGGCCGCGTTGACTTTGCGGCGAATTCTGCGTGCCAGGTCGGCCAGTTCCTCGGCCAAGTCTTTCGACGTGACAATCACCTCCCGGTGGCGGAGGGTGAAGGCCAACGACCAGCGCGCCCGCCAATGAGCGATGTCGTCTGGATGGTCGGGCCAGTGGAGTTTGTCGTGCAGTTCGTTGTATACGTGGTCGATATGCAGGCCCGTGTCGTCGCCGTCCCAACCCAAGACGCGGAGCGTGGCGAGGTTGTCCAGGTGGGGGTCTTCGGAGAAGTGGGCGAAGCTGATTTGCCGCTCGTCCCCCTCGCCGAAAGCCGAGATGAACAACAGGTCGTGTATGTCCCAGGCAGGGCGTTCGGCCTTGTTGGCCGCGGCCCGCTTTCTGAAGACCAGTTGACCAAGGATGCGACGCAGGGCCACGACCGGGAGCCGCTTGGGCTCGAACTTGACGAAGAAGATACCCCAGGGCTGATTGGTCACCAGCGGGCGAAGCTGCTTGATGCCGTCGATCTTGGCGGCCGTCTTGGCGTCGATGCCTAACTCCGCCGGCTCATAGTCGAAGGTGAGGTCGTCGAAGTCTTCCGTGTCGATGGGCCAATCCAACACGTCGCGGAGATACTTGACGAGCGAAGGGAACGACCTGACCTGGCGCAGTTTCTCGCGGTTATCGATGTTCATGGGGATCGGGCCTCGCTTCAATTCAACTCCATCCAGGCTTTGAGGACCGGCTTGACGCCGATGGGGGCCTGCATGGGTTTGAGAAACGAGTTCTTGATGTGTTTTTCGATCGTGTTGCGGATTTCGGATAGGGTAGCTTGTTCGATCGTGCAGCGGCGCGGCGTCTCGGGCGTCGAGCGGATCGCGGACAAGATGTCGGCAGGCTCTTCCAAGATGGTTTGACTTTCCAAGTGGTAGAGATACCAACGGGTTTCGCCGGCCTCTTCGGTCCAGGGCAGATCGCCGTTTTGCTTTTTCGCCGAGTAGTCCGGGCGCGGCAGGCGAAAGCAAAAGAAGACGGCCTGTGTGCCAGGCGCCGGATGCTCTTTGCCGCTGAATACCCTGCCGGGCAGGGCGGCAATGTGCTCGGCAAGCCCCGGATCGGCGTCCAAGAGACGCTGGAGCTCCAGCCGCATCTCTTCCTCGGCGGTCGTCTGGCCCTCGTAGCTTTCGTTGAACTCGCGGAGGGCCTCGTAATCGTCGTCGGGCGTAAGCAGCTTGCGGCCTTCGATGCCCAAAGATTTGGAGATTTGAAGCGTCTTCTGCGCGACCTTTTTGTAAAGCGTCAAAAGGTCGTTGAGTTCCTCCGGCGGCAGGAAGTTCCAGTAGATCACCTGGCCGCGCAAAGCGGCTTGCTCGGGATGGTCGGCCAACAGTCGCTCTTCGATTTCTGGATTCAGCCTGCGATCGACGCGGCCAATGCGTTGCATGAGCCGAACCGGGTTCCAGTGCAGGTCATAGTTTATCATCCGGGCGGCGTCTTGAAGGTTAAGACCTTCGGAAAGCACGTCCGTGGAGATCAAGACCCGGATTTCCGTATCGCCGTCCGCGACGATCCCGGCGCTGGACAGCCCGTTGTAATACGGCGCGAAACGTCGGATGATTTCGCCGCGGTCCTTTTTGCTGTTGCTGTCGATCTGCTCCACGCCGTCAATGCCCGCGGCCACCAATTGGCAATGGAGGTAACGGGCCGTATCGGCAAATTCACTGAAAATCAAGACCTTGTGCTTCTTGAGGACGCGGTCCGTGGATAACAGCTTCAGCAGCGCCTTCAGCTTGTCGTCGTGCTTGGGTTGGAACTTGCGAAGCTCGAGAAGGAATTGGACAACCTGGTCCAGATCGCCGAAGGTGTCGTTGAGGATTTCCGGGACGTTGAACTCCTCGCGGTCGAGAAGGTCGATTTGCTCCAGCATCTCCTCGGTGACGATGTCTTCTTCGGCGTCTTCTTCCCGTTCGTCGTCCCAGAGCATCGACTGACGCTCGTGGACGTAATGCGTCAGATCGGAATGCCTTGCTTTCCATTGCTCCAAGCGGCGCTTTTCGCCTGCTGTCTCGCTGTGCTTTTCAGCCCAGGCCAAGAGTTTGAGAAACAGGCGGTTGCAGGATTGCTCGAAGGCATATGCGGAACTCTCGAATCGCTTGAGGAATTGCGTGCGAATCAGACCGCATACCTGTCGCTGGCGGTTCTCCACCATTGGATCAACAGAATGATCGTCGCCCTCGTAATAAGCCAATGGGTAGTAGATGCCCAATGTAAACAGCGGTTTGTCCTTCTGGAATGCCTTTTCGACCATGCCCAAAAGACGGCCGTAGGTTTTCTTGACCGAGTATTCGGCGACGATGGGCGGCTCGCGCGTGGGAAAGACGGTCAGGAGTCCGCCTTGTTGCTCCTGGCTCTTCTTGACGTAGGAGCGGCTGCGCTGAACGACCAGGGCCTTGAACACCCGGTCGCCGGTCAGCACTCGCTCGGCTTCGGCAAGGTTTGTCTCGATTGCGGGGCCGGCTTCCGGCGCTGCCTTGAGCAGTTCTCGCTCCATATCGACGAAGTGCCGCCGCAGCGAGTGAATCCCCAGCGGGCCGGCAAAATAATTGTCGTTGGACGTGCCGTCCTCCTTTCGGCCCATGAACAACTCGGCCATGTGCCGGAAGTCGTGCAGGGAATTGTTGACCGGTGTGGCCGTAAGCAGGAAGACCTCCTTCTTGCCGCGAGGCCCTTCCACTAGATCCAGCAGTTGCCGATAGCGAGAGGGGCGTCCGCCCTCTTCGCCCGCGCGGCCGGGATTTCGAAAATGGTGCGCTTCGTCGATGAGGATGACGTCGGCCATTTCCTTGACCCGCTGGAAGTCTTCTTCGAGCTTCTTTAGTCCGATATCGGTATGGCTAAAGACAACCAATCCGCTGAAGACGCCGGCGCCGGTCCCTCCGACGTGCGGCAAATAACGGCGCAAATCGCGCTTCCATACGTCATTCAAGGCAGTTTTGGGCACAAATAAAGCAACCCGCTTTCCCTCGTGCATCACCAGCCGCTCGATGATCATCAGGCCGATGAATGTCTTGCCCAGCCCGACGCCGTCGCAGAGGAACGCGCCGCCGAATTGCCGGGCGATTTCCATGAGGGAATGGTAGCCTTCCTTCTGGTAATGGTCCAGAACGGAATACATGCGGGAACCGCCCTGTTCCGGCCCGGCGGCTTCCCACTCATTGGCGGTCAGGCGATGGCCGCGGCAGAACTCGTGGAGCGCTCGGATATAGACCTCGAAAGGCGCGTACTCGCGGGTGTGCCGCTCGATCACCTGGAGGATTTCAGCCGTCACCTCCTCGGCATTATCCCAATGTTCTTCGTACCATTCCTGGAGCACGATTACATGTGTGCCGGCGATTTGCACGTTTAGCTCGACGTTTTCCGTGATGCCCGGCAATGTGAGATTGGAGGACCCCACCAGGGCGAAGGAGCCGACGACCTCTTGCCGGGCGTGCGTGATATACGCCTTGGCGTGGAACTTGTCCCGCTTGTAGACCCGACATTTGATTTTTTCCGAGCGGATCGCTTCGACAATGGCCGGCACGCCCTGGAGAAAATCGTTTTTCTCCTTCTCGGTTTCCAAGCTGTCGTCGAGCCGCGCCTTGACTTGTTGCACCCCTTCGGCGAATGCCTTCTTGGTTCGGCGTGAAACCTCGTCGCCCATCAGAATGCGTATAGCATCGACCTTCTGCCACTCATCCTTGAGGCCCAGCAGCCCGCCGATCTCAAAATAGCCCGTCGCAACGTCGATGGCTTTTGATAGTTGGCACCAATCGTGCAGATAACGCTGGACCTTCCAGTCATCGTCGCTGTTATCGACAATGAACAGTTCGCTGCCGGTCTTGCTTGTGCGTTTTGGCATTGGTACCACTAACCCGGGTGATTCGAGAAAGTCAGAACGATTACCTAGCGTTGCACCCAACAGAAGTAATGCTTTAGCATAACATACATCCCACAGCCAGAAAACCACCACCCGATTGGTGTGCGGGACAAAACAAAGAGTACATTCAACGGTTTTTCATTGCGGTGGCGGCAGCGCGGCCGAAGACTCAAAAAAGCTGAAAAAGGGGCGAATCGAGAGGTGGCGCGGCGGGGTCGGCTTCGACATAAATCCGTTTCGGGGTTTCCCGTTTGTGTCTCAATAGTCGCAATCCCTTTGTCCATTCCCGACGGATTCGTTGCCTACTCCGCCGCTTCGATTTTCCGGCCTGTAGGAAACGCCCTCCGCGGCGTTCCGGGCGGGGTGTTGTTTCATAATGCTTCGGGAACGCTGCGGAGGGCGTTCGCTACAGGTCGCCACCAAACCGGGAACGTTGCGGAGGGCTTGCACTGCTGGACAAACCGGCAGTGGCGCCCCCATTCCCGATGTTGACCGAGCGTTAGCCCACGCCCGGCGATTGATGGTCGGCGTTTGCCAGAAACTCGAGGATTTCGGCCGCGTTTTCCCAGACGGGGGGCATAAACAGCCGCTTGATTTCATTGCGGACGGCGTTTTTCTGGTCCCGATTCAGGCAGCCCGGCCCGGTGATCTTTTCGGCAATCGCATCGTCGCTTTGGTCCAGGACGGTCAGTGCCCAGCGCGATCCCAGTTCGTAGCAGGCGATGCCCGACAGGCGTTTTCCCTCGGGCGTGAGGTCGAACTTCAGTTCCACAAGCTGGAACGTGCCGGAAGTGGGTATTTGGTCGCGGTTGCGTTTGGCCGGGATCAAGCCGGTAGTGGTATGCAACATCCAGCCCAACCCGTTGTTTTCCCACAGCGCCACCAGGCCGGTCTTGTTGCAGATGAGATAATGGCTGCCGCGCTCCAGACGTTCCGGGGCGACGTATCTCGGCAACCGGTCTTCGTTGACCGGCAGCATTTGCGACTGTTGGTCGGCCTTGGTAGTCGCGTTGTCGGGGGCGTCGGCGGCGATGCGGATCGGCTGACCGCAATTGGGGCATTTCCCCATCCGGCCGGCCAATTCAGGCTTGGCGCGCAGCTTTTTTCCGCAACTTGGACAGAGAAGTTCGATCATCTTTCCGTTCCTTTCTGCTGGCGGGGCTGTTTCCGCTTAACTCGCCGGCCAATCGACCCGCGGGCGATTGCCGACTTCGGACGACGATTAACCGTTCCCGGGCCGAGAACCGGCTCATTTTTTTCGGTCGTTCAGGTCTGAAAAATGTGCCTGTCCCCTTTGCCGTGGTGTTTTCATTCCGCTTCGCGGGCCGAACGGATCAGTTCGCCGGCGCCTTGGTCCAATAGTTTTTCAGCCACTCGGCGGCCGAGCTGCTCGGCGTCGGCCGGCGCGGCGGCATCGTTCGCTTCGATGAGACGCGCGCCGTCGCGGTCGAGCACGCGGCCGACGAGCGTCAGCCGGGCGTTTTCGACGCGGGCCAGCGCGGCGACCGGCGCCAGGCATCCGCCTTGCAGGGCCGCGAGCAAAGTGCGCTCGGCCAACACGGCTGCGTGCGTTTCGGGGTGGTCCAGCGCGGCGACGACTTGCCGCGCCGCGCCGTCGTCGGCGCGGATTTCCAGTCCGAGCGCGCCCTGGCCCGGGGCGGGCAGCATGACGTCGACCGGCAAACGCTGGGTGATCCGCTCGGCCAGTTCGAGCCGGACCAAACCCGCCTCGGCCAGAACCACCGCGTCTAGCTCGTTGTCGCGGAGTTTCCGCAGGCGGGTATCGACGTTGCCCCGCACCGGCGAGACGTGCAGGTCGCTGCGGCGGCGGAGCAGTTGCGCCCGGCGTCGGGGGCTGCCCGTGCCGACGCGCGCCCCGGCGGGCAATTGATCGAGCGAAGCGCCCCCGGCCGAAACCAGCACGTCGCCGCACGGTCCCCGCGCGGGCACGGCCGCCAAGATCAATCCCGCGACGGCGGCGGTGGGCAAGTCCTTCAAGCTGTGAACGGCCAAGTCGATTCGCCCGGCGAGAAGCGCGTGTTGTATCTCTTTGGTGAAAACACCCTGGCCGCCGATAGCCGCGATTGCCTCGCGGCGGCGGTCGCCCGTGGTGCTGATCGGCACAAGCTCGATTTCCACGCCGGTTTCGCGCAACCGCGCGGCAACCCAGTCGGCCTGCCATCGGGCCAATTCGCTAGCTCGGGCGCCAATTTTCAACGGCATGTGGAAAGTTGCGGTTTGGGATCGCGGATTCCTGATTGAAGTAGCCGGCGTTGCCCCGGGTGTATTCACCCGGGGCTAAATACGGGTTTGTATCTCCAACAAGTTCTTATTGTACATCAGCCTGGGGTGAAGGCAAGCCGCCGTTTCTGTTGAGCAGATAGCGGACGGCGGCCGCGAGCAGGAAGAGCCATTGCAGTGCCACGGCGGCGGTGACGGGCAACTGGCCGCCGGCCCCGGAGGCGTAGGCGTGCAAGCCCGTCCCCAAGATGAAATTCACGCCGTACCAGTTGAACAGGATCACGATCGCGCCGAGGATGGCGGTGGCGGCCATGCCGAAATCGCCCGACCAGCGGATATGCCTGGCGTGCAGAAACCAGAGATAGACCAGCAGCGAGATCAGCGCCCAAACTTCCTTGGGGTCCCATCCCCAGAAACGCCCCCAGGATTTATCGGCCCAAAACGCGCCGAGTATCGTGCCGGCGGTCAGCAGCAGCACGGTGATTTTCACGGCCGTGTAGATGAATTCGGCCAGGGCCGCGCAGGCCGCCGGAGGCCGCCGGCCGCCGGCGTCTTCAGGGTATCGTCCGAACAGATAATAGCCCAGCGAGATGTTTCCCAAGATCAGGGCGATGGCGGCCGAGGCATAGCCGGCCATGATCGTCACGACGTGGACGACCAGCCAGAAATTGTCGCGGAGAATCGGCGCGGCGGAGCCGATTTCGCGGCGCATCACCGCCGTCGGCGCGAAATAGGCCAGCACCATCGCCAACCCGCCGACGACGGCCCCGGAAAGCGCGAACAGGCGGCGCTGATATACTCGCTCGACGCGGCCGGGCGAATCATCCAAGCCGAACAGCGGCAGCAGCGCCAGCCAAAGCCCCATTAAAAAGACGAACGCCGCCACGACGACGACCGACTCGAACATGCCGGTCAAGGGGGCCAGGCCGGTGATGTACGCGCGCAGGCCGAGGCCGGCCAACACGAAGGCGAGCGAGACGGCCATTGCCGCCGCGCCGGTCCAAAACGCCGGGCCGCGCAGCCGGCCGACCGCCGCCGCCAAACAAACCGCGGCCGCAAGGCCCGCGATCCATGCCCAAAGAAACGAATCGAGCCGGTTGTAAAAGACCTCGGCGTCGATCTTCGCTTGCGGCGGATAGGCGGTTGCGTCCAGGAGCGAATCGTCGCGCTCCAGCAGCGGCAGCGCGCGGCGCGCCGGCTCGATCCGTTCGGCCAAACGGCGGAGCGATTCGGCGAACCGGCGCGTGGCGGCCGAGAACCGCTCCGTGCGATCGGCCGCGCCGCGGTCTTGATGCGCCGCCGCCGCGTCGCCGTACGCCTTGCGGACTTGCTCCAATTCGGCGGGCGGATAGTCTTCCAGCAGTTCGCCGCCGTGTATCAGGGCCTGGAAGCTGAGCCAGGGCGGGGCGTCGTCGCTCGGCAGCCGGTTGCTCTCCAACCCGCCCGAAGCCAGCGCCGGCAGCAGCCGCAGCGCGTCGCCGTTGTCGAACAGGGCCAGATGCATTTCGGCCGCGTGCCGCGTCAACGCGGCGGCCAACGCCCGCAGCCGCGCGTCTTCGGGGGCGGACAACAGCGCGGCCAGCTTCTCGCATGAGCGGCGAAACTCGACGACCGCCGATTCTACATTGCTTCGCGAAAAATCTTGTTCCTGGACTTTCCGGCGCAGATTGTTCAGCGTCTTGCCGTTCTCGATCATCGCGTCGCGGACTTCCGTGTTCTCTTTAATGCGCCGCATGCACTCCCCGTCGGCAATCAGCGCCCGCCAGGCGTCTTCGGCCGACAGTTTGCGTTGGTAGAACCGCCAGGGCATATCCTTGGGACTGTTGGAATCGAAGGTCAGGCGCCGGTAGAGGCCGTAGGCGTCGATCAACTTCACCAGCCGTTCTTCCTCCGCGGTGAGTTGGAAGTCCTTGCCTTCCGATTCGGCGCGTTGCTGGAGCGAATCCCAATATCGCGCGAAACCCTCGTTGGCGGCTAATTGCGCCGGCGCGGCGAACCGCAGCGGCTGGCCCGCTTCGTCGATCAAAGGCAAGTCCAGCACGCCCCGCAGCCACGGATCGGCGGCGGCCAGGAAGGGAACGTCCTCCCACTTCTCCGGCTCGGTCAGCCAGGCGAACAGCAATTCCGGCGCGGTGAAGCGTCGCGGGCGTCCGCCTTCGACCGCCAGCAGCGGTTCGGCGCGGCCGCAAATTTTCACCACCGCCTTCCGCGCGAATGTATCGAGCGGTTCGGCGCGACCCACTCCGAACACGGGCAGGCGCCGCCAATGACCCCAGTCGAGCCGCTCGGCGTCGTCCGACCGAGCCTCGCCGGCCGACAGACCAACCAGCAGCAACGGCAAGATGATCCAGAGCAGCAAATAGCCGGGGGCTAACAGCCCCCGGAATATGCTGTTTTTCGAAGGGTTATCCCCGGGGGCTGTTAGCCCCCGGCTATTATCCGACGGCCCTCGGCTATTATCCGACGGCCTTCGGCTATTTGCGGAGCGACGCCCCGGGCGGATGTAGTAAACCATCACGATGCCGGCGATGATCAATAGCGAACCGAGATTCTTCCACAGGCGGCCGGGATCGTAGTTAAGGCTGAGCTTCGACATATATACATGGCCGCGGTCGCGCTTCTCGTCGGCGTGATGGTCGAACATCGCCTGCCCTGGAAACCAAGGGCCGTCGAAGCCGGATTGAAATAGCCGATAGGTCCGGCCGTTGCTCGGATCGGTGAAATCGACCGGCCGATTGAGCTTGATCTCCACTCCTTCCCGCAAAACGTTCGGCGGGTCGCCGCGGTCGAGAAAATCGACCCGGCTTGAATAGTGCGAGGGCATGGCCGAGCCGGGATCGAGCTTCCGCCGAAACCGGCGCAGCCGGACTTGGAATCCGAGTTCCACGGGCGGAGCGTCTGGGTTGTCTTCGGCGTATGCTCGATGCGCCGTTCGCCCCTCGACGATCGGCAAGATCGCCCTGCTTCCGCAACACCAACTCAGCAGACACCCGGCCAGCAAGACCAGCAGGCCGAGGTGCGTGGCGACGAAGCCCGCTTGGCGCAGCCGCCAGGGGAATCGCGCCAGCATGGCGGCCAGCACGTTGACGGCCAGAAGCATGTTCAAAGCGACGAACCATCCGGCGTGATAGACGTGACGTTGCGCGGCCGCCGCGCCGTGCAGTTTTTCGACCGCCGTGCCCGCCACCAGCGCCGCCGCATAGACGGCGATCAACAGGATCGCCAATTGTAGCGACCCGAGCGAACGCAACATCAAGAGCGGAAATTTTCGGCCCTGAGCCGAGGTGCCGGAAGGGTGCGTTTCTGATTCCATCGACTCTCCCGGCTGCTGACGGGGGCGGGGTGCAATTCCACCCGCCCGCCATTTTTCTTTGTAAAACTTTTTTATCTGCGCACAATACATATTAGCAGGATAGTGAGTCAATGGGCATGCCGTTCACAGGCGGTCGCCTATTTTTCGGCGGGTATCAACCCCCCGCGCGAACCGCTGCGTGAACAGACAAGTTTGCTGTCCGAGTAAATGTATTGCATCAGCCAGGAGTGGCAGGCTGGCCTGATGTAACTGGGGGGCCGGCACTGCCAATCACACGATCCATTATGTCGCGGAAACAAGATCAGTCGTTCGTCGAGTTGTTCGTGAAGAACCAGCGGCGAATTTACGGCTACATTTTGACCGTCGTGCCCGACTGCAACGAGGCCGACGACCTGTTCCAGCAGACGAGCATGGTGCTCTGGGAGAAGGTCGGCGATTTCCGTCCCAAACGTGCGGCCCGCGCGAATTGCCCGATCGACTGCAACGACGCCGATGGGGAGGCCGACGCACACCATCTTTCCGAAGACTTCGTTCGCTGGGGGTGCGGCATCGCCCACAACCTCATCCGCAACTGGCGGGTAAAGAAGGGGCGCGACCGGCATTGCTTCAGCGATGAGATGCTCGCCCGGCTCGCCACGGTCCGCGCCGAAAAATCCGACTGGCTCGAAGCCGCACTGGCGGCGCTCGGCGTCTGCATGGACGACCTGAAGCCCGCCGAACGGGAATTGCTGACACTTTGCTATGCGGACGACCGGTCCATCCGCCGAATCAGCGCCGAGCTTGGCCAATCCGAGGGTGCGGTATATCAGAAACTGCATCGCATTCGGGCGAAACTATACGATTGCATCGAAAACAAGACGCGCGACAATCAGCCATCATGACTTCAGACAACCGCCAACGCCGACCGTTCTCGCTTCGCGAGTATGCCGATCGCTACTGCGACGGCCTGCTCTCGGCCGCGCAAACGGCCGAGTTGGAGCGCCGTTTGCGCGACGATCCGCCGGCTTTGGACGAGTTTGTCTTGTACATGGAAATCCACTCGCGGATTGCCTGGAATATCCGTGCCGGCGGCGCCGAGCGGCGGTTGCCGGCCGATTCTCCGGCAATCGATTTTCCTGCCGGCGCGGCGGTTGATTATCCGGCTGTCGGCGCGGCGGTTTGCCCGCCTTGCCGAACGGCAGCGGACGCCGCGGCGCCCGCCCTTCCGACAATCGTTCTTTCCGACGCTTCGCATCCGACGCCGTTCGTCGGCGGGTTTGCATTCTCGTACATGGTTGCCACGGTTTTTATGTGCCTCTTGCTGCTCGGGTTTTGGGCGTACAAATTGCCTTCCGACCGCGGTTCTTCCATTGCAGGCAGTGATAATAGCCGGAGGTCAACGACCTCCGGTGAAGAATCAATCCGCGACCGCCCCGCCCCGGTCTTCGTCGGCCGCATCATCGGCATCGCGGGCGTAAAATGGTCCGACGATCCGAAATATCTGCCGCCGATTGGCATCAACGTCCGCTTGGGCCAGCAATATAAGCTGAAATCCGGCCTGCTGGAAATCACCTACGACTCGGGCGCGAAAGTAATCCTCGAAGGCCCCTGCTCATACGAAGTCGATTCCACCGCCGGCGGCTACTTGGCACTCGGCAAGCTCGTTGCACGAGTGGGGGCGGGAGACGAGGGCCGTGGGGCGGGGGAAGCGGCCAGTGGCCGGTGGCCAGTGGCCAGTATGGAAGATGAAGGCGGAAGGATGAAGGATGAGGCTTCACTAGCCACTAGCCACTCGCCACTAGCCACTAATCCCTCTCCCCTCTCCCCTCTCCCCTCTCCCCTCTTCTCCGTTCGCACGCCCACGGCCGTAGTCACCGACCTGGGCACGGAGTTCGGCATGGAAGTATTGGCCGGCGGTAGAACGGAAACCGTTGTGTTCGACGGCGCTGTTCGCGTCGTCGTCAGCGATCCAATGGCGCTCAACCGCGTGCTGGAATGCCATGCCGGCCAATCGGTCATTGTCGAGTCTGTCGAGTCGGGCGAGTCTGGCGTCCGCCATGTGGCAGCTGGCGAAGACGCCGCCGATCGGTTTGTCCGCGTAATGCTGTCCCCGGCCGCGAGAGACAGCCAAACCTATGCGAATTATGTGCTTTCGCTCGATCCGGTACTCTATTTCCAGATGACGCCGCCGGAGAACGGCCAAGCCGCGAAGATGGTTCACGATTCGGCGGCGGGCGGCCGACACGGCGCATTGAGGCTGGGCAATGAATACGGCGGCTCGCCGTATCGGACGGGGCGATTCGGAAATGCACTCTGGCTCCGAGGGCCGGAGGTGGGCGATTACGCAATCGCGACCGATTACCCTCAGGCTAAAGACGATCGGTTGACCGTTTCGACGTGGGCCCTGGCGACCGGCCGGCCGGGCTGGGCGCACATCGCCGCCAACTGGAGCGGAAAATATGGCGATCAGGACTTTGAAGGGCAGTTCGAGCTTGCCTTGTATCGCAAGGAAGGAACCTTGTGCGCGAGAGTCAGGCAACGCGACGGAAAAGTCGTCGAGGTCCGCGACGAGGAAATGTTCCCCTTGTTCAAGTGGCAACACGTCGCCTTGGTGCTCGACGGCGAAACTGCCCGGTTGTATCGAAACGGTCGAGAAGTGGACAGCCGCGCCTGCGCCGGCGTTTTACGCAATCCGCCGGTGAGCGGGCTGGCAATCGGATGCCGGTTGAATAGATCGGGTACGGGCGCCATCGAAGACGGCGCGCCGGGCTACGAATTCTGGCAAGGCCGGATCGACGAGTTGGCCGTATTCCACCACGCACTCCCCGAAGAGGCAATCCGACAGTTGTACGATGCGCGGTTTTATACGGAAGAGAAACGAACAGAGAAAGGCAATGAGCCGAAAGGCTCGCGGCAATCGGAGGACGACTAGGTCCAAAACAGAGAATGAGGCGCTGTAGAGTTTCCAACGTATTTTTATTTTGTGGGCGAACGGAACGAGTCAATCCGGTCGCCTGAAACTAACTTTTAGGGTTTCCAACCCAAGGAGAGTTACCATGACTCGAAGAATTATGTGTGTGGCGGGTTTGGCTGTGGCCGTGGTTTTCGCGTGTGCTGTTGCCCAGGCAGGCGAGATCAGCTTCGTCTATTTTTCAGATGCGGCAGGCTCGCAAATCGACGCCGGAAAAATCTACACCCATAAGTATGACTTTGGACGTCAAGAGCAAACGCCGGCGCTGGTAAACGGCGTCCAGTTTGACGCGATGACCCACTGGTTCGAGGGCGTGCAGCATCCCTTGCTGCTGGATTATCCCGATTTTTCCTACGAAACCTTTCGCGATGGCATCCATACAAATGGCTTCAATGCGGGAGGCTGGATTAATTTCACTCAAATGCCAAGCATGACGGGCGGCATCTACGAGTTGATGAAAGACTGTGTCGCGGCATGGGGCTATCACACTCATCAAATCTTGACGCTGAAGGGGCTGACCCCGGAAACGGAGTACGATCTGCGGTTGTATTACGGCAAATGCGGTACTCAGGCGGAACGATGGATCACTATGGAATTCGACGAGAACGGCGATGGGGATGCCGACGACAGCCAGTACTTCAACGCCGACGTCAGCGATGGCACCTACGTTTCGTTTCTGTCGTATAAATACACTGCTCCGGCCTCGGGCGAGCTGGTCGTCACCATTACTCCCGACAACACCGGCAACGGCTGGCACATGTATGGCTTTACGAACGAGGCGGCGGGCGTCGTCCCCGAGCCGAGCACGCTGGCCCTGTTGGCCTGCGGTTTGGCCGGCCTGTTGGCTTACGCCTGGCGCAAGCGCAAGTAACAACTGCTAAGCGGCGAATGTTGGATGGCGGATTGAACGAACACTCAGTCCGCCATCCACTTTTGCCGTAACCGTTCACAGGGGACTGTCCCCCTGGAACGGCGTGAGTAGATGTAGATGTAGGGTGCGTCCGTGACGCACCAAGGAGTGCAACGCGAAACCTTGCGGTGCGTCGAGGACGCACCCTACGAATTATGGAAGCTAGGTCATGACAACAAATCCACCATCTAAAATCCACCGTCCCCAAACCGGTTTCACTCTGGTGGAACTGTTGGTCGTAATTACAATCATCGGCATTCTGATTGCGTTGCTGCTTCCGGCGGTGCAGGCGGCGCGCGAAGCTGCCCGCAGAGTGCAATGCCAAAACAACCTCAAGCAGCTCGCCCTGGCGTGCTTGAACCACGAGGAAACTCACGGTTGTTTGCCGTCCGCCGGCTGGGGGCGTCATTGGGCCGGCGAGCCGGACCGCGGCTTCGACCAGAAACAGCCCGGCGGTTGGCACTACAACATCCTTCCCTATATGGAGCAGGATGCGTTGCACACAATGGGTGCCCGCGGCTCGGCGACGGAGATGGCGGAGAAAACCGCTCGGATAGCGACGCCCATCGCCGCGTTTAGTTGCCCCTCGCGGCGCTCGGGCGGGCCATACCCCTATCTGCAAAAACGGATGAACAACATCAGCCCACAACCGTCGCTGATCGCCCGCAGCGATTACGCCGCCTCCGGCGGCGACAAATCGGACGGCACTTGGGGCTGCTATTGTCCCAACACGGTCGAACAGGGCGATCAGTGGACCGAAGCCACATGGAAAGTAAAGCAACTCAGTGCCTACCACACGACCGGCGTCTTCTACGGCCGCAGCCAAGTGACGCTGGCGGAAATATCCGACGGTACCAGCAAAACCTACATGCTTGGGGAAAGATTCGCCGATCCCGATCACTATGCAGACGGGATTTGCGGCGCGGACGACGAAGGCTGGGACACCGGCTGGGATTGGGATACGGTCCGTTGGAGCGGCGCTTCAGAATCGGCGGACGACAAGGTAGGCTTCCCCGACGAAAATTTCCGTCCGACGCAGGACACGCCCGGCATTACCTTGGGACTGGTCTTTGGCAGCGCACACGCCAACAGCTTTCACATGGCCTTTTGCGATGGTTCGGTGCATTCGATCAATTACTCGATCGACCTGGACGTCCACCATTGCCTGGGGCACCGTAGCGACGGCCTGGTGATCGACGCCCAAGCGTTCTAGTGCTTTGTCAACATTGAATTGATGGGTACTTTCTGTTCGTAGTACCGGCTTTAGCCGGAACTTCCGTCCAAGGACGGTACTACGAACATATCGCTCCATGATTGACAAAACACTAGCGTTCAATCATGGAATAATCCTCGAGCAACGCCGGCCAAATCGGCAGCGGCGCCTGTTTCCGCGCATCCGGGCGATTGCGGCCGGCTTTTATTCGCCGCGCAGTTTCAGCCCGATTTGAGCGAGTTTCTCGCGGACCTCGTGGAGGCTCGTCACGCCGAAGTTTTTGCACTCCAGCAGGTCGTCGCCGGTGCGGCGGACCAGATCGCCGAGGGTGTTGATTGCCAGCCGCGTCATGCACTTCCGCGCACGAACCGAAAGGTTCAACTCGGAGATGGATCGGTCGAGCAGGGCCTGTTCGTCGGGGGAGAGCGATTCCGGCTCGAACATATCCTCGCCGCCCCGGTCCTGGGCGAGTTGTCCCAGCCGCAGTCCCTTGGTGGCCAGCATCTCTCTGATCTCCACCAGACTGGTTTCGCCGAAGTTTTTGCTGGCCAGCAATTCCGGCTCGGAGCAGCGGCAGAGGTCGCCGAGCGTCATGATGCCCATCTTTTGCAGGCAGTTGCGGCTGCGGACCGAAAGCTCGAAATCGGTCACCGGAATATTCATCACCTGGCTCATGCGGTCGCGTTTCTTCGCCGCGTCCTCGTCGTAATACTGGCCGTGCGACGCCTCGGTGTCCTTGAAGTAGAGCGATGCCCGGGGATGGTCGGGAAAAACGTCCAGCACGCGGCGGTAGCATTGCGCCGCCTTGTCGTACTGCTCCCGGTCTTCGTAGAGCACGCCGAGATTGATCAGCGAACCGACGTGGGCGGGAAACCGGCCGACCGCGCGGTTGTAAAGCTCCAAAGCGGCGTCGTCGTTGCCATAACGGTCGCTCTCCAAAGCTAGTCCGAACAGCGCGCCGGGATGATCGCGATCGACCTCGACCGCCCGCTCGTAAAGGGCGATGACTTCCTTCGGGTTGCCGCCGAGCGCCGAGACGGTGGCCGCGCGCTGGGCCAAATACTCGGCGGTCTGCTCGACCGCGCCGGAGAGGTTGTCGAGCGTTTTCAGGGCGGCCGCGGGATCGCCGCCGCAGCGTTGGGCGTCGGCCTTGCCCAACGCGCAATCGCCCTGGTCGTAGCCCGCCCTGGCGGCCTGGTCGTAAAACTTGATCGCTTGTTTGTATTCCTGCCGAGCGTAATGGCACTTGGCCTGGTAGAACAGGGCCATTGCGCCGCCGTCGGCCTGGCTCAACACCTCGATCGCACGATAGTAGCGACCCAGCAGATACATGCACACGCCCAACCGCACCAGACTGGCGGGCGTCGGCGTCTCGATTGTTTGCAGCTCCCCAACCGCGTCGCGCAGAACGGCGTATTGCGAGAAATCGCGGGCGATCGACTCCTGCATCTGGCACACTTCGCGCGGGCCGAAGGCGTCGTTCATCAGCACTGTTTGTTTCAGATCGAATTCGGCGGTTGTCGCCATGGTCGAATTGCTCCTAAATCACAAAGCTGCTTCGGGTAGGGCGGAAGTCCGCCGGCATTTTAACGAGGCGTCTGGCAGGATGGGTCCAATCGCAGCGCGGCCCAACTCATTACCGTTCGTCCACACAAAGAGCCAGCGAAGGGAGTCGAACCCTTAACCCCCGCATTACGAATGCGGTGCTCTGCCAATTGAAGCTACGCTGGCAAGTTGTTTTATATCAATGACTTACAGCGACGGTCGCCGACCGTCGCCGCCTCGGAATCGCGGCGCTCAGCGCCAAGCAACCTGTCATTTTAACGTGGATTCCCTCGGTTGCCAAGCCCCGAGTCAACACCCGAGTCAAGCCCTGGTTGTAACACACAAGTCGAGGACATCTGGGAATATGGTGAGGATTTGATTGACCGAGGGGCGTTCACGCCCCTTGTCCGCCGAAGGCGGTATTAGGCCCGGCGTTTACGTCGGGAGAATATGGGTAGTATGCGCGATATGTGTCAACCCCGTTTACGGGGTTCCTGCTTGTTTGAC
>Ga0123335_1004095_pt1 | contig 19360 bp, 16 predicted proteins | sample BiotimSIPDNA_2_FD_89707 | JGI IMG/M metagenome (GOLD analysis project Ga0123335, IMG submission 89707) | Anaerobic biogas reactor microbial communites from Washington, USA - Biogas_R2 time_0 SIP DNA | ecosystem: Engineered > Bioreactor > Anaerobic > Unclassified | place: Washington, USA...
AGGGCCGGTGGCCGTCGCTCGGAGGCGACTACACGCGAAGCGGCATGAGCCCTGACGAAGGGCTTATCGAGGGGGCAGCGCAATGGACTCGTGATATCGGCGGCTCCGTCATCGGCAGCGCCACGGTCGGCTGCGACGGCCGGGTCCACGTCGCCTGCGAGGACGGCAAGCTCCATACGCTCGACGCCGGCGGTGTGCCGCTCTGGACCACCGACGTCAACGCGCCGCTGCTCAGCGCCCCGAGCATCGGACCTGATGGGCGCCTGTTCGTCGGCGGACGGGATGGGAAACTCTACAGCTTCGACCCAAACGGTCGCGCGGGATGGACCTACGCCGTCGGCGGCGAGATCTACTCCTCCCCGGCCATCGCGTCGAACGGCAACGTCTACTTCGGATCGACCAACGGGAGACTCCATGCCTTCACGGCCGACGGCGGCAAACGATGGTCGTTCCAGACCGAAGCCTCGGCGAATCTCCAAGGCGCTGTCTTCGCATCGCCTTCGATCGGCGCCGATGGCACCATCTATATCGCGGGTCTCTACGATCCGACCCTCTACGCCCTGGACCCGGCCGACGGCAGCGTCAAATGGGCGTGCAGCTTCGCGCTGTATCCGGAGAACCCGAACGACCCCAACAGCGCCAGGACGGGCGGCTGGCCGTTCACGTCCCCGGTGGTCGGTCCCGATGGGACGATCTACCAGACGCTGCTCTACGACAGCCACCTCTATGCGATCGAACCGAGCGACGGAACGATTCGCTGGTCGGTCGATCTGCTCGACACGCCGGTCATCGACACGACCGCAATGGAGTTCGATCCATATGCCGACGGCTGGTCCGAGCCGGTCGTCGGGCCCGATGGGACCATCTACGTGAGCCTGGACGATCCCTATCTGCGAGCGGTCGATCCGGGCGGCGCTCTCAAGTGGACCGTCCGATTGGGCGACCTCGGCGGCTTCACGCTGACGGTCGACGCGAACGGCCTGGTCTACGCCGCCTGCGACGATGGATGCGTGTACGTTGTCGATGCCGACGGCCGGCAGATCGGCCGCTGGCAAACGGCCGGCTGGCCCGCCTATCCGATCGTTACCGCCGACGGCGCGGTGCTCGTCACCGACTCGCAGGACTACTCCATGCTGATCACCGATGCGGCCAACACGGTCCAGACCCTGTCGGTCGAGTCGCTCCAGGAACCGGCACCTGAGCCGGCCATGGCGCAGTGAACCAACTGAGATAGGGAGGCGCGCAAAGATATGAAACCTGCACGAAACATCACGAGAAGCGATATTGCGATCCTGTTGGTCCTGACGGCCGTTGTTCTATGCAACCTCGCGGCCGTCGGCACCACCGGCCGCCGCCGCGCCAAGGAGGCGGTCTGCTTGGCCAACGTCAGGGGACTGTCGCAGGCGTGGCTGGAGTTCGCCGAGGACCATGACGGCAATCTGGTCGGCGGGCACACATACCCCGGCCAGTGGGTGGACCGTGATCCGTCCGGCGCCACCCTCGTGCAGCAGAAGGAAGCCATCCGACGCGGTGTGCTGTTTCCCTATGTGGGCAAGGTGGAAATCTATCACTGTCCCGCCGACCCGAGAAGGCAAGATTCGCTCTACGTGACCTATCGAACGTTTGCCATCCCCGGCGGCGCCAACGGAGAGATGTGGGCGGGATACACCCGGGCCAGGCGGCTGTCCGACCTCGCCGCTCCGGCAAAGCAGTATGTGTTTGTTGAGGAGATGGACACGCGCGGCATGCTGATCGGTTCCTGGCAAATGAACCCCGGGACCAAGACATGGGTGGACCCGCTGGCGATGTGGCATCCCGAGCGGACGACGCTGGGCTTCGCCGACGGCCACGCGGAGACGCACCCGTGGCAGAACCGCAGTCTCATCGAGTGGTGCCATCGAGCCATGTATGAGTCGGGCCAGTTCGCATTCAGTATGACGCCTCCGGCCGACGAGCAGGAAGACATCGAGTACATGGCCGCCGGATTCCCCTGCAAGTCGATCCCGTGAGAGGCCCGCTGGCTTGGGTAGGGGTGAATCATGATTCGCCCTTAGTGACGGTGGCGGATGATGCGGCCCTCGATCATGTAGATGACGTCTTCGGCGATGTTCGTCGCGTGGTCGGCGATGCGTTCGAGGTGTCGGACCGCCGAGAACATGTGGATCAGCGATTCGGTGTGCTGCGGATGGGCGGGGATGGTGTCCTTGACGATCCGGTACATCTGGCGATTCAGTTCGTCCACCTCATCGTCGGCGGCGCAGACCTCGTGCGCCAGCTTGGCGTTGAGGTTAACCAGGGCGTCGAGGCTCTTCTGGAGCATGGCCTGAGCCTTACGGGCCATCGCCTCGAAATCGAACGAAATATCCACCGGCGGCTGGGTGGCCAGGAAGGCCGCCCGCTCGGCGACATTGACCGCCAGATCGCCGACCCGCTCCAGATCGTTGTTGATCTTCAGCGCCACAATGATGAACCGCAGGTCCGTCGCCACCGGCTGATACAGCGCCAGGATCTTCAGACAGCTCTCTTCGACCTGCACCTCCATCTCGTCGAGTTTGAAATCGTTGTCGATAATCCGCTGCGCGAGAGCGGCATCGCGCGTTTCGATGGCGGTCGTCGCCTCGCGAACGGCCTGTTCGGCCATCGTCCCCAGCGTCAGGATCTCCTTCTTGAGGAGCTCGACATCACGTAACAAGTGGGCGGGCATAAGAAACGGCTCCCTTTCGGATAAATCAAAGCGCAAGACGCAAAAAGCAAAATGATGGAATCCCGATGGACATCGGGATGACCTCCTCACTCTTGATTTTTGATTGTTGATCTTTGCATTTCATTGTTATCCAAATCGTCCGGTGACGTAGTCCTCGGTCTGTTTCTTCGTTGGGTTGCTGAAAATCTTCTCGGTCCGATCGTATTCGATCAACTCGCCCAGGCAGAAGAACGCCGCCCGCTCGCTGACGCGGGCCGCCTGCTGCATATTGTGGGTCACGATTACGATCGTGTACGTGCTCTGAAGCTGCCCGATCAGGTCCTCGATCCGACCGGTCGCAATCGGGTCCAGGGCCGAGCACGGTTCGTCCATCAGCAGCACACGCGGACGCGTTGCCAGTGCCCGGGCGATGCACAGGCGCTGCTGCTGCCCGCCGGAAAGCGCCAAGGCCGATTTTCGCAGGTCGTCCTTCACCTCGTCCCAGATCGCGGCGGCCTTGAGGCTCTGCTCGACGATGTGCTGCAGCTCCTCCTTGCGCCGGATTCCCTGAAGGCGGGGTCCGTAGGCAATGTTGTCGAAGATGCTCTTGGGAAACGGGTTGGGCTTCTGAAAGACCATACCCACCTGCTGGCGGAGATTGACCAGATTGGTGCGCTTGTCGTAGACGTTCTGCCCGTCCACCTCGAGCAGACCCTCGGTCCGCACGTGCGGGATCAGATCGTTCATCCGGTTGATGCTGCGCAGGAAGGTGCTCTTGCCGCACCCGCTGGGACCGATGATCGCCATGACGCTGCACGGATAGATCTCCATCGTAATGTCTTTGACGCCTATCTTGGCGCCGTAGTACAGGGAGAAACCGCTGGACCGGATCACAGGACAGGCGCGCTCGGCAGCCGGGGTCTTCGAGTCCGGCGTTGGCTGACGGTTGAGAGTAACCATCATCCTGACATCGGATTTCGTCGCTTGGTTGTCGGCGGCGGTAGCTGGCATAGGTTTCTCTTTCTCCGGCATTCAACAATCACCTTTCGGCGGCACGCGACGGCCGGTCAATGCCCTTTGAGCTTCTTGAAGACCCTCGACCGCAGCACGATCGCCACGGCGTTGAGGATCAGGATCAGCACGATCAGGGTAAGCACCATGCCGTACTGATTGTGCGGCACCATCATCGCGAGGCGATCTCCTACGGCCATATCATAGCTGCCGTAGGACAGCGTACGCGTCGGGTCGAAGATCGACTTCGGCACGGGCCCCATCGCGACGGCGCCGGTGAAGAGGATCGGGGCGGTCTCTCCGGCGATCCGGCTGAGGCTCAGGATCACCCCGGTGAGAATCCCCGGCAGGGCCGCCGGGAAGGTCACGGTCACGAACGTGCGGAACCGGCTGGCGCCCAGCGCCAGCGAGCCCTCCTTGTACGACCGCGGCACGGTGCGAATGGCCTCTTCACTGGCGCGAATCATCACCGGCAGCGTCAGGACAGCCAACGTCAGCGACGCCGCCAGGATGCATGCCTTCGGCTCGAACCCGAGCTTGGGGAACAGAAAGAGCACGAAGAAGGCCAGGCCAAAGAGCCCGAACACGATGCTGGGCACGCCGGCCAACGTATTGATCGACATCCGGAGAATCCGCATGACCGGTCCTTCCGACGCGCACTCGACGAGGTACGCCGCTGAGATCACCCCCAGAGGCACCACAAACAACATGCCCACCACCGTGATCAGCAGGGTTCCGATGATCTCCGGACCGACGCCGCCGAAGTAGTGGCTGTCGAAATTGTCGTCGATGAAGAACTGCCAGTACACTGTGAATCGCGGCCGAAGCATTTCGTCGATGTGCTCGGGAACGTAAGTGAACAGCGGCTCCAGCGCGGTCCCGTGAAACATCGCGGCTCTCGGGCTTCGCTCTTTGACCAGCGGCCGGCCCGGCTCCTTTTCGACCCATTTCTCCGCCCAAACCAGTCGGTCAAGCAACGCCTGTGCCTGGTCCCATCGCGTCGCCCCGTACGATGTCATCGCCAGTGGTCTCGCGACCTGGTTCGGGCGGGGCCCCAGCAGGCCCGGACGCTCCGCAGAGCCGAACAGAAGGACCTCGACCTCATCGAGCGCAACGAGGTAGTCGTGATAATGGCTCAGATCGATGTGCTCGGCCGCGTCCAGAAAGTCCGTCGCCAGAGGGAAGAATCGCTCGGCCACCGTGCCTTTGAATCTCGGCTCGTCCTTGTGGGCCAGCACCTCAGCGATGTTCTTGCGGATCAGTTCGATGTCCTGGCTGCCGAACGCCTCTTCGAGCTTGTCGCGGATGGTTCGAGCCACCTCTCTGGACTCGGTGTATTCCTCGGCCGTCGCGTCTCTGTAGCGCAGCTCCCCGCCGTATTCCCGGTTGATTTCCCGCGCCTGCGACGACATCGCGGCGATGTCGATCCCTTTCTTGAACCGGTCGATCATCTCGTAGACGACCTGGCGGGCTTCGTCGGTCTCGGCAATCTCGGCCGACAAGGCGTCTCGGTCCGCGCGATTGAACAGGTCCCGCTGCATCCTGCGGAACTCGACGGTCCCGTCGAACAACACCGCCCCGCTGCCCCGATAGATCATGGGGCCCAGGACCGCCATCAGGACCAGCATCAGCAAGACGATGGATGCGCCGGTCAAGCCGGTGAAGAGACGATCGAGAGTACGCCGGACGCCGAGATTCATTCAGCTTTTCCCCGCTGCTTTCTTGGCCCGAGAGAGGAAGTACTCACTGACGATGTTCAACATGAACGTCATCAGCAGGAGCACCACGCCGACGGCGAACAGGGCGCTTCGGTGGGGCATCCCCTCCGGCGCCTCGCCCATCTCTCCGGCGATGGTGGCCGTCATCGTGCGGATCGACTGTGACAGATCCCACCACGGATGCGGAATCTGCGTGGCGTTGCCCGAGGCCATCCAGACGACCATCGTCTCGCCAATGGCCCGCATCATGCCAAGAACCACCGCCGCAATAATGCCACTGTGAGCGGCGGGGATCACAACCTTCACCATCGTCTCCAGACGCGTGGCCCCCAGGCTGTACGACGCTTCGCGAAGCTCTCGCCCCAACGCGGAGATCGCATCCTCGGCCACACTGATGATGGTCGGCAGGGCCATCACCGCCAGGATGATCGAGGCATTCAGCGCGTTGGTGCCTGTGGAGAAGCCGAACCGCCTCTGCATCCACGGGGCCAGTACGAGCACAGCGAAGAAGCCATAGGCCACAGAGGGGATCGCCGCGAGGATCTCCACGACGGGCTTGGCGACGTTGCGGATCTTCCACGAGACGATGTCGCTGAGGAAGACCGCCGCGAGGATCCCGACGGGCACCGCGAAAAGCAGCGCCGCAATCGAAACGTACAGCGAACCGACGATCAGCGTCAGGGCGCCGAAGACCGGCTCGTCCGCCGTCGGACGCCACAGGCGGCTCGTAAGGAACTCCCCAACGCCAAAGTCGCGAAGGAACGGGACCGACCGCAGGATGACGAAAAGCAGAATCAGCAGAACGGCGAGGACCGAGGTGGCCGTGATGAGAAACAGCACGGCCCGACCCACGTGCGAGCTGATGAAACCGACGAGGTCTTCCCCCGGGGTCAGCGCCAGGGGCCGACGGCGGTCGGCCGACGGCCCCAGTGTCAGAGTCAGGCTTCTGCTCTCCATCCGAACCTCTCTTGGGCTTGGCTCAGTAGGCGGTCAACGGCACGAAGCCCTTGGCCTCGACCAGTTCCTGTCCCTTCTCCGTCAGATAGAAAGCACAGAATTTGTGGACCATGGAACCCAGCTTGGGATAGCCGTTGGTGAACAGGAACAACGGCCGGGCCACCGGGTACACACCGCTGGCGATGGTCTGCCGGCTCGGCGCGACCTGGTCGACCTTGATCGCCTTGACCTCTCTGTCGACGAATCCGATGCCGACGTAGCCGATGGCTCCCGAGGTCGTTTTGACTCTCGCGTGTGCCTGCGGATTCGCGTTGACGTATTCGACGCCCGATCCCATCGGCTGCTTGGCCATCACGAGTTCATCGAACGTCTCATAGGTTCCCGACGACGTATCACGGCTGATCACGACGATCGGCATGCTCGGCCCGCCGACCTGGCTCCAATTGGCGATCTTGCCGGCGTAGATGTCCCGGATCTGGGCCTTCGTCAGGGCGCCGACCGGATTGGACGGGTGGACCACCACGCAGACGCCGTCCATCGCCACGACGTGGGCGACCGGATAGACCCCGTTGGCCACCGCGTCCTTGAACTCCTTGTCCTTCATGAAACGGCTCATCGTAGCGATGTCGCAACGTCCATCGACCAGCGCGGCCGCCCCGTCGCCGCTGCCGGTCTTCTTGACGGTGATGTCGAGATCCGGATGAACCCTCTTGAAATACTCGGCAAAGGCGTCCGCGATGGGCCCGACCGTGGTCGAGCCGTCGATTTGCAGGGTCTGCGCCTGAACCGAGCCGCCGAGCAACAACCCAAACAACAGGGCACTTATCAGCATCTTCTGCATACATTGGTCTCCTTGCGTTTTTCCTCCTTATATGCGCGACATGTTAGGATTGCGTTAGGTGGGGGTTAATATCCCGTTATCGACAGGACAATCAGAAGAAGGCATGCAACCGCATCAGCAGGATGTCGGCCTGCCCCATGTCATCGACATCCGTGCGGATGTAGTCCCACATGATCCGCATGTTGGGGTTGAGATACCAGTTCACGCCAGCGCTGAAGTTGTCCAATTCCCCACCGCGGAGGTCCTTGTCATTCAGATCGATGCTGGAATAGCGGGCCTTCAGTTCCCAAGCGCCGGGCCCCCCGCCGAAACGGAAGTTCGTCTTCGGCTTGACCAAGCCGAACGTGCCGGAGGAGGTGCTGTAAGGACGGCGTTCGCCTGTCAGAAAGTAGCTGGCCTGGGCATAGTACGCACTGAAATCAACGTCCGAGCCCCCGGTTCGATCCGCATCGGCACGCATGTACTCGGTCTGAAGCGAGACGGGCCCGGCGACCCACGCCGCTTCCAGTCCGAGCAGGGTTGCCCGATCGGCATCCGTAGTGCCGGTATCGACGAAGCGGTCGATCATGGGCGCCTCCGGACGAGCGCGATAGCGCACCGTCTCATCGGGGTTTCTATGGCTGTAGGCGACGCCGAGGTGTAGCAGGGATTCGCCTTTGTCCTTGTACCAGGGCAAGCCGGTTATGCGTCCCGTGAGATTGTAGCCGCCGTCGTCCATATCGAATCCGGTATCGTCGGTGTCGCGGAACAACCCGGCGGCCCAGGTCATGCGACTGTCCAGCGCAACGTCATGCAGCATGAAACCAACGCTGCGGCTGGGTGCAAACGCGTTGGGCACGGCTCGTTCGACGAACGTCATGTAGTTGCTGCTGGTCAGCTCTTCCAGGCTGAAGGGTTCCTTGAACTGCCCCATGCGCAGCTTGCCGAGCGGGAAGTCCGTCAGGCCGATGTAGGCGTCCTTCAGGGCGGTGCCCCCGCCGGCAAAGTCGAGTTGCAGCATGTAGTCCACATTCTCGTAGATGCTGCCGCCCATGTAGAAACGCACCCGACGGAACCCGACGCCGTCTTCCTGCTCGCCAATCCCGGCCTTGATGTCATCGTCCTCGCCGATCCAGAGCCAGTCGAACATCATACGCCCGCCGATCCGCAACTGGAACAGATCGTCCGCGGTCTTGAATCGAAGGCCATCCTTCCAATACGCCTGCAGATTCGTGGGAGATTCCTCCCCTTGGGAGTCTTTCAGGGCGGCAATCTCCTCGCTCATCGAACGCTCTTTGAGTTTCTGCCGGGCTTCGAGTTGGTTGATCCGATCCTCCAGTTCCGCCGACCGCGTCTTCTGGTCTTCGAGCTGCTGCTTGAGCTCGCCCAGTTCATCGGCTCCGCAAGCCACCGGCCAGCCGGCCACCGTCAATAGCAGGATTCCCATCAGCGTGCCGCACATGCTCATTCTCTTCGTGTCCATCTCAGCGCCTCCACACAGATCCACGAACACCCCTGGCGCGATCGAGCCGATCCCGAAACACCGCAACTGGGGTCCGCGCGATGCTTGTAGCCCTGAATTGTTACAGGCCAATCAGTTTCACGTTAGAATCGTATTAGCGGAAGGCGAGAGCGGCAACCCCGATACCAATCAACGGGGTAGATGAAGGGTGAAGGCGGTGCCCTGTCCGGGGAGGCTCTCAACGCCAATGTGGCCGCCGTGGACGAGGATGATGTGCTTGACGATGGCCAGGCCGAGGCCCGTACCCCCCAGCTTGCGGCTTCGGCTCTTGTCCACGACGTAGAACCGCTCGAAGATCCGGGCCAGATGCTCCTTCGGAATCCCACAGCCGCGGTCGCGCACGCAAATCGCAACCTCATTGTCCTTCTGCAGGACCTCGATCGACACAATCGTCCCTTCATCGCTGTACTTGACGGCGTTGTCGACCAGATTGACGATGGCCTGCTCGAGGAGCGGCGCGTTGATCCTGGCCCAGATCGAGTCATCGCAGGACAATTCCACCTTGATTCGCTTTTGCTCGGCACGAAGGCCCGCCAGCTCGACAGCGGCCTCGAGAACGCCGCGAAGCGCAACCTCCTCAAAGAGAATGGCCCGCCGCTCCGTTCCCTCTTCGAGACGTGACAGACTGAGCAGGTCATCGATGATCGCATTGAGCCGCTGGGCGTGCTTGGCGATGATCCCCAGATACCGCGACGTCTGCTCACCGTCGTCAAGCCCGCCGTCCAGCAAGGCCTCGGCGAAGCCCTGGATCGAGGTCACGGGAGTCTTCAACTCATGCGAAACGTTGGCGACGAAATCCCGACGCAGATTCTCAAGCCGGTGAATCCGGGTCATATCGCTGAGCACGATCACCGCGCCGCCTCGCTCGCCCTGCGGATCGGCCAGGCCCGCCCCGTGAACGCGGAAGAACCGCCCCCCTTCCTCCGGGAAGGACACGTCGCCTTCGGTGGGCTGATCGCTTTCCAGGGTCTGACCAACGAACTGCTGCAATCCAACGTTGCGGATGACTTCCTCGATATGGCGGCCCTGAGCGCCGAGCGGGTCGATGCCGAGCAATTGTGCCGCTGCCCTGTTCACACTTACGATGCGCCCCCGGCAGTCCACGGCCAGGACGCCCTCTCCCAGGCTGGAAAGGATCGCCTTCACCTCGTTCCGCTGCCGGGTGATGGTGAGAATCCGGTCCTGAAGCTGCGTGGCCATCTCGTTCAGCGCCCCGGCCAGCTCATCCAGCTCGGCCGCACCGGTGTCCGGGACGCGGGTGTCGAGCTGTCCCTGCGCGAACAGTTGGGCGATGCGCTTCATGCGGGTGATCGGGGCGCTGATTCGACGTGAGATCAGCAGGCTCAGCAAGGCGGCACAGACAGCCACAATCGCTCCGGCCCAGACAATGGCGATGTAGATGCGACGCAGGGCGCGCTCGGTCTCCGTCACAGGGATCGCCGTGCGCACGACGATACCCATCGGGCCGGCCTCACCGACCGGCACAGCGACGTACATCATGTTCCGCCCGAGCGTCGGGCTGAAACGAATCGACCGCCCGAGCCCTTGGGCAATCGCATCGACAATCTCGGCCCGGTTGGAGTGGTCCTCCATCAGCGCGGGGTTCTCATCCGAATCGCCGAGGACCCTTCCGTCGGAGGCAATCACCGTCAGTCGCATCTGGCCGTCGCCGGCCCGCCCCAGCTTCTTGCACAAGGCATCAACATCGGCCGCCGTCCCGGTCTGAAGCACCGACACCACTTGCGAGGCCGCCACGTCCCCCACCAGGCGAAGCTCCTCCTTGAGCTGGTCGAGATAGAACGTGCGGAGCGTATACGACGAGTAAGCGGTGGCCGCAAGCAGGGCCAGCAAGGTCGTGGCCAGAAACGACGGATAAAGCTGCCAGATCAGTTTCCTTCGGAACATCAATCCGCCTCATTGCCGCAAGACACCATGACAAATCCTGCCTCCTACGGCCCAAGGGCCTTCGGGGTTCGCGGGCCCATCCGAACGGCTGCGAGCGGCAGCTATGAGGCCGGCGGAACCTTCTGCGGCTTGACGCCTTCCCACTGCAAGCCCCCGATGGTCGCCTGTGCGATGTTCGTCAGGTGATCTCCGATCTTCTCGGCATTGTCTACCAGGTCGATGAAGATCAGCCCTGCGACCGCCGTGCAGGCGCCGTCGGTCATGCGCGCCACGTGGCTGCGGCGGAATTCCAGTTGCATCTCGTTGAGCTTCCGTTCGTTGGCCAGGGCCGACCGGGCTTTCGCCACGTCCCCCGCCTCCAGGGCGGCCACCACGCGACTGAACATCTGGATCAACTCGTCACGGATCTGCTCGGCCTCCTGCCTCGCGGCCTCGCTGAACTCGAGCTTCTGCAGGTTCTTCCGCTCGGCGATTTCGACGATGTTGACCGCATGGTCGCCGATTCGTTCGAGATCGTTGACCGCGTGCAGAAGCACGGGAAGCTCCGTGCTGACACCCTCGGACAGAGCCTCCTCGGACAGATCGGTCAGGTACGAGGTGATCTCCATCTGAAAGGCGTCGATCTGATCTTCCAGCTCTCGGACCGAGACGAAGTTCTTCGCGAGGCCTTCAATAATGCCTTCCACCGCCAGCAGCACGGCCGTCTCCGCCGTCTTGGCCATGCGAACGATCTCGCGCCGGGCCTGTTCCATGGCAAGCACCGGAGTCTGCAGCAGGTGTCTCTCGAGGATCACGGGCTGGAATGTCACCTCGTCGGCCCGGACGGGAAGGATTCGCAGAACGATGATCTCGAGCACGCGGATCAGCGGCAGGAACACGATCGTGTTGAACACGTTGAACGCGCTGTGCGCGATCGCCAGAAAGACCATGATCGTCCCCTGCGACAGCTCGACCGGCGCCAGCCACTCCACGAAATCGGCAAACCAGCCGATCCAGACCAAAGGCAGAACATACAGGACACCGATCACATTGAACATCGTATGGCCCATGGCCGTCCGGCGGGCGTTTCGCGATGTCCGCAATGCCGCAATCTGCGCGGTGATCGTCGTACCGATGTTGTCGCCGAGAACGAACGGGATGGCCACACGCAACACCACGTCCCAGTCGGCGCCGAACGCGCCCTGCAACGCCAAGGTCTGGATCAGGGCAATCGAGGCCGAACTGCTTTGAAGAAGCATGGTCAGGACCGTACCCGCCAGGATCGCCAGAATCGGATTGGCCCCAAGCCAGATCAAGGCCTGCTTGGCGCCCTCGTTGTCACTGAGGGGGGCGAAGGCCTCCTTCATGAAGTGAATGCCCAGGAACAGCAGCCCGAACCCAATCATGATCAGCCCGACATTGCGAGCCTTGGCCGACTTGCCGGCAATGTGGAGAAGAAAACCCGCGCCAACCATGGGAAGAGCATAGCTGCTGATCTTGAAAACGGCGAACGCCGAGACGAGCCACGCCGTGAAGGTGGTTCCCACGTTGGCCCCGAGGACAACGCAAAGAGCTTGCCGCAAAGTCAACAGCCCGGCGTTGACGAGCCCGACGGTCATCACCGTCGTCGCGGAACTGGACTGGATGAGGCACGTGACCATCGCGCCCATCAGTACCGCGACAATGCGGTGTTTCGTCAGGGCTTCAAGCAGGCTCTTGAGTTTCTGTCCGGCGACCTTCCGCAAGCCGTCGGTCATCAACCCCATTCCGAAAAGGAACAGTCCCAGCCCACCGACGGTTCCAAACACCATGTCTTTAATGTCCATTCACGTTCCTCGGACCTTTCGGCCGCCGATGGCGGATTGCGGATTTCCGACTGCACGACACATCGGCAACGGGCACGTCCGGTCAGTCAACCATGTGGGGATTCTGGGCAATCTTGGGCTCGACGCCGGCCCATTGGAGCCCCCCGATGACCGCCTGCGCGATGTTGGTCAGATGGTCTCCAATCTTCTCGATGTTATCAACCAGGTCGATGAAGATCAGGCCGCCCTCCGGCGTACAGAGCCCGTCGCGCATACGATCCACATGACTGCGACGAAACTCGATCTGCATTCGATTGAGGTGCTTCTCATTCGTAAGGGCCGACTTGGCCTGTTCGACGTCATTGTTCTGGAGGGCCCCGATGATATAATCGAACATCTGGTCGACCTCCCTCTTTAACCGGTCGGCTTCGGCCAGCGCCGATTCCGTGAACAGGAGCTTCTGATCCATCTTGCGCTCGGCGATTTCGGCGATATTGACCGCATGATCGCCGATGCGCTCCAGATCGTTGACCGTGTGCAGAAGCACGGGCAATTCGATGGAAACCTCCTCGGAGAGATGCCGGCTCGACAGGGCCGACAGGTAGGACGTAATCTCCAACTGAAAACAATCGATGAAGTCCTCGATCTCCCTGACGGCCGCCAGTTTGCGTGCGTCATTTTCGGCAATGCCGGCAATCGAGGCACACAGCGCTCTCTTGGCGGTCTTGGCCATGCGAACGATCTCGCGTTTGGACTGTTCCAGGGCGATCTCCGGCGTGTCGAGGAGATGCTTTTCCAGCATGATGGGCCGCATCGCCGCATCGCCGGGCCGTTCGCGGACCACACGAACGACGAAACGCTCCAGCAGCCCGGCCATCGGCAGCCAGATTGCGGCGTCGGCGAGCTTGAAGGCGGTGTGGGCCACCGCAATGGACATCGCGATCGTGGTCGGCCCCAGCGTCCAGGGACAAATGGCAGAGACGAACGTCCCGAACCATCCCAGGTGGACGAACGGATAGCCCATGGCGACCCCGGCGATGTTGAACACCGTGTGCGCCCAGGCGGCGCGCCGCGCGTTGACATTGGTCTGGATCGCCGCGAGCTGCGCCGTGATCGTCGTGCCGATGTTGCTGCCCAGCACGAAGGGGATGGCAATGTTCAATGCCACGTGCCAATCGGAGCCGAACGCCCCCCCGACGGCCAACAACTGGACAATCGCAATCGCCGCCGAACTGCTCTGCAACAGCATCGTGATCCCCGTCCCCGCCAGAATCGCCAGGAAAGGTCGATGGCCGAGCGAAACGAAAAGCTCCTGCACCCTGCGACTGTGTTCCAGGGGCTCGAACGCATCCTTCATGAACCCGATGCCGACGAACAGAAGGCCGAAACCGAGGAGGATCTGTCCCACGCTGCGGACCTTTCGCGTCCGTCCGCCCACATGCATGAGGAATCCCAGTGCCACGGCCGGCAAGGCATAGGAGGTGATCTTGAAGGCCCCGAGCCCCGAAATCGACACGAGCCAGGCGGTGGCCGTGGTGCCAACGTTGGTGCCGATGATAACGCAAATGGCCTGCTTCAGAGTCAGCAGGCCGGCATTGACGAAACCGATGACCATCACCGTGGTCGCCGAACTCGACTGGATCAGCGCCGTGACGCCCGCCCCGATGGCGAAGGCAACAAACGCCTTCTTCGTCATGGACTCGAGCACACTCTTCAGACGCCGACCGGCACAAGCCCTCAGACCCTCCGACATAAGCTTCATGCCAAAGAGGAATAGACCCAGACCCCCGACCGAGTAGAAAATCATGTCTTTGATCATAGAATCCGCTTATGAAACAGGCGACTGGAAAATACCCCTGACGCAACGGCCTTTGTATTGGTTTCTGATGGATCGGTCAAGAAGCTTTTCCTCAAACACGTTCCCTCCGGCGACCCCGGATCAGTCCATAAACCGATATCCAACGCCTCTGACCGTCTCGACATACTTTGCACAGGAGCCCATTTTTTTGCGGAGAGAGACGATCTGCACATCCACGGCCCGATCGGTCACGAGATAATCGCTGCCATGGATGGAATCCACAATCTGATACCGGGTGAAAACCCGGCCGGGCCTTCGGGCCAGCGTGTGAAGGATATTGAACTCCGTCGGCGTCAGCACGATCGCCCGTTCGCCGAGCAGAACCTCATGACGACTCGGATCGATGGTCAGATCGTGGATTCTCACGACGGCCTGCTCGTCGCCTTCGTCGCGCTGCTTGCGCAGCAAACGCCGCACGCGGGCCACGAGAACCTTGCCGCTGAAGGGCTTCGTCACGTAATCGTCGGCGCCCAACTCCAGACCGGTGACGATGTCCACCTCCTCGCCCTTGGCCGTCAGCATGACCACCGCGATCTGCTGCGTCCTCGGATCGGCCTTCAATCGCCGACACACCTCCAGACCGTCGATTCCCGGCAGCATCAGGTCGAGAACGACCACGTCGGGGGCCTTGGAAGCAGCTCGATGCAGAGCCTGCTCGCCCGTTTCACACGTCAGGACGTGATATCCCTCGCGACGCAGGTTCAGCTCAACCAATTCGCGGATGTCCTCTTCGTCGTCAACGACAAGAATCGTCGGTTTTGCCATCGCCATCTCCCGAACCACAGGGCCAGCCCGGGCTCACGGCGACCCCAAGCCGATTTCGCAGACGATTATACGGCACCGTCGGACGAGGGACACACAAGTTTTCGCGAGGGGAACAATGGCACTCCTTACCGCACCGGCAAGGCCGATCCTAACACAATTCTAACCAAAATCTAACACGTCGCTAACGGCCGCCTAATTCCCCTCTAACGACGTGCCCGTACAGTCGGACAATCAGACGTCCTCTGTGGACGGACGACATATTCGAGAAGATCGCTGAAGGCCTGATTCAGGGGTGTAACGATGGACAGCATACTCACAGACAGCTTGTGCATCATCGGCGCGCTCTACCTGATCCTGCATGTGCGGCACTCCGTAAGCTCCCTCCGCGAAGGCGTCGCGCGTCCCATCGCGTCGCCGACGCAAGCCCTGCAGGAATCGAAGCCGCACATCTGGGACCCACAGGATCGCCCTGCCGTCGGGGCCACAGCGAGCACGCAAACCGCTCCCAGCCACAGCAGGTCCCAGTGATCCGCAGCGCGACACCGCGCGGACGACGACGTCCGCGCGGGCCACGCGAATGTCGATCACGACTTGCGAATATGCTCGTCGATCGCTCTGAGCAGGACCTCGGGCTTCACAGGCTTCTCCAGCACCTGTTTGACCGGCAACCACGCCTCGTTGGGCTCGAAGCCGAACGGCAGATTCATCTCCCGTCGAATCCCCGTCATCATCAGGATCGGCGTATCCTTGGCCTTTGGATCTTCATGCAGCTCCCGCGCCACGTCGAAGCCTTCGTGCTTGGTCGTCATCATCACGTCGAGCAATATGAGATCCGGATCCTCCGCCTTGGCAAGCGCCACCCCATCTTTGCCATTCGAAGCGGTGTGCACCTCATAGCCCTTGGCATCGAGCAGATTCGAGATCGCATCGACAAATTCCGGATCATCATCAATCATCAACACCTTCTTCGCCATTGCGCACTTCTCCTTCACTGGGCAGAATCTTACTGGCTTCGTATCATGGTCGGAGCAAGCACCGATCTCGACTTCAGAGAGTGCCCCTTGTCCAAATCGATCCGCCGCCCCAGAGCGGCGACCATCCGCTCGATGTGAACCATGCTCTCATCGGGCATCTTATCGTTGCCGGCCTTGCCGGGGTAAATCTCATACAGAGGTTTGAACGCCATCGGCGTGAAATTGGGCATCACCACGTTGGCCCCGACGGCCAACGCCCGGCCTCTGGCATCACCGCCGTTCAGCGACCCGACCGCCGTGCTGGCGGGAATGTGGGCGTTTCGGCTCACGATCCGCGTCAGGGCGATCATCTTCAGCGTGGTTCGCAGGTCGCCGGCCCGAACACCCGCCAGAGGCGTCGCGGCGTGCGGGATAAACGGACTGACGCTGATCATGTCGAAGTCGCCTTTCTTGAAAAACACAATGTCATCGATCAGGCTCTCGACGCTCTGGCCGGGCAGACCGATCAGGTTGCCGGAGCCGGTCTGGTATCCCAGTTCCGCCAGGTCCCCCAGGCATCGTATCCGATTCGTAAAGCTCATTCCAGGATGCAACCCTGCGTACAGCGCGGGGTCGGAGGTCTCGATCTTGAGCAGATAGCGATCCGCTCCGGCCTCCTTCCACATCGCGTATTCCTCACGATCCCGTTCTCCCACAGAGAGCGTCACCGCCACATCGAGCCGCGATTTGATCTCTTCGATGATCCGCGCCAGCCCGTCGGCGTCGAGATTATCCTCTTCGCCACTCTGCAAGACAATCGTTTTCACACCGGCCAGCCGGATATTCTCGGCCGCCGTCACGATCTCTTCGTTCGTCAGGCGATAGCGACTCAGCCGGTGGTTGGCCGCCCGCAGTCCGCAATACGCGCAGGTGTTCCGACAGAAATTCGAGAACTCGATGATCCCCCGCAGCAGCACCCCGTCGCCAACATACTCGCGGCGAACCCGGTCGGCGAATTCGAACAACACCTGGACCTGACGGTCATCCTCCAAGCGGAGAACATACTCGATATCCGCCCGGTCCGGAACGTCGGCCGCAAAGACCCGCTCCAATACAGTCTGCGTGCGGGAGAACGCCATCTATTTCTTCGCCTGCTTGCGATACTGGTTGAGGATCTGGACCATCTTCTTGGGCGTCAGGTCGCCGTGAATCTTGTCGTCGATCATCACGACGGGCGCCAGGCCACAGGCGCCGAGACACCGGGCCGGCTGGAGAGAAAACAACCCGTCTTCCGTCACCTGCCCGACGTCAATCTTCAACTCATCCTTGAGCGTCTGAAGAATCTGCCCGGCCCCGCGCACGTAACAGGCGGTCCCCAGGCAGATCGAGATCACGTGCTGACCGGGAGGCGTCAGATTGAAGTAGTGATAGAACGTCGCGACGCCCCAAATGTGCGCCGTGGGAATCCCCATTGCCTGGGCCACCTCATCCATCACCGGGACAGAAAGATAGCCGTACAGTTCCTGCGCCTTGTGCAGAACGGCGATCAGAAAGGAGTCGGGGTGCTCGTCGGTCTGCGTCTGAGCGATGAAGTCCTTCAGTTGTGCGAGTTTCTGTTCATCCGGTGCGACGGCGTCGTTCGCCTGGGTCGTTGCCATGTCCAATGTCCTCGTCAAATCTCTCTCAAAAATACAGGTCTCTGTCGCCGGCCTGGGTCTTCTCGTAATAGCGCATGAACTGGTCAAAGATCTCCGGCATCTTCTCTCTGACCTGCTCGATCTCTTGGGCGATCACCTTCTCGCCGGCCACAATCGTCTCGGGACTGCCGAAGTCGTCGAGCCATTCCCGGAACGTGATGACGGCGTTGAGCTTGCAAAACTGCCCTTCTTTGCCGCTGCGCAACAGTCCCATGATCTTCTGCCCGGTTCGCCCGCAGCGATAGCCGGCGGTGCAGAAGGACGTGATACAGCCCGCCTCGGCCAGTTCGCGGACCACCGTGTCGAGCGAACGGGTGTCGCCCAAGATGAACTGCTGGCGGTCGTCCTGCTGGTTCTCGTCGGCCAGATCGGCATAGCCGCCGATCCCGATCCGGCTCGACGCGTCGGTCTGGGTGCAGCCCAGCGGCAAGACCTCTCGCCTCAACTCGGCGTCTTCCCGTGCAGTGAGGATCATGCCGGTGTACGGAACTGCCAGCCGAATCACCGTGACGAGCTTCTTGAATTCGTCGTCGCCGACGGCATATCCCGGGTTCTGGGTCAACGGTGTGTTGTGCGCCGGCTCGATTCGCGGGAACGAGATCGTGTGCGGCCCGATGCCGAACTTCTTCTCCAGCTCGATGGCGTGATACGACAGTGCCATCACCTCGAATCGCCAGTCGTACAGCCCGAGCAGCGGACCGATGCCGACGTCGTCAATGCCGGCCTCCATCGCGCGGTGCATGGCGTAGAGCCGCCAGAGATAATTGCCCTTGATCGTTCCGCGAGGATGCAACCGTTCATAGGTCGGTCGGTGATACGTCTCCTGAAAGACCTGGAACGTGCCGATGCCGGCCTCATTGAGGACCGCAAGCTCCTCAATCGACATCGGGGCCGCATTGACGTTGCAGCGCCGGATCTGGCCCCAGCCCCGCCGCGTCTTGACCTTCACGTCCGCGATGGCCGCCAGCGTCGAGGCGATGTAGTGGACGTCGGTGGCCGGATGCTCGCCGTAGACGACGATCAGTCGCTTGTGCCCGATCTGCCCGGCCAGAACCTCGATCTCCCGTCGCACTTCGTCCAAAGTCAGAACGCGGCGTCGTTCCGAATGGTTGCTGCTGCGGAACCCGCAGTACGCGCAGTTGTTGACGCACAGATTGCCCAGATACAGCGGCGCAAAGGTCACGATGCGATTGTCGTACACCTTGAGCTTGACGGCCCTGGCGGTCTGGCGCATCTCGGCCAGCAGCTCCGGATCGTCCACGTGGATCAGACAGGCCGTTTCCTCAGGCGTCAGCGTCTCGATGGCCAGCGACTTCTGCAGGATGTCCCGAACCCGCTGCGGATCGGGCTTCGTATGGGCTTTCAGGGCCCGTTCAATGGCCTCGGCGTCGATGAAGCATCGCCCGTCGTCGAGGTACTTCTCGATCTGTTCCGGCTTGATCCGGTCTCTGATCCAACCGGCCACGCGGCCCGTTGTCGTGTTGTTGAATGCAACTGTCGTCACAAAACCACCCCCTTAGACGACCTTGAGATTGGGCGAGACGATGCCCTTCGGCAGGTGCGCCCTGTAATGCGTGTGGAGCAACTCGTGCGATTTCTCGCTGAGCGGCCGCCCCAGGAAGTCCTTATACAGCCTCTGAACATCCGGGTTCTCGTGGCTGCGACGAATCGTCTTCTCACGATCCAG
>Ga0123335_1004096_pt1 | contig 19355 bp, 17 predicted proteins | sample BiotimSIPDNA_2_FD_89707 | JGI IMG/M metagenome (GOLD analysis project Ga0123335, IMG submission 89707) | Anaerobic biogas reactor microbial communites from Washington, USA - Biogas_R2 time_0 SIP DNA | ecosystem: Engineered > Bioreactor > Anaerobic > Unclassified | place: Washington, USA...
CGAACTGCTCAACAAGAAGTCCGGCGTCATGGGCCTTTCAGGCGTCAGCAGCGATTTCCGCGACCTGTATGCCGCAGCCGGTGAAGGCCACAAGCTGGCGTCTTTGGCGCTCGATATGTTCAAGTACCAGTGCCGCAAGTACATTGGCGCCTATGCAGCCGCTATGGGCGGCGTCGACGCCGTCGTCTTTACGGCCGGTATCGCCGAGAACACGCCGGATATCCGTTTGGGCGCCTGTGACGGGCTGGCCTACATGGGCATCACGATCGATCCGTACAAGAACAATGCGGTCAAGGCGCGCGAAGCGATCGTCTCGACCGACGACTCACCGGTTAAGGTGCTGGTGATCCCGACCAACGAAGAACTGGCGATTGCCCGCGAAACCGCCCGCGTCTGCGGCATCGCGATCTGACAAAGCTTGACAGGGCAGGTGCTGTTCAGTATACTGCCGCTAACAGCCTGTGATGGGAATGAGATCTGGTGGAAGCTTCAGAGAGGGGATGGCTGCTGAAAATCCCTGCCAAGACCGGATCGTCCCGCCCCGGAGGCTCTGCCGCAAGGCAGCCGGCTGGCCCCGATACAGGCCATGCAAGCGGACGCGCACCTGCGTCAAACTGGGTGGTACCGCGGATTTGGAAAAACCCGAATTCGTCCCGGCAGTCAACTGCCGGGATTTTTTTCGTCAAGGAGGGAAGAGAAATGGCTGACCAAAAGAAAGTAGAAGCGATCACGGCGATCGATGTCGATTTTACCCAGTGGTATACCGATGTCGTCTTAAAAGCCGAGTTGATCGATTATTTCTCCGTCAAGGGCTGCATGATCCTGCGCCCGTATGGCTACGCCATCTGGGAGAACATCCAGAAAGGGCTCGACGGGATGTTCAAGGCGACCGGACACGAAAACGTGGCGATGCCGCTGTTCATTCCCGAGAGCCTGCTGCAGAAAGAGAAAGACCATGTCGCCGGATTTGCCCCTGAAGTGGCCTGGGTCACCCAGGGCGGCAGTGAAACGCTGACTGAACGCCTCTGTGTCCGCCCGACATCGGAAACGCTGTTCTGCGACCATTATTCGCGGGTCATCCAGTCTTGGCGCGACTTGCCCAAACTCTACAACCAGTGGGTATCGGTCGTGCGCTGGGAAAAGACGACGCGCCCCTTTTTGCGTACGACCGAGTTTTACTGGCAGGAGGGCCATACGGCCCATGCCACGGCCGAAGAAGCTAAGCTTGAGACCCGGCGCATGCTGGATGTCTATGCGGATTTCTTCCGTGACTTCCTGGCGATTCCGGTTGTCAAGGGGCTGAAGACGGAGAATGAGAAGTTTGCCGGCGCGGTCGACACCTATACGATCGAGGCCATGATGCACGACGGCAAGGCACTTCAGTCCGCGACCAGCCACTATTTCGGCGACGGCTTCGCCCGCGCGTTCGACATCCAGTATTCGGATCGCAACAACCAGCAGCAGTACGTCCACCAGACCTCCTGGGGCCTGTCGACGCGCTCGATCGGGGCGATCATCATGGTGCATGGCGATGACAGCGGGCTGGTCCTGCCGCCGCGCGTCGCGCCCGTCCAGGTCGTGATCATCCCCATCGCCGCGCATAAGCCGGGTGTCCTGGAAAAAGCGCAGCAGATCCAATCGCAGCTGGGTGCGTCGTTTCGGGTCAAGCTGGACAGCAGCGACAAGATGCCCGGCTGGAAATTCAGCGAATACGAGATGAAAGGCGTCCCGCTCCGCCTGGAACTTGGCCCGCGCGACCTGCAGCAAAACCAGTGCGTGGCCGTGCGGCGGGATAATGGCGAGAAGATCGTCCTGTCGCTTGACAACCTGACCGCCGACGTGCAAAGCCTGCTGGACCAGGTGCACGATGGCTTGTACCGCAAAGCGCAAAACAGCCTTGACAGCCGGATCCGCTCCGCGGTCGGCATGGCGGATTTTGCAGATCTGATTCAGAACAAGCCGGGCTTTGTCAAGGCGATGTGGTGCGGGGATGGCGCCTGCGAACAGAAGATCAAGGATGAGACCGGCGCGACGGCCCGCTGTATCCCCTTTGAACAGGAAACGATCGCCGATACCTGTGTCTGCTGCGGCCGTCCGGCACAGAAAATGGTGATCTGGGGCAAGGCTTACTGATCTGGATCCGGAAGAAGCCAGTCAAACGCCGGGTCGATCCAGATTTTCCGACCGGCCAGATCGGCCAGCGGGCCTGAGCAGGCGGGCTGGAAATGCAAGACGGCAGCCCATAGCTGCTGCCTGCGGCGGGAAATGGCGGCCCCTTGCAGCGACCGGTTGTAGGTGTTGCGGCCATATTTGCCGTCGCCCAGCAGCGGATGGCCGATGTGGGCCAGGTGAGCCCGGATCTGGTGAGTTCGTCCCGTCACCAGCTCGACCTCGAGCCAGGCGACGTCCGACCCGTCAGGACCCGCCTTCTCAAAAACCCGGACGATGCGGTAACGCGTCACGACCGGCAGGTCACCGGGTTGTTTTTGGTCATGCAGGTATACGATGCTTTTTTCAGCTTGCTTTTCCAGGTACCCTTCAATTTCCAGCATGCGGGTCCCGTCGTGGCAGCGCACCGTGCGGCCCTGGTCCGGTACACCCCGGACCAGGCAGGCGTAGCGCTTGACGACATGACCTTGCTGCATCTGGTGCCGGATGTCCTGGCAAAGCGTCGGATTGGCGGCCAGGATCAGCAGCCCCCCGGTCTGTCGGTCCAGGCGGTGACAAAGGCAGGCCGTCGGCCAATTCAAGTCGCTCTGGATCTGCTCCAGCAACCCCGGTACACCGTCCGGTCCGGCATTGACCGCCAACCCGGGCTGCTTGTTGACAACCAGCACCTGTTCGGTTCGATACACGACCTGGTACAAAGCCGGGGCAGATGGCCTGCCGGCGTGTGCCTCCAGCCCGTAGAGCGTCACATGGTCGCCGGAAAATACCGCCTGGTCGGCACGCGGCCGCTTGCCGTTGACCTTGATGTCCCGTTTGCGCAGCGTCTGGAAGACCTTGGCGCCGCTCAAATCCGGCCGGCGCTTCAAAATGACGCGAACCAGCGATTTGCCGTCTTCGTCCGGGGCGACATCGAATGTGTAGATGTGATCCATACCGGCCATCCTGTCGTCTTTTTTCTTATTGTATCAGGATTTAACCTGTACGGTATAATGGGCTTGAGGGATGGGGCCTGTTACGGGGGTTCTTTTTGGAAACGAACACCGTCGATACGGCCAGAAGGAGGAGACTATGCTGGATTGTTTCGATCTGACCGGAAAAATCGCACTGGTTACCGGTGCAAGCAAAGGACTGGGCTTTGTCTTTGCCAAGGCGCTGGCCAAGGCTGGCGCGTCGCTGTTTATCACAGCCAGAAGTGAAGACGAGCTTCAGGCCAACGCCCGGGAGGTCGCCGGATTGGGTGTGTCCTGCGACTGGATGGCCATGGACATCACCCGGGAAGAGGATGTCGTCGAAATGGTCGCGCGTTGCGTCGCCCGCTACGGGCGCATCGACATCCTGGTCAACAACGCGGCCTGCGGCCGGCATAATGTCCCGCCCCAGGATGTGACCAGGCAGGAATGGGATCGGGTCATCGAGACCAACCTGACCGGTTCTTTCCTGTGCGCGCGCGAGGTCGGCAAGCAGATGATCGGCCAAAAGAGCGGCAAGATCGTCAACCTTGCGTCGATGTCAGGCCTGATCATCAACAAGGGCGTGCACGGCGGCTCGTACGATATTTCCAAGCACGGCGTGATCGGCCTGACCCGTGCGCTCGCTGTCGAATGGGCGCCGTACAACATCCAGGTCAACGCGCTCGCTCCCGGTTACATCATGACTCAGATCAACCGCGATTTTTTTGCCGAGCATCCGGATACGCTCAAGCAGTTCATCGATCTGACGCCGGTGGGACGCATCGGTCAGCCCGAGGATTTGGAGGGTGCGATCGTATTTTTGGCCTCCAGGGCGTCGGATTTCATGGCCGGTTCGGTCCTGGTGATCGATGGGGGGTACACCTGCTGGTGACCTGAAAACCGTTTGCCAATCGAGCGGTCTTGCGCTACACTGGAAAAAGTTTGGCAACGCGTGACGGAGGTTTTTTCATGGCCCGCACAGTAATGGTCATCTTTGGCGGTGTTTCCACCGAGTATCTGGTCTCGCTGCGATCCGCTTATGCCATCATCGGGGGCTTGCGCACGGCAGGCTATGAGGTCATTCCGGTCGGCATCACACCCGACGGGGCCTGGTTTCGCCACCTGGGCCCTGACGAGGCGATCCTGGAGGACCGCTGGCAGGAACATGTCGCGGTTGAACAGTCCGGGCCCATCCGTTCGCCGCGTGATTTCGTGACTGCGCTCTGCGGCTGCCTGCCGGACTGCATCTTCCCGGCGGTGCACGGCATCAACTGCGAGGACGGCGCCCTGCAGGGCCTTCTGACCTTGAGCGGCATCCCGTATGTCGGCTGCAAGGTGCTGCCGTCTGCCGCCTGTATGGACAAGGCGCACGCCAGAAAGCTTTTCCGCGAGGCACGGCTGCCCCAGTGCCCGTACGTCACCGTCAGCCGCCGCGACATCGCGCGCAGGCCGCAGGCAGTTGTAGCGCGGATCGCCAAGATCTGCGGTTATCCCTGTTTTCTTAAACCCAGTAACGGCGGTTCGTCGGTCGGCACCTGCAAGGTGGAGCGGGAAAGCGATTTGCTGACAGCCCTGGAGCAGGTCAGCCAGTATGACCAGACCGTTCTGGTCGAAGCCTTTGTCGACGCCCGGGAAATCGAGGTGTCGGTCATCGGCCGGGAGCGGCCGAGCACCGGATGGATCGGCGAGATTGACACCAGCAACAGCGCGGCGTATTACGATTACCAGGCCAAATATTTCCGCGACGACGGCGCGCGGATCCTGATGCCGGCCCCGTTGGAGGAGCCTGTCAGACGCAAAATCCGCCGCCTGGCGATCAAGGCCTACAAGACCATGGGCTGCACCGGCCTGGCGCGGGTCGACTTTTTTCTCGACCGCCAAAGCGGGGCGATTTATCTCAACGAAATCAACACCTTGCCCGGATTCACCCCGATCAGCATCTTCCCCAAGGCCTTTGCCGCGGCAGGGATGCCGATGCCCGCGCTGGTTTCCCGACTGTGCCACCTGGCCATGCAGGACTTCGACCAGTCCAGGCGATTGGAGCATGTATGAGCGAGCCTGTGAACAAGCGTCCGATCGGCGTCTTTGACTCCGGTCTGGGGGGACTGACGGTGCTAAAAGCGGTCATGGCCCGGCTGCCGCACGAAGATACGATCTACTTCGGCGATTCCGGGCGGGCCCCGTACGGCAGCAAATCGGCGGACACCGTGACTAAATTCTCGCTGCAAAATGCCCGATTTTTGCTCGAGCAGCAGGTGAAGATGATCATCATCGCCTGCAACACCGCCAGTTCCCGGGCGTTCGACGCAGTCAGCCAATCGGCCGGCCTGCCGGTGATCGAGGTTATCGGGCCCGGCGCCCGGGCAGCGGCACAGGCGACGCGGAACCGGCGGATCGGCGTGATCGGGACGCGCGGGACCGTGGAAAGCCAGGTGTACCCGGCTGCGATCCGCCGCTGTCTCGACGGGCCGGCGGACATCTACCAGCAGGCCTGTCCGCTTTTCGTCAGCCTGGCCGAGGAGGGCTGGTGGGACAGACCCGTCACTTATGACATCGCCCGCATCTACCTTGAACCGCTGCTCGAGCGCGGCATCGATACCCTGGTCCTCGGCTGCACCCATTATCCGCTGCTCAGTGGCGTGATCGCCGCGGCAGCCGGCCCTGATGTCCGGCTGGTCAACGCCGGCGCCCCGATTGCCGGCATCGTCGCGCAGACACTGGAGCGAACGGGGCTTATCAATGACAGCCGACTGCCGGGCAAACATGTCTATTTCACCAGCGACAGCGTGGAGCAGTTCAAGACACTGGGCAGCGCATTTTTGGACGAGCCGGTTGAACAGGCCTACCGGATCGACATCGAGCGTTATTGATCCGCCTGGCCAAGGCAAGAAAGGACACGAACCGATGCAACCCAATGTGCTCCTGACCATCAGCGGACGTCAATGGAGCGGTGACGAAAAACCTCAGGTCATGAAACTGACAACGGAAGGCCGCCTGTCGCGTCATGAAGACGCCTGGCACATCGCTTACGATGAAAACCCCGCGTCTGGCATGGAAGGCACCCGGACGACCCTGCAGGTTTTCGACGACGGAACCGTGGCCCTGGCGCGGACCGGAACGCATGCGATGCGCCTGACGTTCCAGACCGGCAACCGCCACATCACGCGCATGAACACGCCGTACGGCGATCTGGATGTCGCTGTCTACACCAGCCTTGTCCAGAGCCAGATCAGCCAGGATGGCGGGTATGTCCGTCTCGGCTATTCGATCGACTTTCATCATCACGACCACCTGAACACGCGCCTGGATGTGGCCATCCGCCAGCTGGCGCAAGAGGAGGGAACCGATGCGGGAAATTAAGATTGACGACCATCACGCGAGCAGCCTGCTGCCCGAGGGGTATACATGGAAGCTGGCCTGGCATGACGAGTTCGACGGGCCTGTGCTGGACCGGTCCAAGTGGGGCTTTCGCCGTCATTTCTGGGGCAAGCGCTTCGACACGTTTGCCGGCGAAGAAGCGATTCGGTTTGACGGGAAAAGCAATATCGAGCTGCATCTGATTCGCCAGGGCGACGATTTTTCGGCCCCGCTGCTCCAGACCGGCTCCCTGACCTGGGACATCCCCAAGGACAGCCAGGGCTTCTGGCCGTTCGGCCGTTACGAGCAGCCGCGCTTCATGCATCGCTACGGCTATTACGAGTGCCGCTGCCGCCTGCAGCGCCAGCCCGGCTGGTGGACTGCCTTCTGGCTCCAGGCGCCGGGAATCGGTGCCACGTCAGACCCTGGCGCATCTGGCGTCGAGGTCGACATCATGGAGAGCTTCCAGCCGGGCGAGATCATTTCCCACGCCCTGCACTGGAACGGTTACGGCCACGATCACAGGGGCATGCACAGCAACGGCATGGCGCGCATCGACCACAAACGCGATATCATGCGCCTTAACCTTGACGACTATCACTATTTCGGCGTCCACTGGGCACGTGACGGGTACACCTTCTATGTCGACGGCGTCCAGAGCGGTCAAAAGCTGACCGATGCCGTCTCCCATACCGAGCAGTTCATCCTGCTGCACGGCGAGTGCAAGGGCTACCGCGTCGATGGCAAGCCCTGCGAGGAAGTCCGCACTGTTGTCTTGCCGGAAGCGTTTGTCGTCGACCATGTCCGTGTTTTCGACGAAGTCAACGTGTAGTTGACAGGCGGGCGATTCTATTAGATAATATTGTTCGCGTCTGTGGAGGTGTCCGATGCTGATTGATATTCACGCGCTATCACATGGCAGAGCCGCCTCCATTGAGATCGAAACGGAAATTCCGGCACATGAGCTGGCCGTTTCCTTGCAGGAGATCCGAGTCGACAGCCCTGTCCATTTTGTGGGCCGTCTGACCAATGCCGGCCGCGGTGCCATCCATTTGGAGGGAACACTGTCCGCCGAGCTGACCGGATTGTGCGCCCGGTGCCTGGTTCCGGTGACGCGGCCAGTTGTGGTCGCGATATCGGAAATGTTCCGTTCCGGGATGACAACGGACGGGGCCGAATCTGCTGACGGCAGTTATGGCTACCGGGGTTACACGCTGGATCTTCTGCCGCCCTTGCGGGACAACCTTGTCCTGGCCCTTCCGCAGCGCTTGCTGTGCCGGGAGGATTGCCTGGGCCTGTGTCCTGTTTGCGGAGCGGATCGGAACACGACGACCTGCGGCTGTGCCACGGCCGAACAGAACGATTAACGAACAGCCGGCATAGCGGCGAACCTGACGGAGGTGTAAGGAATGGCAAATCCAAAACGCAAGTGGTCCAAGGCCAGAACAGGCCGGGCTCGATCCAACTGGAAACTGAGTGTTCCCAGACTGATCGAATGCCCCCGGTGTCACACGCTGAAAATGCCGCACAAGGTGTGCAAGACGTGCGGTTATTACGACGGCAGACAAGTCGTTACGGTCGATAAGGACAAGGAAAAGGTTTCCTGACCCACCCTGGCCGTACGGTTGGTCCACGGATGCAGCGGGGATGACAGCATGCTCGCTGCTTTTTGTGTTGACGGACCGGGTTCATGAAACCTGGTGAAAAGACATGATGGAGTCTTCAGAACATCTGATCAGCGCGGTCGAACCTGGCAGCATCGCGTCGGACCTCGGGCTACAGCCCGGTGATTTTTTGCTGCGCCTGGATGGGGAGAAGCTGATCGATATCTTCGACTACCGCCTGCGCCAACTGAAAAGCGAGCTGGTCCTGACTGTCCGCCAGAGTGGCCGGGTGATCGAGTACGAGATCGAAAAAGACGAAGACGAGGACATCGGCCTCGCGTTCGCCAACCCGATGCTCCAGGACTGCACATCCTGCTCCAACCATTGCCTGTTCTGCTTTATCGACCAGCTGCCGGACGGTTTGCGTTCCAGCCTTTATTTCAAAGACGATGATCTGCGGCTGTCGTTTCTGAGCGGCAACTACGCGACCCTGACCAATCTGACCGATGAAGCCCTGGACCGCCTGATCGGCTATCGCTTCTCACCGATGAACATCTCGGTCCACACCACCCATCCGGTTCTGCGCCAGAAAATGATCCGTCATCCCCGCGCAGGCCTGGTGCTGCAGCAGTTGCGGCGCATCGCCGCGGCAGGCCTTCAGATCAACTGCCAGATCGTCCTGCGCCCCGGACTCAACGATGGCCCGGAACTGGATCGGACTCTAACCGATCTGATTAAGCTGGGCGAAGCGGTTGGCAGCATTGCCCTGGTACCGGTCGGCATCACGCGCTACCGCCGGCAAAAAAAACTCTACCCGCTGCAGCCGTACAGTGCCGCACAAGCCCGTATGGTTCTGGAACAGACACAAGAGGTCCAACAGCGTATGCTGGCCCAAAGAGGGACGCGGTTGCTTTATGCCGCGGACGAGTTCTACCTGACCGCCGGATGGCCATTACCGCCTGTATCCGATTATGAGGATTTCCCGCAGTTGGAGAACGGCGTCGGCATGGCCTCGCTTCTGAAGGCCGACTTGGATGGCTCCCTGGCCGGAGCAGACCGGCTGACGGCCGATCTCGTTTGGCAGGCTGAACCGTCCGGTTCGGCAAAGCGCAGCACCCCCACGGCACTGGTTCTGGCAACCGGGGTGGCCGCGGCATCCTTGCTGGAACCTTTCGCTCCGGCTATGGGCCGGCGCTGCGGCTGCCCGGTGTCCATCGCGCCGGTTGTCAACCGTTTTTTTGGCGAGACCGTGACCGTGGCCGGGCTTTTGACCGGCCGCGACCTGGCCGAACAGCTGGCCTTGCCGCTCAAGGACCTGGAGAAAGCCGGCTTTAGGCCCGGACTGCTGCTCCCGTCCAGCATGTTTCGTGCCAATGAACCCCTGATGCTTGACGATACAACCGTTCAGTCGCTCAGTGACCAGCTCCGTGTACCGGTCCTGGTCAGTCGCCCGGACGGAAAAGCCCTGGTCGGCCTGCTCGACCAGCTGGCCCGCGAAAAGGAGAATGACCGCCATGGCTAAACCAATCGTGGCGATTGTCGGACGGCCCAATGTCGGCAAATCGACCCTGTTCAACTACCTGGCCGGGACACGGCTTTCGATCGTGGACGATACCCCCGGGGTTACCCGCGACCGGATTTACACCGAATCCGAATGGCGCGGCCGCGCCTTTTCCCTGATCGACACCGGCGGCATCGAACCCAACACGCAGGACGCCATCCTCAAGTCGATGCGTGCGCAAGCCCAGACCGCCATCGATACGGCCGACGTGATCATCTTCCTCGTCGACCTTAAAACCGGCCTGACCGCCGACGACCAGGACATCGCGACGCTGCTGCGCCAATCCGGCAAACCGGTTGTCGTTGCTGTAAACAAGGCAGACCAAATTGGCGACATCCCGGCGGAAGCCTACGAGTTTTACAACCTGGGCCTGGGCGAGCTGTACACCATCTCGGCTGAGCACCGGCTCGGCGTCGGGGATCTGCTGGATGCTGTCCACAACCTCTTTCCGCCCCCGGACGACACCGGGGAAGCCTCAGAGCGCATCCGGGTCGCTGTAATCGGCAAACCAAACGCTGGCAAATCGTCTCTGATCAACACGCTGCTGGGCGAAAACCGGCTGATTGTTTCGGATGTCCCCGGCACGACGCGGGATGCCGTCGACACGCAGCTGGACAACGCTTTCGGATCTTACACCTTGATCGACACAGCGGGCCTGCGCAAGAAAAGCCGCATCGACACGTCGATCGAGAAGTACAGCATGATCCGCTCGCTGGCGGCGATCGAACGGGCTGATGTCTGCCTGATCCTGATCGATGCGACGCAGGGTGCGACCGAGCAGGACACCAAAGTCGCCGGGTTTGCGCATAATAAGGGCAAGGCGTCGATTTTGATCATCAACAAGTGGGATCTGGTCGAAAAAGAAACCGGCACCCTCGAAAGCTGGCAGGATCAGCTCCGCGCCACCTTTGCCTTTATGCCGTACGCGCCTATTATCTCCCTGTCAGCCAAAACGGGCCTAAGAGTCCAAAAGCTGTTCGGCCTGATCAATGACGTCTACGAGCAGGCCGGCCGGCGCTTGACGACCGGCATGATCAACGACCTGCTGGCCGAAGCCGTCGCCATGGTGCCGACCCCGCAGGACAAAGGCCGCCACCTCAAGATTTACTACGGAACCCAGGTCGGCACCCACCCACCGCAGGTCGCCCTCTTTATCAACGACCGCGACCTGATGCACTTCTCCTATGAACGCTACCTGGAGAACCAGTTGCGCAAGCAGTTTGGCTTTACAGGTACCCCCATCTGGTTCCTGCTCCGGCCCAAAGAAGAGAAACTCTAGCCGGAAGAGCCGGCGGTCCGATCAGCAGCAACGCCCCGTCACATGATACGAACGGGCGGCACATTAGGAAGGACAGAAACAAGCACGTGATCAAACAAATGAACCAACTGCGCAACATTGCGATCATCGCCCATGTCGACCACGGCAAGACCACGATCGTCGACGCCCTGCTTCGGCAAAGCGGCGTGTTTCGGGACAACGAACAGGTGGTCAGCCAGGTCATGGACTCCAACGACCTGGAGCGCGAGCGCGGTATCACCATCCTGGCGAAAAACACCGCCATCCGCTACGGCGATACGCGCATCAATATTGTCGACACGCCCGGACACGCCGATTTCGGCGGTGAAGTCGAACGCATCCTCAAGATGGTCGACGGGGTCCTGCTGGTCGTTGACGCCTACGACGGGCCGATGCCCCAGACGCGCTTTGTCCTGCGCAAGGCGCTGGAGATGCATCTCAAGCCGATCGTTGTGATCAACAAGGTCGACCGCCCGGACGCGCGTCCGATGGAGGTACTGGACCTGGTGCTGGAGCTGTTCATCGAGCTGGGCGCAACAGATGCGCAGCTCGACTTCCCGGTCATCTACGCGTCGGGACGGCTCGGGCTGGCCAGCGCGGATCTGGCGCAGCTCCTGGACGCGCTCGGTCAGCCGGTCGCTGTGGACAGCATCGGCTTTAAGTCCTTGCTTGAGACGATCTGCAATCACGTTCCCTGTCCGCTCGGCGACGATGAAATGCCGCTTCAGCTGCTGGTCTCCAACATCGATTACGACAATTACATCGGCCGGATCGCCATCGGCCGCATCGATCGCGGGCGTATTGCGAGAAGTCAAAACATCGTGTTGTGCGGATATGATGACGGGTCGCTGCAAAACGCCAAAATCGTCAAGCTGTTTCGTTTCGAGGGCTTGCGGCGCGTCGAGATCGACGGGGCGTCTGTCGGAGAGATCGTCTGCGTAGCCGGAATTCCGGAGGTTAACATCGGCGATACGATCTGTGATCCGGGCCATGCAGAACCGCTGCCGTTTGTCACCATCGACGAACCCACGATCGCCATGACCTTCAGTGTCAACGACAGCCCGTTCGCCGGACGGGAAGGCCGCTTCGTCACCTCGCGCCATTTGCGCGAGCGGCTGTTCCGCGAGATGGAAACCAACGTCTCGATGCGGCTCGAAGAGACGGATACGACCGAATCGTTTGTTGTCAAGGGACGCGGCGAGCTGCATCTGTCGATCCTGATCGAGACCATGCGCCGCGAAGGGTACGAGTTCCAGGTCTCCAAGCCCAAGGTCATCGTCAAGGAGGTCGACGGCATTCTTTGCGAGCCGGTCGAGTTGGTTCTGGTCGACGTGCCCGAGGCGTTCGTCGGCACTGTGATCGAAAAGCTCGGTTCGCGCCGGGCCGAACTGGTCACCATGATGCCGCCGGAGAAGGGCTATTCCCGCATGGAGTTCAAGATCCCCTCGCGGGGCCTGATCGGCTACCGGTCCGAGTTTTTGACCGACACCAAGGGCAATGGTATAATGAACTCCATCATCGCGGGATTTGAGCCGTGGAAAGGTGATATCGAGACACGCAGCCACGGTGTCCTGACCGCCTGGGAAAGCGGTGACGCCGTGACCTATGGCCTTTACAACGCGCAGGAGCGGGGCAGCTTGTTTATCGGGCCCGGCACCCCGGTCTATGAAGGCATGATCGTCGGAACAAACCCCAAAAGCGAAGACATCATGGTCAATGTCTGCAAACGCAAGCATGTCACGAACATGCGTGCTTCCGGGTCGGACGACGCGCTTCGGCTCTCGCCGCCGGTGATCCTCAGCCTGGAGCAGTGCCTTGAGTTTGTCGCCGACGACGAACTGATCGAGGTCACCCCGAAGTCGATCCGGCTGCGCAAGCGGATTCTCGACTCAGAACAGCGCGCCAAGCAGCGCGCCAGGAAAAACGAAAGTTAACAGCGCCGCATAGCCTCGAGGAGACCAGTATGGTGTCGAAAAAAATCACCCGCACATTAAGCGTCATCGTCATCGTGTTCCTGCTGGTCAGCGTCACGGCCGCCGGTTTTTACTTTGGCCTCAATTATGTCCTCTCCCAAAACAGCCGCTTCGAGCAATTGGAGAAGCTTTTTGGGTCAGACGTTGCCGCGGCGATCAACAAGGATACGCCGGACGCGGTCGAGATCATCATCCCGCGGGCGTCCGACACGCAGCAGATTGCGGAGATCCTGTCCGACAAGGGCATCATCAAGAACGTGTTCATGTTCACGATCCTGTCCAAGTTCAACGGCTTCGACGGTGCTTACATGGCCGGAACCCATTTTGTCCTGCCCGGCATGGGCTACGATGAGATCATGTATATCCTCTGCCAGAACCCGCACGCGGTCCGGGTCACATTCCCGGAAGGGCTGACCTACAGCGAAGTCAAGGACCGGCTGCGCACGGCGGGCGTGCGTTTTGACGAGCAGGTGCTGGACGGCATGGTCCGCAACCCTCAGATCTTCCTCGACTATGACTTCATCACCCAGATCAGCAAAAAGGAAGGGCGGGACTGGACGTTGCAGGGGTATCTTTTCCCAGACACCTACGCTTTCGACGTCAACACCGACGAGGAGACCATCCTGCGCACCTTCCTCAACAACACGGAGCGCTACCTCAAGGAGGAGTACTTCGAGCGGGCCGAGCATATCGGCATGAGCATGGACGAAGTGATCACGATGGCTTCGATCATCCAGATGGAATGCCAGAAAGTCGAAGAGATGCGGACGGTTTCGGGCGTTTACTTCAACCGCCTCGAGCGCGACATGCTGTTCGGCGCCGACCCGACGGTCAACTACCTGCGCAAGGAAGCCGGTGAGGATGTCAAGCTTTGGCTGGAAACCGAGGACCTGTATACATACGACAGTCCCTACAACACCTACATGTATAAAGGCCTGCCGCCCGGACCGATCTGCTCGCCGGGCGAGTTTGCCATCCTGGCGGCTCTTTGGCCCGAATCGCATAAGAACCTTTACTTTGTCGCCAAGGGAGACGGGTTTCATGTGTTTGCCCGCACCCACGAGGAACACGAGCGCAACGTCGCCAAATATAAGAAACTGATCGAGCAGGGCCAGACCGAAACGACCGTCGATGACCGGGATGACTGACCTGGCCGCAAGACGCCTGGAGCTGCTGGCCCCTGCCGGCGACATGGAAAAAATGCGCACGGCGATCCGCTATGGCGCGGATGCGGTCTATTTGTCGACCGGCGATTTCGGCCTGCGGGCGGCGAGCGCCAATTTTACACCCGAAGAATTGGGGGAAGCTGTCGCTTATGCTCATGAACGCGGCGTTCGCGTCTACCTGGCGCTGAACATCCTGGCCCATCCAGAGGACATCGGCCACCTGAAAGAACAGCTGGACCGCCTGCTGGCGGCAGGTCCTGACGCCTGCATCGTCTCCGACCCGGGCATCTTCAGCTTGCTGCGCCGCCTGGCACCCGACATGGACCTTCACATCAGCACCCAGGCCAGTGTCACCAACGGCGAAGCCTGCCGTTTCTGGCACCGGCAGGGCGCCCGGCGCATCGTGCTGGCGCGCGAACTGACCATGGCGGAGATCGGCCAGATTTGTGCCGACACAGGGCCGGAGCTCGAGCTTGAGGTCTTCGTGCACGGGGCCATGTGCCTGGCCTATTCGGGCCGCTGCCTCTTATCCAGTTACCTGACCGGCCGCGATGCCAACCGGGGCCGCTGTGCCCAGCCGTGCCGCTGGCCCTATATGCTGGTTGATCCGGAAAACCCCGGGCGGTCGGTGCTCCTCGAGCAGGACCGGCGCGGCAGCTACCTGCTGAACAGCCGTGACCTGTGCATGATCGAACATCTGCCGGATCTGGCCAGCGCAGGCGTGAGCAGCCTTAAAATCGAGGGCCGCGTCAAGAGCAGTTTTTACGTGGCGACCGTCGTCAAAGCCTATCGAGAAGCCCTCGACGCCTATCTCGCCGACCCGGCCGGATGGTCGTGCCGCCCCAAATGGTTGTCTGACCTGAACAAGACGGTCCACCGGCCGTTCGACACCGGCTTTTTCTATGTAAGGCCGCAGGAAGACGCCAAGCTTTCGACAAGCCGGATCGACTGCCGGGAAGCGGCTGTCGTCGGCGTCGTCAAAGCCTTCCTGCCCGACAGCCGCCTGCTGCTGGTCGAACAGCGCAATAAAATACAGACCGGCGATCAGCTGGAGCTCATCCAGCCCAGGGGACGCGACATGACGATAAACGCGGACCAACTGCTGGATCTGGAGCGAAAACCGATCCAGAGCACGCCGCATCCGCGCATGCTTTTCTATCTGCCCTGCGACGAACCCGTCGCACCGGATTCTTTTATCCGCCGGATCGGCGACAAGGACCTGCCCCACCGGGACCGTTAGGGAACGTCAGGTGCTGATGCGGTTGAGCAGGTCACCCAAAAAGGCGCGCAGCTTCGTGTCGATGCCGTAAAGCGTCAGCACTTCCTTGCCGATGACCATAATGATCGGACCGAAAAGGATGCCGGCGACCCCGTAAACAGCGATGCCGATGATCATGGAAGCCAGTGTCGCCATGGGATGCAAGCGCATGGCATTACCCAGGATCGGCGGCTCGATGACACGGCGCACCAGGGTCATGACACCCAGGAGGATCAAGGCGCCCAGACCGCTGAGCAGCTGGCCTTGCAGGAACAGGTAGAGGGCGACCGGGACCAGCGTCGCGCCTAAACCGAGCACCGGCAGGAAATCGACGATCGAAGCGACCAGGGCGATGATCACCGCGTAGGGCATCTGAATGATCAGCAATCCGACCAGAGCCATGATGAAGGTGACGATCAGGAGCAGCAAATAGCCGCCGATGACGCGAAACAAGGTCGAGAACAGCGTGTTGATCAGGCGGACAGTCGTTTCGCGGAACTGCTTGCTGATCACGTTGCGGCGCAGGAAGACGTACATGCTGCGGCTGTCGGCGATGAAGTAGTACCCGGACATGATCGCGACGACGACCGCGAAGAGGATCAGGGGCAAATTGGCGGCGAAGCCGGCGATCCCGTTCAGGATGGCGGCCACGATTTCAGGAACTTTCTGCAGCAGGTTCTGCTGCAGCCGGACCAGTTCGTTTTCCAGCATTTCGAGCTGCTGCGGCTGGATCAGGCCGCCCAGCTTTTCTGACAGGCTCTCTAGGTAGTCGATGACGCGCCGGAAGATGTCCATGTCGTTGAAGATGACGGGCAGGTAGGCGGCCAGGGAACGCAGCTGGCTGATGACGGCCAGGATAATGCCGACGAAAAGCCCGATGATCAGGATGATCAGGAGGATGTAAACGAAAATGATCAGGCGCTTTTCGCCGCGTGAGCGGGCCAGGCCCTGGGGATAGCGGCCCAGCTTGCGGCGGCCGGTTTGCGCTGCAGATGATGTCTCAGCTGTTTGGGGCAGTTCGCGTTTGGCCCGTCGCTTTTTCCGGCCCTCGCCGAGGTCATAGACCAGGTTCTTGGCGGAGGTGACGATCGCGATGGCCAGCCGGGCCAGGATGAAGCCGAAAACGAAGGGGAGCAGGATGGCAAAGATGCGAAAACCAAGGTAGATCAGCAACAGGACAACGGCGGTGATCAAGAAGTACTTGATGATCGCCAGGATGGTCGCCTTGTCATGCATCATCCGGTCAGGTTGGCTCATGCTTCTCCTCCGCGTAAAATGTCACGCACGTCGTATCAGGATTATTGTAACAATCTGCAGGAGGATTGCCAAGGCAAACTTCCAGTCGCCCGGGAAGACCGTCAGGCGTTTGGCCGGCCGCGGTGTTTCCGGCTTGAGCCCGAAGGTCAAAATCAGAATGGGCACCAGGGCGGCCGCGGCGATACAGGCCGCGATCAGGGAGGCATAGAGCAGGGAACTGGCCTGGCGCGTATGAACGGCCATCACTTGCTGGCTCAGTCCGGGAAGCAGCGAAGGCAGGGCGAAAAGCGTGAGATTGAGCGAAAAGTGGGTGACCATGGCCGGCCACAGCCGGCCGCAGCGATGGCGGATATGCGCCAGCAGGAGACCGGCCAGGAAAGGCGGCAGCAGGAAAAAGACATTCTCGTGGAACAGGGCGAACGCCAGAGCCTGCCATGTCATGGCGGACAGAACGGCCCCCCCGGACTGGAGCGAAGATAAGATGACCCCGCGAAAGAAAAATTCCTCAACCAGAGATGGCAAAGCAGCGCTCAGCAGCAGAACCAGAACGATCATTTGCCAGGGCCCGGCCAGCAGGTCCGGTAAGGTTAGCGCGCTGGACAGTCCGGACTGTGAGATGTCGACGCCGCTTCTGGCCAGCACATAGAGCAGCAGGTTGTTGAGGCCGTGGAAGACGACGGCGGCCGGGATGCCGGCAGCAAAGGACAGGAACAAGCTGCCCGGGCGGGCACGCTCGCCGACCAGTTCAGTCGTCGGCGGACGGCGCAGCCCAATGACCAGGACAGCCGGCAGGAAAATCAGAACCCCCTGCATCAAAAGGACACTGAACGTATAGACCTTCAGGCTCGATCCGTCAAGGTACGTGGCCAGCACCGGCCAGGAGCGACGCAGGATGATGAAGGCAAGATTAAGCAGGGTGTGCACCAGAAGCAACGTGCCGGCAAGGCCTGTGTAAGCTGGCCTTGCCGGTTCACCCAGACCGGCAATGCCGGTCGGTGCCCTGAGAGGGGGCGCCGATGCCGTTTTGCGCCGAATCATGCCGCCCTCACGCCAGCAGGCCCAGGTAGGCCTGCCAAAGCCCAAGGATCGGTTCGCGGGCCAAAAGGAGCAGCAGGGTGGCCAGCGCGATATAGGGGCCGAAGGCGATCTCCTTTTCGGCATCGCGGCGCCAGAGACGGCTCACCAGCACCGGTACCGCCACCAGGGCGGCGGTCAGAAAAGCGAGGCAGAAGAGGAAGGGCAGCAGTTTGAGGCCTGTGATGAAGGCGCAGGATGCCAGCAGCTTGACATCGCCCATGCCCATGGCTTCGCGCTTCATCAGCTTGGCGCCCAGCCAGCCGCTGCCGAAAAGGACCAGCCCGGCCAGCAGCGCGGCCAGCAGGCGGGTCAGGATGCCGGGCCCCCAGGCGGCCTCGCCCCGGATGCTGTCGATCACCCAGAGCAGGACGCCGCCCGGCAGCAGGGCCAGGATGAACTGGTCCGGAATGATGCGCGTTTTGAGGTCGGCGACGATGATCAGAAGCAGCGGCTGAACAAGGTACAGGACAACCGGCAGATACGGTCCGGATCCGAGCAGGAGCCTGCCGGCGCCGAAAAGGAATCCGTCGGCCAGTACGAGGAACAGGATGCCCGGAAAGAAAGTCAGGCTGTCCCGGGCCTGGCGCGCTGCATCCAGGTCGGCTTCGCCGTAGTCAAGCAGCCAGGCTGGCGGCATGACCCGGAAGATGAAGGCAATCAGCGCGCCTGCGGCCAGGCCGGCAGGAACATAGGGCAATGCAGCAATCATGAGATGTTACCTCCCACTGTGTCATGTCCATTTTAGCGGTGCGGCGCGTCAGATGCAACGCGCGCGCGTTTACAGGGACGGCCGCATTGATTATAATAGGTAGGCTGCACCCGCTGCAGCGATAACACAGGAGGAAAACATGATTTCGATACAAGAGCTACAAGACAGGATATCAGCGTTTATCAAGGCGGAAACAGCCCAGACTCCCGGAAAGGCCGCTCCGGCGGATTTCTGGCGTGCGCTGTCGCGGGCGGTCATGGAACAACTGACCGATCGCTGGGAAAAGACCAGCCAGCAATATAAATCCGGCCGTCAGGCACACTACTTCTCCGCGGAGTTCCTTGAAGGGCGCTCCTTGCTCAACAACTTGATCAACCTTGGCCTTTACGACGTGGCCTCGACGGCCGTGCGCGCGTTCGGCCACGAACTGGCCGAACTTGAGGAACAGGAGTCCGATCCCGGACTGGGCAACGGCGGCCTGGGCCGCCTCGCGGCCTGTTTTCTCGATTCCAGCGCGACGGGCAATCTGCCGGTCACCGGGTATGGGATTCTCTACCGCTACGGCCTTTTCCGCCAGGAGATCGAGAACGGCTTTCAGAAAGAATACCCCGACGCCTGGATGGAACAGCCTTACCCGTTCGTGGTTCGGCGCAGCCAGGAAGCGGTTCGTGTCCACTACCAGGACCTCGATGTCATTGCCGTTCCGTATGACATGCCGATCACCGGCTACAAGACGGAAAACATCAACACCTTGCGCCTGTGGAAAGCGGAACCGGCCCAGGAGTTCGATTTCAACTTGTTCAATTCGCAGCGTTTTGACGACGCGGTCATCCAGCGCAACCGCGTCAACGACATCTGCCGCGTCCTGTACCCCAACGACTCATCCTATGACGGCAAAGTCCTGCGGGTCCGCCAGCAGTATTTCTTTGTCAGCGCCTCGCTCCAGACCATCGTAGCCGACTACATCCGCCAGCACG
>Ga0123335_1004099_pt1 | contig 19343 bp, 21 predicted proteins | sample BiotimSIPDNA_2_FD_89707 | JGI IMG/M metagenome (GOLD analysis project Ga0123335, IMG submission 89707) | Anaerobic biogas reactor microbial communites from Washington, USA - Biogas_R2 time_0 SIP DNA | ecosystem: Engineered > Bioreactor > Anaerobic > Unclassified | place: Washington, USA...
TCAAGGAGATGATCAGCATCGTGGCACCGACTAATGCTTGGATTCTGATCATGGGCGAAAATGGAACGGGAAAGGAACTGGTTGCCCGTTCCATTCACCATTTAAGCCGTCGCTCGCACAAGCCTATTGTGGAAGTCAACTGTGCGGCGATACCCGAGGAGCTTATCGAAAGTGAATTGTTCGGACATGAAAAGGGTGCCTTTACCGGCGCAACCGAAAAAAAACGTGGAAAATTCGATCTGGCCCATGAAGGAACGATTTTTCTGGATGAAGTGGCGGATATGAGCCTCAAGGCGCAGGCAAAAATTTTGCGCATTCTCCAGGAGAAAAAATTCGAGCGGGTAGGTGGCAACAAAGTTATCGATATGGATGTACGTGTTCTTGCCGCAACCAACAAAGACCTGGAAATAGAAATGGAGGCAGGCCGCTTCCGTCAGGATTTGTACTACCGTCTCCATGTTATTCCGCTACGTGTGCCGCCGCTGCGTGAACGAAAGGATGACATTCCTCTCCTGACAGAGCGTTTCCTTCAGGATTTTGCGGTGAAGGAGGGCGAACAACCGAAGAGATTGACGGCAGATGCTATGGAAAAACTGATGGATCATAACTGGCCGGGCAATGTCCGGGAACTCAAAAACATTATTGAAAGACTGATTATTCTGACGCCTGCCAATGAAATCAATGCCGATGATATTCCTGAACTCAGTTTAAGGAATGTGCCCGAGTTGCAGCCGCCGGAAACTGCTCCCGTCGTTGATTCTTTAAGAGATGCAAGGCTGGATTTTGAAAGACAGTTCATTATCAAAAAACTTGAAGAGTACGACGGAAACATTTCAAAGACAGCGGAAGCCATTGGTCTGGAACGAAGCAATCTGCATAAAAAACTAAAAAGCCTGAAAGTGACAACGAAGGAACAAGGATAAAGGCTCAACCATATCCGTTAACCTTTATCTGTTATCCTTGCTCCTTGATCCTCTCCCATCTGCCCTGTCAGGTCTGAAAGCGAAAACTTATTAAAAGGCAGGAAGGATACACCCAGAACAACCACAACAATCATGGATATAAAGTGATAAACCAGGGCAAAGGAAAAGGCCTCCGGTTTGGCAATGCCGAAAAGTCCTAATCCCAGGATACAGGCATAATGCCAGTTGCCGATAAATCCCGGTGCGGTGGGAATCGCGATTCCCGCGATAAGAATGACCATGATAACGAAGGCCGCCAGAAGCGGCAGGTCAAAACCGAAAGCCAGGAACAGGGAATAAATCACTGCGGCATCCACAACCCAGACCACCATGGACAAAAAAAACAAATACAGAAGTCTTTTGACATCGGTGATGACTTGAAAGCCGTCAATGAAATGGTGGATGACGCTCATGATTTTTTGCGACAGTCTGCCGGGTAGAAGCTGCAGAACATGGTCGATGATTTTTACGGCGGCTTCTCTCCGCCAGACCAATCCGATGATGAAGGCGATGATGAGCATGGTGATTGCGAAAAACAAAATACCGGATTTAATCATCCAGGAAGGCAAGTCCTGCAGAATGAGTACAGCAATCGTGATGGTCAGCACTGAAAGACTGTCCAGCACTCTTTCCACAACGATTGTGCCGAATGCTGATGACATTTTTATAGAACTTTTTTTTGAAATCAGAAAGGGCCTGGCCAGTTCACCGATTCTGGCGGGAATCGCGACAATGGCAAGAAAACCTACGCTGGTTACGGAAAAAAGAGTCAGCTGATCGATCTTTTCCATCGGCTGAAGGATCACTCCCCAGCGGTAAGATCGCAATGCCTGCATAAGAATAATAAAAAAAAGAGACACGGCCGCATAGCCAAGATCAACTTTCTTCAAATGAGAAAGGGTTTCATTGAAATCGATCCCCCGGACCGAAAAGTAGATCAGGACGATGCCGAGCACGATGCCGAAAATGAGTTTTTTATTCATGTGGATGCCGGGCCGGTCCTTATTGTAATCGGGGTAAATCAGCTTTTGGACAGGTTTTCGGCAATTTTGTCATGGAGAAGCTGGGAAGACATTTTATTGCCAACCAGCCCTACTCGAATACCCACTGAGGTTTGATTTTTTGACCGATAGGTAATATCAAACTTGACCTTTTCACCATTGATGATTGCCGTGATCTTGCCCTGTGCAATTTCTTTTACGGGCTGAACTTCCGTACCATGCATATCAGCGACTGTTTTTTCGCACGCGCTCCACACCTGGTCGAATGAAGCAAAGTAATCCGTCTTCAGTTCTTCGTTTACCCAAAAATAAGTTCCCGTGCCTGCGCCGATTGCTGCACCTCCGATGAGCACGGCCGTGGCACAACCTGATAAAAGAAAAAGAAGGAATATACAGACAATGAGACGATATTTATGATGTTTCATATTTATCCCTCCGGATCATTCTAGTGAATCGTTTTTAAACATATTGTGGCATGGATTGCAACTTTATATTGCGAGGAATGTTACGGGTTGAGCTTTTCAAACTCCCTCAATAAGTCTTCCTGCTTTCTCGATAAATCAGTCGGAATTTCCACATAAACTTCAATGATCTGATCTCCGCGTCCATAGCCCTGCAAATGAGGGATGCCTTTGCCTTTGAGACGGAAAGTCCGGCCGTTTTGTGTGCCTCTGGGAATTTTAATTTTTTCGGTATCTTTTAAAGTTGGCACTTCAATGGTTGCACCGAGTGCAGCCTGGACGAAGGATATGGGAACCCGGCAGATAATATCGTCTTCGGAGCGCACAAAAAAATCATGTTCTTCAACCTGTAAAAAAACATACAAATCACCGCTGGGGCCGCCCTGTTCGCCGGATTCGCCTTCACCGCGCAGACGCATCCGGGAGCCTGTTTCGACGCCGGCGGGTATTTTCAGCTCAACGGATTTTTGCTGTTTTTCTTTTCCTGTTCCCCTGCATTCATGGCAGGGTTTGGCAATGAATTTTCCCTGTCCGTGACAATGGGGGCAGGTGGAACTGATGGTGAAAAAACCGCTTGATTGAAGCACCTGGCCTCTGCCTTGACAGGTCGGGCAGGTTGTGGGCGAGGTTCCGGCAGCGGCTCCCGTTCCCTGGCAGGAATGGCAGGTTTGGAATTTCTCCAGTTCAATAGTTTTGGTGATTCCGAACGCAGCATCGAGGAAAGATATTTTTAAATCATAGCGTAAATCAGCACCGGCCCTTGCTGCCTGCCTCGTTCTGCCGCGTCTCCGCGTGTGGCCAAATCCGAAGACATCTTCAAAAATGTCTCCAAAATTGGAGAAGACATCGTCAAAACCGCTGAAGCCCTGAAATCCCGTATTGTTTAGACCGGCATGGCCATAATGATCGTAAATTTCTCTTTTTTGTCTGTCGCTTAACACTTCATAGGCTTCGGCGGCTTCCTTGAATCGTTCCTCCGCTTTTTTGTCTCCCGGATTCTTATCGGGATGACACTGCATGGCGATTTTCCTGTAATTTCTTTTCAGTTCTTCATCGGATGCCGTTTTGGAAACGCCCAGAATTTCGTAGTAATCCCTCTTGGTCATGCGCTTTTTTTCATTCCTCCGATTTCATCTTTGTGGCAAGCGCGTTTAGCAATTCTGTGTTATTGGTTTTCTCCAAGGCCTTTTTTGCAAAGGAGAATTTCTTGAGCTCCACAGCCCTGCCGGCAATATCTTCCCATTCAGCGGACCGAAGTTCAGCGCCCTGTGCCTTGGCCGCGCCCTGAAAAAGAAACGCGTCACCGTTTTTTAAGGCGATTTCCCTAATTTTCTTCAATCCTTCCTGATGCCCGGCCCTGGCATAAAATTCCAGAGCATCGGAAAGGGCTCCCGCCTCAAAAAACAGATCACCGTAATGGATCAGCGTTGTGGCGGGTGTCTTATCTATGTATAATATTTTTTGTTTTAGTCGGTAATCCGGCAGTTTTCCTTTGCTCAAGGAGTTCCTCCAAAAAATGAAGCCGTGCGGATAAACACGGCGTAATGTAATAACGGTTTGATTTTTGTCAATGGTAAGAAAATATTATTTTACCAGCCGCGAGAATGCCTCCTCGTATTTTGCCCTGGTTTTTTCGATAATGTCCTGAGGCAATGAGGGTGCCGGAGGTTTCTGATTCCAGTGAATAGAAAGAAGATAATCACGAAGAAACTGCTTGTCGTAGCTTTTTTGTGGCCGGCCTTCTTCATAATCATCAGCCGGCCAGAATCGCGAGGAGTCCGGAGTCAGCAACTCGTCAATCAGAATCAGCTCATCACCGATCAGGCCGAACTCCATTTTTGTGTCGGCAATAATAATGCCCGCTTTCAAAGCAATGGATGCGGCTCGTTTATAAATGGCGATGGATTTTTCCATGATTCTGGCGGTGAGCTCGGCGCCAATGAGATCTTCCATTTCGGAATGGGTGATGGGCGCATCGTGCTCTCCATGAGGCGCCTTGGTAGTCGGCGTGAAAAGGGGTTGCGGAAGTTTGCATGATTCTTTCAAGCCTTCCGGCAGTTTGATTCCGGAAACAGACTGGCAGCGGCGGTATTCGTTCCATCCGGAACCGGAAAGATATCCCCGCGCGATGCATTCCACGGGAAGTGGTGTTGCATCTTTTACCAGCATGCTGCGTCCTTTGAGATCCTCCAGGTATGTTGCGCATTCGTGGGGAAAATCAACGGCTTCAGCGGAAATAATATGGTTGTTGATAATATCTTTCATCTGTTTGAACCAGAAGACAGACATCTGGTTCAAAATGATGCCTTTGCCTGGAATGGGATCTGACATGATGACATCGAATGCGGAAATCCTGTCAGTGGCTACCAGCAGAAGAGCATCCTTTACGGTATAGAGGTCACGCACTTTTCCACGCTTGATCAGTTTTAGTTTGGGGAACTCCGTGCGGAAAATACTTTTTGTCATGTTCTCACACTCCTTTATCGAATGGAAGGGTTGTATTTTTTTTCATGACCGATCGTGGACGTTGGCGTCCTTCCGTAATTATGGCCGGGCATAACTCTGGTCTCGTCCGGTAGCGTGAAAAGCCTGTCCTGAATGGCGTTATATAGCGTCTGCCAGGAACCTCCCGGCAGGTCCGTGCGGCCGACGGCCTCCACAAAGAGAGTGTCACCCGTAAAGACATAACCGGGTGTATAAAGACATATCCCGCCTGGAGAATGGCCGGGGGTATGGATGACTTTCAATTCAACATTGCCCACAGAAATGATCTGACCGTCCTGAACCAGAAGATCAGGAGGGGGCGATTGTTTCGCGCCGAACATACGAAGCATGGCTTGCGGTGTGGAAGTAAGCATTACAGCATCATCCTGATGTACAATGATTTTTGCCCCGGTCAGTTTTTTCATGTCGGCATTGCCTCCGATATGATCCACATGACCGTGTGTGTTGACAATGTAGTTGATCTGTAAACCATTTTTTGCTGCCAAGGCGATAAGATCATGGACATTGTCGGCCGGGTCGATGACCAGCGCATCTCCAGTGATGGAATCCCCGACGAGATACGCGAAAACAGCCATCTGGCCTACCTGCATTTGTTGAACAAACATGACCGCTCCTTGAAAAATATGGAATGACCACTAGCATTATTTTGTCTGATTCGTCAATTTAATTCCTGCGTTTTAAAAGGGCGCAGAAGAAGCCATCCATGGAATGCCTATGGGGGTAAGTCCTTAAAAAACCTCGACTATCCATTAGTGGCTCAAAAAAGCCAGTTAATGGATGAATGACGGAAAAATCCGGATGAGACTTTAAAAAGTGTCCGATCACTTCTTCATTTTCACAAGACAGCACCGAGCAGGTAGAATAAATCAGATGACCTCCCTTTTTCACGGCATCCGAAGAATGGTGCAATATGAATTTCTGGTTTTTCGTAAATTCATCGAGATCAGAAGCCCTAAGCCTCCACTTGATTTCCGGATTGCGACGCAGTGTGCCGGTTCCCGAACAGGGCGCATCCACCAGCACATGATCAAATCTCTGATAAAATTCATCAGGCAGACGGTATTTCAGGTCTATCTCCATAGGCTCAATGATGGAAATACCCATTCTTTTAGACTCTTTTTTCAATTGTGTTATTTTCCCCAAATCGTGATCCAGAGCCATAATCAGCCCATCATTACTCATCATGGCGGCCAAATGCGTGGTTTTGCCCCCGGTTCCCGAACAGGCATCCAAAACAATTGCACCTTTTTGGGGACCGACTAAACGGGAGATCAGTTGCGCCGCCTCATCCTGAAGCCGCAGGAGTCCCTCTTGAAAGAATATTGTTTTTTGGATGGGCATGGGCGAATCGAACAGGTTGATGCCGTCGGGTGAAAACCGGGTTTGTGCGCAGCTGAACTTTTCGGCTGTGAGCCTTTCGATCAGATCGTTCCTTGAGATTTTCAAGGCGTTGACGCGCACGGTCAGCGGCGGTAATTCATTGTTGGCGCGGCAAAGAGCAAGGGTCTCTTCTTTCCCGTAAACATTCAGCCACAAGTCAACCAGCCATAAGGGGTGAGAGTGAAAGGATGAAATGTGGAGAGCGGGATTTTGATCAAAAGAGGGGAATGAAATTTTATCCGGGTTGCGCAGGTAGCTCCTTAATATGGCGTTGGTCAATGCGGCTGCGGCCGGAGTGGTTTCCCTGGCGATTTTGACTGCTTCATTGACGGCCGCGAAATCCGGGAGCCGTTCACTGAATTTAAGCTGATACAAACCGGTGCGCAGAATGTTTTTAACGTTTTCCTCCATCCCGGCAAAATTTCCGCGATAAAGCTGTGCAAGGATCCAGTCCAGGTGCCCCTGCATACGTAAAACGCCGTAAACCAGATGCGTAAGCAGCCGTCCGTCTGCCGTTTGGGAAAGGTTCTGTCGGTCCAGTTGCGCATCCATCAAATTTCCGGCAAAAGCCTCATTTTGCATAACCGAATTTAAAATATCAACGGCCTGACGGCGGATTGTTTTTTTCATGATTTTGTACGAATGACCACGGGACTTGCTTTGTCCGGATATTTCCCTTTAACGGTACCGTAAAACGCGCCGATTTTCTGCATATCCCGTTCGAGATCACCGCTGGGATAGATCAACGGACCCGCTCCACCTGTTTTGGTCGGATAATCGAGGAAAGCCAGCTGGACAGGAACATGGGCCTCTTCTGCAATATGATAAAATCCTGACTTCCATCCCTTTGCCTTGTGACGGGTGCCCTCTGGGGCAAGGGCAAGAATGAATTTTTCGTTTTTATTGAATAGGTCTGTCATTTGCCCCACGGTGTGGCTTTTCGAGCCTCGATCAACGGGGATTCCTCCCATCCATTTCATCAGCAGTCCAAGGGGCATTCGGAATAATTCTTTTTTTGCAATAAAGCAGGGATCCAGCCTGAAGGCAAAAGCGAGAATGGCGCCATAAAACACGTCCCAGGCTGATGTATGCGGCGCAACGATTACAATAAATTTTTTCTCATCAGGAAGCCGCCCCGCTTTTTTCCATCCCAATATTTTCATGAAAAAAAGGGATATTCCCATCATAAAATGTTTCAAAACCGGCGTATTGAAAATTGTATGACGCATCATGTGTATCCTGGCAAAGCAATTTTTTTGTTATAAAAAACACAGATAAGAAATCTGCAAATCGTCTTTTATCTTCCTTTATTTTGAAGTTGTTGAGCCTAAAATACTGCCAGGAGCCAGCCGATATCCCCGCAGAAAGTCGGTCATCAGCATTCGTTTTTTCCCGGCCAGCTGAATGTCTTTTAATATGACATGGCCGTCAGAGGTTGCTACAGGCAAACCGTCAGTGAAAGGGTTACCAATGGTTCCTGGGACCTGATCCGTCGGGTCCGGTTCAGCTACCGCGGCATAAATTTTCAGCAGCTGTCCATCCAAAAAAGTATATGCCGCCGGAGAGGGGCACAGACCGCGGATGAGATTGGCAATATGCACAGCACTTTCCCGCCAGTTGATTTTACCTGTTTCCCTGGTCAGGCGGGGAGCAAATGTCACACCGGAGGGATCCTGCTGTTGTCTCTGTACCTTTCCGGAAATAACCCGTGCGACGGTTTTCATGAGCAACGCTGCTCCGTCTTTTGCCAGGCGGTCATGAAGCTGCCCGTATGTTTCCTCATCGCCCAGCAGGGTTTCTTCCTGGGCGAGAATATCGCCGGAGTCCATACCTTCATCCATCAACATGATGGTGACTCCGGTTTTTTTTTCACCGCGGATAATACTCCAGTTCAAAGGGGCCGCGCCACGGTACTTCGGCAGCAGGGAGGGGTGGATGTTCAGGCATCCGGGGGGGGGGAAGTCAATAATCATTTTGGGCAGAATCTGGCCAAAAGCCGCCACAACAACCATGTCGGGTTTGAGTGAATAAAATTTTTCCAGAAAGGAAGGATCTTTAACGGCTTGCGGCTGCATAACGGGCACACCTGATTTTTGGGCCAGAAGCTTCACCGGAGGGGCGATTTCCTTTTGTCCCCTTCCCTTAGGGCGATCCGGCTGCGTGACAACGGCAATGACCGGAAAGGAACCGGCAAGAAGGGTGTCCAGGGCCGGCAGCGCAAAAGCCGGGGTGCCCATGAAGAGAATTCTCGGTTTGGTCATTGGATCGCACCCTTGTTTTTTTTGTACCCTATATGGAATTAACGGGAATGTGTCAAGAAATACCCTTGTAAGGATCTTTATAATAAATTCCTGTTGTCAATTTCAAATTCATGCACTATATAGCAATTAGTGTTGAAAGTTGCCAAAACAGAAAAAAATACATACAGGCACTTATAACCATAAGAGTTGTGCTTATCAAAAGGAAAGGAGACAGAGCATGAGGACATACGCTATAAAGTATGTGGAACTGGCTGAACAGCATGCAGAAAAGATGGCCAAACGCTGGGCGATGGATGTTCAGAACAATGTCCGGACAAAAAAATACAAAGAGCTGGAAGAGGAGAGGATTGTTAATCAGGGTATAAAATTTTACAGGAATTTCAGTAAAATGTTTGCTGATGACAAAATCAGTGAAGGTGCACTGAAATATTTCCGTGATTACGCTCAAGACTGTTTCAATCTGGGGATTCCCATGAGCGAAGCCGTTTACGCACTCATTCTGTTAAGAAGGCATATCTGGCTTTATGCCGAGTTTCAGACGATCTTCAGTTCCGGCATTGATCAGCGCCAGGCGCTGGATACCTTAAGCCGGACGATTTTACTTTTTGATTATGCCGCGTATGAAGTGACCAAGGAGTACAACGAATTAATAAAAAAAAATAAGGGGAAAAAGAAATAATTTCCGCTTCCCTGTTCGCTTATCATTGGAGAAAGGAGAATGATATGGTGGAGTCGATTAAGCTGTTGGATGTGCTGGAGGCCAACCTTGATGAAATAGCCGCTCACTGGGCGGCCGATGTTAAAAAAAACAAAAGAACGGCGCATTACAGGGATCTTCCTGATGAGAAGCTGTTGGTTCAGGCCGTGAAATTTTACAGTCAATTGAGAAATTTACTGATTGCACCTAATCGTCTTGAGAAAGCGCAGGAATTCTTCATGCATTATGCGCGAACCTGTTATGAAAACGGGATCCCGCTGCATGAATCTATTTATGCCCTGAACATGATGCGCCGCCACATGTGGCTCTATGCTGAATTTCAGGCGATATTTATCAACGCGCTGGAACATAATCAGGCTATTGACTCCGTCATGCGCATTATGCTTTTGATTGACCATGCTGTTTTTGAAATCACCGAATACTATCAGGATCGTCTCCGGCTGGAGAACTGCAGCGCGATATAAAGAAAATCATTGATTGTATTCATGCAACGGGGCAGCATCTCCCTGCTTCCATTCGATTATAGAATTTGTTCAGGTTCAGTCCGGTCGGGTTTGTTCTAACTCGATCGGGCTGTTTTTTTTGTTTCGGGTTGTTCAAATTCCAGGATGGTTTACAGGCGTTCCGGCGCAATGCCACCGAATTGTCGAATCAAACAGGACATTGACCAGGCTGTACACACAAAAGATGAAGAGGGTGCCGCCGACCTCCGGGATTACATGAAATTTTCCGGATCTACGTCCGCCGTAATCTTCACGGCGCTTGTCTCGTGCTTTTCCATCAGCTCGCTTGCAATGGCGTGCAGAACCCGGCTATTTAGTCCCTTGAGCAGCATTTGCTGGCGATATTGTCCCCGGATCTTTGCCAGCGGGGATTCCGACGGGCCGATTATTTCCACAGCATTACCATGCTTTGCTGCAAGTTCCCTCGCTTTGCAGCCCGTTTCCCGCGCGATTTCCATGAGCGCGTCCTTTTTCGCAGAGGACAGCCGAATGCAGATGATCCGGCTGAAGGGAGGGTACTGTAAAGCTCTGCGAAACTCAATTTCATCGGAATAAAAAGACGGATAATCATGTTTTTGGGTATACTTCAGGGCGTAGTGCTGCGGATTGAAAGTCTGGATGATGACCCGGCCGCAGACTGTGCCGCGTCCGCCCCTTCCGGCAACCTGCGTAAGCATCTGGAATGTCTTTTCCGATGCACGAAAATCCGGCATGTTCAGGGACGTGTCCGCCGCGATGACACCTACAAGAGTGATAAAGGGGAAGTCATGTCCTTTGGTGATCATCTGCGTGCCAACCAGAATATCAATTTTTTTCTGTTCCAGTGCGCAGAGAATCTCTTCCTGTGAACCTTTTCGGGCGGTGGTGTCCGAATCCATCCGGCAGATCCGTGCGTTAGGGAACATCCGTTCAAGTTCTTTTTCCAGCTTCTGAGTACCGGTGCCGTAACTGAGGATTTTCCCGCTGCGGCAATTTGGGCAAAGCGGCATGGATTTCTGTGTATGGTCACAGTAGTGGCATTTAATGATCCCTTCCGCCAGATGGTTCTTGAGGGCAACAGCGCAATTGGGGCATCGGAAATTATAGCCACAGTCGGCACAGACCAGAAAGGTGTCAAATCCCCGTTTGTTGAGAAAAAGCAGGGCCTGTTCTTTGCGGGCCAGTGTTTCGGCAAGGGTCTGGATCATGGTGTCCGAAAGAATCGGTGCTTTGCCTTGGGCTTCCTTCTGTGCTTTCATATCTACAACGTCAATTCGCGGCAACGGTCTGTTTTGTACCCTTTGCGTCAATTCAAGAAAAGCATATTTGCGGGTCCTGGCATTGTAGTAAGAACGGATTCCCGGAGTGGCCGATCCGAGAACAACAACCGCTTTATGCATTTTCGCTTTTACCACGGCCAGATCCCGGGCGTGATAGCAGAGCTTGTCATCCTGCTTGTAAGAGGGATCGTGTTCTTCATCAACGATTATTAATTTCAGGTTGTCAAGCGGAGCAAAAAGGGCGGAGCGCGCGCCGATCACAAGGTTGATCTTGCCGCGTTTGATTTGGCGCCACTGATCATAGCGGATGCTGCGCGCGATACCGCTGTGAATGACGGCGATTTTGCTTTCGTCGAATCGTCCGGCAATCCGTGAAATCAACTGGGGGGTCAGGGCGATTTCCGGGACCAGATAGATGGCGGTGCCGCCGTTTTTGATCACGTCCGCAATCGCCTTGAGATACACTTCTGTTTTGCCGCTTCCGGTAACCCCGTGAAGAAGAATCGGAGAAAATGTATCCTCGCGGAGCCTGCTCAGAATCTCCGTCAGGGCAGTTTTCTGTTCATCATTTAGCGTAATGTTTGCAGGCGCTTTGCTGATGGACGAAGTCAGAGATGTTTTTCGTATGAATTCGGCGTTTCCGACAGCAAGGACCCCTTTTTCAAACAGCTTTTTGATTACAGCGCTTGAAGTTTTCGCGGATGCTATCAGATCATGTAAATCCATGGGGCCGGAGTTTTTCAGAAAATCAACAACAGCCTCCTGCCGTGCCGTCATCCGCAGGTCATCAGGCCACGTGGATTCAAGCCGTATGATTTTCTGTGTTCGGACGGCCAGGGGCTTTTTCTGTCGCTCGACCATTTGCAGAAGACCGGCCAGGTGAAGCCCGTGCACAATCGCTGCAACATTTTTAAATTCAGTGTTTTTGATCAGATTTCCAAGCGCGATTCCCTGAGGATGGGAATGAAGAAAATCCAGAAGCTTTTCCTGTGATCTGGAAAGTTCCAGACCGGCAGGTACGGGCAGGGGCAGAATCCATAGATAATCTTTTTTCTCAGATCCTGAGGGAACCAGCTCGGCCAAAGTTTTCCCCAGAGGATAGATGCAATATCTGGAAATCCAGGAAAAAAACTCGAGATCTTTATCGTCAAAAAGTGGTTCGTCATCAAGGATTTCGGTGATGGGTTTAACCTCTTCCAGATCGCAGGTGGATGTCACGGCCGTGATAAAACCGGTTCGTTTTCTGCGGCCAAAGGGGATGTAAGCCCTTTTGCCGATCATGGCTTTTGTCTTGAGATTTTCCGGTACGGCATAGGTGAAGATCTTATCGGCCGGAATATTGAGGGCGATGTTTACGTACATGAAATTTGACTAGCATCTTTAGAGAAAAAAAGAAATCTTCCTCTTTGAATGACATCATTTTAAGGTAATATAGATATGTGTATTACAGAAACGGGATAGGCTCAAATAAAAAAACGCCCCGGGAACGGGGCGTTTTACCGTACGGGAAAAATTATTCGCCTTTGAGTTTTTCAAGTTTTTCCTGTTTGGTTTTGCAGTCGATGCATTCCGTGGTAACCGGTCGGGCCATCAATCTCTTTTCAGAAATCGGCCCTCCGCAGGATTCACATATTCCGTAAGTTCCATCATCAATTCTTTTAATAGCTTCCTGCATTTTCACAATAAGCTTACGCTCCCTGTCGCGGATGCGGAGCTCAAAATTCCTGTCGGCTTCCAATGACGCACGATCATTGGGATCAGGGAAGTTTTCCTTGCCGTTCGTCATTTCTGTGACCGTTTTACCCGCCTCATTCAGCAATTCGTTGATCTTCTGAATGAGCAGTTTCCGAAATGCTTCAAGCTTTTCCGGCTTCATAGTTGTCTGTTTTTCCAATGCCGCTACTCCTTCATATTTGTGATGTTGAATTATGGCTCTTATTACCTAATGGTAAAATGTTTGTAAAGGAAAAAAATTCATGAAAAAAGATGATAGAAATCATGTTTTTACATTTTGGTAAAAACCGGCGGACGATTCGATCGCCTAGATTTCGGAGCCATAGACGGAAATGATTTTTTCCACGATATTAGTGGTCGATTTTCCAACTACTTCAGGAATAATCGCCACTCGCCCGCCCCATTGGCTGATTTCATTTCGTCCGACCACCTGGTCTTCCGGCCAGTCACCCCCTTTGATCAGGAGATCCGGTTTCAGATAACAGATGAGTTCCAGTGGCGTCAATTCCGGGAATATCGTTACAAAATCAACGCACTCCAACGCGGCCAGTACTTCAGCTCTCTCTTCTTCCGGAACCAGCGGTCGTTTCTCGCCTTTAATTGAACGCACGGAAGAATCACTGTTAAGAGCCAGAACCAGTATGTCGGCCGTCTTTTTTGCTTCCTGTAAATATCGTACATGGCCAACATGCAGGATATCAAAACATCCGTTGGTAAAAGCTATTTTTGCTCCTTTGTTTCGCAGTTCATCAAGTTTGGCTTTGATAGCATCTCTCTCCAGAATTTTTTTCATGACGCTCTCCTGATGATCATTGATTGAAAAAAACAAATAAAGTCACTTGCCCGTTAAAACACTCTGGCCAGTGTCAGGACCGCTACCTTCGAGGCGCCGCTTCTGATGAGTGTCTTGGCACATTCATTCACGGTGGATCCTGTTGTATAGACATCGTCAACGAGGATCAAGTTCTTTCCCTGGATCTTCACCTTTGGTCCTGCGACGAAAGCTCCTGATATATTTTTTGCACGGTTGTTTTTGTCGAGTCCTGTTTGTGTTAAAGTCAATTTACATCTTTTTAGCAAGGAAAAATCGACCCTTAAATGATGTTTTTTCCCAAGTGCACGGGACAGAATGATTGACTGATTGAAGCCCCTTTCCCTCAAGCGTTTGATATGTAAAGGAACGGGGATGATGGCATCAAAAAGATGAAAGTCCATATCTTCGAATTTAAAACCGGCCAGGAAAGTGGAAAGGGCCGATCCTGTTGTGATGTCACGTCCATACTTGAACCGGTGGATGGCATCGAGGATGATCCCATCATAGGCAACAGCGGCGCGTGCGGATGAAAACCAGGGCTTTCGTTCCAGGCAGTTTCCGCAAAGGTGATCTTCTGCGGGTGAGTCGGGAAACACGATGCCGCAGACCGGGCAGCAGCTGCCCGTTATGAATGTGATTTGCCTTAGGCAATCGGGGCAAAACACCTCATGGGCTTTACCGGAAATAACTTCAGAGCATGCAAGGCAAAGAGGAGGAAAAAGCGCTTCTGATAATTCCTCACAAAAATCATTCAGAATCAAGCCATATCCTTGGTCAGTTTTTTTATTTCTGTTGCTTTTTCGTCGATTTCCATGCGTGGCGCGTCCCACAGATCTTCCAGACCATAGAAGGAACGGGCTTCATCCTGGAAAACAGAAATGACCACGTCGTCATAGTCCAGCAGAATCCACTCTGCGTTTGATTCCCCTTCCACACCGAGCGGCCGGATGTCTTCTTTTTTCAGGTATTCCTGGATCGCAGATGAAATCGCCTGGACCTGCCGGTCGGTTGAGCCGGAACAGATCAGCATGTAGTCAGTGAAGGAAGAAATCTCTTTGACATTCAATACAACAATATTTTTTGCTTTCTTTTGCAATACGGCGTTGATGCATAAAAGCAGTCGCCGGGACGATTCATTTTTTTTAACTGCCAAATTCCCCTCCGTAAAAACAGGTTGATAGACTGTAGTCTGTTAGGCTACTGGCCTGTTTTGTTGGTAGCCTTCGGTGTTTGTGTTTAAACCTTCTAATAGTCTACAGCCTAATAGCCTACAGTTTTTCTCTTATGTCACAATTAACAAAACTTGACAATATTTCATTTTGAGCTTCATGAGCTTCTGTGCGCCAAAGAAAAGAATCCTTTTGACATCATTCCAGCCGGATGTATTCATGATTAAAATATTACAGCCGCTCTACTTTGCTCTATTTTGCTTGCAAAATATTGCAAAGTATATATAATTAACATCAAGGATAATTATATATGCTTAGTAAAAATATAGCCAGGTTGCAGGAATTAAGCCGGAAGCCCTATTTTACTCTTGACGACGTGGCGCAGAAATTCAGCCTTCCATTGGCCTCCGCCCGCGTATTATGCAGCCGTTATGTCCGGCAGGGTTTGCTGGTCAGGTTTAAAAATAATATTTATACAACCGCCTGGAGATGGGAAGGTCTGACACGTCAGGATTTGTTTAAAATCGCCAATATATTGCAGGTTCCATCCTATATTTCTCTGATGACGGCCTTGGCCTATTATGATGTCACCACACAGGCGCAGAACAATTATCAGGAAAGCGTCTGCCTGAAACGTTCTGTTGCTTACAATGTCCGGGAGGCCGTTTTTAGTTATGTCAAATTACAGAACCGCTTCTATGGCGATTTTATTAAAAAGGATAGCGTATTTATCGCCACCAAGGAAAAAGCTTTTCTGGATGCGGCCTATCTTTTTTCATTTGGCAAATATACGTTTGATGTTGACTCGCTGGACATGAAGAAGCTGGAATTGAAAAAGCTGAACAGTCTGTTGAAAGTATATCCTGAAAAAACAAAAGAAACGGTGAAAAGACTATGCGGGATTTAATTCAACATGAGCAATTTGAGCTGGAAGTCCTTGACAGGCTTAACAGTGGACGATTACTGACCAACCTGATTTTCGGCGGTGGCACCATGTTACGCTTATGCCATGGACTGGATCGTTATTCGGTGGATTTGGATTTCTGGGTGGCAAAGGATATTGACTGGGCGACGTACTACCGGAAGATGAAAAAATATTTACTGCAATTTTATACACTCGCCGATTCCGCCAATAAACATTTTACGATTTTGTTCGAATTGAAATCACCGCAATTTCCAAGAGCGCTGAAAATAGAAATCCTCAAAGAAGCAAAGAGCATTAAAACGGATACCTGCATCGCATACAGTGCCAACACCAATATTCAGGTTCTGATAAAAACCGTTGCGCTGGAAGAAATGATGAAGTCTAAAATTACGGCGTTTCTCAGCCGCAAGGTAATCCGTGACGCATACGACATTGAGTTTTTATTAAAAAAAGGCATAGCTCTTCCCGCTGAAAAAGAAATTTTGGGCAAACTGCTTGCCGGATTGGAGAAGCTCGGTAAGAAAGACTTTTCCGTAGAGCTTGGGACGCTGCTTGATGCATCGGTGCGAAAATATTACATTGAACATAGATTCCGCATTCTGGAAATGGGACTGAGGGATAAAATTCAAGCTAATGTCTGACTCGGTGGCATTTCAATTTGCTCAAACTCATTCGTGTTGTGAAAAAAAAATGAGTATGATAGATCATCAAACCTCATTTGGATTTTAAGGATTTTTATATGAATAGCGTTGTTAAAAGAGTTCATGCACACATGCCCTATCACCTGATGCCAGAGTACTTGCCGATGATTCTGGAGAGGAAAATCAATCTGGAAATCTATTTCAATCACATTGCATTGGAGTCACTGGATAGGGATCAGTGTAAAAAGACAGCCCGGGAAATCAAAGAGGCAGGTTTAAAAGTGACGTTTCATGCCCCTTTTATGGATTTGCGTCCGGGGGCCCTTGATGATAGGATCCGAAAAGCAAGTCTGGACAGAATCAGGATGGTTTTTGACCTGATTCCGTATTTTCATCCGTTGAAAATTGTTTGTCATCCGTCTTTTGATGAACGTTACTACGTGTCCTGCGACGATCTTTGGCTGGAAAACAGCGTCAATTTCTGGCGTCAGTTGCTGGGCGCAGCCAGGGATGGTGGAACGGTCATTGCCCTGGAAAATGTATATGAAAGAGAGCCGCGCATTTTAAGGCGTCTGCTGGAAACGTTGGCTACGGAACAGGTTTGTTTTTGCTTTGACACGGGACATTTTAATGTGTTCTCCCGTGCGCCCTTGAAAACCTGGATGGAAGAGCTGGGCTGTTATATCGGTCACCTTCATCTGCACGATAATTTTGGTAAATTCGATGAACATTTGCCTGTGGGAACGGCCACGTTTCCCTTTGATCAGCTTTTTACCGCGTTGGAAGCGCTCAAGGTGAAACCGACGATCACGATGGAAGCCCACTCGCAGGAGCATTTGTGGCAGGCTATGACGAACCTGCAAAAGATGTCGCTTCTTGACCGGCTGGCTGCATCGGACTGAATCTTCATTGTGGAGCAAGGGATGTCCGCTTATCTGATCAAACGGATCCTGTTTATGATTCCGCTTCTGCTCGGAATCACGATCATCTGTTTTTTTGTAATGCGCCTTGCGCCGGGAGCCCCTACAGATTTGCAGACGCAGATGAATCCGAAGGCTTCCGCGGAAATGAAGGAACGGCTGAGAAGCATGTATGAACTGGACAAGCCCATTCATGTTCAGTACTGGTCGTGGCTCAAAAAAATCGGACGCGGCGATTTGGGGATCTCTTTTTCGTCCGATCGCCGCCCGGTTTCCGAAAAGATCTGGGAGCGTCTGCCCATCACGATTCTGATTAATCTTTTGTCACTGATTATCATTATTGCCTTGGCTGTGCCGATAGGAGTTTTGTCGGCTGTTCACCAGGATTCTTTTTTTGATAAAGTGACCGCTGTCCTTGTCTTTATCGGTTTTGCTGTGCCGACTTTCTGGCTTGCTTTGCTTTTGATGATTTTCTTCGGGATTCACCTCGGATGGTTGCCGATTTCGGGATTACGGTCGCTCAATTATGAATATCTGAACACATGGGAACAGTTTCTGGATTTGGCCAAACACCTGATTCTGCCCGTCTTTATATCCGCGTTCGGGGGACTTGCCGGCCTTTCCCGCTACATACGGGCCAATATGCTGGAAGTCATCCGGCAGGATTACATATTGACAGCGAGAGCCAAGGGGCTGAGCGAGAGGCAGGTGATCTACAAACATGCTCTGCGCAATGCACTTTTGCCTGCAATCACCATCCTGGGGTTGTCCATTCCGGGACTGATTGGCGGTTCTGTCATTTTTGAAACGATCTTTGCGATTCCCGGCATGGGGCAGCTGTTTTATATGTCGGTTATGGCCCGTGACTATCCAACAGTTATGGGGATATTGCTGATCGGTGCCATCCTGACGCTGGTGGGAAATCTGATTGCCGATGTATCGTACGCGTTGGCGGATCCGCGCATTAGAATTTCCTGATGGAGATGATATGAACTTCTGGGAAATGTTTTACAAAAACAAGCTGGCGTTGACCGGCTGCGGAATTGTGATTTTGCTGTTTGCAGTTTCGCTGCTGGCCCCCGTGATTGCTCCATATGATCCGGGCGCAATTGATCTGAAAAACGTTCTGGCATCCCCGTCGACTGAACACTGGTTTGGCACAGATCAACTGGGACGCGACGTGCTTTCCCGGATGATCTGGGGCGCCCGTATTTCCCTGAAAGTCGGTTTCGTTGCTACGGGACTCGCGATTCTGATTGGAATGATTCTGGGGGCTGTGGCGGGATATTACGGCGGCTGGATCGACGCAGTGATTATGCGTTTTGTCGATATTATGCTCTGTTTCCCGACTTTTTTTCTGATTCTTGCGGTGATCGCTTTTTTGGAACCTTCGATCTGGAACATTATGATTGTCATCGGACTGACCAGCTGGATGGGGGTGACCCGTCTGGTTCGGGCCGATTTTATTTCGCTTAGGGAAAGGGATTTTGTGAGGGCCGCACGCTCCATTGGAGCAAATGACGCGCGGATTATTTTTATTCACATTCTTCCCAATGCGCTCGCATCCATCCTGGTGGCCGCCACTCTTGGAATTGCCGGTGCCATTCTGACGGAATCCGCTTTGAGTTTTCTGGGGATCGGTGTCCAGCCTCCGACACCCAGCTGGGGAAATATCCTGACGGCCGGCAAGGATAATATTGACATTGCCTGGTGGCTATCGCTTTATCCGGGGTTGGCGATACTGATTACGGTGGTCGGCTATAATTTGCTGGGAGAGGGAATACGCGACGCGTCTGATCCGCGCCTTAAAAGATAGTAGCCTCCATTGACGGATACATCCATGCCGTTTGAATCTTTCTTGAATATCTTGTTTTCTTTCGGAGTTGTTTGTCCGCTTAACGCCGACGCCTGTTTTTTCTGCTTGAAGCTGTTTTCAATGGCCTGACATTCTGGTTGCGGGCAAAGATATTTTTAATAAAATCGTTGACTTCATTGGAGCCTATGAATTGTACGGCAAGATGATTTTTCCCTGTGGTGTCGATCCAGTGACGTGTTATTTCACAATCTGCGAAAGTTTCACCATTTTCAAA
>Ga0123335_1004101_pt1 | contig 19337 bp, 22 predicted proteins | sample BiotimSIPDNA_2_FD_89707 | JGI IMG/M metagenome (GOLD analysis project Ga0123335, IMG submission 89707) | Anaerobic biogas reactor microbial communites from Washington, USA - Biogas_R2 time_0 SIP DNA | ecosystem: Engineered > Bioreactor > Anaerobic > Unclassified | place: Washington, USA...
ATTTCGGCCCGGTCGGGCGCGAGGCGGTCGCCCGGCTGTTGGCCGAGGGGCACGCGGCGGGCGTCATTCCACGGTTAGTCGTGCCGGACTTTGTGGAATAACCACCCCATGCGTTAAAAATAATCCGGCTCGTTGCCCTGCCGCCACTTGATGTTGCAGCCGAGACTGGGTTTTTGGTTCGTCGAGACCGGTTTGTTGGCCAACACCGCGTCGAGGGCCGCGCGGAGGTCCTCGCCGGTCGGTTCGACGTCGCCGCCCGGCCGGCTCGAATCCATCTGGCCCCGGTAGACGAGTTTTCGCTGCCGATCGAAGACAAAGAAATCGGGCGTGCAGGCCGCTCGATACACTTTGGCAATCTCCTGCGTTCCGTCGAATAGATAGGGGAAAGTGTATCCGCGCTGCTTGGCTTCCTTGGCCATCTGTTTGGGCGAATCCTCGGGATACGCGACGGTGTCGTTGGAGTTTATACCCACCACGGCCACCCCCTTTTTTTGATATTCGTCGGCCAATTGGGCGAGGGCGTCGGCCACGTGAATCACATAAGGGCAATGGTTGCACATGAACACCACCAACAACGCCGGCGACTCGGCGAAGTCGGACAACGACACCATCTTTCCGTTCACGTCGGGAAGCGAAAAAAACGGCGCTCTGAAACCCAAGTCGGGCATCGTACTGGCTGTTTTGACCATGATATTCTCCTCTTGTTGCTCACTGTCGAATTATAGGGTACAAGGCAAGTCCGCCATCTTTCCTAATTTCCATGCGAAGCGTCGTCAAGCACCGGCTTGTACGTGTGAATGAGGGAATAGCGGAAACGCACAGGCAAATAGCGACGGGACGCCGCCTCGAATTCCTCCAGCAAGTCGCTGGGATTTCCGACGCGAAAATTACTTGTCAAAATGGCAAAAATGCAACGGTATTTTTCCAGTCATCAAGTTCCGATGCCCGAGCAATCAATTCCAAGCCTTGACGTACTGCCCGATCGAACCGCGTAATTGACGGCCAAAAACAAGCCCCGCGAATTCCCTGCCCTGACGCTGCCAGGTTTCGGCAAGCGTTTTTGAATCCTATGTCTTGTGTGAACAATAGTCTATTGAGTTCAGTTGCATGCCGCAGAAGCTCTTCGTCGGAGAGCAGGTTGGCGTCGTCCTCGACTGCCGTGAGAACATCAATCCCGCGGCGACGTAGCTGGTCGGTAATCGGCCAAGGAACATGCACGTCCATATACAAGGCAACGGCCATTTACATCAAACCCTTGGCTTTCATTCTGATCACGAATGGGGGCATGGGAGCATTTTTTGCCGCTGTCTCAACTTCCTTGAGTTCGGCTTCGATCTCTCGGTCGATTTCCTCTTGATTATCAAAATAGTAACACATCGCCGCGTGTGCCTCGGCGGGAGTCAAGTTCGGATGTTGACGGCACATCTCATCCACCGACCAACCATGAGCCAGGTAGTCCATTGCGATTTGTGCGACGCGAACGCGAGGTTTTTCCCGCAGCCGGGCGGGTTCGCCTTCTATTTTTTCGATATGTGGAGATGATAACTTCAGAGACATGCGTTTATTCCTGGCAGCTATATTCGCAAATACACTTGCTTCGTTTACTCCCAAACGGCATCATATTCATCCATAACAGTAGTTTAGCTCATTCGCGGCGTTCGGACAACTTGAACAGCCGCCGGGCGTTGGCCGTCGTTGACGCGGCTAACTGTTCGAGCGATACGCCGCGAAGATTCGCAAGAAACGACGCCGTCTCGACGACGTTCGCCGGTTCGTTGCGTTTTTTTCGCCCTCTTTGCGATTGCGGCATGAGATAAGGGCTGTCCGTTTCGATCAACAGACGATCGTCGGGAATAGAACGGGCGATTTCGCGCAAGTAGTCGTTCTTCCGGTTGGAATATGTCACGTTGCCGGCGAAGCTGATGTGCAGGCCGAGCGTGAGACATTCCTCGGCAAAATCGGCCGTGCCGCTGAAGGCGTGCAGAATGCCGTCGATCGGACCGGCTTCGGCCGCCGCGCGAAGCATCGGCGACATCTCGTCCTCCGCGTCGCGGCAGTGAATGATTATCGGCAAGCCTTTCGCTCGGGCAAATTGCAGATGCCGCGCGAAATTATCTTGCTGGAGTTCAATCGGCGAATAGTCGCGGTAGGTGTCCAGCCCGGTTTCGCCGATCGCCACGACTCGGGGATTATCGGCCAGCGCGACGATCCGGTCCCATTCGTCCGGCTCGGCTTCGGCGGTGTAGTTCGGATGAATCCCGACGGCGGCGAACAGATCGAACTCATCGGCCAGTCGCACTGCTACATCGGCCGACGCGGCGGAAACGGCGGGCAGAACCATCGCCTCGACCCCCGCCGCCCGCGCTCGGGCAACCACCTCGCCGCGATCAGCGTCGAAATCGTCCTGGTCGAGATGGGCGTGGGTGTCTATTAACATTCAGGGAGACGCCTTAAAATGGCTTGACGGTTTTTTTGTAAAAGCGGGCTATTAACTCACGGAGGATACAGGCATCCAGGCGGGAATAACCAAACCACAAAGACACTAAGACACAAAGATTTCTGAATTAGTTTATCCGTCAGCAAGTAGGTCAGGTACCCCGTACCTGACATCTCCGGTTTATCCGTCAGCAAGTAGGTCAGGTACCCCGTACCTGACATCTCCGGTTTATCCGTCAGGTACGGGGTACCTGACCTACTCACTATCAGCTTGCGAAACCGCAGGCGGCTGTTACTCATCATTCGCCAAACGTTTTAGCACGTCAACGTGCCCCTTTGCGTTGCCGAGGATTTCCGTGGCCAGGGCGTGCAGCGCGGGATCGTTTTCGAGCTGTGTGGCGATACGCTCGATTTCGACCGCGTCGCTTTTTAGATGTTCGATGATTTCGGGGATGAGGAATTTCACGGCCAAGTCGTTCTTCGCGGTGAACTCGGCTGGAAATTGGCTACAGTCGGAAGCGCCGCCGAGCCGGTCGATTTCCATCGCCAGCCGCACGGTGTACAGGTTGCCGTCGAAGACGACGCGGTCGAGCGCGCGTTGCGCTTTCCAGCTTCCCAGCCGCGACCAGGGCCGGGCGTTAGCCAGATATAGCGGCAACGAACGGCAAACCACTCCGAGCAGTTGATTGAGCGCCGATATGGCTTCGTGATTCGTCATGGCTTCAATTGAACAGCGAGGATGCGGCGGCGGCGGCGAAGGCCGCGACTCCGCCGTACAGGAAAAACAACGCCACCACCGGAACCGTCAGTATCGCACAGTAAAAGCCCGCCGGCGAGAGCAGCGGCATCGTCGGCGCTTCGCGGTGCAGCGGTTCGGGCGACATGGTCATCACCTTCACCACGCGGAGGTAGTAAAACAAACTGAAGAGCGTGTTCAACACGCCTATCAGCAGCAGCGTCCAGAGTTTGGCGTCGATTAGGGCGAGGAAGATGGTCATCTTCGCGGGGAAACCGGCCAACGGCGGTAGTCCGACGAGGCTGAACAACACTATCGCCATACAGACGGTCAATCCCGGCGAGCGGCGGACCAGTCCGGCGTAGTCGGCAATTTCCTCGCTGCCAATGGCGTTGCGCAGAAAGGCCGTGATGGCGAAGGCCGCCAGGTTCATGAACAGGTAAATAATCAGGTAAACCAGCATCGCGGCGACGGCCGCCCGCGCGCCGAACGCATCATCGCCGACCAGGGCCGCGGCGGCGGCCACGGGCATCATCATATAGCCTGCATGGGCGATGGTCGAATAGGCCAGCAGCCGCTTCATGTTCGTCTGCCCGTAGGCCGCAAGGTTGCCGAAGGTGCAAGTAACGGCCGCCAGCAGCGAGAGCAGCCCCACGATAAAGTGGCGCGACGCGGCCAGCGAGGCGACCGCGTCGGGATGATCGATGCCCGCCGGCAGCGAGGCCAAACTGGCATGGAACGGGAACGAGAAGGCGGCGACCAAGCGGACCAGCAGGCCGAGCGCCGCCGCTTTCGACGCGACTGAAATAAACGCGGCCACCTCGGCCGTGGCGCCTTCGAAAACATCGGGCGCCCAGAAGTGGAACGGCACGGCCGAGAGCTTGAAGCACACGCCCACGGCCACCATCAACGCGCCGAGGATCAACACCAGGGTTTGATCGGGCGCGGCACCTTGCTGGATGATCTCGATGAGCCGGGCGGTCATGGTCGGCAACTGCGCCGAGCCGAGGACGCCGGCCAGCAGGCTGAGACCGAATAGCATGACGCCGGCGGCGCCTGCACCGAAAACGGCGTATTTCAGGGCGGCCTCGCTCGCCTTCGGTTGGTTCTTTTTCATGCCGGCCAGCACATAGCAGGGAACGCCGGCCATCTCGACCCCCAACATCACTATCAGGATATGATTGGCCGAGATCATCAGGCACATGCCCAGCAGCGAGCCGAGCATCAGCGCGTAGAAATCCGTCTGATCCTCGCGGTCCCAGACGCCGGTCATTTGAGTGAACGTGACGAAGAGGATCGAGAAACCGAGCAACATGCAGCGCAAGACCACGGTGAAGCTGTCGGCCAGCAACGCGCCGGTAAAGATCAACTTCGGATTCGAGAGCAAATTGTTTGATAAAGCGGGCAAGAGAAAGGCCGCGACTAGCCCGAGCAGTGTGATGTAGTACGCGCTCGATTTCCAGCGGGGTAAAACGACCTTGGCCAGCAGCAGAGCGACGATCGTCGCCGCGAGGGCCAGTTCGGACTGGAACGCCTCCAACGATCCGCCCGGGGCGACCGTATCTATTACAACGTCGTTGAACAGTTGATCGAAGTTCACTACCGCTCGACCTCCTGTGAATCAGCCGAAGTTCGCTCGGCGGAGAATGCCCAGTCTTTCATTTCGACCACCGTTTTCTCGACGGACGGGGTAATGTAGTCGAACAACGCCTTCGGATAGACGCCGAACAGAATCGCGAAGGCCACCAACGGCACGGCGATATATTTCTCGCGGCGGCTCATCGGCTTCAACGCCTCGGCGTGCGGCCCCTTATACTCGGGGCCGAGGTAGACGCGCTGAATCGTCCAGAGGATGTATCCGGCGGTCAGGATCATGACCGAGGCGGCGATGACCGCCAGGATTTTGCTGAAGCTCCAGGTGCCCAGGACGACGAAAAACTCGCCTGGGAATCCGCACAGGCCCGGCAGGCCCAGGGCGGCGAAGAAGATAATCATCGAGATGCCGCTGTAAACCGGCATTCGGGGGAACAGCCCGCCGAACTGGTCGAGGTTGCGATGATGCACGCGGTCGTAAACCACGCCGACCAGGAAGAACATGCCGGCCGAGCTGATGCCGTGTGCGATCATCTGGAACATTGCCCCGGACATGCCCATCGTCCAGTAATCGGCGTTAAAGTTGTTTCCGGCCGTGGCGCTCCAGACGCCGATGCCCAGCAGCACATAGCCCATGTGGCTGACGGAGCTGTAAGCCACCAGTCGCTTGAAGTCCTTTTGGGCCATTGCGGCCAGCGCCCCGTAGACCATACTGACGGTGCCCAGCCCGCAGACCAGCCAAGCCAGTTGGTATCCGGCCTGGGGGCAAATGGGATAGCAGATGCGGATGATGCCGTATCCGCCCATCTTCAGCAACACGCCGGCCAGGATCATCGAGATTGGCGTGGGCGCTTCGACGTGGGCGTCGGGCAACCATGTGTGGATCGGCACCGCCGGCAACTTGACCGCGAAGCCGACGAACAGCAGCAGGAACGCCCACCACGAAATCGACTGGCCCCAGAGCAGCGTGTTTTCCGGGTCGTTGAACGGCGAGTTGGGCAACTGGCCGATACGGGCCAGTTCGAGTATATCGAACGTCAGCGGACTGCCGTCGACGCTGCTATTGAAGTAAAGCACCAGAATGGCAACCAGCATCAGCACGCTGCCGGCCAAGGTGAACAGGAAGAATTTAATCGCGGCGTACTCGCGCCGCGGCCCGCCCCAGACGCCGATCAAAAAGTACATCGGCAGCAGCATCACTTCCCAGAACACATAGAACAGGAAGAAGTCGAGTGCCATAAAGACACCCAACATGCCGGTTTCCAGCAGCAGGAACAGCGCGCAATAGGCCCGGACGCTCTTGTTTATCCCCCAACTCGCCCACATCGCCAACATGCTCAAAAACGAGGTCAGCACGACCAGCGGCAAGCTGATGCCGTCGAGGCCGAGGTAATACTCGATGCCGAAAGATGGAATCCATTGGTGCCGAACGACCGTCTGCATATTCGCTTCGCCGGCGGTGAAATGTCCCATGTCGGCCCCGCCAGGCAGTATCAGCCAAATCGTGAGCAGAAACACCAAAACGGTAACCAGCAGTGAGAACCGCTTGAGGAACATCTCGTTTCGCACCGGCAACACGCACAGCACCAACGCGCCGGCCGACGGCAGAAAAATTATCAGGCTCAGCAGCCAGGTCCGGAGGACTTCGGGGTCGTGAAAGTTGAAGAACGACATATTCGGGGTTCGGGGTTCGGGGAGTCGGGGAGTCGGGGAATCGGGGAATCGGGTTACGGTTTATTTTTTGCTTTGAGCGAGTTTTGGAGTTTAAAGAGCATCTTGCCAATTCGATCGCACAGTTCAAGTAAAGGGTCGATTATTTCTTTGTTTGAATACCCAAGCTGTTCGGCGAGTAATAGGTGAGTTTCGGTTTCGGCGAGGGAACCTCGGGCAACGGAAACGTGGAAAATGGATTGTTTTGTTGAATCTTTCGCATGTCCTTCAGCTAAGTTTGCTGGAATCGAAACGGCCGCTCGTTGTAATTGACTGCTTAGGCCCCATTTCTCGTGACTGGGGAAGTCTCGGGTCATCTGGTAAATTCTCGTCGCCAATTCCATTCCAACCTGCCAAACAATCAAGTCACGGTAATTCCTAATCCCCATCATTTCTTCTCCCATCGAATAACTTCCACCTCGCCCCGCCCCCCCCGACTCCCCGACTCCCCGACTCCCCAGGGCCAGCGCCTACTTTGGATACGTTGTGGGAAACTGCGATCGTGGACAACCTTCCCAGTTCAAATTGAATTGATCTCCGACTTATGTTATGGCGCGAGCTCGTGCGAGGCAGCGACATAGCATTTCGACTCGATTCGCACAATCCAGGCTGGACAGGTTAGGCAACTGCCCATTCAGCCCTGAGTTAGCGCTGGCCCTGCCCGACTCCCCGACTCCCCGACTCCCCGACTCCCCGCCCCCCCCTATCCCCACATCCTCACCAGCACGAACATCGTGACCAGCCCTACGCCGAGCCACATTACATATTGCCGGACGTTGCCGGTCTGGAGCCGTCGCAGCGATATGCCCGTCGCGTAGGTCCATCGGGCGATCAGGTCTATTGTGCTATCAACGAATATCCTATCGATCCAATCGTCCGCCCTGGCGACCGCTGTTACGACTCGCGCGGAGCCGTCGGCCAGGAAGTCGATCACATATTTATCAATCGCCACGACCCAACCGGAAATCCGCAACACCTGCCGGACGAACAACTTGTCGTATAACTCGTCGAACCACCACTTGTGGAGGAACAGGTTATAGAGCGGCGAGAACGTCCGCCGGGCGTCGGCAGGGTCGAGCCGCCGTAGGCCGTAAAAAGCAGTGGCAAACAGGAAACCGAACAACGCGACGCCGAACGACGACCATTCGGCCTTGGCGGCGTTTTCGTGAACGTGGGCGAGGTGTTCGGCCGGCATGTTCACATTCGGCAGCAACGCGCCGCCGGCGACGCCGTGACCGGTTCCCAACGGCCGGGCTTGTTCCAACAGCGGCTTCAGCCCCAATTCCGTGAACGGCAGATTCCAGGCCGCGATGATCGCCAGCAAAGCCAACACCATCAGCGGGCCGGTCATCGAAAGCGGCGATTCGTGGGCGTGGGCGTATATGTGCTCGTCCCGCGGACGGCCGGCGAACGTCATGTACCACAAGCGGAACATGTAGAAACTGGTTATGCCCGCGCCGATCAAGGCGACGTAGAAGAATATCGAACCGAAGCCCGGGTTGGCCCCGGAGAACGACAGCCCTTGGGCCATGATCGAGTCTTTCGAGTGGAAACCGCTAAAGCCGAGTCCGCTCAGGCCGAACATTGTCGGAATGCCCGCCCCGGCGATGGCCAAGCAGCCGATCAGCATGGTTATCGACGTGATCGGCATTTTCCGCCGCAGTCCGCCCATCTCGGTCATTTCGTTCGTGCCGCAGGCGTGAATCACCGAGCCGGAGCAGAGGAACAGCAGCGACTTGAAGCAGGCGTGGGTGAACAGGTGCAGTACGCCGGCCAGCCAGCCGCCCAGGCCGAGGGCCAACATCATGTAGCCCAACTGGCTCACGGTCGAATAGGCCAGCACCTTCTTGATGTCGGTCGCCGTGATGGCGATCGTGGCCGCCATGAACAGCGTGATTCCGCCAACAATGGCGATGACCAGCAGCACCTCGGGCGTGAAGACCGGGAAGAACCGCCCGACCAGATAGACGCCGGCGGCGACCATCGTGGCGGCGTGGATCAACGCGCTGACGGGCGTGGGGCCTTCCATCGCGTCCGGCAGCCAGACATGCAGCGGGAACTGGGCACTCTTACCCACGCACCCGCAGAATATGCCCAAGCCGGCAACGACCAGCAGCCAATAGGACATTCCCTCGGGCGCGTGCAAATGATGGCCGGCGGCAACGGGCCGAACTTGCTCGAATATCTCCCCGAACGAAAACGTCCCCAGCGTGGACCAAATCGCCATCAAACCGATAATCATGCCGAAGTCGCCGATGCGGTTGACGATGAACGCCTTGTTGCCGGCGTTGCTGGCGCTGCGACGCTCGTGGTAGAAGCCGATCAGCAGATACGAGCAGATGCCGACCAGTTCCCAGAAAACGAAGACCATCGCCACGTTCCCGGCGACGACCAGTCCCAACATGCTGAAACAGAACAGCGAAAAATACTGGAAGAAGCGGTGGTAGCGGCCTTTTCGCCGCAACGGCTGCCCGTTGGCCAGCGGGGCAAGCGGGTCGGTCACGTCGTGCAGTTCTTCGTGCATGTAGCCGAACGAATATATATGAATGCACGAGCCTACCAGCGTGACCATGCAGAACATGCAGAGCGTAAGCGAGTCGATGTAATAGCTGATCGAAAGGTGCAAACTGCCGAAATCGGCCAGCGCGTACCACTCGCCGGTGATCGCCGCGACCGATTCGTAGCCGTGCCCGTCGTGTAGTTGATGCGGATAATGTTCCCAGAGCCAGCAGCCCAACGCGCTGAACGAGAGGAAGCAGCCCGCGACGATCGCGCCGGTGGCCATCCAGGCGGCGTAGCGTCCGGCCCGGCCCATCCGCTGGCCGAACAGGAGTATCAGCGCGAACGAGGCCAGCGGCAGCAACCATGCCAGGGCTAACAGCGTCGGTATTGTGTTACTAATATTCATGTATAGTTGAACAAAGTGTTCAGTTATCAGTTGTCAGTAATCAGTTTTCAGCGGCCGGTTATTCAGTTGCCCCTTGAGACTGATAACTGAAAACTGACAACTGATAACTTCTTCACCCCTTCAATTCATCTCCGCGATCGACGTCCACCGTTGCGTGAGCGTGATAGTAGCTCAACGCGATGGCCAGCGCCACGGCCGCCTCGGCCGCCGCCAGCACCATTACGAACAGGGCGATGTATTGCCCGTCCAGTCCCATGCCGTTCGGGGAAAGTTGCTTGCTGCCGAAAGCGACGAAGTTCAAGTTCGCCCCGTTGAGCACCAGTTCGATGCCCAGCAGCACGCCCAGCACGTTCCGTTTCACGGCCATGCAGATCACGCCGCAGACGAACAACATGGCGCCGACGACCAGGAAGTGCGAAAGTCCGACGGGTTCGGTGAATATGCTCATGGTTATGATAATTCGGGGATGCGGGGATGCGATGATTCGGGGATGCGGGGGCCGGGGGACTCGGGATTGCGAATCCGCCTTCTTGCTCGGGCGAGAAAAGCCGCTCCGATCAGCACGACCACCAGATGCACGGAAATAATCTCAAAGGCCAGAAGATAGCCCGACATGCCCTCGCGGAGCACGCGGTCTTCTTGTTCGAGTTTGTCCGATCTCACGCCGAGCAGGCCGAGGCCGATTTGTCCGGCAGCGTCCGAGCCATCATTCGACTTGAGGCTTGATTCGGAATGAGACACTACAGTTGTTTGCCCATTTCCGCTCGGTCCGTCCCATGCCGTCGAACTCGTCGCGGCTTGCAGGAGCACGACGAACAGGGCGATGCCGATAATCAGTGCCAGCACCCATTGCCCCCCGCCGGTTTTCATCGAGACGAAAGGCCCCCGAGCGGTGAGCATCACGCCGAAAACGAGCAGGACCAGAGTGCCGCCGACGTAGACCATCAACTGCGCCGCGCCGAGAAACTCGGCCCCGGCCAGGAAAAACAGCCCCGCGACGGCCGAAAGCGACACGACCAGACAGCAGGCCATCCGCACGATGTTGCTCGATACGACCACGCCCACGGCAAAACCGCAGGCGATTGCCGCGAACAGCAGGAAAAAGCAGCTATGCCAGTTAATTGCGAAATCCATAGCTAGCGGTTCTCCTCTTGGAAATACCCCTCGTTCCCATGCTCCGCGTGGGAACGCACTGCCGGGAGGCTCTGCATCCGTGCCTCTTTCCTCGCCGCGCCGCTATCCCGCTCCCCGCCGACGCAGAGCGTCGGGACAGTGCGTTCCCACGCGGAGCATGGGAACGAGTCGGGTTTGGTCAACGCCGCGATCACTCCGCCCGGCAGAAAGAAGGACCAGAGCATCGCGCCAACCAGCATCGCCGAAACGATCGGCACGCAATATTTCAGGCAGGTGGTGATGACCTGATCGACGCGCAGCCGGGGCAGCGTCCAGCGGAGCCAGACCATGAAGGTCATGCCAAGGAACGCCTTGACAATGAAGTTGCACATGCCCAGCAGGTTGCCGAGCCAACCCAGGAATTCGTGGTTGTCGGCCGTGAGTCCCAACAGCCAAGCGATTGGAATCGGTCCGTTCCAACCGCCGAGGAACAGCAGCGCGCCGAGTCCGCTGACGACGAATATCGCCGCGTATTCGCTCATGAAATAGAAAACCCAGCGGAAGCCGGAGTATTCGGTCATGAAACCGGCGACCAGTTCGCTTTCGGCCTCGGGCAGGTCGAACGGCGCCCGATTCGTGCTGGCCACTGCACAGGCGACGTAGACGAAAAACGCCACGAAGGTGAATGGGTCATGGAAGAGGTACCAGTTGAAGAACCAGCCCGCCTGCTGATTGCCGATTTCGACCAGATTCATCGTTCCGCTGACGACGACGATCAGGACGACGCAGAGTCCGAGGGGGATTTCGTAGCTGACCACTTGGGCGGCTTCGCGCATCGCCCCGTAGAGCGACCATTTCGAGCCGGAGGAGTATCCGCCCAGCACGACGCCGAAAATCTCCAATCCCAGAACTGCCAGCAGGAAGAACGCGCCCGCGTTCAAATCGAGGGCTACCCAACCGTCGGCGAACGGCAACGCGAGATAGGCGCAATACACGGCGCAAAAGTTTATGTACGGAGCGATCTTGAACAATGGCCGGTCGGCCGCCTTCGGAACTATGTCTTCCTTGCAGAGCAGCTTGATACCATCGGCCACCGGTTGCAGCCAGCCGAATCTTCCGCCCACCCGCACGATTCCAAGCCGGTCTTGTATCCGGGCGGATACTTTCCGCTCCAGCCATTCTCCCACCGCCGCCGAACAGAGTGCGATCGCCAGAAGCAAACCGCAATGAACCAGCGCGGCGATGGTATACGCCAGCCATTCGGGCGAAGACAGGTGCTTTATCAGTAGTTCGGCCACGGCGGAGTTTTTAGTTTATCAGTTATCAGTTATCAGTTGTCTGTTGTCAGTTAATACCGATATTAACTTTCGCTTGCGGTTTCGCAATGACGAAACCTATCGATCGATTTCCCCCAGCACGATGTCCATCGAGGCGATAATCGTCGGCATGTCGGCGATCAGCACTCCGCGGCACAGTTCGGGCAGCACCGAGACGTGGCAGAAGCTGCTGCTGCGGATTCTCGCCCGCCACGGAATAGCCGAGCCGTCGCCAATAATCATGAATCCCATTTGCCCCTTGGGCGCTTCGGTTTCGAGATACGCCCCGGCGGCGGGGAGTTTCTTTCTGATTTCGATGGGTTTGTCCAGTTCGCCCTCGGCGGCCGCGTATTTTTCGATCGCTTGGCGAATCAGCCCCATCGACTGCACGACTTCCAACATGCGGACGAAGAACCGGTGCCAGGAATCTCCGACCGCCGCTTCGCGGGGAATCGGCGGATAGGGGTGGTCGTCCGGGTATCGCCCGCCGACCGGCGCAATCACCCGCCATGTGTAGCCGTCGTACATCTCCGTGTAGATCGGCTCGCCGTCGCGGCGGATATCCCAATCAACGCCGCTCGCCCGGAGCACGGGACCAGTGCAGCCGTAGTTGATCGCCGTCTCCGGCGGCAGCGTGCCTACGCTCGCCGAACGTTTGATGAACACCGCGTTGTTCGTCAGCAGCGCGTGCAGGTCGTCAATGACCGGCTCGAACTGATCGAGAAACGCCTCGCAACGGCCGAGCCATCCTTCGGGCGGGCCTTCCTTCACTCCACCCGGCAAGAGATAACTGAACGTCAGCCGCGCGCCGCAAATCTCCTCGAATAGGTTGAGAATTTTTTCCCGTTCGCGGAAGGTCCACATGTACGGCGTGAAACTGCCCAGGTCCAAGCCCATGCAGCCGGCGGCAACCAGGTGGCTGGCGATGCGGTTCAACTCGGCGATGATCACCCGCAAGTGCCGCGTCTTTCCCGATACTCGATGGCCCAGCAATTTTTCGACCGTCAGCGCCCAGCCCAGGTTCATGTTCATGCCGGAAAGATAATCGAGCCGGTCGGTGAAAGGCAGGTATTGGCGGACGGTCAGCTTCTCGGCGATTTTCTCGGCCGAACGATGCAGGTAGCCGATGTGCGGCACGACCGACGAGACCACTTCGCCGTCGGTCCGCAAGACCACCCGCAACACGCCGTGCGTGCTCGGATGCTGCGGACCCATGTTGATCAGCATCTCGTCCGTGCGAACGTCGAATTCGACCGTATCGGGTTGTACGCGCTCGGCTTGCATTTCTTTATTTCGTCGAATCAAGTTGTTTAGCGGCCGCCGGCACGGCGGCCTGACGTGGGGGACCGTCGTGCCGACGGCCGCTAAACGGGTTGTGTTTCTACTTCACTTGAATCCCGTGATATTCCGTCGGCATCTGATAATCTTTCCGCAGAGGGTGGCCTTCCCAATCTTCCGGGCAGAGGATTCGCCGCATGTCGGGATGGCCCGTAAATCGAACGCCCGCCAGATCGAACACCTCGCGCTCGTGCCAATCGGCGGTTCGCCACACGTCGGCAAGGCTGGGAGCCTCGGGCAGTTCGCCCGGCCGGCCGTCCTTCCAACGCGGCAGCTTCGCCTTCAACACCAACCGATGCTTGCGCCGCAGACTGGTCAGGTGATAAAGCAACTCCAAGTGCGGTTGCCAATCGACCTTTTCCGCTTTTTTTGCGTCCGGCTCGAAATAATCGACCGCCGTAATGCAGTTGAGCAGATCGAAAGCCAACTCGTCTTGGTCGCGGAGAAATCGGGCGATTTCCGGCAAGCCTTCCAGGCTGATTTCAATCCACGGATCGATCGCCTCGAAATCGCGGCCGACCAGCCACGGCTTGAAGGGTTTCTGCAACAGATCGTATATCTTTTCAGCGTTCATCGTCGGTTATTCGCCCCGATGCAGTTTGGCCGCCAGCGCGGCGGTTTCGCCCGGCGTGGCGGGATGTTTCACCGCGCGGACCCAATCCAAATCGCCGCGACGCCACAAGTAGGCGAAGCCCGCCAGCAACACAGCGAAAAACACGGCCATGTCGGCCATCGCGACGAGCGCAAGGCTGCGAGCCGAATCCGCGCTTAATGGCAAGTTTCCCGCCGCGTGTAATTTTGGTTCTTCAACATTCTCGAACTTCGATGCAATTGCATTAGCTACGTCTCTCGCTGTCGTTGTGGTGTCTGAAGATGCTATTACATCAGTCACCTCTGCCTGCTTGTCTTCGATGGTTCGCCACTGAGCTTGCGCGCGATTCGCCTGCCCCAAGATCGTTGCCGGCGGGAAGAACAGCACTACCTCGACCTCGAAGATCAAGAACAGCAGCGCGACGACATAGAACCGCAGGTCGAACTGGACCGCGCCCGACCCGACCGCCGGCTCGCCGCATTCGTAGGTCTCGAGCTTTTGCGCCGTCGGCGCATCGGCCCTCAGAAACTTGCCAAGCAAAAGGCAAGCGAAAACAAACAAAAAACCAACCGAGGCAAATAATGCCAAGTAGGCGACTGTGGCGGTGGGCGACATCGGCGCTATGTACTCAACCTCTCATAAAGACTTACGAATTCGGGCCGCCGTGGACCGGCTTCATTACTACTTTCGATCCGGCGACAAACGTCGGATTCAGCGTCGCTTGGCCCCAGGCGACTTCGACCGGCAGCCGTGTGAAATCTACCTGACTACCCTCGCGGCTATAGCAACTCAAGTCGTACGACGACCCCATGGAAATGCAATCGGCGGGACAATTCTCCGTGCATATTCCGCAAAACATGCACTTCCCGTAGTCGATCACGTAGCTCGACAGTTGAAATCCCTTCTTGCCTTCAGCACGGTGTTTGACTATGTAAATGCATCCGACCGGGCAATCTTTCGAGCAACGCTCGCAAGCAATGCACTTCGTCAAATCGAAACGATGAAATCCCCGATAACGCGGATATACCTCCAATGGTAATTCCGGATACTCGTAATGCTCGGTAAACGTTTTGATCTTCGGGTTGTATGTCCGAACCCAATAAGTCATGCTGACGCACAGCGCGTGCGCAACCGTGTAGATGGCTTGATATAGGTTATAAAACCAATTTCGCATTTTACGGCCTCTTCACCACTCGTGTTCCGCGACGCCAACGATTAGCCGTGGATGGGAAATCGTAAAACTCAGATTATAGGCGACCTATCGCGATTAGCAAGACGCTGATACTTTTCTTTGTGGAACATACTCGCCCGCTGCGCGAATCAGGTGGACTCGTTGCCGTGAAAGAACGATAATTGCCAACTCGCTCAGACACTATGAGTGTTTCAAACACGTTGTTCGACGAGTCTTGAAGCTGTGTGGCACTGCCGGCTTGTCCCCCGTGTTCTCCGGAGGTTCGCCGGTTGTTCGCCCCCCCCTAATGCCATGGTCCACATAAATCCGGATAGTCCCTTTGACGGTTGACGCTCGGCCAGGAATGGAGTTTTTTCCTTCCCTACCCCACTATGGTTTGGTGTAAATCGCTATTCTTGCGCCAACCGTTGCGTTCTTTTGATGAAAAAACCACGCTACGACAGAAATACAGCTTGACAACCCCCAATTCCAGCGTATCGTAAAATGTATGGAGATATGTTCACATACTTCATAGGATCATTTTTTCAGGGTGCCGAGGACAGGAATCCCCGCAGGGGAGTCGAAGGAACGAATCATGTTGGTTCTGTCGAGGAAAAAGAACGAAAGTATTGTCATCAACGATGACATTACAATCGTTGTAGTGGAAATTCGGGGGGACAAAGTCCGCCTGGGGGTAGAGGCCCCCAAGGAAGTCCCCGTGCATCGTCGCGAGGTCTTCGACGCAATTCATCGCAACGATACGGGTTCGGACAAAAACGCCCCGGCCGAAGTGGACGCTCCTACCGGAAATGGCGGTCGATCGTAACCACGAGACCACCAAGCTCGGGCAGAAGTCCACTGCTTCCGAATTATTCCGCTATCTGAAACGATCGTTCCCATTACCCTGATTTTCTTGGAATAATCGCGCTTCCAGCGCCGCTCTGCATCGTCGTGGATACAACGGGCTGCTTCTGCGCCCGTCCCCGGATTTTGCAGTTCTCCTGCCTACTTCCCGCGGCCGAATTCTGTTAATATATGCTGTGGAGATATTCCAGTGTTGATCGGCCCGATATTCACCCGAGAATTGGCGATTTCGCCGCGACGAGTCAAGCTGTACGTCGCGCGATCGGCCTATGCGATGGCGATGCTGGTGTTGATCAGCACCGCATGGCTGGTGCTGACCGGGACGCAATTGGTCCGGGACGTGGGCGATTTGGCCCGCTTCGGCACGATTCTGTTTCAGATACTGGCCCCGTTGCAGTTGGCGCTAGCGATATTTTTCTCTGCATTGCTGGCGGCCAGCGACGTGGCGCACGAAAAAGACCGCCGTACGCTGATTCTGTTGCTGCTGACTAATCTGTCGAACAGCGAACTGGTGTTGGGCAAGCTGCTGGCGAGCCTGTGGACCGTACTGGTGATGTTGGCCGCCGCGATTCCGGTCTTTATGATAACGGCCCTGCTAGGCGGGGTATCCTACGGGCAGATTGCCCGGGCGATGGCCGTCACCTTCGCCACCGTGTTGGTCTGCGGCAGCCTCGGTTCGCTGTTGGCCCTCTGGAGAGAGAAGACCTTTCAGGCGCTCGCGCTGACCGTATTGGTGCTGGTGGCGTGGCTGGCGCTGGGCGAGATCGTCGCCTCCGGTATGTTCGGGCAAGAGATAGCCGGGCTGCCCTGCCGAGCGCTGGCTGCCGGATTCAGCCCCTGGCTGGCAATCCAAGAAGCCGCGCGGCCATTCGCGCAGGCCCAACCCGCGCTCGGTCCGCTCGGTTCGCCAGTCAATCTGTTTCTCGTCTTCGCCGCCGTCGCCACGGCGATGATAAACGGCGCGGGCGTGGCGATGGTCCGAGTGTGGAACCCGTCGCGGGAGATCGTGAGACAAGCGGAAACCGCCCGGAAAGAAGTCGAGGGCGAAAGCCTTGTCGCCGATTCCGCGGGCACAGCCGCCGCCACACCTTCGCAAAGCAAAAACATCTCCGCGCCCACGCGGCGGGTATGGGACAATCCGGTAATCTGGCGCGAAATCCGCACCTGGGCATACGGACGCAAAATCATCGTTATCCGGCTGGCGTATCTAGCGCTGTTCGCACTGGCGGCAGCGAGCGTTCATTTCTCGCTCGCCGCCGGACATTCGGCCGCGATGGGACAAAGCGCGCTGATCTTCGTCGGACTGGCATTGCTGAGCCTCGTGCTGGTAAACGCCCAGGCCGTTACCTCGCTGACCAGCGAACGCGACACGAAGGCGCTCGACCTGCTGTTGGTGACCGACCTGTCGGCCAAGGAGATAGTCTTCGGTAAGCTGGGCGGCGTTTTCCACAACACCAAGGAAATGGTCCTGCTGCCAATGCTGCTATGCGTCTGGCTGTGGATCGGCGGCGCGCTGAGTCTCGAACACATGCTCTTCGCCCTCTGCGGATTGGCGGTGTTGTTTGTGTTTGCCGCCATGCTCGGGCTGCACGCCGGCATGACCTATGCCAATTCGGGAGCGGCCGTGGCCACGAGTCTCGGCACGGTCTTCTTTCTGTCGGTGGGCGTGGCCGTCTGCATGAGGATCATGATGGCCTTCTCCGGTTCGTTCAGCGCACAGTTGCTTCCGTTCGTGGCGTTCATGGTTTTCGGAGGAGTGGGATTGTACGCGGTTTTGGGAGCGCGCAACCCCTCGACGGCGATTGGCGTGGCGTCGTTCATTTGCCCCTTTGCCACGTTCTATGCGATAACCAGCTATCTGATGGAGCCGCCGGCCCCGTTGGCCGCGCTGCTGGCGACGGCTACCGCCTACGGGTTCACCACCGCGGCGATGCTGGTCCCCGCCTTGGCCGAATTCGACGTGGCGACCGGCCGCGCGAACATCGACGATTGATTACCGGTGATAGCCCAGCGTTTTGACAACTGTGAGAATCTCTTCGAAAGTGACGAAGCGGCGGCGGTGCATGAGCTTGTACTGGTCGACCGCTTTGGCCAATTCGGCGGCTTCGGGCGATAGCCCGTCGTGCGTGTTGGCAAACTGCCTGCGCTCGTAGGTCGGCATCCGGTCGGGTTGAGCCGAGCTGCGTCGATCGTAAAACGTGGCGGGGGTTTCGCTCGATGCGGGTGAATCGATTGTGTGAGACATTCCTTTGCTCCTTGTGCGTGGCGATCCGGCGGGGACCGCTGGATATATGGTGGCTTGTGGTCGTGGGAGTAAGTTTTTCGGCGGCAGGAAGGCGATGCTTCCTGCCGCCCACTTAATTTTAGCCCACAAAAAGGCGTCAGGCGGCTTATTTCCACCGCGCAAGAAGCAAATTCTCCCCCCCGCCGGCACAAACGGTTTTGATGGTTTCAGCGGTCGTGCGCTGCCGGGGGCATCCCGCAAAACGCCCCCTCTTCGGCACAGCAATTGATAAACGAAGGTTGGCCGCAGCGCGTGAAATGCCGCCTTCTCCGGAAAAATCGGCATCTTTGCCGCAGTCCGCTTTTCTTCATCCGCGTCATCATCGCCAGACTCGATAGAAGCCGACGCGAACATGCTAAACATCGGCCAATAGGAGGCGAAACGCATGAAAACGCGGCGACTCGATTCCGATAGAGAGAATGATGATGGACCCTTTCGTAAAAGCAGCGATGGCCGCATGCGTTTTGACCGGCGGGGTATGCGCGGCGATGCTTTTCGGCCGAAGCGAATCGCGTTTGCCGACTTTTCCCCCGGCCCCGTCGGCCGAAGAGCTTTTGATTCCCGGCGGCTTAAAGGTGTCGGGCAACTTTAATCGCTCCGGCCCCCGTTCGCCGAGCGCGGGCAGCCGCTATTTACCCCAACCGGAATATTCGCCATATCCGCGCCGCGAATGGGATAGCGGCCAGTCGCCAGCGACCGTCTTGACTCCGTCGCGGGAACCCCAACAACCGCCGCCGCTGGCCGAGGAATATCCGAGCGCCAAGGCTCCGACGCAATCGCATTGGGGACAGTCGATGGGAATGCTGCTGCCGGTGCCGGCACCCGGCGAAAGGGCAAGCCGCACGCATAAAATCGTCGACGGCGACACCTTGGCCGCTTTGGCCGAGCGGTTTCTCGGCTCGCCTCAACGCGCCGGCGAAATCTACGAAGCCAATCGGGACGTGCTTTTCGATCCGCAACTACTGCCCATCGGCGTGGAATTGAAAATCCCGCCGAAGTGAGCTCTCGCGATGCGTCTAACCCGAAGTTTCGTTGGCGAGGAAAACAGGCAGTTCCTTGCCGGCAAGACTTTGCGTTCCCGCGGGGCTTCCGCATTCTGGCTACGAATCAATCAGCCGCAAGGCTTCCGCCTGTATCGGCGTCATTTCAGTCAACTGGTCGAAGGTTCCGCTCGATGCGTCGGAAACGATGCGATATGTGGTTCGGCTTCGCTTCGCCAGCTCCCGCAGCAACGTGGCGAAACTATGCACCGGCAGCCCGCGGCTGTTGCGGCGGG
>Ga0123335_1004102_pt1 | contig 19335 bp, 18 predicted proteins | sample BiotimSIPDNA_2_FD_89707 | JGI IMG/M metagenome (GOLD analysis project Ga0123335, IMG submission 89707) | Anaerobic biogas reactor microbial communites from Washington, USA - Biogas_R2 time_0 SIP DNA | ecosystem: Engineered > Bioreactor > Anaerobic > Unclassified | place: Washington, USA...
CATCCTTGGCTCTCCTGTCACATGCGTCCTGGAAAACGCTTTGTGATGGAAGAGCCATTTTCAATGCAAGATCAATTATGAGACCAAAACGGCCTATGATGGTCGTTTTTCAGAAAGTGCAGACTCTTATCTCCTAAAAGCACCAAGCGGCTGAATATAGTACAAGTCATGCCGGAATCTGAACGACCGAACGAAGGCGAGTTGATCCTGTACCAGACCGAGCGGGGGACGGTCCGGGTCGAGGTGCTTTTCCAGAACGAGACGTTTTGGCTGGATCAGAAGCGAATCGCCGAATTGTTCGGCGTGGAACTTCCGACCATAAGTTACCATCTGAAAGAGATTTACGACTCGGGAGAACTCCGCCGGGAGGCAACTCTTAGAAAAATTTGAAGAGTTCAACAGGAAGGCAGCCGGGAGGTCCGGCGGGGTATCGAGTTCTACAACCTCGACGCAATTGTCTCGGTCGGCTATCGGATCAACAGAATCGCTCGAATTACCCGCATGTTCTGAAAAGCATGTCACCCCACCTCGTGCGGGTAGGCTGTTGCCATCATCAAGGCTCTCGTATAATCTTTCGGTCACAAATAGGAAGGGATGCCATGGGTGGAACGGTAGCAAACAAACGTCTTTTTCGCATTACGGCGGGCAATCTGCGCAATAACCATATTTATATCAACGGTCAGTACGATTTCTTCCCCAAAAATTGCCTTGGCCCGTCAAAACGCGGCAAGCAGGGTGCCGCCCACGCGGAAATCGAAATCTATCTTGACGGATTAGACAAAACGGTTTCGACCGATATAAGCAGAGATCGCAACACCGGCAAGCCACGCAATTTTTTTCGCCGTCGCGCTTGGGTGCGTCACTTTTTCGAGTACCACCGCATCAAAACCGGCGACGTGCTTGCGATGGAGCGTCTTGGCGAACGAAGCTATCGGTTGTCGGTTGATCTCGCTGAACAGCCTGCCTCTTTGACTTGCGCCGAGTTCTTCGCCGGAATTGGGCTGGTTCGTCTTGCACTTGAACGCCAAGGCTGGCAAGTCGTCTTTGCCAACGACATTGATCCGAAGAAGGCCGCAATGTATCAGGCCAACTGGCCGCGGGACGACCGCCTTTTCGTCGGCGACATTCACGCTCTCAAGGCGGACGATTTGCCGACATGCGATTTGTTTACGGCGTCTTTCCCGTGCAACGATCTCTCGATTGCCGGCCGCTGGGAAGGTTTGCAGGGCAAGGAATCGTCGTCATTTTGGGGGCTGATCCGGCTTCTTCATGAAATGGGCGACCGTCGGCCGCCGTTGGTTATGTTGGAAAACGTCGTCGGATTCCTGATGAGCCATGGCGGGCGCGACTTTGAAAAAGCGTTGCTGGCGCTCAATGAACTTGGGTATGCTGTCGATGCGATCATTCTGAACGCCGCTCGCTGGGTTCCTCAAAGCCGTCCCCGGTTGTTCGTCCTTGCCGGGCGTGATGATGGACGGGCAGGACGGTCATGCACTCTCGTCAGCGATGCAAGGCCGCCATTATTGACCGACTTCATCAACGGCCATCCGAACATTCGCTGGAACATTCGAGACGTGCCGCCGCTGCCCCCGGCCGCCGCCCGATTGGCGGACATCATCGAAGACTTGCCAAACGACGATCCACATTGGTGGAATGAAAAACGGACTAGCGTTTTCTCGCAAGCCGCTTGAAGATCGTCTCGCGCAAGTTATCCGCGAAGTTTTGGCTCTTACGCAACTCGCCGATTACAGCATTATAGAGTGACCAATAGTGCTTCCATTGATCTGAGCCGACAATGGATTCAAAATCAATCTTGGTCGGTTGCCGCCATGTCACAAAGCGGTCCAAGTTTGCCACTCGCAAAGCGATGTCGGAAATACCTCGGCCAGTCGGCGATAGTTTAGCCTTTCCGAGCATCCATTTCCGCCAATCGCTGCCACCTTTGCTTTGGTTACACTTTCCGCAAGCCGGCACAAGGTTTGCAATTTCGCTGATGTATCCTGTAGGGCGAAGTTTTGCAACCAATGGTCGAAGGTGATCCCATTCTGTAGCCTGATTACCGCAGTACGCGCATCGCAAGTCCGATGGATCCAATTTGAGAATTTTAAGAGCCTCGTCAATCTCATCGACTGTCGGTGGAATCGTAGGGATGATGGCATTGACGAAGGCATTTGTAATGCTCGACTTCCGAGACAGCATCGTCTGTACCGATGGCATTTGAAAAGCCGCTATTAGCAGTTTGCGACGTTCTTCACTCCGAGATGCGGTCACGCAGGCAGCCCTTTCCTGGAACGACGCGTCGCAGTTGAATTTTCGACGGCATTGGCAATTCGATCGAAAATTTGCTGTGGGTCAGCGCCACAGGCCAAGACAAATCGACAGAACTCAACGGCATCAATTCGGCGTTCACCGGTCTCGACTTTGGCAACCCAACTGTGGGGTACAACCAAACGACCCGCTAAGTCACGTTGGGATAGCCCCGCCGCTGCCCGGACTTCTCGTAAAGCCGCTCTAAGAACACGATATTCGGGAGTATGAACTGATTTATCCATTGCTCCCATTATAGGAACGTGCTAGAATGCCCCCAAATTAGGAGCATCTCAATGCTGATATTACCGGACAATTGGCAAGAGTATCCGTGGGGCGAGATTGCTAGACAGCTCTATGGCGGCGTACACCACCAACCGAAGGCTGTGGCGTTTGGAGAATGCCTGACTTGGGCTGCGTTGGACCTCACGGGAATAACGTGTTTTGGATACGACCGCTTTGAAAAGATGGTAAAAAGCCTTTCAAGGTCAATGTGGCAGATCAACGACACGGTTTTTGCCTATTTGCCAATCCTGAATGATTCTACAATTGATATTCTTGAGGAATTGACTAAACACATGCCCGCTCTCGTGGCAATCGTGCCTCCACATCACCGCGAAAGTTTTTCACAATTATGCCGTGTCGTGATGGGTAACAATATTCCAAGTATCTGGTCAATAGACGATTATCTTTCATATCGAATGGCTATAACACCACACGTTCTCGACTTGCCAACCAATCGCGTCTTCTTTGAACTGCTCTCACGTTACAACACCCATGTGGCGTCTACGCGGTTTGGCAGATCACTGAAAATTAACATTCCATCCGACATTTCATGACATCTTGGGCCCGAGCGTTCCCGCATCATGGCGGCGGTGAAGTCGAAAGACACGACCCCGGAAATGTTCGTCCGCCGTTTGGTTCATTCGCTCGGATTCCGTTATCGCCTCCACGTCCGCACTCTCCCCGGCACGCCCGACATGGTGTTTCCGCGTTTGCGGAAAATCATCAATGTCAACGGCTGTTTCTGGCATCGGCACTGCTGCGGCAAAGGACGCTCTTTACCGACAACTCACCGCCGTTATTGGAAAGCAAAGCTAACGGCAAACAAGACCCGCGATATTGCGGCTCGGCGCAAGCTTAGGCGGCTTGGGTGGAAAGTGCTGGTTGTCTGGGAATGTCAGACCGCAAAACAGAACCTTGCCCGGCTGGAAAAACGTCTTGTCGATTTTTTACAGCCGAACGACCGCAACGAGCTATGATAAACTGTCAATTGCAGCTCGGGATCGGTCGAAACCGGCTCGGCGGGAATTGCATCGGATTTTGAGCTAAATTGAAGAAAAGCCGAACTACAGGTAGAATTGTGGGGTGCATAACGCACTTGATTGCCTATCCAATGAATGATCGAGACAGAATCAGACCATGCCTTTTACTCCGCATTTCACGATTACCGACGCCATTGCCGCTGATTTGACGCAGATCGAGCGGGCGCGCGGTTTCTTGGAGGCGGCCGCGCTTCCGGAACCTTTGATTCGGGAAATGGGCCGTCGGGCGCTGGTGCTTGAGGCGCACCATACGACCCATATCGAAGGCACGCGGTTGACCTTCGATCAGGCCCAAAAACTCAGGGATGGGCAGAACGTGCCGGAGGCCGATCCCGAGGACGCCCGGGAATTGCTCAACTATCGCGGTGCGTTCGAGCTGGTTTCCGACGCCCCGCATTCTATCGGGCTATCCAAAACGTTCGCGAGCAGGCGACCGGCCCGACCGACCCCAGGAAACGCTACATCCTCCACAGTGGAGGGGGAGAGGCATAGAGGCTGTGAAAAAATAGATTTCCAGTCATTGCGAACACAATATGTGCGTGGGATGAACCATGCACTACCGGTTGTGGTGCGCTTCACGCACCCTATAATATTTTCCCAGCCTCATAGCGTTCGGCAGCGAGCTATGACAAGCTGCGACATTTTACCGTGACAAGCTATGACACGGAGCTGTGACATTAAATTACGATGACTTGCGTGTGAATTGCCCGTTTTTTTGCGCCCTTTCCGCAAAAGCATTACCGCTTTTTGCGTGGAACTGGGCAGACACCTTCGACGGTACGGGAGCCGCTCGATGAGCGAAAACGACCAAACTTGGCGGCAGCAGGATTTGGCGAAAGGGTTTCTGGAAGAAATTCGCGGCGCCATCCCCTTGGCGGGTGAGCAAATCGATGTGCTTTTAAGGGTCGTACGCGTCGCATTGCCGAAAGTCGATCGGCTGCTCGATCTCGGTTGCGGCGACGGCATCCTCGGCCGGACCCTGTTGGCCGAACATCGGCAGGCGTCGGCCGTCTTCCTCGACTTATCGGAATACATGATCGAAGCGGCCCGGCAAAAAACCGACTGCCCGCGTGCGTCGTTCGTCGTCCGAGACCTGGCGGCGAAGAGCTGGATCGAATCGGTCGCCGGCCAAGCCCCGTTCGATCTGGTCGTCTCGTCGCTGGCGATTCATCACTTGACCGACGAGCGGAAGCAAGAGCTGTATGGAGAGATTTTCGATCTGCTTGCCCCGGGCGGATTGTTTCTCAACCTGGAGCACGTGTCCGCAAGATCGGAGTGGTCCAAGCGGGCCTACAACGACTTTTTCGTCGATATGTTGTGGGCGCAACACCGCCGGCAAGGCGGCGGGAAAGCGCGGGATGAAATCGCCGAACAGTGGCGGCTCCGGCTCGGAAAAGCCCAAGACCTCACGGCCGCGGTCGAGGACCAATGCGAATGGCTCCGACGAATCGGATTCGCCGACGTTGACTGCTTCTTCAAGATTTTCGAGTTGGCGCTGTTCGGGGGCAAAAAGAAATAGTCGGAAAGATTACTTTTCGGGCGCGATCGTCACTACCCGGCCGACGCGGCGGAAGGTCAGCCGCGTATCGGCGAGCAATTTGGTAAAAAGTTCGTCGATCGTGGCGTTTTCGACCGTGAGGGACACCAGTTGGTCGAGCGATATGCCGGCCGCCGCGACTGCCTCCCGGTCGATGCGCAGATCGAGGTCGAGCCGTTTGGCCAAGTGGTCGAGGATGGCCCCGAGCGGTTTTTCGCGCACCACCATACGGTCGATGCGCAGTCGTTCGAGGTTGGCGGGGGGATCGGTCGATGGCCGTTCCGGCGTTGCGTCGGCTTCGGTTTTCCGTTTGGGCCGAGGGGCCGCCTCCGTAGCCAGCGGGACGACTTCGAGCCGTTTGCCGGCGGCGTCCGGCTTAAAGGCCAGATCGAACTGGAAGGCAATCAGCGTCAGTCGGTCGGCCAGGGTGAGCGGCGGAAGGTTGGCCGCCGCCCAGAGGTCGTGCGGCATCCGGTTCAAGCCTTCGATTTCCAGGCCGTTTTCCCGGGCAAGCTGCTCGACCAACTCGCGCGGTTCGGCAAGATCATCCCAGGCAATCGCTTTCCGGAGCAGCAACTTGCGCTGCGTTTCCTTCGGCATTCGGCGGATAGAGGCCGTCAGATCGGTCTTTACGGCCTCGAGCCGGTCGGCTGAACCGGCCGGGCCGAGATAGAGGACGTCGCCCAGCCGTGAAAGCTCCAGGCCGATTTCGGCGGCGATTTGTTGCATGGCCGATTCGAGCGGCATGCCATTCAACGAAACACTCAGCTCTCGGCCGGGATCGACGCGGCGGTCGATGAGGATGGCGATTTTCCGCGCTTGCGAGATGCCGTCGAAGGCACGTCGCAAGGGATTGTTCAACCAGTAGATATCCACCGGCTCGGCGAGTTGTCGTTGCAGCGCGGGGCCGGCGACCCAATTCGCTTCGCCGGCCGAAAGATGCCCGGCGAACAAGGAAAACGCAACGATCGTACAGCCGATCAGGCGCAGTTCGGCGGATATTTTGTCCATCGAGTGCCCTCGGGCAAGTCGGTTCATGCTGAATTTTAGGCAACCGTTCATGGGCCGTTCCCTTTGCCGACGGAGGGGGACAGTCCCATTTTCGCGGTAAACCGTGAAAATTGAGACAGTCCCCACAATTTTAGCTCGGCGGCGCGGGCGGGGGAACGTCTCGGTAGGCAGAAAACTGTGGAAACGGTCAATTTATCGGCATAATGACGCATGTCCATGATGGGAAACGACTTGCGGCTTGGCCGGCATGATCCGAGCAAGTCGCGGGATTCGACTCGCAGGCCGCCGGAGCGGGAAATATTAGCGATTCCTTGCGAGTCCAATTACAATCGAAAGATACGGGGATGGCAAGTCGCGTTTTACGAGTGGAGTTAAACAAGTGAGCAACGATTCCAAACGGCCGCCGATGTTGCTGATCCTGTATCGCCGGTATCTCGACGAGCAGGACCGGGACGAGTATGCCCGCAGGACATCGACGCTATATTCCACCGGAACGCTCCAGCGATTGGCGATGAATACGAACCATGAAGTGCGCCGCGCGGCCGTGCTTGCTCTCGGCCTTCTCGGCGACTACGACTCGAATCACACTCTGGGCTGCGCCCTGCTGGACGACGACCGCACGGTTCGCATGTTGGCCGACGATGGAATCCGCAAGGTCTGGAATCGGGCGGGAAACGAAGCGGAACGGAAAGAACTGAAAGCAGTCATCCGGCTGAATGAATCGCGAATGTACAAGCAAGCCCTCGCCAGGGCCGCTTGGCTGATCGAACGGGCGCCTTGGTTCGCCGAGGCGTGGCATCAGAGGGCGATCGCGCACGCCGCGCTGGGGAGACTGGTCGAATCGATCCGCGACTGCCATCAGACGCTCGAAATCAATCCCTATCACTTCGTGGCGGCAGCAAGCATGGGGCAAGCCTACGTCGGTTTAGGCAACCCCGTTTCGGCCCTCGAATGTTTTCGCCGCGCGCTGCGGCTGAATCCCGGCCTCGAAGGCGTTAGGGCACAAGTCGAACGCCTGGCCAAAATGGTCGAGGACGGCGGCGGCTAGTGCTCTGTCAAGCATGAAATAATTGGTGATACGAGTGGCTTACCCACTTGTGTTACCGCACTGCTGGACAAGCCAGCCGTGGCGGCCAACCCATCAATCTAAGATTGAGAAGGCACTGGTCCGGATGCGGCTCATTTGGCTTTAACCGGTTTCCGCGGGGTTTTTCCGCGGGCGGGCCGCGCACTCGCGGCGGCGCGCGGTTTGACGCCGACCGCCTTCCGAGTAGGGCACGATTCGCATCGTTCAACGCCGTTCCAGCAGTAGGTGCAGAGCTTATCTTGGGGCAAACCGATCGCCTCGACCAGATCGTCGAGCCTCTGGAATCGCAGCGTCGTCAGCCCCAGACGTTTCCTGATGCGTTCGACCATTTCCTTGTGGGCCGGCGAATCGGGGTCGGAAAAATCGGCCAGCGAGCCGTTCGACTGGCCGGCGATTTCCGCGGCCGCTCGGCGGGCGGCCAGGTCCATTTCCGACTTCGAACGCGAGAAATTGAGGAATTTGCAGCCGTGGAGCAACGGTGGGCAGGCCGGCCGCATGTGGACTTCCTTCGCCCCGTAGTCGTACAACAAGCGAATCGTGTCTTTCAATTGAGTGCCGCGGACGATCGAATCCTCGCAGAAAAGCAACCGCTTGCCCTCGATCAGCTCGCGGATAGGGATCAATTTCATCTTCGCCACCAGGTCGCGGACTCGCTGCTCTTGGGGCATGAAGCTGCGCGGCCAAGTGGGCGTGTATTTGGCGAACGGACGGCCGTAGGGCGCGGACGAAACGTTGGCGTAACCGATGGCGTGGCCCGTGCCGGAGTCGGGTACGCCGGCCACGAGGTCGATTTTCACCCGGTCGCCGCGGGCCAGCGCAGCACCGCAGCGGTTGCGGACCGTCTCTACGTTTATCCCCTCGTAGCTCGACGCCGGAAAACCGTAGTAGACCCACAAAAACGAGCAAATCCGCATATCCTCGCCGGGCGGTTTCAATGTCTCGACCGCGCACGGCGTAAGGCGGACGATCTCGCCAGGGCCAAGGTAGCGGTCGATCTCGTAATCGAGATTCGATAACGCGCAGGTCTCCAGCGTGACGGCCCTGGCGCTCGCCTTCCGGCCGAGCACCAGCGGCGTTCGGCCCAGCCGGTCTCGGGCGGCGTATATCTCGCGCGGGGTCAGCAGCAGCAGGGAACACGATCCTTCGATCGCCGCTTGGGCGATGCCGATTCCTTCCTGAAAGGTCGCGCCGCGATTGATCAGCGTGGCCACAAGTTCGGTGGGGTTGACGCCTTCGCCCTCCATTTCGGAGAAGTGCGTCGCGCCGTTGCGGAATGTTTCGGCGGCCAGTTTTTTCAGATTTTGGATGCGTCCCACGGTCGCCAAGGCGAAGGTTCCCAGGTGCGAGCCGATGATGAGCGGCTGGTCTTCGAAGTCGCTGATTACGCCGATACCCAGCGAGCCGTGCATTTGGCGCAGATCGTTTTCGAACTTTCCGCGGAATTGGGCGTTTGTGATGTCGTGGATCGAGCGGAAGAAGTCGCGGCGGTTGCGCACCGCCATTCCGCCGCGGCGCGTTCCCAAGTGGGAATGATAATCGGTTCCGTAGAACAAGTCGGCCACGCAATCCTTTTTCGCCGCCACGCCGAAAACTCCGCCCATCGCCTTCTCCCGTGTTGAAATTATCCCTGTCGTGCTTGCGTCGGCCGATTATCTTCAAAACGAGGATCAGAAATCGCCGGTCGAAAAATCTTCCTGGTAATCCTGAAATTCCTCGTAGGGTTTTTGGGCCAGGTTCTCGAAGCGAGTGAATTTGTCGAACCAGGCTAGTTTAACGTCGCCGGTGGGGCCGTTTCGCTGCTTGGCCACGATGATTTCCGCGACGCCGGCGACTCCTTTTTCGACGGCCTCTTCCCGGCTGTTGCAGTAGTATTCCTCGCGATGGACGAACATCACCACGTCGGCGTCCTGTTCGATCGCCCCCGACTCGCGGAGTTGGCTGAGCCGGGGTCGATGTCCATCCCGGCCGGCGTCGGCCTGCCGGTTCAACTGTGCCAGGCAGAGGACGGGCACTTTCAGCTCGCGCGACAACCCCTTCAGCCGCCGGGACATCTTCGCCACTTGTTCCTGGCGGGGATCGCGTGAATCGTCGGGGCTGATTAGTTGCAGATAGTCGATGACCACCAGGCCGAGGCCGTGTTTCCGCTTCAGTCGCCGGGCGGACGCGGCGATTTCCGTGCAGTTCCTGGCGGGCGAATCATCCACCCACAGCGGCGCCTTCGACAACTTTGCCGAAGCCTCGGCCAGTTTGGCGCGATCCTCGCGCGAAAGGAAACCGCTGCGAAACTTGTTGGCATCGATCCGGCCGAGCGAACAGAGCATGCGCTGGGCCAGTTCTACCCGAGCCATTTCCAGACTGACGAAGAGCGTCGGCACGTTGGCCTCGATGGCGACGTATTCGGCAATGTTCGTGGCCAGCGCGGTTTTGCCCATGCTCGGCCGGGCGGCGAGGATCACCAGTTCCGAGTCGTGCAGGCCGCCGGTCATGTTGTCGAGGTCTTGATAGCCGGAGGGCACGCCCACCCCCTCGCGGTGTTCGAGCCGGGCGTCGATGCGGTCGAAAGCCTCGATCATCAGATCATACGCGTTTACGATCTGATCGGTGCTCCGTTTGTCGTGCACGGCGAAGATCATTTCCTCGGCCCGGCTGACCATTTCGGTCGGCTCGAGGGTCGGCTCGTAAGCGTCGCGGAGTATCTCCGTGCTGGCGTGGATCAACGACCGCAAGGTAGCCTTTTCGCGGACGATTTTCGCGTAATAAACGGCGTTGGCGGCATGGGGGACCGAGTGGATCACTTCGGCCAGATACGCGCTGCCGCCGACGTGTTCGAGGTCTCCGCTGGCGTCGAGACGTTCGAGCAGCAAGGTGGCGTCGATCCGGCCGCCCTGGTCGTGCATCGCCGTAAGGTGGGCGTAGAGTTTTTCGTTGGCCTCGGCGTAAAAATCGTCGGGACGCAGCAGCAGGGCCACGTCGTCGCAGAGATTCGGTTCGAGCAGCATGCTGCCGAGGACCGCCCGCTCGGCCTCGAGATTGTGCGGCGGCAGCCGGTCGAGTATTTCAGAGCTTACCCGCCCGGCGTTGCGGGGCGCGTCCGTGCGATATGCGGTGGCCATGATAGTGTGCTGTTTCTGGACAAGTGTGGTTTGATCGTTTATGACGGTCAAATACGATTCTACCGAACGTCGATTTCGAAAGAACAGCAATGGCCGCCTTCGTGCCGGCATGAAATTCGGCGCACCGGGCGGCCGACGACCTCGCAAAGCATTTCCTCGTCGACCCGGCAGACGTACAACTGCGGATCGGCCATGCTGATAAACGGGCAACTTCGTTTGTGCAGGGTCAACACTCCGCCATCGTCCTCCAATACGTCGACCAATCTCCCCTCGGCGGAAAGCAGGTCTATCAGTTGGTTCAGCCGCTCGCGCGGATTTTTCGCGGTGATCCGCTCGTCGTAGTATTTGGCCATCGTGTGGCTCGTCCGCGCGATGACTTTTTCAACCAGTTCGTCTCCGCCGATTTCGCGGATCGTCTGCCAGAGCGCCGGCACGAGCAGATGTTGATTTCCGGCGAACAGCAGGGACAGGGCGGAATCGGTTGCCCGATAAAGGTGCCGCGGGCGTCCGCGGCCGGGCGTGCGTTCGGTTTTTCGCTCGACGAAATCGGCCTTCATCAATTCATCGAGTTGTTCGGTGACTGCCGTTCTGGTCACGCCCGCCTGCCGAACCAATTGAGCGACAGTTTGCGGAGGATTACCCACCAGCAGTTTAACAATTCTCAGCCCGGCGGCGGTTATGGTGATCTCCGACATATTTTCCACTGAACTGCAGAGTTTTCGTAAATAGTTGTGCAATCACTATAAAATAATCTGTATATCGCATCCCGACAATGCCCCCCGATAGCTGAGGCAATTTAACCGATGATGGGTGGTAGACGGAGGGCGGGTGGGATATAATCGGGTCTGACGCAATTGTCGCGTCCCATGCCAATTGCCTGCGGGCGGACAGGGCGTCCCCCCCCGCCGTGCCGCTCATAAGGTTGGCGGCAATTCATCGAGATACGGCCGATTTACATCCCATTATCCATCGAGGAATTCCCATGCAAAATGAAAAAACCACTTCCAATCGCCGAAGTTTCTTGAAGACCACGGGCAAAATCACCGCCGCGACGGTGGTGGCCGGCTCGGTCGTGCCGCGAGTACACGCCGCCGAGAACAACACGATCCAAGTAGCCCTGATCGGCTGCGGCGGCCGCGGGACTGGTGCGGCGCGCGACGCTCTGAGCGTACAAAACGGCCCCGTGAAACTTGTCGCCATGGCCGACGTTTTTCAAAACCGGCTGGACAACAGCTTGAAGTCCCTGAAAAAAATCAAGGGCGATCAAGTTGACGTGCCCGAGGATCGGCAGTTCATCGGCTTCGACGCCTACCGCCAAGCGATGGATTGTCTACGGCCGGGCGACGTGGCCATTTTCGCTACGCCGCCGGCGTTCCGCTGGGTTCACTTCGGCTACGCCATCGGCAAGGGGTTGAACGTCTTCATGGAGAAGCCGGTCACGGCCGACGGTCCCACCACGCGCAAGATGCTCGCGCTCGGCAAACAGTCGATCGAGAAGAATATGAAAGTGGGCGTCGGCCTGATGTGCCGTCACGCACTGGATCGCATCGAACTGCTGGACCGGATCAGGCAAGGCGACGTCGGCGACATAGTTTTGATGAGGGCATACCGCCTGCACGGGCCGGTCGGCTTCTTCGCATCGCCTCCGAAACCCGAAGGCATCAGCGATTTGCTCTACCAGGTTCAGCGGTTTCACAGCTTCATCTGGGCCAGCGGCGGTTGTTACAACGATTTCTACATCCACAACATCGACGAATGCTGCATGATGAAAGACGCTTGGCCGGTTGCGGCCCAGGCGCTCGGCGGCCGGCACTATCGCGGCGATTCGGTGGATCAGAACTTCGACAACTATTCGGTCGAATACACCTTCGCCGACGGCGCGAGACTCTTCTTGGAAGGGCAAACCATTGCCAACTGCTATTCGGACCATTCCAGTTGGCTGCACGGCACAAAGGGTTCGGCGCTGATTTCGGTCTCCGGCCACAGCTACGACAAATGCCGCATTTTCAGCGATCAAAACACAAGCATCGACAATCAGAACATCGTCTGGAAATACTCGAAGCCGCCCGTGCGGTCGTATCAAAAGGAATGGGACGACCTGGTCGACGCCATTCGGCAGGACAAGCCCTACAACGAAGTGGAAAACGGCGCCATAGCCAGTTTGGTTTCGTCGATGGGCCGCATGGCCGCGCACACTGGCCGGATCGTTACCTATGACGAAATCCTCAATTCCGATCACGAGCTTGCCCCCGACATCGACAAGCTGACGTGGGATTCGCCCGCACCGCTGCCGGCCGACGCCAACGGAAAATACCCGGTGCCGCAGCCGGGAATTGTCACCGATCGGGAGTATTGATCGCCGGTCGGCGGGCGAGCTGAAAAGGAGCCGATTCGTCCGCCGCGGATGCGCGGCGACCGTCAATCGCGGCCGGGGGCTTGAAGCCCCCGGCTGCTTTCTCTTGCCCAATTCTTTCTTTTACCTTTCAATCAATAATTGCGTTTTCCACGATATGAACAAGGATTTCGACTGCATCATCTGCGGCTCTTGCGTGGCCGATATGTTGGTCCGACCGGTTCCGCTCGACTCGCCGATCGGCCCCGGACGATTGTTCCAAACCGATCCGGTCGAGGTAGTCACGGGCGGCATCGTCTGCAATTCCGGCATCGCCTTGGCGCGATTGGGAATGAAGCCGGCCGCCTTCAGCTACGTCGGCCGCGACGACTGGGGACAGCTCATCCGCCGGCGCTTGGAGGCCGAGGGCGTGGATTGCGGACGGCTGACCGCGCATCCGACCGCCTCGACCAGCACCACAGCCGCCCTGATCGACGACGAGGGCCGGCGGAGTTTCGCACATTGCGTCGGCGCGCCGAAGCTGATCGACAAGAAGTTCATGCTCGACAACCTCGATCTCTTCGCCCGCGGCCGCATGATGCTGCTGGGTTATTATTCGCTCATGCCGAATCTCGAACCCGATCTGCCCGAAGTGTTCGCGGCGATTCGACAAACAGGGTGCCTCACGGCGATGGACCCGGCGGGCGACGGCGGCTCGATGCAGCCGCTCGACCGCATCCTGCCGCATCTCGACCTCTATGTCCCCAGCATCGAAGAAGGCATCCACCAAACCGGGCGGAGCGATCCCCGGCGCATGCTCGACATCTACCGCGAGTGCGGGGCGCCGGGGCTGTTGGGCGTTAAACTCGGCGCGAAAGGCGCGTTGCTCAGCCCGGCCGCCGGACAATATATCGAAATTCCCGCCGCGCGACCCCCAGGGCCGGTCGTCGATACGACGGGCGCGGGCGACTGCTTCCTGGCCGGTTTGATCGCCGGCCTGTTGCGCGGCATGGACGCCGCCGCCGCCGGACGCCTCGCCGCCGCAACCGGCGCCTGTTGCGTCGCCGGCCTTGGCGCCACCGCCGGAGTGCTCGATTTCGACCGCACGGCGGCAATCGCCGACGGTCATGTTATTTGAGAACGCCTTACGCCAAACTCAGCTTATCGCCGCACTTCGTAAAGGCGTCGTGGAGTTCGATCAGTTTGGCGACCTCGGGATGCACGGCATCGCCGCCGGAAGCGCCGAGAAAATGGCAGGTGGAGTATCCCGCGGCCCTCGAATCATAGCCGGCCAGCCAAGCCTCGAATTGTTTTTGCTCGTCCGCGTCGCGCGGCCATTTGACGGAAATCCGATCGGCGCGGCACCGCCAGGGTTTTGGCGTCAAGCGGGCGCGAAAACATTCCTGCGCCTTGCACAACCGCACATAAAGCGGATCGGCCCCCACGGAACGGAGATGGTCCATAGTCTCATCCGACGCCGGATCGAAAAGGTCGTGGGTCACGAGGCATCGCAACCCGGCGCAGGTGCGATATACCCGCACGCTCCAACCGCGGCGGGCGGAGACGAACGATTTCAGCCGCTCCAGCGTCTCTTGCGCGCGCCGCTCCTCGGGCGAAAGCGCCGAATTGTTGAACAACCGGACGAAGACGTGCTTCAGCGATTCGCCGACCGTCGCCAACGGGAAGTCGAGGTCGATGAACATTGCCCGGGCGGTGTTTAGAACCAGCACGCCGTAAGAGTTTCGCGTGACGGCCGCGAACGGCTTTCCTTCGCCGTCGTTCAACCGTTGGACGACTTCCTCGCGGAGCGGCGTTTCGCCGTAGGAGTATCGGCCGGGAGGCTCGCCGCCGGCAAGGAATCGCTGCAACGCCCGCTTGGCCGCGGCCAGTGCCGACTCGCGGGCGTCCGACTCGCTGATTTCCGACGACCGCCAGCAGGTAAACGAACACTCCTTGCCCTTCCGATCAGTTTCCGTCGCGGTCGCTTTCGACCAATAAGCGGGTATTTTCACGAGGCTACCCTCCAAAGACAAGTTGTGTTGCCGTGAACCGACGATGGACGATGTGAATTATTCCAACATCCGGTCGAAATAGCAACCGGCCGGTCCAAGATTTAGATATAATAGCGGCAGTCGCATGGGTTTGACCGTTGCGAGCAAAGGCGTAAAATAATATTTGTATAGCGTTTCAGGTTCTGGTAGGCTTAGCGACTTGCCGCGTTTTCCGACGGAGTATCGGCTCGCTGCGGGGACGAAGCGGCAAGACGCCGCTTTAACGACTTTCTGGCAATAAACGCTTGGGTATAATGTATATTGGATTGAGTTGTTTACCGAGGTAAAATGGGGCGGCGAGATTGATCGGAAGTGCAATCATGACTATATCTTTTTCACTTGATGATCTCAGCGCGTCTGTGATTGGAAAATTGCAGATCGAAGCAGAGCGGCGTGGAGTAGATGTCAAGGACGTCGTTATTGAGCTTATCAAAGATGGAATTGTACACACCGAAACAGCCAATTCTTCCGAGCTGCACCATGATCTCGATGCTCTAGCGGGCACATGGTCTGCGGATGAAGCCGCTGCATTTCTTTCCTCCGTTTCAGATATGCGAAAATGCGATGAGGATTTGTGGAAATGAAACCGATCCTGATCGACACGAACGCATACGCCGCTTTCAAACGTGGAGATTCCGAAGCTGTTTTTATCGTTCAACGCGCTCCTTTGGTTGCGGTCAATTCCGTCATACTAGGTGAATTATTGGGTGGTTTCGCATTGGGATTGCGCGAAGAAGCAAATCGGCGCGAATTGGTTAGTTTTCTTAACTCGCCTCGGGTAGTGGTATTGCCGCTTGATCGTCATACTGCTGATAATTACGCCGTTGTATATTCGACTTTGAAAAAGGCCGGAAGGCCCATACCCACAAATGACATGTGGATTGCGGCCAGCGCCATACAGCATCGACTGGCAATCTATTCTTTTGATCGTCATTTTCGTTCCGTTCCGGGATTGCAGACGGGAGAGTCTGTCGTCGAACTTGAATTTGGATAACAATTCAATTGATTTGGACCCTAAACGGCATATGAAACAGCGCAAAACTGATTGACACCATCATGACTCCAGACAGCACTGGCGACCGCAACCATACGACCGACGGCGACCCCCGCGAAACGGCTGAATGGCTCGATGCGTTGGATTACGTAATCGGCTCGGGCGGGGCGGCCAGGGCGGAGTATCTGCTTGCCCGGCTCAAGCAACACGCCTTCAATCGCGGCGTTTGTCCCGCCGGCGTCTCGACCACGCCATACATAAACACGATACCCCTGGCAGAACAGCCCGAGTATCCCGGCGATCGAGAAATGGAGCGGCGGGTGAAGAACATCATCCGCTGGAACGCAATGGCGATGGTAGTCCGGGCGAACAAGCACAGCCCCGGCATCGGCGGGCATATCTCCAGCTTCGCCTCGTCCGCCACGCTCTACGAAGTCGCCTTCAACCACTTCCTGCACGGCAAGGAGGGCCGCCAGCCGCCGGATCAGGTCTTTTTCCAGGGCCACGCGGCGCCGGGCATCTACGCGCGGGCGTTCCTCCTCGGCCGGCTCACCGAAGACCATCTAAAGAACTTCCGCCGCGAGTTGCAGCCGACGCCGGGGCTGTCGTCGTATCCGCACCCCTGGCTGATGCCCGACTTCTGGGAGTTCCCCACCGTGTCGATGGGGCTGGGGCCGATCATGGCCATCTACCAAGCGCGGTTCAACCACTATCTGGTCGACCGCGGCATAAAACCCGATGCCAGCGCGTCGCGAGTTTGGGCCTTCCTCGGCGACGGCGAATGCGACGAGCCGGAATCGCTCGGGGCCATTACTCTGGCCGCCCGCGAAAAACTCGACAATCTGCTCTTCGTCGTCAATTGCAACCTCCAACGGCTCGACGGCCCGGTCCGCGGCAACGGAAAGATAATCCAGGAACTGGAAGGCGCGTTCCGCGGCGCCGGTTGGAACGTGATTAAAGTCGTCTGGGGTTCCGACTGGGACCCGCTGCTTGCCCGCGACGCAGGCGGATTGCTTGCCCGCCGGATGGACGAGATCGTCGACGGCGAGTATCAGAAATACGTGGTCGCCGGCGGGGCCTACATCCGCAAAAACTTCTTCGGCGCCGACCCTCGGCTGGAAGAGATGGTGGCCGACTACAGTGACGAACAGTTGCACAACCTCACCCGCGGCGGCCACGACCCGGCAAAGGTCTACGCCGCCATGAAGGCGGCCGTCGAGCATCGCGGACAGCCGACGGTGATTTTGGCCAAAACGATCAAGGGCTACGGCTTGGGCGAAGCCGGCGAGGGGCGAAACATCACGCACCAGCAAAAAAAACTCAACGAAAACGAACTGGTCGCCTTCCGCCGCCGCTTCGACATCCCGATTTCAGAGGAGGCCGCGCGCCGGGCGGAGTTCTACAAACCTCCGGCCGATAGCCCCGAAATGCAATATCTGCTCGGGCATCGCAAGGCGCTCAGCGGCTTCGTCCCCGGCCGCCGCGCGCCGACCGTGAAACTCAAGCCGCCGCGATGGGAAGACCTGGCCGAGTTCTTCGCCGGCAGCGACGGCCGCGAAGTATCGACCACGATGGCCTTCGTCCGGCTGCTATCGCACTTGATGCGCGACAAACAGGTGGGCCGCTACATCGTGCCGATCGTCCCCGACGAAGCCCGCACCTTCGGCATGGAGGCCCTCTTCCGACAGTTCGGCATCTACTCGCACGCCGGGCAGCTCTACGAACCGGTCGATTCCGACGCGATCATGTACTACCGCGAGGCGACCGACGGGCAAATCCTCGAAGAGGGAATCACCGAGGCCGGCGCGATGTCGTCGTTTATCGCCGCCGGCACCGCCCACAGCAGCCACGGCCTGAGCATGATCCCCTTCTTCATATACTACTCGATGTTCGGCTTCCAGCGGATCGGCGACCTGCTTTGGGCCGCCGGCGACATGCGCTCGCGCGGCTTCGTCCTCGGCGGCACTGCCGGCCGCACCACCCTGGCCGGCGAAGGACTCCAACATCAGGACGGCAACAGCCACCTGAACGCCCTGGCCTTTCCCAACTGCCGGGCGTACGACCCCTGCTACGCCTACGAAATGGCGGTGATCGTCCTCGAAGGGCTCCATCGGATGTTCTACGAACAGGAGGACTGCTTCTACTACATCACACTGATGAACGAGAACTACGCGATGCCGATCCTGCCGCTCGGCTCGACCGATGGCATTACCCGCGGCATCTATAAGCTATCGACCCGCGAGGCGGCGACGAAGGGGGTCAAGCAACCCCGCGTGCGACTGCTCGGCTCCGGGGCCATTCTCCGCGAGTCGCTCCGCGCTCAGGAGATTCTGGACGATAAGTTCGGCGTCGGCAGCGACGTGTTCAGCGTCACCAGCTACAAAGCCCTCTATTACGACGGCCGGAAGTGCGACCGCTGGAACCGGCTGCATCCGGACGAGCCGCCGCGCGTGCCCTTCGTTGCGCAAGCGTTGTCCGACGCTTCCGGCCCGGTCGTCGCCGCGTTGGATTACGTGGCGGCCGTGGGGTTGTCGATTGCGCCCTGGATCGCCGCCGAGGGACGGGCGGCGGAGGGCGGGGAGCGAAAAACGAAAAACAAAGAACGAAGGTCGGATGCCTCTTACGTCGTCCTTGGCGCCGACGGTTTCGGCCGCAGCGAGGCTCGAAAAGAGCTCCGCCGCTTCTTCGAGGTGGATGCCGAAAACATCGCCCTGGCCGCGCTTGTCGAACTCGCCCGCGAGGGAACGTTCCCTCAAGACAAACTACCGGCGGCGATCAAAACGCTCGGCCTCGATCCAGACAAGCCGAATCCAACGACGGTATGAAATGCCAGCGGCATGATCGCCGTCGGCGAAGCGTTGCGGATCGCCCCAAGCGGCCGGCACTTCATCTTACACATTCCGCCGAAGGGCGCGCATCTGATTCGCTATTATGGCTGGTACTCGAACAAGTCGCGCGGCATGCGCCGGAAGGCGGCGGAAGTAGGTTCCGGCTGCCGGACGGAACAGCAGACCGTGAATCGTATCCTCGATCCGCTGCGGCGGAAGTATGTTCCGGCTGCCGGACGGAACAGCAGACCGGCACCATCCCCTCGCCAAATGGGAGCGAGGCAGGAGGCGAGGACTGCGGGCAGGCTCCTTCGCCGCGTTGCAGCCGGACCTGGGCCATGCTCATCAAACGGGTCTACGAGGTCGATCCGCTGGCCTGCCCGAAGTGCGGCGGGCAGATGAAGGTCGTGGCGTTCATCGAGCCGCCACAAGGCGCGGTGATCGAAAAGATATTACGCCACTGCGGCTTGTGGCGTCCCTCGATCCCGCGCCCGCCGCCGGTGGATTTTCCCTCGCCCGAGAGCGAGACCGGCGCGGGTCGTGACGATTGGTCGGATGCCGACTGGTTTTACGACGCTGGGCAGGCCGCCGAGTATTTTGCCGACGGCGACTTCTCAGGCAGCCCGGCGGAGGATTTCGCCCAGGTCGGACCGGATGATTCGGCCTACGTTGACATCGACCCATTTGAAGCCGTCTTCTGAAAAACCGATTCGTGTCGGCCCGCTGATTGTCTGCGCTCGTGGGAGAATC
>Ga0123335_1004105_pt1 | contig 19330 bp, 12 predicted proteins | sample BiotimSIPDNA_2_FD_89707 | JGI IMG/M metagenome (GOLD analysis project Ga0123335, IMG submission 89707) | Anaerobic biogas reactor microbial communites from Washington, USA - Biogas_R2 time_0 SIP DNA | ecosystem: Engineered > Bioreactor > Anaerobic > Unclassified | place: Washington, USA...
GCTTACCTCAACGGATTACTCATCGAATGCGGAAGTCATTTTTTCTCGCAGAAATCAGACAAACAGACAGTTAGGGATGCAACTTTTATGAATGGGAACCGTAAAAAACTTTACGATCAGGGCAAATACAAACCATCAAGATTTACGGTTATTATCAGCAGGAAAAAACTTCTTGATTGGTTTAAATCAGCAAGGGCATGAACCGCAAAATCTGGTATACCATTAAGAGGTTAATACCTGTCAGACATTATCATCAAATCTTTAAAACTTATTACAATTTTATTTCCCTGTTTTATATTGGTAATCTTGTGTTCTGCCCATGCTGTGGGAAATCCTTCAGAAAGTTCAGACCACATGGAACCTGCGGAGAATGTCCGAAGTGCGGGTCAAAGGAAATTCACCGCCTTCTGGCACTTTACCTGATAAACAATACAGAATTGATAAAGGGGCCTTTCAGGATCCTGCACACAGCTCCTGAATATAGTCTTCAGTTGTTTTTAAGCAGGAATAAACTTCTTGATTATGTGAGTATTGACCTGAATTCGCAGAGGGCACATTTGAAAATGGACCTTACTGATCTGAAGTTCCCTGATTCATCTTTTGACGTGATATTATCCTGTAATGTGCTGGAACATATTGAAAACGATGATAAGGCAATGGCAGAAATTTTACGGGTAATGAAACCCGGAGCCTGGGCAATAATTCAGGTCCCGGTTAATTTTTCAAATGAAAATACGTTTCAGGATGATACTATTAATACCGGAAAGTTAAGGAAGAAATATTACGGCCATCATGATCATAAAAGGCTTTATGGTAAAGATTTTTCAGATAAATTGACTGCGACTGGTTTTGGGGTGGAAAAGATTGCCTATCCAACCGAATTCTCAGAATCAGAAATAAAGAAATACGGATTGCGCAAAACCACTATAATATACAGGTGTTCAAAACCTGACAAGGACTAACTTATGGGGGAATTATGAAGAAGATAAAATTAACAACGGGCGGAGTTTTAATATATTGCAATTTCCTTTGGGCAACAAACTATTTTATCGATAGCGGGCAAGGAAATGATACATGTAACGGGTTGTCGCTGGAGACTGCCTGGCAGACTTTTTATTTCCTTAATGCTGAAGAACAAATAAATCCAGGTGATTCTGTATTTCTTGTTGCAGGTTCGGTATGGAATTCAGGTCTGATAAACGACAGGGGCGGAGAGGAGGGGAAGCCTGTTTATATTGGTGCTTATGGTGAAGGAGATCCTCCAACCATCGACCTTATGAATACAGGTCATATGGGAGTTGTTTCTTATGTTTCGTATGTAGTTTTTGAAGGATTACGTGTGGTGAACTGCACAGGTTCAGGAATGGCCTTTGATATTGATGGAGGCTGTAAAGGCATTTCCATTCTGGATTGCCATGTTGAGAATGTTGGAAGCAACGGTGTGGTGTTTACCAAAGGTGGCGAAGGCATACATCTGAAGGGTATCACAGTTATAAATGCAAAGAACAATGGAATATTCCTGGGAGGTTCTGTTGAAAATAAACTGCACGATGTTATTGTTGAAGATTGTTATATTTCCCATGTAATTGATAATGATGGCATTGCCATTCATGAAAGTGAAGGATCAACAGCAGGTTCAGGTTTCATTGTCAGGAATAATTATGCTGAATATTGTGCCGAACAGGGTTTCGATATCACTACCGGCTGTAATATAAAGCTTATCAGCAACAGAAGTTACCGTAACGAAGAAGGGGGAATTTTACTTGGACATTCAGCCGATTATGTCGAGATTCTGTATCACAGAAGTACCGAGGAGCCTGTGAAGGATATGTCGGCGGCTGTTGACATTGATATCCCCAATGCCAGGCTTGCTTACAGCATATTTGAGGGAAATGGCTATCACCTGATGCTTGTGAGAGGCGATGATACTGAAAATATTGAAATCTACAATAATATTTTTAACCAGGACCGGGAAACGCCGCCGATAGACTTCAACAATAGTCAGGGAAGCGTTAGTTTTATTAACAATATTATTCTTTCATCCAACGGTGAAATGGGCAGGATACGTTTTCTGAATGCAGAGAACCCACCTTTTTCCGGGACTTTCTATCTCAACAATAATCTCTATTATCATCCTGGTGATGAGATCATTTTTTATAATCGTTCTACTGACGATAATTACAATCTGACTGAATTCAGAAATTTTTTCGATCAGGAAGCTGAAGGCATTGAAAATGACCCCGCCTTCAGAAACTTACAGGAAAAGGATTACAGGCTCACCATCAATTCTCCTGCCCTGGAATCGGGATTGTACATTGGTATTGATACCGATTTCAATGGTGTAATGGTCCCTTTTCATAATTTTCCTGATATAGGGCCATTTGAATATGATGAGGAACTACCCGATGACCTTATAATACAGGATTCGGGCCAACTAAAAATCATGTATATGCGCTCCGGATTTATTCAGTTCAGGCTAATTGGAGATTCACTGATCAAGTCATTCAGGATGTTTTCCACCTCCGGTCAGCTGGTAAAAAACCTGCGGGAAATTAATTCAGGATCATTGATTATTGAAGCATCGGATTTCAGAAGTGGAATATATGTATGTGAGGTTACCGGCAATGAAAGAAAGTATATAGAAAAAGTTCTTATTAACAACAGATAAGCTTAACTCAGATAACATCAGCTTTTTTATCAGTGTCGATGAGTTCAATGTTAATCCCGTGGTTTGAAAGAAGAAATGCAATCATTTCATTTCCAAATGCTTCACCTGGTTCCGTAGTACTCAGTTGCCTGTATCCTTCGCTTTTCAATCCTTCTATACCATCTTTCAGATTATCACATTTAAAACACAAATGGTGCAGTCCGCCGCCTCTTTCTGCAAACCGATAGACCGGAGAAGATTCTCCGGCCGGGGCAATTAATTTGATCATCACGGAATCCTCTTTTTTCAGGAACAGTACATATACTTTTTGCCGGGTATTCAATACAGGTTTGGTCATGGGTTCATATCCGAAGCATCTTTCCCAATGTGCGGCACCTTTTTCAAGATTCTTTACAACGATACCTATGTGATCTATTTTCATTAGCTGTTATTTAAACCGTTTATCAAATTCAGGATCATTCCTCATTGCCAGGATACTTTCCGGGAAATTCTCAGTAAACCAGACAAGGAATGCAGTTACATCAATTTTTTCCGAAAGCATTTTTTGTTGTCTTTCTTTCCAGATTTTTTTATCCGATTTCAATAATTCAATTCCTTTTTGGATGGCCAGTTGTTGATCTGTTTCACTCTCTGTGAAATTGAAAACAAGTCCGTATTTTTCTTCTTCCCGCGTATATCCCCTTCCTTCATTGTCGATGAATATTGAAGGGACCCCCAGCGCAGCACATTCAGAAGCCATGGTAGCACTCTCTCCAAATAATAAAGTGATGAAAGGCATGATATCATGTATTTTTGCAGGAGAGATCCTGATTCTGTACTTTTCCAATTCATGAGGCAGCGGACCTTCGGATGTTATTAATACCCTTGCCTCCCTGCTGAATTCATGTATGGCTTTTATCTTATTATCATAACTGATGCCCTGGTGTCCTTTATCATGACTGGCATTCCAGGATACAAAACGGACCAGCACAATTTTTTCAGAAGCACCAAGCCCGTATTCCCGTAATTTGGTTATGTCAGGTGTAAATCTGTTAGGATGTAGGTATGCCAGTTCGTGATATCCGTTGTAAAAAAGTTGTTTTTTAGTTTTGCGCAACTCAAAACATGCCGGATTCAGAATCACCTGGCTGAAAGGAAAGCTTAACTTGTGCTGCAAACCTGCATGTTCGGTATCCTGCAATAAGATGTTCTTTTTCCTCAGTATAAAAGCAACATGCGAAGCATAGATGGATCCCATGCTGACGATTATATCCGGCCTGAATGTTATTGCGGTGAGCAGCAGCTGAAAATCATAACGGACGATTCCCCATAACTTGCCCGCAGGAGATTTATAATGTTTGCCCAGACATTTGTATTTTAACTGATAACCTGAAAGCAGTATGTGCGCAAACTCTTTTTTCCGGGTTGTAAAAAGTATAGTATGGCCTTTCTTTTCAAGTTCCCGGGCGAGGTTTTTGAAGAGGTGTACATGGGCAGGATGGTTGATGTCTATCAGAATTCTCATGTGACAAAAAAGATTATTCAGGGAAGATTTTTGTATGAAAGGCCATATCTCCATTCTGTCTGAACCGTGAAATAATAACAGGGCATTCCTGTTTCACATAGAATGATGGTGAAAACCATCCAAGGACAGGTTCCTGGATTCCACTGAAAATTTCCCCTTTCAGATTATCATCCAATTTCAAAATAAGTCTTGTCTCATCATGGGTCAGCCGGAATTCATTTTCCTTTACCTGCATTACTTTAATAGCCGGATGAAGATGGAAAACCAGCTCTCCGTCATAGAATTCGTTTCCGGCATGTTGAAGGGAATCTTCAATCAGTAAGGATCCTTCATTTTTTGTGAGTAGCATCTTTCTGGTATGGACCACTCCAAAACGTTTGTAGCCATCGTGTGATGCGACAACCAGATCTTTTACAGGATCCGTTTCCTGCTGCCGTACGGTAACTCTGTAATGATTGTTCCAGAGCGTAGGTCCTCCGATTTCAGCCTGGTCGGTCCCATTGATCCGGATGGTATTATGAGCAATTGTTCCCCTGAAATAGTTGCGCCATTCTTTCAAGGTATGATAACAATAAGTGCCCGGGTCGATGAATACCGGCTGCTCATTCCAGCTGAGTGTGAAGGATAAAGCATCAGAATGTCCATGGGCCGCAATTGACAGGTAACCCAGGGGGGCAGCGTCGAAATGGACCGACAAGTGTTCTGTTTTTGAATTGCTTCTCATAAAGTAGTGGCCTTCACCGGGGTAAAATGCAGAAGGCCTGATTTGCCTTAAACTCCGGGGTCCGCTGATATTCTCTGCCTTGCTTCCGAGCAGGACCCTGTTCTTACATCCCGCATCAGGAATTGAGGGGATAAGGTCGGGGTCATTAAAAAGAATGGCACCGGCGTGGAGAATTGAATAGTAGTTTTTATGCGGATCACTGTTCCCGAGCATGAATGCCATACCATCATCTGAATCGCCATAACCGAGAATGTTTCCGTTATTATCCGTCAGTTCACGAATATAAAAGATGATCTTTCTGAACATTTCATGATAGCCTTCTGAAAAGGGTTCCTTTGTATTGTTGCCAATGATCAGGGGAAGCAAAAAAAAGTCGGTGATAAACTGTATATATTCTGAGCTTTCCTCCCTGTTGATGCCCTCAGTGTTATGCTGAAGTATTATTTCCTTCTCCAGTCCGGCTTTTCCGTAATTTTTCCATCTGACAGATTCCCTGAATTTCCAGTAACTGCCGGCAATATATAACCCGCAATATTCCGAAATAAGATGATTATTGGCAGAAGAATACCGTGAAGGATACCTGTAAATATGCCGGCAATGCTGATATATGACGGGGGCCCATTCCCGGTCAACAAATTTTTCAAGCTCAGGTATCTGACTGATTACTCTATTCAGGTCCATGATTTCCCAGCACAGAAACCATGTAATAAGTCGAATGCTTAGTTCTATATTACTATACCAGTTTACTCCTGTCATGAAAGGGTTCTCACCAATCCACAACCTGATGATCTTTACAAATTCTTCCACATATTGTTTATCCTGCGTTATCTGATAATTGATCGCTAATCTTGTCAGATATTGCATCCTGTTTATTTCCCATACATGTTTTGCGCTCCTTTTCGGATGTAAGCGTGTATCTACCCAACGGGAGAATATTTTAGGAAATGTTTCTCCTGAAGAAGGGTCTTTATGCCAGTCGATGGGTATTGAAAAATCAAATGGCTGTGAGAAAATATCGATAACCGTGGATGGATTGAGATCACTGCGGCGGACGGATGGCTGAAGTATCTTTTCTGGCAGGCTGATAAAATGTTTGTTTGATTTTTTTCCCATTCTCAAGTGCAGGTCACTTTTTCTTCTGATGAGCTGTCCTATCCTGAAAAAGCCTTCAGCAACTGACATCGTCTTTAGACGATTGATATACCATCTGGATTTTGAATTCCCGGTAAGGGTATCGATCCTGCCCTTTACAATCAGACTGCCAATAATATCATTACAAACTGAAATAGCACGTTCTATCCTGAATTCAGGTAAACGTTTCAAGACTTCCTTCTGCATCCGGACAAAATTTTCCCGGTTAAGAAGATATTCAATTTTCTCAGCAAGCGATTTATGATCATTAACATCGATGAGAAATCCATTCACTCCGTCAGAAATAATATCTGCCTCTGATCCGGCCCTTGTAACGACAGGGACCAATCCTGCTGTCATTGCTTCTATGAGGCTTAGAGAAAGACCTTCTGATCGTGATGTCTGTAAATAAATATCAGCCCTGTTCAGATATTCCCTGACATTTTTCTGATATCCGGTGAAATGAACCTGATCGCTGATGGCTAATTCCCTTGCGGTTTTTCTGAGGAACACTTCTTCAGGGCCCGAACCGACGATACAAAGATTGACAGCAAGGTTCTTTCCTGCAAGTTCAGCTACAGCATAAAGCTGATCCTCGACCTTCTTTCTTTTTATCAACGAACAAACGGTGATAAGCGTGAATTCTTTTTTCAATGCAGGAAACTCTTCGAACCAGTCATCAGGCACGCAGTGTGGATAGATGAAGATTCGTGATTTTTCAAATCCTTTTTCGGTGAATGATGCTGTCATGGACGATCCTGTTACAGTAACGATATCTGAAGTCATCGCTACCTTCCTCACTATTGTACCGTATATACCTTTCCTGTTAAAAAGGGCAAAATCGTTTCCTATAAATCCTGTAATGATGGGCCTTTTGTAAATTTTTGCGATCAGCCAGGCAATAGTTCCCCAGGGCGCCGGGTTGAATGTGACAATATAATCGATACGGTTATTTGTAATAACCTTTCTTGCTGCCAGAAACATCCGCAGGAAAGAAAGAAGAATAAAGCCTTCTTTAAACAGATGGTATCGGACACCCGGCACCGGCCATAAAGGTTCACGGTACCTGACGACATGAAGGAGACCACTATGTTCAGATTGTGCAAACGGATAGATGTGGTACCAGCAGTTGGCATCACCTGTCTTACCGATCCATAGTCCGTTCAGCTTGTTCATTATTAATTTTTCTGCAGGTAAGGTTTAAGATTTTTATTAATAATGCTTTCCCACGTATGGTCTGTCATCGATGACCTGATCTTTTCAGAATTATAGGATTGCCTGTGATGATATAAAGTTACCAGGCCTTTATAAAAAGCTTCCGCCGAATGGTCGATCAGCACACCGTTTTTATCATTGATTATTTTCCTGTTTTCTGAAGTGGCGGTGGCCAATGTTGGCATTCCGGAAAGCAGGTATTCAAAAGTCTTGGTAGGAGGCTGGCAATCGAGAAAATCATTCATCGGAACATAGGAAACACCGATATTGTGATTGTCGAAATATTTTTTCAGTTCCTGGCGGGGTACCCTGCCCACAAACCTGATCCTGTCGCCCGTTCTGGCGTCTGTGATGGCAGACCGTATCATGCTTTCAGTGGCTTCGTCGCCAAAACCTATAATGGTATATGACATGGATATCATGCTATGAAATTCAGCATAAAACTTTGCAAAACCTTTAATGGTATGGTCTATATCACGGCGTGTCAACACCCCAACATAAATAAGATTGAGTTCTTTAAAATCTTTATCAGTATGGGAGATAATGTCAGAACCCAGGGGTAGCACATGGACTTTTCGGGATGGTAACTTCAGCTTTTTTGATAGCGCTTCCGAAATTACAGTAAGCCGCCTGAAAAATATCGATTCCAGACGGTAAAACATATTCTGTAATAAACGGATTGCTGGTTTCACATTGGTTGCTCCCGTCCTCAGGTCGACGATCATTCTTTTTGAACCCAGCAGGATAGGCAACAGACTGCTCAGTCTGAAATATACAATGAAGATGGTCCTGTAATACCTTTTCCGGGCCTCTTTAAAAGAACCTGAGAGAAGTCTCAGATACCTTTTAACTTTGTTTCCCTTTCTGCTGATATAGATTGTATTAACCTTATCACACGAAATCTTCGGAAGTCCGTAATCCCAGCAGATGTAAGTTACTTCATAGGCATCTGCCAGCAGCAGCGCTATGTAATAGCTGTCGGTATGATATCCAAACTGGGCTTTATTGACAATGAGAATTTCAGGTTTCATCAGCAGGGTTATTTACTGCGACAATATAATGATTGATATAGTTGTACAGGTAAGCAAGCGGAAGCATGAATACTCCAGACTTGGGAGCAGTGTTATAGAACAAGATAAGGATAAAAACAAGAACCAGGAAGAGCCTGTACCTGTTGATCACAATAGCTAAGGAGCTATTTTTCCTGAAAGGAAGCAATGGGTAAATAAATGTAAAAACCGTGAGCAGGACAAGGGCTATTCCTCCCTGTATCAACAGAAAAAACAGATAATTATTAGTACCATAAAGAAGCCAGTTGTACCTCCTGGCAAAATCCGATTCTCCGATAAGTGTTCTTCCCTTGAATAGCCCGTAACCTTTACCGAATATCATATCTTCGGTCGACTTACTCAGTATTTCAAATCCGATTTTAATTTTGGTGAAACGCGATATATTAAAATTTTCAGTATTCTGATTGAGGAGATAGTTTTGTATGAATTCCTGCTGTGTAAATGTTTGTATGGCATTTTCAGGTTTTCTTTGATACTCATCTGAAAGTGTATGTGAATAGTATTTGTTAAATAAAAACATGATAGCAACAAAAAGACCTAAAGCAAACACAGACTGAATGATTGTTCTGCGGCTGAAATGGAGGAGTACCAGAACAAACAGGGGTATCAGGATAAAGGTTATTTTGGTTTCATTGATGAAGGACGGTATCAGAAAATGCAGATGCCGTAAGGCAATACTGAAGTCAGGGTATGCTTTACCTTCCTGTGCTGATTTATCTATTATAAGATATAACACCAGAATGTAAACAAGAAGTGTTAACACTCCGGAACCTCCTGATCCTATTGTTCCGCCAACACGGTCTCCTCCTCCAAAGATGAAAAACTGAGGGATGCTTACAAGGAGCTGAAGATAAAGAAATATGTAAACATAGCGGTTGAATTTGTGATGAAAGGCCTGGGCACAGACACTGGTGAGAATATGTCGTGTAAACATCAGCGAAAAGAAAACGATCAGGAATTGCCTGATGCCGTTTAGATGCGTGATCAGGTTAACATCATAGATGTTCCATATAAATGAAAAGGTTGAAATTACTATGAAGGCCAGGCAGATTTTCAGGTACAGACTTCGTTCCCGTATGGCTGTTAACCCAAGGGCTATGACACTGAGATCGCAAAAAAGCAGAATAACAGGACGCAGGAATTCTGCTGCTGAAAAAGCTTCCAGAATAACTCCATGTAATGCATAGACGTAAAGTGTTATGAAAAATATTTCTGAGGTGAACTTCTTCATGAACGCTTTATTTTAGCGACAGGTTTTTTGTAAAAATAGGTACTTAACCTGTGCAGGTTTTCATTGTTAAAATTCCTGAGGGCAAAGTCATAACCATTTTTACCAAGATTTTTTCTCAGTTGCGTGTCAGAGATCAGTCTGTTAAGATTCTGTACAAGACTTTCGAAATCATTTGAAACCAGGCCCAAACCATATTTCCTGATAATATCATCGGGGTCGAAGTTCAGGCTCAGAACGGGCACTGCATGCAACCATGCATGGATAAAGGTATTGGGGAACCCTTCCGAATCGGACGTACTCACAAAAATATCAGAATCGTTCAGCAATGAATTAATATCGTTAATATCAAGTTTTCCATAGTAATGAATATTTTGCTGCTGCCTGCATGCATTCTTAATAGCTGAACAGAGTTCAGGATACTGACAATCCCCTGCAATTTTAAATTGAACATTTTCCTGATCGCTGAATTTTGATGCAAGTTTCAGAAAATGATCCACTTTCTTTGCAGGTTTGATATTTGCAATCCATGAGATTGTCAGGACGGAATTGCTTTCAGTCTTTTTATATTGGTGAAAAGGATGGAAATTATAGATCGTTTCCGAACATGCTGTATTGAAGTTTTGCTTCAGTAATTTTTGCTGATAATCAGCCTGTGCAATAATGTAATCAGCTCCTGCGATTCCCCTCTCGAATATCTTTCTGTCAATGAATCTGAATATGCTTTCCATACTTGCCAGGTCGACTTTAAACTTTTTAACATCACGGATATGAGCGATATGCCAGATGACGTTTACGGGTATTCTCTTTTTACAGCAAACGGCAATCCCCAGGTATGGCGAATCTCCTCGTATGTAAATGACATCCGGCTTCAGTTTAAGAATGGCACGTCTGATTTGAAAAGCATCAATGGCTTTTGAGAATTTTTTAAGATAGGGCAACGGTTTTAGTCGGATGATCTTTTCCTTTAAAGAACCTGTTTCAATAACATTCCGGCAGATATAAGTGATCTCGTTCTCAGGATTTTGGCTTAGATATTCCATCAGGTATCTGATCTGCAGTTCAGCACCTCCCATCGTTGCTGTCCAGTGTGTCGATTGTAAAAAGCAGATCTTCATATTACGTTCATTTATTAAGAAATACTTCAATATTCCCAACGGAATAAATCCGTTCCATACCCGATTCATTCAAATCCTTTATCATGCCCGGATGCTTTCGTGTCCGTGCCGTATGATTGCCGGTAAAAACCGTTACGCCAGCCCGGACTGCAGGTTGCGTGTTTTTAAAATTGATTTGATTACACAGGTTTTCATTTTCAATGAAGTCGGTTAAGATAATCCACATAACATCGTTCAGGGAAGCAAACCTGTTGAACTGATCCTTTGTAAAAACCAAATGTTCAACTTTAATTCCCAGCGGGCTGCTTATTTTTTCCGAGAACCTCAGACTTTCGCTATCAGATACCAGGTGGAAACATTGTTGATTTCCATCCTGAAATATATTAAAAGGAAAATCAAAACCGGAACCTGCGATCACAATGTTTTTGAAACCTGAAATAATCTCTGTGATCTTGTATAAAGGGTGTTGATGATTTCCGGTACCTGACTGTAATCCCAGATCGGGATGCAGCGGCGGATACTCAATATGGGCATGTATTTCAGGATGATCTTTCAGGTAGGCAGCAATTTCTTCTTTGAATTTGATCCACTCCGGATGGCGTGCTGTTACCAATACAGGTATACGTCGGATACCCAGAAGTTTAGAAATGATAAACCTGTGAATGCTGTTTTCAAAAAGTAATTGTCCGTAACGCCCTATCCTTATTCTGACTTCATCTGCAACAGGTCCGCCGGTCCTTCTCTGCGAAAGAAATCCATGCTTTTTCATGGATGCGTAAAGGTCATCGAGCTTACATGTCCTTTCTTCAAATTCGAATTCAGTAATGTATTCCCATTTTCTGCTTCCCTCACTGATGAATTGTTCCCAGTCTTCCCGTGTTTTTATATCTGGCCTGTAAAATTTTGTTTCACGGAAGGGTATGTTTTCAATAAAGTGAGCTTTAAAACTGTTTGTAATTTCGAAATCATCAAGAGGGTGTGTTTCAAGGTCCCAGTTACCGTCCAGAATTATACCATAGGTTTTCTTCAGATTGAATTTCTCGTGATTGAAAATGGCTTTTGATATAAAAGAGGGATCGGTGTAAATCAGGTTTTTCCTGATACGTGGGTTAAAAAGGAGGCACAGGGAATAATATCCCGGAATGTAGCGGCACAGGATGGAATGAGCCTTCCTGCGCACTTTACCTGCGATGTTTCCTGCGAAACCTTTTTTAACGATATCAGTTCTTGGTATCTCCACAGATCAATAAATTTTTATGAACCTGTTAAGTTTATCTGTTTTTTTTGTCGCGATCATCCTGAATGCCTTCACCTCATCGTTGTTGAATAGTCTGATCCTGAACTGATACAGGAAAACTAACGGAAAAACAATAAGGACGATGGCCATTACAACATATGAATTAAAAATTCTGCCTGAAAAATAAAGTAAAGCTGTTGTTACTGACCATATCAGAATCTGTTTTAGCATGAATTCACTGAAACGGAAAAGGATCACATCTTTTCTTACAAAATACCATTGAAACAGGTTTTTGAATAATGTGGAAATGCCGGTGGCAAAAGCTACTCCTATCAAACCCCAGTATCTTATGAGGATTATGCCCAGGGCCAGATTCAGCAGTGCAAAAATTTTACTGTACAAGAGGATATCGGGCCTTTCCTTGAGTTTTACCAGCAACCCCAGCGGAATTTCAAAAGAATTTAAGACAGCAAAGAAAATAATGAAAGGAAGCAGGTACGACATAAACAAAAACTTGCTGCTGAAAAAATATATCAGGATCTCATTCCTGAATATGAAAATTAAGGAGAGTATGGGTATATAGTATATATAGTTAAGTTTCAAAAGAATTTGAAAATACAGATTCCGGTATTTTGAATTTTCAGGTTTGTTGCCCAATGAGAAAAAACTTGTTTTTACCAATTCCATGAAGTATTGTAACGGATTGAAAAGTCTTATCGATTTGGCAATTCTCTGAAAAAGGGCATATCCTCCTACATTGATGTTTCCAATAGCAAAAGAGATGATCCAGTTATCGAAATTGGTGCTCAGAATCCCTGAACCTGCTTCGTTGAAATTGTTAAAAAGGGCATAACTAAATAGTTTACGGCGTTCATTTTTATCAAACGACCTGACTTTCCCTTCTGTCCGCGGTATCTTTTTATGGTAGATGAAAAACATAAAGAAGATCGTGACGATCATTGCAATTAAATCGATGATGATAACCAGTTTCAGGTTATTGCCACGGAAAAGAAGGACCCCGTATCCTGCAAGTTTAATAATAGTAGCATAAAAAGTGATTGAAAGAGAATGTTTCTGCAGGTACAGGGCATCGAGACATGCTTTCAATACTTGTGACTGAGAGTAAAGAACAATAAAGACGGCAAAAATCTCAAAATGTGTTTTATATCCTGCCAGTCCGAAATACCTTGTGAAAATATTCCAGAAAATCAGGAGGAGCAGCACCAGGACGGTATCAGATATAAGTCTTAACCTGCCCAGAAAAGAAACCAGCTTGTGGGCCAGAATGAAATCCTTGCGTCCGTAATATTCTACCTGGTAACGTTCAATGGTTGCAAGCACACCGAAAGAAGCAAATGTTCCGATAACCGATATTACAGAATAGAGGAGGTTGTATACACCATATTCCTCTTCAGTAAGGATTCTGACGAGGACAATTAAGGTGATAAAAGTGGCAGCCTTATTAAGTGTCCTGTAAATCAGCGTGAACTTAAATGCGTGCTTGCCTTCCTTGATCTGCAGCATACTATTTCTTTAATCAATATCTTTTTTCAGAACTTTTTTTTGCGATTTATCGGAATAGTAGCCGTATTTATACCCGTATTTATAGCCATACTCCCCTTGTCCGTTCCTGATATCGTTTAATACCAGATGTAAATTGACGGTGCTGAGAAGTTCCATGGAAGAGATTAACTTTTCCAGTAACCGGCGTGGGGTAAATCCTTGTCTGACAACAAAAAGTGTAGATTTTACCAGGGGCATAAGCGACTTTGCATCGGTTACCAGACCTATGGGCGCACTGTCGAGGATCACATAGTTATAGGACGACCTTGCAAATTCAATTATATCTCTGGTTTTTGCTGATGAAATCAATTCGGCAGGGTTCGGAGGTATGGGACCGGCAGGCAAAAAGTCAAGATTTTCAATGGTAGTTTGCTGCACAGCCTGATCCAATCCTGCCAGGTTAGCATAGTAGGAGCTGACACCGTATTCGTTTGAGAGTCCGAGGATCTTATGCAGGGTCGGTTTTCTCAGGTCAAAATCGATGAGAAGGACTTTTTTATTCAACATGGCCAGGCTGATGGCAAAATTTGCAGCAATGAACGACTTGCCTTCCTGACTGATAGATGAGGTAAACAAAAAACTATGGTTATCAGTACCTTGTGTTATGAACTGCAGATTTGACCTTATGTTCCTGAACGATTCCGCAACAGCAGAATCTGGTTTGTCGATCAGTATGATCTCTTTCATACTGCGACGGTTTGGTATTTCCCCGATAACCGGAAAACTGCTCAGGCGCGTTAACTCGTTTTTCCCGGTTATTTTTCCGCCCAGATAAGCATAGACGGGAATAAATATAGTGGGCAGGAGCAGGGCAAGAAAAAAGGAAATAAGGTAATTTCTTTTCTTTTTGGGAAAGATTGGGGTGATCCCTGATAATTGTTCAGGTTCAATGATCTCGCCATCGGGTGTATTGGATGAACGGGCGATCTGTGCTTCAGCCCTTCGCTGCAGAAGGAATGTATAGATTGCATCGTTCAGCTTGAATTTTCTTTCGAAACCTATCAATTCCCTTTCGGTTTTTGGAAGTGCATTAAGCTGGGCATTTAATTTTGAAATTCTTGCAGCGATGTCTTTTAAAGACATTTCGTTCGTGTTCAGCGTGTACTTTATGTTTTCGGTGATGGTTTTGATTAGGTTTTCGAGCTTGATATCAATAGACTGGAGATAAGGGTTTTTTGACTGGTTATTTGATATAAGGCTCACTTTATGGGCATGCAGGGTGGTAAGTTCAAGGATCATATTGTTCAGAATGGGGTCTTCAATACCCATGGAAGAGGGTGCAAGAAGATCAGAGATATCCTTGGACTCCTCAAAATAGGTTAAAATATACTGGTAATAGCGTTGCTGGACTTCAAGGTTCGACTTCGCAGTTTCGAGCGACTGCATTTGCTGATAGATCCTCTCTACAAGAATATTTATGTCGATCACCTGCCTGTTTGATCTGTAATTCTGCAATTTTTCTTCAGCAAAAGATAATGAATCCTCTATTTCACTAATCTGACTGTCGATATACTTTATGGTATTAACAGCCTTATAATTTTTCTTTTCAAGGTCCTGTTTCAGGTATTCTTCATTCAGGCTCTTCAGGATATCCAACCCGAGATCGATATTGGTTGTGTTGTAGGTAAGTTTTGCGATTGATGATTCCTCTATCAGCAAACCCACTTCAAGGTTGGTCTTTACCTCTCCGACTATATTATCCATTGAGTTAAAGGTTATTATGAATTTTCTCCGGGTTATGTCAGCGTTTTCTTCGTTGGTGGGTATAATTTTGAATTTCGCAAATTCGGTCTGAACTTCATCATTGATGTTATATGTTTCCTTCATTGAAACCCTGTCAAGATAATAGAGGGTTTTATTCTCAAAATAGCTGTAAACGGCAACATTTTTTTTTCTTGCTTTAACAGTGAACTCTGAATCGTTGATGAAATCAATTTTGTATTCCATATTGATTGCCGTAGGAGCATATGTATCAAATGCCACCGCGAAGGGTAACTTATTGTAAAGCCTTACTTTTTTCAGATTTTTTTTCCTTTCAAAGATGGACACTTTCAGATTCAGGTTACGGACGGCATTCCTGATTAACGGGCTTGATTCAATCAGGGCCAGCTCGTTCTGAAGGTCCCTGACCTGTGAGAAGAGCCCGAAGCCTGTCAGCAGGTCAGGTTGCATCATCTCCTCCTGGTTGTCGGTGTTTCCTATCAGAATGGATGAGTTGACCTCATAAACAGGCACAGCGTAATAATTTATCAGGAATGTAATAACGAATGCCAGGCCGAGAGTTGCCGCATAATAATACCATTTGGATTTTAAAGTATTAAAAAATGCCAGGTAATCGATCTGATCAGTTTTCGGCTGAGTGCTTCTTAACTTTTCCATACATCAGTTATTTATGAAATCGAGGATCAGAAGGGTTGTGGAAATTGAAGATAATGCTGTTCCGAAAGAGGAAAGTATCAGTGAGATAGGCGTGGATGTCGGATCCCATTTTAATGATCTTCTTGATTTGACATAAATAATATCATCAGGTATTACATAGAAACTGTCGTTAAACACCATCTCATCATTTGTAATATCCACTAATCGCTTCATAATTGAGTCGCCCGTTTTCCTAACGATCATAACCTCTTTCCTGTTACCGTGAACAGTCATATCGCCTGCAAGTCCCAATGCTTCGAAAATATTCAGGCTTTCTTTTGTATACAGATAGTTACCCGGCGACCTGACCTCGCCCAGCACCGTTACTTTTTTATATGCCAGTTTGATATACACAATGGGCTGGTTAAAATATTCACTTAGCCTCGATTCTAGCAGCTTTCGTGTATCATCAATGGTGAAATTGCTGACATAAACTTTTCCTAAAACGGGAAAGCTGATGGACCCGGAATCGCTTACTGTATAACTTTGAAGCGATACAGAAAGCTCGTTGTTGAATGAACTTCCGGCAATTTCTCCTTCGGTACTAAAAAAATTAAAGGAAACATCATCGAAACTGGCTACTTTAATATAAAGTTCATCCCCTGGTTTTAACTTGTTAACAGGCGGTTCCTGAAGGTCGCTTAAACGGTTGAGGAAGGCTTCATCATTCAGATACTCCAGTTTTTGTTGTGAGATGCAGGAAATCAGGGAAAAGGTCAGCACGATATAGATCTGACATCTGACTATTTTATTCATGAGTGCAAAGGTTTGTCGGGCTTCAATTTAAAGCTTATAAAAGTAAATCATTCATTGAATTTCTGACTGCATTTTTGACAGATGTAAGTTTAATATTTATGAATGCCCAAAAAATACCATGAGCATGATTTACTCAGGTAAAAAATGTATTCCATTTATCAGCAAATGCATGATTCACTGTAACTAAATATATCCCCAAATATGACGATTTTAACACCTCGTTTTTTTTTGGTGAGCATAACTTTGTATGTCTCCAGTTAACCTGTATCCCTTTTTGAACGGCCATGAAAAGGAAGTTGTTTCTGTTACTGATCTTAATTTCGGGCCTGATATTACCGGCAAGGCCTCAGATCAGGCATTCCATGTTCAGCAACTATACCATCCGCGACGGTCATACCGATAACATCATCCATGCGATATATCAGGACAGCAAAGGTTGGATCTGGCTGGGCACTACTTTCGGTTCGGTGAGGTTTGACGGCTATAATTTTGTTAAATTCCATCTTGGAACTTCCGAAAGCGATATGATGACCAAAGCCCTTGTGCGTACCATTGCCGAGGACAAAAAAGGTAATATGTGGTTTGGCACCGAGAATCAGGGCATCTTTATATATAACCGCGAAAAATGTAAACTGACACAGATCCGGAAGCAAAGCGGCAGCTGGCTGTGTTCAAATTCTGTATGGGCAATAGTTGAAGATCATTCCGGTAAAATGTGGATAGGTACTGAAAATGGTTTGGAATGCTATGATCCTGAAAACGGCAGATACCGGATTTTCTCCGGTGAAAGCGAAGAAACGCTGAAACCGGTGAACGATTTCGTCAGGGTGTTGCGTTTTGACCATAACAGGAATCTTTGGATTGGCACAAATGAAGGTCTGTCATATTTCGATTTCAATTCAAATACATCAAAAAACTATCTGGATAATCCGCCACAGGTACTTCATGAAAATGAGATCTGGGAGATATTTGAAGATAACCGCAACAATATCTGGGTGGGGACCTATCTGGGGGGCCTGAAAAAATTCAATGTGGTTAAAGATGCATTTGAAAGTGTTGAACTTGAAGAAAATAACGAACGTGCCAGCACCGTCAGATCGGTTGTTCAGGATAAAAAAGGGAACTATTGGGTAGGTTCACGTGGGGGTTTATATAGTTTCAACGATATAGACAGCGAAATAACTCACTATGAACACATTGATGTAAACGATAACAGTCTGGTCCACAATTCAGTGATAAAACTCCTTATAGACAATAAAGGTGATCTCTGGGCCGGTACAAGAAATGGTGTCAGTCATCTTAATTTCGACAAGCAGGCTTTTGGAAATATCCCCGGCGGCAAAAATACCGGACAAAACCTTAACTACAGCGAAGTGTATGCTTTCTGGGAGGGCTCTAAAAACGACATCTGGATCGGTACTGAGAATGGTGGTATCAATATCTATAATTACAGGACGGGCAAAATCTCTTATCTGACCCGTGAAGACGGGCTTTCTAACAATTGCATCAAAGCGTTTTGCTATGCAGGTGACAGCAACCTTCTGATCGGAACTTATCTAGGGGGTTTAAATCTTCTGGATATGAAAACGCGTTCCTTCAGGCATTTTCTTCATGATCCGGATGATATCAGCACCATCAGCAACAACGATGTGTGGTCGGTATTAAAAGATTGCAACGGAAGAATATGGGTGGCTACAGCACACGGCCTTGACCAGTTTGATATGACAACCGGAAAGTTTCAAAGGTTTGGCGAAAAATATAATGTCAACAATGTTCTGATGATATATGAAGACAGCAGAGGGAGATTATGGGCATATTGTGAGAACCAGAAACTGACCATGATAGATCATGTCGGGAAAACCAGGGATTATCCCTTTAAATCGAGGGCGATGTGTCACGACAAGGACCATAACCTCTGGATAGGGACACTCGGAAACGGGCTGGTATGGCTTGACCCTGAAACCAATGAAACAAAGATTTACACAGTAAATGACGGTTTATGCAATAACATCATCTATGGGATCGTCAATATTGAGGATGAATATCTTTGGATCAGCACTATTAACGGCATATCCCGTTTCGATCTGCGTACCCGGAAATTTAAAAACTATTTCGTAAACGACGGTCTTCTTAACAACCAGTTTAACTACAGTGCCTTTATGCGGGAGAGTGATGGTTCGCTGGTGTTCGGCGGGAGTAAAGGTGTTGATTTCATCTTTCTCGACCGTCTGGAAGAAAACAGGTTTATTCCTCCGGTAGTGTTCACGGATTTTAAGGTTTTCAATGAACAGGTGCCCCTGATACCCGGTGAAACTATTAAGAATACACTGCCCAATCTGATCTCCGAAACGGGCAGTATTATCCTCGACTACGATCAGAATATGCTCTCCTTTGAATTTGCTGCCCTTAATTATGCAAACAGTGAGAAGAACGAATATCAGTACATGCTGGAGGGATTCGACAGGGGGTGGAACAAGGTAGGTAACAGGAGAAATGCTACCTACACCAACCTCGATCCGGGAGATTATGTGCTGAAAGTCATAGGATCCAATAATGATGGCGTTTACAATATGCAGGGTGCTTCCCTCAACATTACCATATTGCCGCCTTTCTGGAAAACTCTGTGGTTCAGGTTGCTGCTCATTGCATCACTCGTTGCTATCAGTTATCTGATATACATTTTCATTGTGAACCGGGA
>Ga0123335_1004108_pt1 | contig 19314 bp, 20 predicted proteins | sample BiotimSIPDNA_2_FD_89707 | JGI IMG/M metagenome (GOLD analysis project Ga0123335, IMG submission 89707) | Anaerobic biogas reactor microbial communites from Washington, USA - Biogas_R2 time_0 SIP DNA | ecosystem: Engineered > Bioreactor > Anaerobic > Unclassified | place: Washington, USA...
CCGTCTGCAGTGTAAACGGCGCATCGCCGTACGTCTTGCTGATCGGGTCGTCGCCGAGCAAGCGGAAATCCGGCTGGGCCGCCTTGGCGACCTCGAGCATCACCGTTGCGGTCGCTTCCAGGTAGCGGTCGTCCGCCGGGCTTCTCGCGCTGAGGGTCACGGTGCCAGCCTTATGGAGGGTCACCTGCCCGGTGCTGTCCACAGACGCGACCGTCGGATCGCTGGAGGCGTAGGATATGGCGCCTGCGCTCAGCTTGCCTGTTGTCTGCAACGTGAAAGGCACATTGCCGTACGTTTTGCTGATCACCCCGCCGCTGATCGAATAGTCCGTACCGGTGACAAACCGGAAATCGGGCTGGTCGTAACGGGTGACTGTATAGGATGTGATCTGGCCGGGGGCGGTGCAGAGATAATTGTCGGCTGGTGCCGCCAGATAATGAGCGCTCAGGCTATAGCTGCCGGCGGGAACATCGTTCCATGTGGCGATGGCCACATAGCGGCCGCTAGCGTCCCTGAATGCTGTCCCGGTGGCGAGTGCGATGCTGTCAGCCGAAAAGGTGACGGTTCCTGCCGGGATATCGACCGCGCCCAGGAACTCGGCCGTCAGCGTGATGTCGTTTCCCACCTTGGTTGTCGTTGGCGGCGCGACCGAAAGGGCAATCGAGATCGCCTTGGGGATAATCGTAAACGGCCGGGTTAAGGAGCCTTCATAATTGCCGGTTCCGCTTATGGATACAGCCGCAGGCCCGATCAGCACCGCTCCGCCGCTCACGGTGTAGTCCGTGTTGGCTGTGAGCGTGATGCTCCTGTCGGGATCGATCACGGTAACAGCAGGGGCAATCACGAACCCCGTGTAGGTCTGGTCCGGGATGGCCGCCACGAAAAAGGGCGAGATGCTTTTCCTTACGATGGTGAAAGCCGCCGATGCAGTCGCATCGTTATAGGTTTCATTTCCCGGCAGGACGGCCGTAACGGTATAACTGCCGATATTGACCGGCTTTTGGGGGCTGTTGGCGAAGACGGCTCCGGTTATGCCGTCCGTTCCCGAGTAGGTGAGGACGGGTGCGCTGCTCACGGATCCTCCCGCTGTCAGCGGAGACAAGAGATCACCATAGGTGTACGTGCCGTTCATGCTGACGCTGAACGGGGCCTGGTCCAATTTTAAGACGTTGGCGTTGTTTGCACTGACCAAACCGCTGAATGGATAGGTCACACCGTTTACCGTCACGTCGGCCGTCGTTCTGGACGCGCTGGCCGGCAAATAGAGATAAAGCTTTCCGTTGGCGTCCGTTTTCATGCCCGTGATGCTGTAGGGGACGACGCTGCCGCCCTGCCTGATCGTCAGGGCGCTGACTGCTGTCGAGGCGGCAGCTGGAATGGTGACCGTTGTCAGAAAAACTTGCTTTTTGGCGGCATTGACGGGTGTTATCCCCATGCTTTTGGTGTTGATCGAGCCGCCTGTGACGGTCAGACTGGTAACGATACTCTCGCGGCCGCCGTAGCCTCCGCCGATCCCGGCGCCGCCTCCCGTCGCATTGATCGTTCCGCCGGAAATATTGATCACGCCGCCATAGCCGTACTCGCCGCCGCCAATGCCGGCGGCAAGCGAAGTGCCGATCGCGGTAATGACGCCCCCCTTGATGCTGATGGTTCCGCTGTTTGCGAATGCGTAGCTGGTAAACGTGGCTTCGCGGCCGCCGATGCCCGCGCCGATGTGGGTCCCCTGGGCATAAAGCGAGTCCTCGGCGCCCCCGGTGATGGACACCGTGGCGGTTTCAGGCACAAGCATGCCGACGCCGGGTGCGATCAGCCGGTTCTCGCCGATCAGGGTGATATGGGCCGTCGCGCCCTGCGCAACATAGAAGGCGGTGGATTGGATGTCGTAATGGTTGTGGATTTTCAGGTTGTCGAGGACGATGTTGTGGGTGCCGCTGAGGACCGATACCTGGTAGCTTTTGTCGTATTTTAGCACGGCCTCGCCCGTGATGATGTACCCGTTGGCGTTTGGCGTTGTCACTTTGCCGCCGCTGGTGTTGTAGCCGTCCACGCTTCCCGCATAGATATAGGCCGATCCGTAGCTAATGTCCAAAGTTGTTTTGGCACCGGCTGCGGCAGAACTGCTCGGCAGCAGCATCACCGCCAGAAATACTCCTGTGACCAACGCCAAAAACTTGGCCGCTTTCCTCTGCTGACGCATGAGCCGATCTGGCATGAGGCCTCCTCGTTAGCGCCTGATCCGTTGGGGCGCTTCTTGCACTTGATTTGGTTGGTTGTTCCGGCATGACTGCAACCAGACATCACCTGACAGGAACCGGTGAACAACGAAACTGGCTATCCGCCTGGCTCTGTGCCGCATTGCGCGGCTTATGGCCAAGGTGGATCGGCCGTTTGCTTTCCAGGTTCACGCATCGTATACTGGTGACGCGCAGATTCATTGACTCTGGTCAATGAATGATACCATAACGACTGGAGGAGGGCAACCATGACGTACAATGGTGAACGAAGAAAACGCAAAGCCGAAGAAACGAAAATGAAGATTTACGACAGTGCGCGGCAGCTGTTCACCGTTAACGATTATGACGCGGTCACGGTCAGCCAAATCGTTGCCATGGCAGGGGTTTCCAAGGGTTCCTTCTATGTCCATTTCGCTTCCAAAGACGAACTGTTCAAAACGTTAATCCTAGACAAGGTCGAAATGTCAGACGCAAACTACCTGGAATTTTTCAATGCACTTCCCAAGGATGCCCCAACAGATGAATTAGTATTGGCCTTTGTCGGGAACATTGCCGATGTTCTGGTGGACGATATTGGACGCGAACGGATGCAGGCGCTCTACAAAGCACAGCTTGCGCAGACCGCCGGTTCGGATGCGGCGCTCAGCTACAGCCGGGCGCTGTATAACATGTTCAGACACGTGCTTCACATCGGGATCGAACGGGGAGACGTGATGCATCCTGGTTCGGTTTCGCTCGATGATCTATCCCGGCATCTGGTGCTGGCCATCCGGGGCGTCACGTATGAATGGTGTGTCCGCGGTACTGATTTCGATTTCAAGGCACAGGTTATGCAGCATTTCCGGATCATCCTGGACGGGCTGCTGCTTAACCCACGGGGATAAGGGTAACGAACGGATAGCACATCGTGCCCCGTTGTGGTCTGCAGCCGGGTTCTCGGTTGACTTTCGCGGTCCGGACCGGATAATGAACCTGTACGGTTGTGAAAGCGAGGTCGTTTTGGATGTTCAGGGAGATGAGAAGAGGCGCACAGCAGCTGCCTGCCAAAGATGTTGAAGCCGTCCTGGACCGATGCCAGCATGGCGTGCTGGCTTGTTTCGGCGATGCCGGCTACCCCTATGCCGTGCCGGTTAATTATGTCTATTTTGCCGGCAGGATTTACTTCCACACGGCTCGGGCCGGCCACAAGATGGACGCCATCGCGGCCGATCCCAGGGTGTCCTTCGCGGTCATCGATCAGGACTTGATCGTCAGTTTTGAGTACACCTCGTATTATCGCAGCGTGATCGCCTTTGGCCGGGCCCGGATCGCCGACGGTGAGGAACGGCAGGCTGCCTTCAGGGCCCTAAACGACAAGTACAGCATAGACCGGCCGCCAGAAGAAAGACAGGCAGAAGTCGACCGCTGCGCGCGCGCTGCGGTCGTGGCCATCGATATCGACCATGTCACCGGAAAAGAAGCCAAAGAGCTGGTCGAGGCCCGGCAAAGGGTATGAAGATGCCCGATCAGGAGGATCTAAAGCTCGCGCTGCAGGTCGGCGCGCATCGCCCGGCAGATGTTGCGGACAGCCGGATCCGCCACGTTATCGTCGCAGCCAGGCGCACCGATCGGTGGGTCTACGGCCGGAAGAATGCCGGTGAGACCGCCCCGATGGCCGCCCGGCGCATGCTGCAGTTCACCGGACCGGAACCGTCACCCGTCTGCGCCTTTTCCGTGACCGGCGAGGGACAGCCGCTGTACGGCATGCTGTTTTTTGCCGACAGGCCGGACGGGGAGGGTCAAATCGGTGACCAAGACGAGCTGCTTGGCAGCCCGGCCGTCCAGACCGCTCTGGATGCTTTCCTCCAGGGCTGGCTCAACACGCAGTCCAGCCGGGACGAAATCTGGGATGTCCTTGACGCGAACCGGCAGCCGACGGGCCGGACCCACCGGCGCGGCGACTGGCTGCCGGAGGGTGACTACCACCTGGTGGTACATGTTTGGATCCAGAACAGCAAAGGCGAATTCCTGCTGACCCGGCGCACGCCGAACAAGGGTTATCCAAACATGTGGGAGTGCACCGGAGGTTCGGCATTATCCGGCGATGACAGCCTGTCGGCGGCCATGCGCGAGGTCAGGGAAGAGACAGGCCTCACGGTATCCCCGGAAAACGGCTCCTGCATCCTCAGGTTGAAGCGCGACGACAACTTCTGCGACATCTGGCTCTTCCGTCAGGATTTCGACCTGGACGACGTCGTGTTCCAACCGAACGAAACCTGCGGCGCCTGTTTTGCGTCCGAAGCAGAGGTCCGGCGGATGCAGGACAACGGGGCGCTGGTTCCCTTTTCCTATCTTGAGGATTTGTTCGCCCTGGCGAAAGCCATTCCCCGAAAGTGAGGTCAACAAGATGGACACATCAGATCGCCCCATGGATCTGGACGGGCACAAGAAAACGGCACAGGAAACCTTCAACGCGGTCTGGGACCTGATCGAAAAAAAGACCGCAGCGACTACGAAACCCTGGTCATGATCCACATGGCCCATACCTCGGTCTACCACTGGAGTTTTGTCGGCGAGGCCGTCAACATGGCGCGCGGCGAGTGGCAGGTGTCCCGAGTCTATTGCGTGGCGCAGATGGCGGAAAGCGCGCTCTACCACGCGCAGCGGTCGCTGAATATCTGCCTTCACAACGGCATCGGCGATTTTGACCTGGCCTTTGGCTATGAGGCCGTTGCCCGGGCGATGAAGCTCAGCGGCGATCTTCCGGGATCGCGGCAGCAGGTCGCCCTGGCCGAGCAGGCCGCCCGCCAGATCGCCAAATCGGAAGACCGGGATTATTTCCTCAGCGAGCTGCGTACAATCTAACGCCCGTTCAGGCCAGCTTGTTGCCGCACCGGCCGCAGAAGCGGGCTCCCGGCGCGGTTGGCGCGCCGCAGCGGGAGCAGAAGCGGCTGCTGGAAGGTTTGTCGGTGGATGGCAGGTCCAGGCCGGGTGTGTTCAAGGGCAAAAAAAGCCAGTCGATGGCCGCGTCGCTGTCTTCCGCGAACCCGATGGCGCCTTCCGGGGACACCAGGTAGAAGCTGTCCTCGTCGGCCGGATTTTCCGCGTCGTGGGTTTCGGCGATCGAGGCCAGGCTGGCCGGGTCGTATGTTTCATCTGATGTGGAAAATTTCCAGCCCGTACAGCGGGTCATGGCCAGTTGGGCGGCCTCCGCAAGCGATCCGAATCGTTCCATGTCCGTTCCGTCCTTTCCTGTTCCGCTCACTTGAAGAGCAGGTTGCTGCAGCGTGAGCAGCGGTCGTTCTCAATCGGGTTCATCATGCTGCAGACATTGCAGTAGATGATCCGGTCATGGGTCTTGTCATATTTTTCGTAGGTGCCGAACACCGGGTGGAAGCGAACCCGGTCACCCACCGCCAGGTAGTCGTACATGTGCCGTCCGCTGTCCCGCTCGACAATCCGTTTCTTCTTGCCGGTGTCCGTCCGGATGCATGTCGTGAACTCCATGTAGCTGGTGTAGGTGTCGCTGGACTTGTCGCGGTCCTGCTTCTTCTTTTTATCCCGGCTGACCACGGTCCCTTCCCAGGGCGGCTTGCGCGCGTTGTGCATGGCCACCAGGTTGACAACCAGCATCACCAGCGCGATACCGACTCCGATGATCACGGCCTCGCCAAGGGGCATATCGTCCAACAGCAGCCCGGCAAGCGGGAAGCCGATCAGGGGGACGAGCACCAGCACCCACAAGCAGCCCCTGGAGGTCTTTTTGTTCTTGATGGCTGCGGCCAGAATCTCCGGATGGCTGCTTAAGGCGGAGAAACCGATCTGCGGCGCAGCGGCTGCAGGCGGGGCGGCCGGGGCAGACGGCTGCAGCGCTGCGCCGCAGTTGGCGCAAAACATCGCGTCGCCGTCCAGGCGGGCGCCGCAATGCCTGCAGAAGCGGGAGGTCTGGGGTGTCTGGGTGTCCATATGTTTTCCTTTCTGTCTGCTTTTATTTTTCTGTTTATTTTTGGCTTTCTTTTTGCCGATCAGGCCGGTAGCCAACAGGCCCAGCAGGAGGTAACCGGGAAGCGCGAACAGGTGGTAGAGGATTCCCCAGCTCCCGATCTGGTCAAAATCCGTCAGCCTGGCCGGCTTGTTGACCATGGGCAGGCCGGGCAGATAGCGGATCCTCTCGGTACGCACCTCACCCTCCTGAAGCCGGGGCCAGGCTTCGTCGCTGCTGTACATCGCGAATCCGCGGTATGTCTTGCCGCTAACCGAAAAATGGTAATGCATGGAAATGGTCCGGGAACGGTTCTGTTCCGCCTGGCCGTCATCCCGGCGGCTGTCGTAGCTGTCCACCACACCCGAAACAGAGTCCCCCAGCCAGGCCAGCAGCAAGGTGCTGGCGCTCAGATAGAAAGCAAAGAGCAGGCAGGCGCAGATCAGCGCGAGGATGAAAGGATTGATCCGCTTGTTTTTTACCTTTGCCATGCCGTTACCCTGAAACCGAAGCGGATGGGCAAACAGAACCGCAGGTGGCCCTGCCGGCAAGCGCGGATAGGAGGTGAAACGGGACATGCGGCCGTGTGACGCAAACAAACATGGCTGACCCTCACGATATCGGGACACGCCCGATGGCTTTTTCGTAGCGTACCATGAGGCAATGCGAAATGCAAATCGTTACAGTAATGGCAACGAGGCATTTTTCAGCTTACATGTAGCATTTTGGCCTCGCTTGGCGTATTCATAGTAGAGGGGGACGATCGGATGCATGAGAAAAGGCGGTGCACGGCAGGCGAACTGGAAGATGCGATCAGGCTGCACGGCGACCAGGTCTACCGGATGGCCTACGCCGTCGTCCGCAACCGGGCGGATGCGGACGATATCTTCCAGGAGGTATTCCTGAAATTTTACGAAGCGGCGCCAGCGTTCGCCGGCGCGGAGCACCAGAAAGCCTGGCTGCTCCGGGTGACGATCAACCGCGCCCGAAGCGAGCTTCGCTCAGCCTGGCGCCGCCGCGTTGTCGCGCTGAGCGAGGAGGTGGCGTTTTCCGACCCTGAATCAAACGACCTGGACCAGACCCTGCGGCGGCTGTCCCGCCCGCACCGGACGGTCATCCACTTGTTCTACTATGAGGGCTATACGACAGCCCAAATCGCCGTGTTGCTCGGCAAAAGGCCGTCAACCGTCCGGACGCAGCTGACCCGGGCACGGGCCAGCCTTTCCCGGCTGCTGAAGGAGGATGAAGCATGTTTTCTGACCGTTACCGAAAAATGAACGAGCAAATATCGCCCGGCCCGGCTCTGACCGAACAAACCATGAAGCGGATCATCCGGCCCCGGCGCCGGACCCGGCTGGTCCTGGCGATCGTTCTGGGCGCGTTGCTGGGCCTTTTGGGCACCACGGCGCTGGCTGCCAGGGCCGTGACCGGCGACTGGCTGGGCTTTCTGGTCAAACCCGGCTTTCCGGCAGACCTGGCGGAGCTGGTCGCCGAACCTGGCACACAGGTGGTCTGCGGCGACTACCGCGTCACACTGCAAAGCGCCGTCGGCGATGGGACGGCGTATTATGTCCTGGTCGATATCGACACCGTGTCCGGACAGCCCCTGACCGCCGATCCGCTCCAGCCGCTGGCATCTAACCTGCCGGCCAACATCCAGCTGGACATGCGGATCGATTCGGACAGCCCGGACTTTTCCGGCGGGTGGACGTCGTATCGGATCGATGACCAGACCGACCCGGCGCGGGCGACGCTCATCATCCGGGCCAGCCTGCACAGCTCGGGCCGCAGACCCTCTTGGATCATGCTTGACATCCGGCGCATCCTGGCCGTTGTACTTGATCCGCCGGCTGCAAAGCAGGTTAGCCTGGCCGAGGGAACCTGGTCGTTCGTCATTTCCGGACGGTCCGATCCGCAGCAGGTGACGGTCAGGACAAAAGGGATGACGATCAAGGTGACGCCGCTGTCGCTTTTGATCACCGCCCGGTCCGCACCGTTTTCCGAGATGAGTCCCTTGCAGCTGGAACGATCAGACGGGCGCCTGATCGACCTGCGCCTGATCGGAACCGGCAGTGCCTATGACGGCTTTCTCGTTACCCATTGGCACCTTTCCGCCCTCTTCGAGGAACAGATCGACCCTGGACAGGTTGTCGCCCTGATCGTCGCCGGCGAACGCATTGCCTTCCCGCAGCCGAACCATTGACAGTCTCTTAAGGCCTGTGATAACGTGACAGGTGTTAATGGATGCTAACATTTTGTTTGGATTAGGGAAGGTTATGAAGGAAAACGAATCACGGGAAATGTACCTGGAAGTGATCTACGAGCTGGAACAGCAGCAGGAGGTCGTCCATTCGGTTGACATCGCCAGCAGAATGGATTTTTCCAAGCCCAGTGTCAGCCGCGCGATCAACGTGCTCAGGAAAAACGGGTACATCGCCCATTCGCCGTACGGGGATGTCGCGCTGACGGAAAAAGGACGCGAGCTGGCCCGGCGGGTTTACAACACGCATCAGCTGCTGACCGCCTTTTTCACCCAAATCCTGAAGCTTGATCCCGAAACGGCCGAAGCGGACGCCTGCCGGATCGAGCACGTGATCAGCCAGCAGGCCCTGGACGCAATTGAAGCGTATCTTGGTGCCCGAAACCAGGCATGAGCCGCAGCCTGGCTGTACATTTGGCTGCGGCGCGCCGCGTGCTGCTTCCAGTCCTGGCGGCAGGCTTTCTGGCCTTGACGGGCTGCACAGGCCAGATCGAACCGGTCACGCAGCCGCCTGTTGCGTCCACCAGCCAATCCGCCGGCACCACCCGCTCCGAAGCCGACCTGCTGGCCGCTTTTGCGGCGCAGACTGCAGCGGACATGGACCAGCTGATCGATGAGATGGCGCGCCAGGGGCTCCCGGGCGGCCTCCTGCTCAAGCAACGCGTCAGCCCGCTGGTTTCAGTCCAGTCAGCGCGGCTGGTGGCGCGCTACGAGATCGACCTGCGGGAGATCGTGGACGGCGGCTATGCGGCCACGGTGCTCTATCTGGACGACGACCGGGACGGCCGGAGCGACACGGTCCGGCTGGTTGTGCGCGGCACGTCAAGTGAGCCGTCCTATGACCTGATCGCAACCCTGCCCCGCGCTCTGGGCCAGCATGTGGCTGAGGACGCGTCTGTCTTCGAATATATGGACGCCAGCCTGGACGGCTACAAGCATGCCGGGGAGAACTTCCCGGCCGGGATGACCTACCGGGGCGGTTTGGCTGGAAGCCGCTTGTACCGACTCGTCTATGACGACGGCTCTTTCATCTATAGCGTCGAGCGACTGGCGGAAGATCCATTCGCCTTTCAGGTCGAGATCGCCGTCAGCCCCTGAACCAGCCGTTTCCCAGCCGTTCCTGGTCGGTGTAGTCCCGATTCTGCAGATAGACATCGAAAGCCAGCTGATACCGTTCGAGGCGCATACCCTTGAACGGGATGTTGCTGGTGCAGAAAATATAGCCGCCGCCCGGTTTACCGTAGGTCATGGCGTAGCGGGCTGAGGCGATCACGTCGTCGTCCGTGCCGGTCTGCAGGGCGGCGCAGTGCACGTTGCCAGCCAGGGCGACCTGGCGGCCGACCAACCGTTTGACCTCGCGGATATCGACGCCGGCCATCGGGTCCAGGGAATGCAGGGCGTGCGGCCGACAGGCGACCAGCTGATCCAGGATCGGCATGATGTTGCCGTCGGTGTGCTTGATCGCGAACCCGCCCTCGGCGCGGATGCTGGCGATGATCCGGGCCAGGTAGGGCGTGATGAATGCGGCGAATTGGGTTGGTGAGAGAAACGGACCCTGGTTGAAGCAGTAGTCGCTGCACAGGATGAAGCCGTCCAGGCCGCCGGCCAGCATGCGCTTGTTGCGCTCGATGGCACCGGTCATCATGGCGCGGGCCTGATCGTGCAGCGCCTCGGGTTCGTCGACCATGCGGTAGGCGAAATCCAGCATGTGACTGCCGTCCGGAATGGCGAAGGTCCCGTCGCCGTGGACCAGCAGCAGGTACTTGTCGCCGACCAGGCGGCGGATCTCGCGGGCCGTCGCGCACAGGCCCGCTTCATTGAGATGATGCAGGCAGATCGCGTCATGCCCCAGCTTTTCGTAGATCGTCACAATCAGCTCGGCGTTCTCCCGGATCAGCCGTTCGCGTTCCCGGCCGAAGGCTTTGTCCAACTGGTTCTGGCGCAGGTAATCGCGCCCGACCAGCTCTTCGGTCAGCTGGAACTCAAGCTCGAAGGTCGGAACCCGGTCTGGAACCTTCAGGTTGAGCGCCGCCTTCATGCGCCCGGCGGGGCTCATAGATGGCAGTGTTGCTGCATGAGTCATCGTATATGAATCAGGGCGTTTGCGATATCAACCAGCCCAGTAATGACAGTATTTACTGGACTACAAAACTATTATACGAGGGGATTCCTCATGAACATTATAACGCAAATGATGGAAGAAATGACAGCAAAAGTATTACAGCTCGATATCGATATCGGGCAAGGCATAGGCTAAACATTCAGCAAACGTTGATATTACCCTTGAATGTAACAAATGGGCAGTATCCTTCGTTGTCAATTTTTCGGAATGAACTTGTTTTGCCTGGTGCTGGTATAATGCAAGTAGCAAATTTCTGCAATCAACAACCAGGCTCGCAGAAAATTCACGAGAAGAGGATATGACCATGAAAATCGCATTGCTCATGAATCAGAAAACGCGTCAAGACACCTTTACCGAAGCTTCTCTGGCCAAGCTGCGTTCGCTTGGCGAGGTCAGCCTCAACGAAACGATGGGGGCTGAGCCGGATGTCGTCAAGGCGGTGATCCGGGACGCCGACATCGCCGTGACTTCCTGGGGGAACGGATCCCTGACGGCGGATATCCTTGACTGTGCGCTAGGCCTGAAGCTGGTCGCCCATGCCGCGGGCAGCGTCAAGCCGATCGTCAGCGACGCCCTGTTCGACCGGAACATTCTGCTGTCCAGCAGCGCCCGCGTTCTGAGCCGCGGCGTGTCCGAGACGGCGCTTGGGTTTACCATTACGGCGGCCAAGAACTTCTACGCGCTCAACCAGCTGGTGCACGACGGCGGCTGGAAGCACGATCGGCGCTCGATCACGGAGCTGTTCGACATCACGATCGGCGTGGTTGGCTGCGGGTTTGCCGGCGCGCACTACATCGAGCTCCTGCAGCCGTTCGATGTCACCATCCTGGCTTACGACCCGTACCAGGACGAAGCGAAGATCCGCGCGCTCGGCGCCCAGAAAGCGGATATGGAACGCATTTTACGCGAAAGCGACATCATCTCCCTGCACGCGCCGTCGATCCCGGAAACCCGCCACATGATCAATGCCGACACGCTGGCGCAGATGAAGGACAACGTCATCCTGATCAACACGGCCCGCGGTTCCCTGATTGATGAGGCGGCACTGTACGCCCACATGGCGGCCGGCAAGATCAAGTACGCCTGTTTGGATGTCACCGATCCTGAGCCGCCCGCGGTCGACAACCCGCTGCGCACGCTGCCCAACTGCATCATCACGCCCCACCTGGCCGGACAGGCCAACAACGGCCTGGGCCGGATCGGGGTGCATGTCTGCGAAGAAATCATGCGCTGCCTCGGAAACGAACCGCTGGCGACGCGCGTGACGCGCGAGATGCTATCGACGATGGCCTAGAAGGGGAGAAGACACGGACATGAAACAGCCTGCCTCAGCCTTGAAGATCCAACATACCGACCTTCGTTTCACCCGTGAGCCGCTACTCGCCCCGTTCGGGTTCAAGGGTGGATCGGTCGACGAGCTCTGGCAGATCCTGTGCCGGATCGAAGACGCAAAGGGCAGGGAAGGCGTCGGATTGGGTGTGCAGAGCATCCTATGGTCCGATGCCGATGTCTTTGCCGCCTTTTCGCAAAGTGGCGGCAACGCCGCCATGCTGCTGGTCACCCAACGCGCCCTGAAGCTGCTCGAAAACCGGACCTTGACTACTCCGCCCGACCTGATCGACGCCATCTTGCCCGAACTCTTTACCTATGCCTGCACGGTGACCGGCAACGCCAGCTTGAAGATGACCTTTGTCCTCAACGCCCTGGTGCCCGTCGATTTTGCCCTGTGGCAGCTCTATGCCGCCCAGCATGCCATCGGCCGGTTTGACGATCTGACCGCTTCCTTTTCACGCTCGCTGACCTGCCGTCACACCCGCCTGGGTGTCATCCCGCTGGTCACCTACGGCATGCCGCTGACGGATGTTCGGGCGCTGGCCGGGCAAGGCGTCTTTTTGTTCAAGATCAAGCTGGGCCAGGATCCCGGCGGCCGCCACGATCCCGCAGAAATGCTTTCGGCCGACAAACAGCGCGCGCTGGCGGTGCACCAGGTGCTCAAGGATTTCGAGACACCCCACACCGACTGTGGCCGCATCCTCTATTATTTCGACGCCAATGGCCGCTACGACAGCAAGGCCCGCCTGCTGGACCTGCTTGGCTTTTTGGATCGCGAGGGTATCCTGGCGCGTACGGTGATCCTGGAAGAGCCGTTCCCGGAAGCGCTCGATATCCCGGTCGGCGACCTTCCGGTGCGCATCGCCGGCGACGAGCGCGCCCACAGCCCCGAGGATGTCCGCCACCTGATCGACGATCTGGGTTATGGCGCCATCGCGCTGAAACCGATCGCCAAGACCTTGAGTTTGTCGCTGAGCATGCTCGACCTGGCCGCCGAGCGCCAGGTGCCCTGCTTTTGCGCCGACTTGACGGTCAGCCCGGCCCTGTGCGACTGGAACCGTAACGTAGCCTGCCGCATCGCCCCTTTGCCCGGGCTGAAGACCGGCGTCATGGAGAGCAATGGCCGGCAGAACTACCGCAATTGGGATGCGATGCTGGCCAGCCACCCCATCCCTGACGCCTCCTGGCTGGAACCAGTCGACGGCCTGTACCCGTTGGATGAACGCTTTTACACGACCAGCGGCGGTGTGCTGCTGCCGCCGCGTCTTGCCTGATCGCCGGTCAGGACGATGCCGAAAGGGGATAAGACCGTGACGCGACCTGTCAGAGTGGCCTTGATCGGCTGCGGGATGATCTCCCGATTGCATGTACAAGCGATCCGGGCGCAGCAGGACGCCGTGCTCGCCGGCGTTTACGACCATCTGCCGGAGCTGGCGGCAAATAAGGCCGCCGAGGTCCAGACCGCCTGTTACGCACGTCTCGAGGATTTGCTCGCGGATCCGGACATCGACCTGGTCAGCATTTGCACGCCCAGCGGCCTGCACGCCGCCCAGGCGATCCAGGCGATCGAGGCTGGCAAGCATGTCCTGATCGAGAAGCCGATCGCGCTTAATCTTTCTGACAGCGACGCCATCTCGGCCGCGGCCCGCAGCCGGAACCTGCTGGTCGGCGTCGTCAGCCAGCTGCGTTTCAGCCAGGCGATCCGCGACGTCAAGGCCGCCCTCGATGCGGGCCAGCTCGGCCGCATCGTGTCCGCCGACCTGTACATGAAATATTACCGGCCGCAATCCTATTACGCGCAGAACGCCTGGCGCGGGACGCGCCAAATGGATGGCGGCGGGGCCCTGATGAACCAGGGCATCCATGGGGTGGACCTGCTCCGCTACCTGTGCGGGCCGGTCACCAGCATCATGGCGCAGGCGCGGACGCTGACCCACGCCATCGAGGTCGAGGACACCCTGGCCGCCGTCGTGACCTACGCGTCCGGCGCGCTGGGGGTCATCCAGGCGACGACCAGCATCTACCCGGGCTATCCGCGCCGATTGGAAATCCACGGCGAACGCGGCTCGATCATCCTGCAGGAGGACACCATCGTCCAGTGGTCGATCGCCGGGCAGCCGGATAAGATCCTGGAAATATCCAATTCCGCGCAGCATGGCCACCAGAATCCGGAGCAGATCAGCAACGCAGGGCATGTGGCCCAGTACGCGAATTTCATCGCGGCCCTGCGCGGCCGGGAACCGCTGCTGGTCGACGACCGGGAAGGCCGGAACGCATTGGAAATCATCGTCAAAACTTATGAATCGGCGGCCAGACAGGCCCTCGTAACCTTGTAACCCAAGCTTGGAGAATGGAGTGATAGCATGATCAGAATTGGCGCAGTGACACTGGACACCTCCCATCCCTTGGCCTTTGCCAAGGTGCTGGAACACGACAGTCGGGCAAAGTATGTCGGGGTATTCGACGACTCGTTCCGATCCGACCAGGAGGTGGCCAATTTTGTCAGCCGCTTCGGCCTGGAAAAGCGCTGCTCGACCCTGGATGAGCTGGCCGACCTGTGCGACATCGGTTTCGTGCACAGCTGCGACTGGGATCGGCACCTGGAACTGGCCGAACCGTTCGTGCGCAAAGGCAAGCCGGTCTTCATTGACAAGCCGATCGTCGGCAAACTCGGTGACTGCGGCAAGGTGTCGGAATGGGTCCGGCAGGGCGCGGTCATTCTGGGCTCGTCTTCGGTGCGCTACTGCCAGGAGATCGATGCCTTCCTGGCCAGGCCGGTCGAGGAACGCGGCGAGATCGTCAGCATCTACGGGACATCCGGCGTCGACGAGTTCAACTATGGCATCCATGTCGTCGAAGGCATCGGGGCCCTGTCCGGCAAGCTGGCGCGCTCGGTGCGCTATGTCGGGCAAGCCGAACAGCAGGGCAAACGCAGCGAAGCCTACTATGTCCGCTATGACGACGGGCTCAATGCCCTATACCACACGTTCTCCGGCTGCTGGCAGCCGTTCGCGTTCACGATCATGACGACCAAGAGCACCTATGCCTTCACGGTCGACACCAGCAAACTCTATGCGGCACTGCTTAACGAGATATTCCAGTTCATGGAAGGCAAAGCACATAAGCTGGCCCCGATGGACGTGCTGCTCGATTCGGTCAAGATCATGCTGGCCGGGCGCATCTCGCGCGAGAACGGCGGCCAGACGGTGTCATTGGACGCAATTCCGGCCGACGATCCCGGTTACGACGGCGCCGCGTTCTATCGGGGTTACGCGGCCAACGCCAAACCGCTCTATACGTAAAACGAATCTATTGATAGGAGGAAGCTGTCATGGCCCGATTTGTCACGATCAGCGCGGTCGCGCCCCGGCCGCACGAAATGGACCCCAAGCAGGACCTGAACGCATCGGTCGCGGAGATGATCGCGCACTGGGACGGGTGGCTGTCCCATGTGCTCTGCGATAAGCCGGATCTGATCGTCCTGCCCGAAGCCTGCGACCGCCCGCCCAACTTCACGCTGGAGCAGCGGCTGGCCTATTACGCCGTGCGCGGCAACCGCATCCGCGACCATTTCATGGCGGTCGCCCGCGACAACCACTGCAACATCGCCTACTCGGCAGCCCGTCAGCTGCCCGACGGAACCTGGCGCAACACGACCCAGTTCATCAACCGCCAGGGCGAGCTGGACGGTTTCTACAACAAGAACCACCTGACCCATGGCGAGTTCTATGACGCGCACATCCTTTACGGCAAGGACGCGCCCGTGATCAAGACCGACTTCGGCACGGTGGCCGGCGTCATCTGTTTCGACCTCAACTACCAGGAGCTGCTGCAAAAATACGAAAAGAGCCGGCCGGAGCTGCTCGTCTTCTGCTCGATGTACCACGGCGGCCTGATGCAGAATATCTGGGCCTACACCTGCCGGTCCTTCTTTGTCGGCAGCGTGCCGGGCAACCAGTGCACGATCATCAACCCGGTCGGGGATCTCGTCGCTCAGTCGACCAACTATTACCCGTTTGTCACAGCCCAGATCAACCTGGATCACCGGGTGGTGCATATCGACTACAACACGGTGAAATTTCCGGCGATCAAGCAAAAGTACGGTAGAAAAGTCAAGATATACGACCCCGGCCACCTGGGCTGCGTCCTGATGACCTGCGAGGCCGAGGACCTGACCATGGCGGACATCGTCAGGGAGTTTGAGCTTGAGCTTTGGGATGACTACTACGCGCGGTCGATGGCCGAACGGCACATGCCGGGCCATATCGAGCCATAAGGAGGAGCAGAAGATGGGAAAGAAAGCAAGAATCGGCGTGATCGGCTGCGGGGGCATGGCCAACAGTGTCCATCTGCCCAGCCTTTCAGAAATCAATGACTGCAACGTCGTCGCTGTCTGCGACCTGATTGAAGAGAAGGTCAATCGGGCCGGCGAGCGCTTCGGCGTGGCCCGACGCTACACGTCGCACCTGGCCATGCTGCGCGAAGAGCCGCTCGACGGCGTCGTCTGCCTGGTCGAGCCAGACCGCATGTACCGGGTCGTCTATGACTGCCTCACCGCAGGCCTTCCGGCCATGATGGAAAAGCCGGCCGGCATCAACGCCTACCAGGCGGATTCGCTGGCCAGAACGGCGGAGAAGACCGGCAAGATGCTGGCGGTGGCGATGAACCGGCGTCATATTCCGCTGGTCCAGCACGTCTTCAAGCGCATGAAGGAACTGACCCCGATCACCCAGGTCGACGGCGTGTTCATCAAGAGCAGCGACATCGCCAGCGGCTGGCATTACATGAACGCCTTCGTCTCCGACATCATCCATGCGGTCGACCTGATCCGCTACCTGGCCGGTTCGGAGCCCGAGACGGCCGCTACCGTCGCGGCGCGCTTCAATAGCCCGATCGACAACGCATGGAGCAGCGTCATCCGCTTTCGCAACGGCGTGACCGGCACCTTGAAATCCAATTACCAGACCGCCGGCCGCGTCCATTCCTTTGAGATTCATGGCCCCAAGGCCAGCGCGTTTATCAACCTCGGCTTCGGCGAAGCCGCCTGCGACGCGACGATTCTGCACGCGGCCGGTAAGCACATCTATTCGCTGGCATCTGCCGGCGTTCAGCAGCCGAACAGCGAGAAGATCGACGGCATGGCCATGGTCAACAGCGACCAGTATTACCAGTATTCCGGCTTCAAGCAGGAAAACGAGGATTTTGTCCGCTGCCTGCTGACCGGCCAGGCACCGCTCTGCCCGATCGCCGACGCCGCCAAGAGCATGCACATGGCGGAGATGCTGCTCGAAAAAGCCATCTAAAGTCAGGACGTTAAGACATCAGGCTGTCAACCATGATCGCGATCCAGGTTTCGAGCGGCAAACTGGAATCTGATGTCTGAAAAAAGAGGACCCGCATCACCTTGTTCTGGTAACGGACCAGGATGGTAGGCAATTCCAGCTCATCCTGGAAGAAGAAAACCTCATCGGCGGCGGACATGACCTGTTCGCCGCCGATTTTCGCGAACCAGAGCCGATCCTGGCGCCGGTATTCGCGCATCAATGCCCGGGCCAGCCAGGGGCTGGCCGTTTCGTGGTAGTCGACGTACAGGCCGCCCGCCAACGTGCTGGAGTCGGGCAGACGGATCGAGGCTGCTTCCTGCCAGCGGATTGAACGCGGGGCCAGGCAGTCGTGCCATTCGCGAACCGTATTGGAGCGCCCGATGTCCGATGCGCGGTACACGCCGTCCGGGGCAAAATCTGCCAGCGTGGCGAACGGCGGCGGTTCCGATACCAACGTAAGCGGCAGCGCGTTTGCTTCAAGGAGCTGCGTGTTCAAGGTAACAAGCAGCCACACAGCCCAGACGACGGCCAGGGCGGAGCGAAGCACCCGGCTGACGCGGTAACGGGCGGCCCGCCTGCGCCAGTCCCGGCGATGATCCAACGCGCCTTGCTCGAGCAGCTTGCGGCGCAGCCGGCCAAGATGAAACGCCCGGGCGATCGATGTAACCAGTTGCCAAAGCAAAAGCGCCAAGCCCAGCAGGATAAAGATCGTACCGGCCTGGATCATGGTCAGGAGCACATGGCCCCGCATGGCGATCACCGGATAGACAAGTGCCCAGAACAGGCTTGAGACAACGGCCGCGCGTTCCCGCCGGCGCACCGCATCCAGCGCGATCGCCTGCACGGCCGGGTCGGTGTTAAGTTCGCGCGCGTCGGCCGCATCCGAGCGGAAGACAAAAAAGCTGCCCCGCTTGGCTACATAGGACCAGCCGTATTTTTCTGCGAGCGCGATGGCTTCGTCATCGGGTCTGCCGCCGTTATCCGCCCACAGGCTGGTGCTTTTCGGGGCCGCCTCCAGGCGATAGCTGACGCGGCGCGGGCATCCGCGCGAAAACAGCGCAAACCCGGCCCAGATCGCGTCCGGGCACAGGTGAAGGCCGTTTTGGGCCTGTTCGGCAAGATAGCTCTCCAGGCCCTCGACATCGTAGGCGGGGCAGGGCAGGAGGCGAAGGGTTCGTTTTGTCTTATCGGTCATGATCGGCCCCTCCACGGGTTCGTTCAGCGTCAGCGAGCATGTGGCGCAAGCGCTGGATTTCCTGCTCGTACGCCATGTTTCCCTTGTCCGTGATCTGGTAGGTGCGCTTGCGCCCATCGACCTCGATCTCACGGATCCATTTCTCCTGGACAAACTTGCCCAGAATCGTGTAAAGCGTCGCCGGACCTACGGCGACGCGCCCCGCGGTTTGCCGATCGATGAAATCGGCCACGTCGATGCCGCACATCGGTCCCTGGCGCAGGGCCATCAGCACATAGAACATGGATTCCGTTAAAACGACCAGCGCCTGACGCGGCATGTTACGGCCTCCTTCCTGCGATATCCATTCATGATATCAATTAACGATATTACAATTGCCAAACGGTCTTGTCAAGAGAAGCGGCACGCGATTGACGAAGCCCGGCAAAGGGACGAGAATAATGTCGAAATGGTTCCTGGAGGCACGCATGGAAACGAAAACTTGTTTGGTCACACCAAAACCAGGCGATAGGATCGCCTTGGGCACCTATCCGCAGACGGCAGATGGCCGTGACCGGACCCCGATCCGCTGGCGCGTGCTGCGCAGCGAAGGCGCCAGGCTGTTTTTGCTCAGTGACCAGATCCTGGACTGCCGGCCTTATCACGAGTTGCAGGCAGCCGTCAATTGGGATGGCAGTTCCCTGCGCCGCTGGCTGAACGAATGGTTTTTCTTGCGCGCTTTCAGCGCCGCCGAACAACAGATGATCCAGCCAATCCCCTGCGGCGGCCGCATTGCGGATGGGGACCGGGTCTTCCTGTTGTCCGAGGAAGAGACGAATGAACTGCCAGCCTCATGCCGCGGCACAACGGGCACGGCCTATGCGCGCAGCGTAAGGCCGGGCAGCCG
>Ga0123335_1004110_pt1 | contig 19307 bp, 11 predicted proteins | sample BiotimSIPDNA_2_FD_89707 | JGI IMG/M metagenome (GOLD analysis project Ga0123335, IMG submission 89707) | Anaerobic biogas reactor microbial communites from Washington, USA - Biogas_R2 time_0 SIP DNA | ecosystem: Engineered > Bioreactor > Anaerobic > Unclassified | place: Washington, USA...
CCCGAAGCTTTTTTTTTATGCAAGTAATAAACCGGTTTACGCTTCGAACTGCCCTATGAGATCAAAATTAGTATTGACATGGTGATAGAAATCCAATACAATGATATTAACAAAGTGTTAAGAACACATTGTTAATAAATGATTTCCGATAACACAAATATGCTTTTATATAAAGGATAGGTGATGACGTGGAGAGAATATTAAGAAACAAACAAGGTTTAACAGAGAAAGAGTTTCTGAAAAAATACGACGCAAGTAAGTTTGAAAGACCCTCTGTAACGGTAGATATGTTGATTTTTACTGTTGTAAACGAAGAGGAAGAGAATTATCGAAAGCTTCCGGAAAAAGCGCTAAAACTCCTTATGGTAAAAAGAGGAGACCATCCCTTTATTGGACAATGGGCACTGCCCGGAGGCTTTGTAACTATGCAGGAAAGCATAGAAGATGCTGCACTGCGGGAACTTAAAACTGAAACGAATATTGATAATGTTTACATGGAGCAATTATATACCTGGGGAGATGTTGGCAGAGATCCTAGAACAAGAGTAATCAGTTGCTCATACATGGCTCTTGCAGATAGTTCAAAATTAAATATTGTTGCAGGAGACGATGCAGATGATGCTGAATGGTTCAATATCAGATATAACATAACTGAGGAAAACAAAACAATTACTGAAAAAGGATATATTGAACAAAAACTGTATTCAATTAGTCTTTTTAACGTAAATTACGACTTGTCTGCAACTGTAAAAGTAGTTGAAACGGTTGAAGGGAGGGTAATAAAGACCTCAAGAGAGGTAGTAGAATCAAAGGAAATTGCCTTTGACCATGCTAAAATGATTGAATATGGAATTGAGAGGCTTAAGAATAAGATTGAGTATACGGATATAGCATTTAGCCTGATGCCGGAGCTATTTACTCTATCAGAGCTGCAGAAAGTTTACGAGGTTATACTTGGCAGGGAACTTCTCGCTGCTGCGTTTAGGCGGAAAATTGCGGATATGGTTATTGAAACAAACCAATTTACCAAGGATGCTGGACACAGACCTTCAAAATTATATAAGTTTAACCATAGCTGGAGAACCTTGCAGTAGCAGAGTGAGGAATAATTTGATGGAATGTTTTGATGAGGAAACATGTGGAAAGGGCTTGGAGAAACAAGGAGAGTGGTTGAAATGAAGATTAAAGGATGGAACAGCTTTGAAATAATTTGGTTGACAGCGTTTACAGCAGTGGCAATTATGCTTTCAATACTTTCGAAAGACAATATGTTTGGGTTTAGCGTCTTTATTTCTGGAGTGCTTTGTGTTGTATTAGCTGCTAAGGGGAATATTTGGACTTATTATTTCGGGATGTATAACTCAATTGCATATGCCTGGTTGAGCTACGGGAATGGTCTCTATGGAGAAACCATGTTAAATGCATTATTTTTTGTTCCAATGAATGTTATAGGATGGGCTGCCTGGAGAAAGAAAATGGATAATAACACTGTAATTATGAGAAAGATGTCATGGAAAATGTTTGGCTTATCTTATTTAATCTGCTTGACAGGTACGGTTGTATACGGATATTGGCTTTCAACCTTTAAAAATCAAAACACAGCCTATATAGATGCATTTACAAATTGTGCTTCAATTATCGCAACAATTATAATGACTTTAAGATACAGAGAACAATGGATATTTTATATAAGTATCAATGTATTTTCAGTAATAATGTGGTCATTCAGGCTCGCAAACGGAAGCGAAAATGCTGCTACCATAGTAGTAATGTGGTCGGCATATCTTGTAAATAGCATATATGGTTTTTATGTGTGGGATAAGGGTTATAAAGCCATGAGCAGTGATAAACAGGCAGCTTAAGCTTGTTGTTTGAAGAAAGTGATGTATATCAGGAAAACATATCCTGGTGCTGCAGTAGTTGAAGCATGGGGTTGGACTGGAGGTACTAAATGATGTTATGTATCAAAGATAGAATATTAGGCGGTTTATGGGGATTGTTAATCGGTGACGCTCTGGGAGTACCTTATGAATTTAATAAACCTGAAGACTTGCCGGAACCTGAACTGATTGAATATCAGCCACCTCCTGGTTTTGTGAGGTCACACCCTGGTGTATTACCGGGGACATGGTCAGACGACGGAGCACAAGCTCTGTGCCTTCTTGACTCATTATTATCATGTGGGAGAATGGATGTAAATGATTTTGCCTCAAGGCTTTTAAAATGGTATGATTGCGGATTGTGGGCAGTGGATAATAAAGTATTCGATGTGGGAAATCAAACGGCCAGGGCATTAATTGCATACAGTAATGGAAAGTCTCCCTGTGAATCCGGCAATGTAATTCCGGAGGGAAAAGGAAATGGCTCCCTGATGAGAGCTTTGCCCCTGGCTCTTTGGCATAAAGGCTCCGATGAAGAACTAGCTAACGATGCGCATATACAATCACTTGTTACTCACGGTCATGTGTGTAATCAGGTTTGTTGTGCCTTGTATTGCCTATGGGCCAGAAGGCTTCTGGAGGGACATTCGATATATGAAGCGTATAACTTGGCGGTTTTAAGACTACGTCAAATTTATGGAGAGGATTCGGAGTTCTATCGAGAGCTTGAAGGGAGTATTCGTCCTGATGAACCACTGGTAGGAAAAGGCGGAGGTTTCGTAGTAGACAGTTTGAGAAGCGTGGGGATGGTTTTAGCATCAGACAATTATGAACAAGTTGTAAAATCCGCTATAGCTTTAGGGGACGATACAGACACAACTGCAGCTATTGCCGGCGGCTTGGCAGGTGTGTACTTTGGGGTTGGCAACATTCCAGCTAGATGGTGTTCGGAGCTTAGAGGCAAGGAAATGGTACATCCGTTGATTAATAAGCTGTTTGAATATAATGGATGAAAGGGTGTTTGAGGAAGCTTGATAAATACGGGCAGGTAAATATTGAACAACTGCTCAATTCGTTCCGGAAGGAATTGACCCTATATGTTATAAACCATAAATTTTATAGCTGTGTATAAAAGATATCGCTTTCCTGATAGAAAACTGCGGTAAGAAGATTGATGAAGAGGCTTATGTTATTTTGCCACAAACCTCTGTCATAAATTCTTCAATACACATATAAACCATAAAATATCAAAGTGGAAATAGACTCCTGTTTAGAGTCAGGCTTTTCCTTTAAATATTGAATATTCGTGTGCTGATTCCACAAAAGCAGTTAAACAATGTGGTAACTGCTTTTAAATATAGCAGTTATTCTTCAAAAGCTTTAAATACAAGAGTTGCGTTGTGGCCTCCAAACCCGAAGGAATTTGATAAAGCATACTTTATGTCAGCCGGGATACCTTCGTTTGGGATGTAATTCAAGTCACATTCAGGATCGGGGGTTTTATAATTAATCGTCGGGGGTAAGAACTTTTCCTTTAGAGCCAATGCAGTAATAATAGCTTCCACTGCTCCGGCTGCCCCTAACAAATGTCCCGTCATTGACTTGGTAGAACTGATTGGAAGCTTATAAGCATAATCTTTAAACACAGTTTTTATTGCTTTAGTTTCATTTTTATCATTTAAATCTGTAGATGTTCCATGGGCATTTATATATCCAATATCACAAGGGGTCAGACCTGCATCTTCGATAGCGATCTTCATGCACCTTGCCCCACCATCTCCGCCTTCAGCCGGTGCTGTAATGTGGAAGGCGTCATTTGTGCAGCCATAGCCAATGATTTCTGCAACTATATTTGCCCCTCTGTTTAACGCGTGTTCCAATTCCTCAATAATTAAAACATTTGCCCCTTCGCCCATTACAAAACCATCCCTGTTAAGGTCGAAGGGCTTGCATGCATTGTTAGGGTCTTCGGTTTTTGACATTGTTTTATTTGCACAAAATCCGGCAAAAGAAAGTTCTGTGATAGGTGCTTCTGCACCACCTGTTATCATTATATCAGCATCATTTCTTTGTATTATTTTAAAAGCTTCTCCAATTGAATTTGAAGAGGAGGCGCAAGCAGTTACCACGCATTCATTATAACCCTTGGCGCCATACTTAATGGCAATAACACCGGTGGCCATATTGGCTATCATCATTGGAACAAAAAGTGCGCTTATCCTGTCAGGACCTCTCTCCAGCAAGACCTTATGTTGATTCTCCATTGTTTCAATTCCACCAACACCCGAACCGATTATTACACCCATTCTCTCCCCGTTGACTTTGTCCAGGTTGAGTTTGGAATAGTCCACAGCCATTTGTGTTGCTGCCATAGCGAACTGAGTGAACCTATCCATTCTCTTAACTTCTTTTTTTTCAATATAATCGGTTGGAACAAAATCTTTTATTTCTGCACCGACTTTAGTAGGAAAAGCAGATACATTAATTCTTTCGATTACATTTATACCGCATTTGCCACTTTTTATGGATTTCCAAAGATTATCAGCACCCATACCCAAAGATGTAACGGCCCCAATCCCTGTAATTACAACACGTCTTTTCATGGATAATACCTCCTGCTTTCACTATACATTGATACTATTTACTTATTAAAGAATACCATCTATAATTTTAAGGGATGAACAGAAATTGCTTTTTTCATTTAAGGGAGGGTTGGAATGATAAACACAAAAGAGGCATTAAGCCTTTGTTTGAATTATATTGAAAATAATATCAACGAAAGAATTTCCCTGGATGATATATCAATATATACCGGTATTTCAAAATATTATCTGCACAGAATGTTTAAAGCGCTTACGGGTGAAACATTGATTGACTATGTACAATCGCGAAAGCTTACTTCAAGTATCAATGAACTAATATCAACCAATATGAGAATTATTGATATAGCGATGGAGTATGGATTTGACCATGAGCAGTCGTATATCAGAGCTTTTAGGAAAAAATTCGGGTATACACCTCAAAAAGTGAGATATGACCAGATTTCCATGGAAATTAAGGAAAAAATAAATATTAACGACATACTATCAATAAACAACTCCGTAATATACAGACCCTTTTATGTTTTCAGGCAAAAATTCAATATAATAGGAATACAGCACCAGATTTTGAGTAAATCCGGTGATAATGTTGCCAATACGCTTGGACGTGATTTTTTTTACAACAACAGGCATAAAATTACAAATGCTTTAAACCCGGATGTATATATAGGTTACACAAATTGGGAAGGATATGATGACGGGTATATTTATTATATGCCTTCCATACAGGTTTCTGATTTGAAGGCTATACCTGAAGGCATGACGGGTATTACCATACCGGCGCACAAATATGTTGTTTTTCGTTTCGTAGGATTTTTTCATCCTGATAAAATTAAGGGCAGGCAAGTGGGAAGGATGTTAGTTCATTTATATCGTAAGTGGATAACAAATTCCGGCTTTACATCAGCTGACCAAATAAGATTTGAATATATTGACACCAGCTTATCAAACGACAGTTATTGCGAATTGGATATCTATCAACCTATTATTGAGGAGGATAGTTTATTAGAAAGCTGAGTCTTTGATAACAAGCTTAAGCAGGTACCCCTTAAAAAAATGTATTCTTTAGTAAAAATAAAATTTGCAATTTGAAAACTGTGACCTTGCAAATTTGAGTTGTTTTCAGTATGTTTTTCGATAAATTTAAAAAAAACTATTGCATTTTTGCAGGATTTCAATTATAATAATTCTTAAGTTGGGAGATAATAAATTGGGAATATTCCTCGTGCAGCAAAGGCGCTGCTTTAATGATAGGATTTCTATCTGTCATTAAAGTTGTAGCCTTTTTTTATTTTTTAAAATGAATGTTTGGAAGGTATAACTTTCATTTTTTCAACGGACTTAATAAAAATGTATAACAATTAACTTGCTGATCTGTGGTTTTAAAGCTGGATGTTAAAACAAGTCGTTTAATAATATGTAGATTTTAGGAGGGTTTCAAAATGGAAAAATCTAATCAGACCAATATTGCAGATTTATTTGGAAGTAAAGTTTTTAATGATTCTGTTATGCGTGAGCGACTTCCGAAGGCAACTTATAAATCGCTCAAAAAAACAATTGAGGGTGGAAAGCCGTTAGATGAAAATATCGCTGAAGTAGTTGCAAGCGCAATGAAGGATTGGGCCTTGGAAAAAGGAGCTACACATTTTACTCACTGGTTTCAACCGATGACTGGGATTACTGCTGAAAAACATGACTCTTTTATTTCTCCGACTGCTGACGGCAGAGTAATAATGGAGTTTTCGGGAAAGGACCTGATTAAGGGTGAGCCGGACGCATCTTCTTTCCCGTCGGGCGGATTGCGTGCTACTTTTGAAGCAAGGGGATATACCGCATGGGATTGTACTTCACCTGCTTTTGTAAAGGATGGAACATTGTATTTACCTACTGTGTTCTGCTCATACACCGGTGAGACTCTCGATAAGAAAACACCTCTTTTGCGTTCGATGGAAGCGTTGAATGTCCAGGCACTAAGGATATTAAAGCTGTTTGGAAATACTAAATCCACAAAGGTTATTACCACTGTAGGTCCGGAGCAGGAGTATTTTCTAGTGGATAGGGAGCTTTATAATAAACGTCAGGATTTGATTATGACCGGGAGGACGTTGTTCGGTTCGAAGCCTCCAAAGGGACAGGAGCTTGAAGATCATTATTTCGGAAATATAAAGGAAAGAGTATCAGCCTATATGAAAGAGCTTGATGCTGAACTTTGGGCTCTGGGCGTGTCAGCTAAAACTAAGCACAATGAGGTAGCCCCTGCACAACATGAGCTGGCTCCTATTTTTTCAACTTCGAACGTAGCTACCGACCACAACCAGTTAACCATGGAGATCATGAAAAAAGTAGCCATCAGGCATGGCCTGGCCTGTCTGTTGCATGAAAAGCCTTTTGCCGGTGTCAATGGTTCCGGAAAGCACAACAACTGGTCAATGTCAACCGATGATGGGCAAAACCTTCTTGAGCCGGGAAGTACTCCTCATGAAAATGCACAGTTCCTTGTATTCCTTTGTGCAGTAATTCAGGCTGTTGATGAATATGCAGACCTCTTAAGGCTTGCTATTGCAAGTCCGGGAAATGACCACAGACTTGGTGCTAATGAGGCACCGCCAGCAATTGTTTCAATATTCCTTGGAGATCAGCTTACTGATATTATTGAACAGATTGAAAAAGGCAAGGCAGAAAGCTGTATCAGTTCATCAACTTTGAAAATAGGAGTTTCCAGCTTACCGACATTACCGAAGGATACTACAGACAGAAACAGAACATCTCCTTTTGCCTTTACGGGTAATAAGTTTGAATTCAGGATGCTAGGGTCATCGGCTTCAATTGCAGGATCTAACTTTGTAATAAACACAATTGTAGCTGAAGTATTGAGCAAGTACGCTGATGTTCTGGAAAAGGCAGATGATTTTAATTCTGCATTAAATAGCCTTTTGACAGATGTGATAAAGACACATAAGAGAATTATCTTCAATGGCAACAACTATTCTGAGGAATGGGTTGCTGAAGCTGAAAGAAGAGGTCTATACAACATTAAATCGACAGTTAAGTGTATACCTTGTTTCCTTGAAGAGAAAAATGTCAAGGTTCTTGTGAAGCATGGTATTCTGAGCAAGGAAGAAATTGAATCAAGGTATGAAATACTTCTTGAAAGCTACAGCAAGACAATCAATATTGAAGCATTAACAATGCTTTCAATGGCTAAAAAAGAAATTTTACCGGTTGCAATCAGTTTTGCAAAAGAGCTGTCAGAATCGATAAATGCAATTAATTCAACAGGCGCTGAGGTAAAAGCTTCTGCTGCAGTTAAGTTGTTATCCAAGGTTGTCAACCTGACTAATTCACTTGATGAAAATGTTGATAAACTTTCTGATATTATAGCAAAAGCTGGTGCAATAAAAGATGCCAAAGAACAGGCGGAAAGCTATTATGAACTGGTAATACCTACTATGGAAGCTGTAAGAGAAGATGCAGATAAACTGGAAACTGTGATATCGAAAGATAAGTGGCCGATGCCAACATACGCTGAGCTTCTGTTCAATGTTTAGTTAATTGGTGCGGTAAAGGCAAATAAATATGGAAGCGATGATAAAGAGAAGTATCTGTAAAAACTTAACTTTTCCGCTTATAGGATTATAAGGCTTTAGAATGCTCATTGGCAGAAAAGAATCCATAAATACTTTGGAAGGTTTAAGTCAGTTAGTCCTTCAGGGAGAGAGTGCCGTGACTGAGAGTACTTTCGGGCTAATAACAGAGAAAAACAACTTTTGAGCTTGTAATTACAAACACGTAAAATCTGCGTTAAAGATTCAGAGTGGATCCAGGTTGGATCTATTAGGGTGGCACCGCGGGAAACCTCTCGTCCCTATAATTTATATTATAGTGGACGGGGGGGTTTTTAATTTAGGAAGGAGGAACTTCTATAATGCATATATATAGAACTCATAGCTGTGGAGAATTGGATATTGAAAATGTTGGTCAAACAGTCCGGATTGCCGGGTGGGTTCAGAATATAAGAGACCACGGCAGTCTGATATTTATTGATATCAGGGACCATTACGGAGTGACTCAGGCAGTTGTGTCTGAAAATGATGATTTGGAGAAGATTGTTTCAAAAATACCTAAAGAATCTACCGTTTCAGTAACGGGTCCTGTTTGCAAAAGGACTGAAGACACTGTCAACACAAATATCTCAACCGGAAGAGTTGAAATAAAGGTTGAGGCTATAACAGTACTGGGAAAGGTTGCAAAACAGCTGCCTTTTGAAGTGGGAGCTTCAAGAGAGGCCCGTGAGGATTTGCGTTTAAAGTATCGTTTTCTGGATTTGAGGAATGATAAATTACATTCAAATATTGTTTTGAGGTCCAGGATAATTCACAGTATCAGGAACAAAATGGTGGATGCCGGATTTCTGGAAATGCAGACTCCGATTCTGACAAGTTCTTCACCTGAGGGAGCAAGGGATTATCTGGTTCCAAGCAGGGTTCACCCGGGTAAATTTTATGCATTGCCACAGGCTCCCCAGCAGTTTAAGCAGTTGTTGATGGTTTCGGGGTTTGATAAATACTTTCAGATTGCCCCGTGCTTCAGGGATGAAGATGCCAGGGCGGACAGATCTCCTGGAGAGTTTTACCAACTGGATCTTGAAATGGCATTTGCTACTCAGGAGGATGTGTTCTGTGTGGTTGAAGAGCTTTTGCGAGGCGTTTTTGGGGAATTTTCTGACTGGGAGGTAAGTGAAGCCTTTGTTAAAATTCCGTATAAGGAGGCCATGCTCCGCTATGGTACAGATAAACCGGATTTGCGTAACCCACTTGTAATACATGATATAAGTGGATTGTTTGCTAACAGTGACTTTAATGCTTTCAGGAATAAAGTTGTCAGGGTAATTTGTGTTCCCGGGTGTGGAAAGCAGCCAAGAAGCTTTTTTGATACAATGCTGGATTTTGCTACCGGGATTGGAGCTAAAGGGCTGGCATGGGTGAAAATAAATGAGGATATGACTTTTCAGGGACCTGTTGCGAAATTTATACCACCGGAAGATACGGCGAAAATCATTGAATGCGCCTCGGCGAAAGCAGGGGACGCGATATTTTTCTTTGCTGACGGTATTAAAAATGTTGAAAGGTTTTCCGGACTTGTGCGGACTGAACTGGCAAAGCAATTGGATATAATTGAAAAGAATGTTTACAAATTCTGCTGGATAGTAGATTTCCCAATGTTTGAACTCAATCCTGACACAGAAAAAATCGAATTCAGCCATAATCCGTTTTCCATGCCTCAGGGAGGGATGGATTCTTTGAAAAATTTTGATCCGTTGGAGATTTTGGCTTACCAGTATGATATAGTATGTAATGGGGTTGAGCTATCCTCGGGGGCTGTTAGAAACCATGATCCTGAGATTATGGTAAAGGCTTTTGAGCTTGCAGGCTACAGTTTTTCGGATATTGAAAACAAGTTTCCGGCACTGTTTAATGCTTTTCAATATGGTCCGCCTCCCCACGCAGGGATTGCTCCAGGTATTGACAGGATGGTTATGCTTTTGTGTGATGAACCGAATATCAGAGAAGTCATAGCTTTTCCTATGAACAGCAAGGCCCAGGACTTATTAATGGGAGCACCTTCTGGTGTTACTCAAAAGCAGCTTAAAGAGGTGCATATTAAATTGGATGTGCCGAAGGAGGTTTTATGAAGGTTACAGTGGAAACAATTAAGCATGTTGCAAAGCTTTCCAGACTTGACTTGAGCGAGGAGGAAATTTTGAAATTTGCTAAAGATATGGAGAGTATAGTTGAATACGTGGATAAACTTAATGAACTTGATACAACGGATGTTGAACCCACGGCTCATGTTGTTCCGGTCAAAAATGTACAGAGGAAAGATGAAGTAAATCCGTCCTTTGAAAGGGGTAGTATACTCTTGAATGCGCCTATGGAGAAAGATGGGTGTTTTAAGGTTCCTCGTATTGTAGAATGAAAGGAGGGCAAGGTATTGGCTCTATATGAATTAACAATAAAGCAGCTTTCGGATCTATTAAAAAATAAGAAGGCAAGCTCGGTTGAAATTACTAAAGAATACCTGGAAAGAATCAAAAAGCTAAATCCTGAATTAGGGTGTTATATATCGGTGTGTGAAGATACAGCGCTTGAAGAGGCTGCGAAATGTCAGGCTTTAATAGACAGGGAAGAGGACATATCTCCCTTGATGGGTATTCCTGTTGCCATGAAAGACAATATATGTACAAGGAATATAAAAACAACCTGTGCTTCAAAAATGCTGCACAATTTTATACCCCCGTACGATGCAACTGTAAGCGGGAAGTTGAAAGATGCAGGAACGGTGCTCTTGGGTAAGCTCAATATGGATGAATTTGCAATGGGCTCTACTAATGAAACATCCTTCTTTCATAAGGTGAAAAACCCATGGGATTTTGAGAGAGTTCCCGGCGGCTCGAGTGGTGGCTCGGCTGCAGCGGTGTCGGCAGATTTGTCACCCTTTTCAATGGGCTCGGACACCGGCGGTTCAATACGTTTGCCTGCAGCATTCTGCGGTGTTACAGGGATGAAGCCTACCTACGGCACTGTGTCCAGGTATGGGCTAGTGGCTTTTGCATCATCCTTAGACCAGATTGGACCTATTTCCAAGGATGTTGAGGACCTTGCACTTGTATTGAATGTAATTACAGGGCATGATCCAAGGGATGCAACTTCCTTGAATATTGAATACCCTGATTATACGAAGGCTCTGGTTAATGATATAAAGGGCATGAAAATAGGGGTTCCCAAAGAATACATCGGGGAGGGAATCAGTCCGGAGGTCAGGAAAAGCGTACTCGAGGCTCTGAACATACTTGTGTCGCTAGGAGCTGAGTGGGAGGAATGCAGCCTTCCGGTTACTGAGTATGCAATACCTGCATATTATCTTATTTCATCCGCAGAAGCAAGTTCTAACCTTGCGAGGTTCGATGGTGTCAAATACGGCTACAGGGCTGAAAAATTCAGTGATCTCATGGAGCTGTACTGCAGGACGAGAAGCGAAGGCTTCGGAGATGAGGTAAAAAGAAGAATTATGCTGGGTACCTATGCCCTGAGCTCCGGCTATTATGACGCCTACTACAAAAAGGCCCTTCAGGTCAGGACTATAATAAAGAAGGAATTTGACAGGACGTTTGATAAATACGATTTGATAATCGGACCTACTGCACCAACTACAGCTTACAAATTTGGAGAAAAATCGGATAATCCTCTGGAAATGTATCTTGGTGATATCTATACAGTTTCTGTCAATATCGCAGGACTTCCGGGCCTGGTTGTGCCTTGCGGTTTAGACCAAAAAAGGCTGCCAATTGGACTGCAGCTCATCGGAAAGGCTCTTGATGAGCCCACGCTTTTAAGGGTGGCATATGCATTTCAACAAAATTCAGAGTTTCATAAATTGAAACCTGGTTTATGAGGTGATATAAATGAGTGATTATGAAATTGTCATTGGACTTGAAATACATGCGGAACTATCAACCGAATCAAAAATATTCTGTTCCTGTACAACACAATTCGGCGGGGAGGTTAATACCCACTGTTGTCCTGTATGCTTAGGAATGCCTGGAACGCTTCCGGTGCTTAATGAAAAGGTTGTTTTGTATGCTGCGAAAGCCGGTCTGGCAATGAATTGCAATATTGCTGAATACAGTAAGCAGGACAGAAAGAACTATTTTTACCCCGATCTACCCAAGGCTTATCAGATATCCCAATTCGATCTGCCTCTGTGTTCCGGAGGATATATAGATATAAAGCCAGGTGAGGATACAAAAAGGATTGGTATTACCAGAATCCATATTGAAGAGGATGCCGGCAAGCTGCTGCATGATGAGTGGGAATCGGGATCTCTGATTGACTATAACAGGTGTGGGGTGCCTCTTATTGAGATTGTGTCAGAACCTGACATGAGATCAGCAGAGGAGGCAAGGCTTTTTGTCGAGAGTGTCAAGGCAATACTTGAATATACAGGGGTTTCTGACTGTAAAATGCAGGAAGGATCACTTCGGGCTGATGTTAACCTTTCGGTGAGGAAAAAGGGCCAGAAGGAATTTGGTACACGGACTGAAATGAAAAATCTGAATTCCATAAGAAGTATTGTAAGAGCTATTAATGCAGAGGCAGAGCGCCAGATAGAGGAAATCGAAGACGGTGGTAAAATAGTGCAGGAAACAAGAAGGTGGGATGACGACAAGGGCATCAGCTATGCTATGAGAAGCAAGGAAGAGGCTCATGATTATAGGTATTTTCCTGACCCTGATCTTGTTCCTGTTATGTTAACCTCAGAGGAAATTCAAAATATAAAGGATACACTTCCGGAACTCCCTGATAAAAGGAAACGGATGTATGTTAAGGAATTCGGGTTACCGGAACAAGATGCAGGTCTTATCACTGCTTCAAAACATCTGGCAGATTTCTTCGAAGAGGTTTTGAAGTATACAAAAAACATAAAAGCAGTCAGCAATTTTATTCTGGGAGATTTACTAAAGTGTTTAAAGGAAGGCGACCTTGAGGCCCGGGATATACCATTCCCCGCACAATACTTAGGGGAGGTTGTTTCTATGGTTGACGACGGAAAAATAAGTAACACGATAGCTAAAAAAGTAATTTCAATCATGTTTGAAACAAAAAAAGATCCCTTGACTATTGTAAAGGAACAGGGGCTTGAGGTAGTGAATGATGAAAGTGCCCTATTAGAGACAGTTAAAAAAATAATTACTTCAAATCCTCAATCTGTTGCTGATTTTAAGAATGGAAAGGACAAAGCCTTTGGATTCTTGGTAGGGCAGGCTATGAAGGAAACAAGGGGGAAAGCAAACCCTCAGATTTTGAATCGATTGTTAAAGGAAACTCTGGAAAAACTGTGAAGTAAAAAGAAAGATTTGCAAGAATTGATATTAAAAATTGCAAAATTCAATATTTTTTTATCAAAAATACTTGTAAATTTTTTTTTTGGAATGTATAATATAATTAAACAAGTGATAAACAAATACGTGAAAATGCAATGATGCATTTTGCTTGTTTATTACGGCAAACATACTGATGAGGTTGGATAGGGGTTGGAACAGTCCCGATTTCCGGTGATTCTTGTTTGTTACTCAAGGTTAGATTGAAACCAATGAATTTGTGCTCAATGGAGAGTAAGGTTTATTCTCTGTTGGGCATTTTATTTTATAAATTAAGAAATTGTTATATTTTGTACTTGCAATTTTTAGATATGATTATTGCAAATTTTGAAACAGGAAGGCTGATGATTATGATATGTCGTGGTTTACCGGAAAAGCAGGGGTTATATGATCCGCAATTTGAACATGATGCTTGTGGAATAGGCTTTGTTGCCAACGTTAAAGGAGAAAAGTCCCATGAAATAGTAATGAAGGCTATTCGGGTGCTGATTAATCTCAATCATCGTGGAGCCAGCGGAGCTGAGACAAATACAGGTGACGGAGCAGGTATATTGACGCAAATACCTCATGAGTATTTTAAAAAGGTATGTAAAAAAATTGATATATTACTTCCAGAAGACGGAGAATACGGTGTTGGAATGGTTTTTTTACCTCATGATGTCTCCCAAAGAGAGAATTTGCTTGACTATTTCAACAAGACGCTGTTTGAAGAGAAGCTTGAATTACTCGGGTGGAGAGAGGTTCCTGTCGATGCTTCTGCCATCGGAGACTCAGCAAGGTCTTCAATGCCGTTAATAATGCAGGTGTTCGTCAAGAGGCCACAAGAGATAAAAAACGGGATTGATTTTGAAAGAAAGCTTTATTTAGTTAGAAAGAAAATTGAAAACTATGCACAGCGGGAGAAGTATTATATTTATCTGCCGAGCTTTTCATCAAGGACGATTGTATATAAAGGGATGCTTACAGCAGATCAGGTGGAATTGTTTTACAAGGATTTATTGAGCAGTGATTATACTTCTGCACTTGCGCTGGTACATTCACGTTACAGTACAAATACCTTTCCGAGTTGGGAAAGGGCTCATCCTAACAGATATATCATCCATAACGGAGAAATTAACACCATCCGCGGCAATGTGAATTGGATGAATGCAAGACAGCACCTGTTCAAAACAGATTTGTTCGGAGAAAATGTTTCCGATATAATGCCGATTATTGACAATAGTGGAAGTGACTCTTCCATGTTTGACAACTGCTTTGAGTTTTTGGTACTGTCGGGAAGATCGATAGAGGACTCTATGATGATGATGATTCCGGAACCATGGTCAAATCACGAGTCCATGAGTGATGAGAAAAAAGCACTGTATGAATTCAACAGCTGTCTGATGGAACCATGGGATGGTCCGGCTGCCATGGCTTTTACCGACGGGACTAAAATAGGTGCTGTATTAGACCGCAATGGACTAAGACCGTCGAGGTATTATATTACCAGGGACAACATGGTTATACTGGCTTCTGAAGTTGGTGTGCTGGATATTGATGAGAATAATATTGTGGAAAAGAGCAGATTGAAACCGGGCAGAATGCTCCTGATTGACACTGCCAGCGGGCGTATAATTGCCGATGATGAGCTTAAAAGTACTGCTGCTGCGAGATTCCCCTATAGAAAATGGCTTCAGGAGAATATGGTTGATCTTGACCTGCTTCAAGAAATGCACTCAAACAGTGAAGTACATGGGAAGTATGACCTTGAAAAGGATGCACTTGTTACCCGGCAGAAAGTATTCGGATATACTTTTGAAGACCTTAAAACTCTGTTAATTCCTATGATTAAGGAAGGAACGGACCCAATAGGGGCAATGGGGAATGATACTCCCCTGGCAGTTCTTTCGGACAGACCCCAGTTGTTATACAACTACTTCAAGCAGTTGTTTGCACAGGTGACAAATCCTCCGATTGATGCTATCAGGGAGGAAATAGTCACAGCCACTGCGACGATGCTTGGTACTGAGGGGAACCTTATTAACCCAGGTCCTCAAAGCTGCAGGCAGATAAAAGTTAATTACCCTGTAATTGATAATGAACAGCTGTACCAGTTGAAAAATATTAAGTTGGATGGCTTTAAAGCAACAGTATTACCAATCCTTTTTGATGCAAATAATGGGTCGCATAGTCTTGAAACGGCTATGGAGGAATTGTTTCAAAAGGCAGATGCTGAAATTGAAAAAGGTGCTAATATTCTTGTTTTGTCCGACAGGAATATAAGCAGTTCCAAGGCGCCTATACCTGCACTCCTGGCTGTTTCTGGCCTTCACCATCATTTGATAGGAAGGGGTACACGTACAAGTGTGGGAATTGTTCTAGAGTCCGGGGAACCAAGAGAAGTGCATCATTTTGCCCTGCTGATTGGGTATGGAGTTTCTGCCGTTAACCCTTACCTGGTATTCGAGACATTCGAAGACCTTATTAAAACAGGTTATTTGGAGGGTTATGAACTTCAGGATGTTGTTCATAAATATATTAAGATAGTTGTAAAAGGGGTTATAAAAGTTCTCTCTAAAATGGGTATTTCAACAATCCAAAGTTATCAGGGCTCACAGATTTTCGAAGCTTTGGGCCTAGGCCGGAAATTTGTTGACAAATATTTTACTTCCACACCTTCAAGATTAGAAGGGATAGGTATTGAAGAGGTTGCCAGTGAAACTTTGATAAATCACAAAAATGCATACTGTTCAGTGGATAATTCACGGGCGCTTGATACAGCCGGAAATTACCAATGGAGAAGTGATGGTGAGGTTCATTTATTTAATCCTCTATCGGTACACAAGCTGCAGGAAGCATGCAAAACAGAAGACTATAAATTATTTAAGGAATATGCGCAAATTATTAACGATCAGACACAAAAGCTTTGTACGATAAGAGGTCTTTTGGACTTTAAGTTTGACCAGACTCCTGTGCCGCTCGAAGAAGTGGAATCTGTAGAATCTATTTGCCAAAGATTCAAAACGGGTGCCATGTCATACGGGTCAATAAGCAAGGAGGCTCATGAAACTCTTGCAATTGCCATGAACAGGATTAGAGGCAAGAGCAATACCGGAGAAGGCGGAGAAGACCCTGGAAGGTTTATACCTTTTCCGAACGGAGATTCCAGGTGCAGTGCAATTAAACAGGTGGCCTCGGGCAGGTTTGGTGTTACCAGCAATTATCTGGTTAATGCAAAGGAAATCCAGATCAAAATGGCACAGGGTGCAAAGCCCGGTGAGGGAGGACAATTACCGGGGGCCAAAGTATATCCCTGGATTGCAAAGGTCAGAGGCTCTACCCCTGGTGTAGGATTGATTTCGCCGCCTCCTCATCATGATATATACTCGATAGAAGACTTGGCGCAATTGATATACGACTTGAAAAATGCTAATAAAGAAGCAAGGGTCAGTGTTAAGCTTGTGTCTGAAGTTGGGGTTGGAACTGTTGCAGCCGGAGTATCGAAGGGAAAAGCCGATGTTGTACTGATCAGCGGTTATGATGGCGGTACAGGTGCAGCTCCCCGCACAAGTATCAGGCATGCGGGCTTGCCCTGGGAACTGGGTCTGGCCGAAACCCAGCAGACGCTTGTGCTTAATGGACTTAGAAGCAGGATAACAGTGGAGACGGATGGAAAATTGATGACAGGTAAGGATGTTGCAGTTGCAGCGCTACTTGGTGCTGAAGAGTTTGGTTTTGCTACAGCGCCGTTGATTGTGATTGGCTGCGTTATGATGAGAGTTTGTAATCTTGACACCTGCCCTGTTGGAGTTGCTACGCAAAACCCTGAACTCAGAAAGAAATTTACGGGTAAGGCTGACCATGTAGTTAATTTCATGAAATTTATAGCACAGGACCTCAGGGAAATTATGGCACAATTAGGTTTCAGAACAATAGACGAAATGGTAGGCAGATCGGATAGATTGAAAATGAGTGGCAGCATAACCCACTGGAAAGCTAAAAAACTTGACCTGTCAAGCATATTATACAGACCTGATGAAAAAGTCTATTCCCAGCGTTACTGTGAAATCAAGCAGGACCATTGCCTTGAAGACACAATGGATATAAAACAGCTTGTAAAGATTTGCAAGCCTGCAATAGATTACGGAACAAAAGTTAGTGCGAAGCTGGAAATTCGAAATACAGACAGGGTGGTTGGAACCATACTGGGAAGTGAAGTAACCAGGAAATACGGACTCAAGGGACTTCCTGAAGACACTGTAAGCCTCTTGTTTAAAGGTTCAACGGGTCAAAGCTTTGGTGCGTTTGTACCAAAAGGAATAACCCTCAAGCTTGAGGGAGATGCCAACGACTACTTCGGAAAGGGCTTGTCGGGAGGAAAGCTTATAGCATGTCCTCCAGTAGAGGCAGGTTATAAACCGGAGGAGAATATCATTATAGGTAATGTTGCCTTTTATGGAGCGACAAGCGGCGAGGCCTATATTCGCGGAATATCCGGAGAACGTTTCTGTGTAAGGAACAGCGGAGTTAATGCAGTTGTAGAAGGTGTTGGGGATCATGGCTGCGAATATATGACCGGTGGAAGAGTAGTGGTATTAGGTCCTACAGGCAGAAACTTTGCCGCAGGGATGTCCGGTGGTATAGCATATGTTCTCGATGAAAAGGGTGATTTTAAAAACCGCTGCAATATGGAAATGATAAGCCTCAAAGAGCTGTATGATGAGGATGAAATAATTGAAGTCAAAAATATGATTGAAAAGCATGTTGAAAATACTGGAAGTGATGTTGGAAAAAGAGTGCTGGATAATTGGTGCTGCATGACCGCATCTATTGTCAAGGTTATACCTAAGGACTACGAAAGAATGCTTCAAAAAATCAGGGAGTTTGAATCAAAAGGATATACCGGTGATGAGGCGCTTATGGAAGCTTTCAACGCAAACAATAATGAGGTTAAAAAGTAAGGGGGAAAAGACATGGGTAAACCTACTGGTTTTATGGAATATAAAAGGACTTTGCCGGGAGACAGGGCTCCGTTTTCAAGGATTCTGGATTTTGAAGAGTTTCACAAGCATCACTCTCAAAGAAAACAAAGGCTCCAGGCAGCTCGTTGCATGGACTGCGGCATCCCGTTCTGTCATACGGGTGTGTTGATAAACGGTATGGCTTCCGGCTGCCCTATCAATAATTTGATTCCTGAGTGGAATGATCTTATTTACAGGGGGCTATGGAAAGAGGCAATTCAAAGGCTTCACAAGACTAATAATTTCCCTGAATTTACAGGAAGGGTATGTCCTGCACCTTGTGAAGGCTCTTGTACTGTGAGTCTTAATGATACTGCTGTTACAATAAAGGATAATGAATGCGCAATTATTGACAGGGCTTTTGAAGAGGGGTGGGTTGTTCCTGAGCCACCCGTAACACGCACTGGAAAAAGAGTTGCTGTTGTGGGATCGGGGCCTTCGGGACTGGCATGTGCAGCTCAGCTCAATAAAGCCGGACATCTTGTTACTGTGTTTGAAAGGGCGGACAGACCGGGTGGACTTCTTATGTACGGCATTCCGAATATGAAGCTGGACAAAAGGATTGTGGACAGAAGAATTGATATTTTAAAGCAGGAGGGTATTGAATTTGTTACTTCGACTGAAGTAGGAAAAGATATACCTGCCCAAAAGCTTATGGAGGACTATGATGCTGTTGTGCTGTGCTGCGGAGCTACTAAACCCCGTGATCTTGCCGTAGAAGGGCGTGAGCTCGCAGGTGTTCATTTTGCCATGGATTTCTTGAGGTCAAACACAAAGAGTCTTCTGGATTCAAGGTTATCGGATGGAAATTATATATCTGCAAAAGGGAAAAACGTAATTGTTATTGGCGGAGGAGACACCGGAACGGATTGTGTGGCCACTTCCATAA
>Ga0123335_1004120_pt1 | contig 19248 bp, 20 predicted proteins | sample BiotimSIPDNA_2_FD_89707 | JGI IMG/M metagenome (GOLD analysis project Ga0123335, IMG submission 89707) | Anaerobic biogas reactor microbial communites from Washington, USA - Biogas_R2 time_0 SIP DNA | ecosystem: Engineered > Bioreactor > Anaerobic > Unclassified | place: Washington, USA...
ACCGCCCGAACCGCCCGAACCGCCCGAACCGCCCGAACCGCCCGAACCGCCCGAACCGCCCGACTTAGGAAGCGCCATTTTCGACCACTTGAATGGTGACATCCAAATCACAAATAATTCGTGTCCATCCGTGACACCTAAACAAAAGTTTGAACGCAACTTTGTCGCGCCTCCGTGGCTAGCATCCGCATATGAAAATCCTCTGTGATTGCTAGACAAAATCGGTATTGGGATATAAGATAAACAAATTGTTGACTTCTTATGTGGATTACACAAAGCCGGAGAAACAAAAATGCTACCTCCAGACATGGCGTTTGAACTTGAAGAACTGGTTGACATGGATTTTTCGGTCAGCCGAATCGGTGAGCCAACGTTGCCATCAGAGCTGACAAATGTAATTTTCGTGGAAGAATCTGAACGCGTATCGTACTGCGCGGATCCAACGTTGAATGACCAACTGCGAGCTGCGGGGAAGCACGTGCCCGCATTCGTCGCTGCAGGTCCCAGGAAACTTTTGTTCCATGACGCAAAGTGGAGCCGTGCGGCAATCGTCACCTGCGGCGGAATCTGCCCTGGACTGAATGACGTGATCAAAGCGCTGGTCAATACACTGTACTATGTTTATGGAGTGGACAATATCTTCGGAATCCAATACGGTTACAGCGGGCTGGTTCCCCGAAACGGGCATGAACCAATTGTGCTGACGCCGGACATAGTCGATTCAATCCATGCCGATGGAGGCACGATGCTCGGCGCGTCTCGTGGCGAGCAATCGACTGAGGAAATCGTCAAGGCACTGGATCGCCTGAATATCAACATGCTGTTCACAATCGGCGGCGACGGCACTCAACGCGGAGCCCATGACCTGGTGGAAGAAATCAAAAAGTATAGGCTGGCAATCAGCGTCATCGGAGTGCCGAAGACAATTGACAATGACCTGAATTTCATGGACAAGACCTTTGGCTTCGAGACGGCAGTTGAAGCTGCGGCGCCAATTATCGGCTGTGCCCACAACGAGGCTAAAGGAAGCTACAACGGGGTCGGTCTCGTCAAGTTGATGGGACGCGACTCAGGATTCATCGCCGCACATGCCTCCTTGGCAAACAGCGTGGTGAACTTCTGCCTGATTCCCGAAGTCAAGTTTGAGTTGCATGGCGAAAATGGTTTTTTGGCGGCGCTGGAACGTCGCTTGACGGCGAAGCATCACGCAGTTGTGGTTGTCGCAGAAGGCGCAGGCCAGAATTTGTTCCAGAAGGACTCCTCCACAAAGGATAAATCCGGAAACGTGCTGCACCAGGACATCGGCGTGTTTTTGCGTGACGAAATCAGGTCGTACTTCAAAGCGAAAAATTTCGAGCACAGCGTCAAGTACATTGACCCGAGCTACATCATCCGAAGCCTGCCCGCAACCGGCATGGACTCCACCTTCTGCCTGCACTTGGCACAAAACGCAGTGCACGCGGCAATGGCAGGAATGACCGATGTCGTGGTCGGGAGATGGAATGGATATTTCACGTACATCCCGATGACGATGGCGACAAGCGCCCGCCGCAAGATAGATCCACAAGGTCAGTTGTGGCAGAGCGTCTTGCTGACAACTCGCCAGCGCACCTATGGGTTCGAATGATAGTGCCTCAGGTCATAATGGAATGAGCATCAAGAGAGGACATGAGTTATGGTCAAGGAAAAGTTGGCGATAGGCACGATAGTGCGCTTGCATCGCGCGCCCGCGCAATCGTTTACCGAATTGCTGTCTTTGGGAATGAAACATTTTCAGTTCGGCGGTCCGCCTGACAAGTACATCTACGGGGACGAGGGCGCTGCGAACACGGAGGCACTGCGCGAGACGATGTCGCGCTACGGGGTCGAATGCACATCTGTGTTTTTGGGGTTCAACGACCAGGACTGGAGTCGTCCCGAGGAGACTGTCGGCTTGGTTCCCCCTGCTTATCGCTCAGTTCGCCTGGTAAGAGCATGCCGCGAGGCAGTTTGGGCGAAGTCGCTGGGCATTGACGAATTGGTTACTCACGTAGGCTTTGTGCCGGAAGATCGTCAATCTGCCGAATATATTGAGTTTATCAGGGACTTGCATGAGTTTGTTCGCTTTTTGGATGCAATGGGAATGTGGCTGAATTTCGAGACCGGCCAGGAGACGGTTGAGGTCTTGGGCAACATGATCGAGGACTTGGACATGCCGAATCTAGGCATCAATCTGGATCCTGCGAATCTGTTGATTTACGACGTTGACGGCCCCGATGTCCTGGTCAGTCAATTGGGCCGCTACGTCCGCCATTTGCATTGCAAGGATGCTGTTCGTCCGACTGAACCCGGAAAGCGCGGTCGCGAGACGCCATTGGGTCAGGGCGACACTGATTTTGTAAATGTATTGAAGTCGTTGCTGGATATGGGTTTCCGCGGTCCCTTGATCATCGAGCGTGAGATTGCTCCGTCATTGGCGTGGAAAGCCGATTTGGCAAATGCGGTAGCGTTGTTGAAGGGCATCAAGAAAGAGGCTGGTTGTTAAAATGGAATGGATTGCTGTCAAAGATTACGAACAGATGAGCCAGGTGTCGGCATGGTCGTTTTTCAAGCGAATCAGTGCCGCTTGCCGTTCCGGCCGTGGGTTTCGCATGGGATTGGCTACGGGAAACACGATGATTCGCCTGTACGAGGTGTTGGCCGGCTTGCTCAATGCCAACAATGTGCCACTGGACAAGTTGGTCACGTACAATTTGGACGAGTACATCGGCGCCGATGGCAAAAACGTGCCGCATGACCATCCGCTGAGCTACCATTCGTACATGTGGCGGAATTTGTTCGGCAGGCTTGACCCGAAGCTGGGCTTCAAACCTGAAAATGCACGCTTCCCGGATCCACAGGATCCTTGGGGGTACGACGAGGACATCCGCAAGAATGGCGGCCTCGACCTCCAGCTGCTGGGTATCGGCTTCAATGGCCATATCGCCTTCAATGAACCGATTCCCGAATCGGAAATCTCAGCTGCCGAATTTGCGGCCTTGCCAACCCGTATCGTTGATTTGAAGGAGATGACGATTAAGACAAATGCCCGCTTGACGGCGGGAAACCAACGCCAAGTCGTCCCTGTGAAGGCAGTGTCAATGGGGATGGTTCCGATCTTGGAAGCCCGCGAGTGCTGGCTAAATGCCTGCTTCCCGGAACAGGAAATCCCATTGTCGAAGATGAAGCAAAATCCAGTTGCAACCCCGGAGTTGCCTGCTTCGTTTTTGCTGAACCACAAGAAGTTTACGCTTGTCTATACGAGCGATTGCATCAAGCTTTGAGCACAAGAAGCAAGAAAAAAGAGGATGTCAGATGAAGTATTACAGTGAAGAACACCAGTGGGTTGAGATCGAAGGAGATAGCGGGAAGGTCGGAATCACGCGCTTTGCGGCAGATGAGCTGGGTGAATTGAGCTATGTGGAGCTGCCGAAGGTCGGCTCCTCATACAAGCAGGGGGAACCCCTGTGCGTCGTCGAGTCCGTCAAGGCGGCAAGCGACGTGTTCATGCCTGTGAGCGGAAAAATCGTCGAGGTCAACACAGAATTGGAGACGACGCCTGAGCTGATGAACGATGAGCCCGAAGGCGCCGGGTGGATATGCGTGATCACGGATTTGATTCCTGATGAGCTTGAAAAACTGATGGATGGCGAGAAGTACCAAGCGTTCTTGGAAAAGTCGAAATAGGCTCTCCCAACGATAAAAATCAAACTTATATAGGGGAAGACACAGATTTTTCCAAAAAAAAACACGATTTTTTCGAAAAAAAACTTGCGTATTCCTTTTAAGTGGGATATTGTGTACTAGTTGACTTTATTTTTCAGATAAGAAAGCCAAAGGTAAGACGTAACGAAGCTTAAAGTTTAAGCAAGGAGAAGACAATTATGATGATGATGGCCATTGCTGGTGCAGTTATTGCAGGAATCATTATGTGGATCGGTAATATGAACTACAAGAAGGGCGTTGCCTGGGGACAGCCCGTTGCAGTCGTATTCGGTATCATTGCCATCGCTTGTGGTATTTGGGCAATCGTCCTCAATGCCAAGGGCGACGCGGGAACCACGCAGAAGGAAGTCCGCTACCAGGAAATCCGTGCAGAAAAATTGGGTGCTTACCTCAAGCAGAATTTCCCGGACAAGAAATTCTTGATCCTGACGAATGGCAGGACAGTGGGACCGGACGGCAAGCAACTCCGCAACCATCAGTACGACGCTCTGGTAAAGGCAATGAGCGGTTTGACAGTCGCAACGTTGGAACGCCCTGTCCCGACAGATCCAGACGAAATGATGATGGAAGAAATGGGCTGGGGAATGAGAGCCCTGAACAACTTGTTTGAGGGAAAGAACAGCAAGGGCCAGGCAATCGATGGCTTTGAAGCACCAGGCGACTTTGACATCCTGGTCACCTTGATCGGTCTTCCCGAAGATGCCTTCAGAGGCGGAAAGCTCGGCGGCAAGTTGACCGGCAAGCAAGTCGCATTCCTCCAAGGCTACATCGAAAGATGGCAGGGTGGATTCAAGAACAAGTCGATCGTGGCAGCTGTTACGGACGTTCAGTATCCTGGCGAAAGCGACAAGGAAGGTCTGGCGAAATGGGAACAGAATCCCCCATCAGATCTGGATGCCGCGTTTAACGTTCGCTTCATCCTCAAGACCAACTAAGGCTTGCATCCGGTGCGCCCCGCAAGCAAGACGGGGCGCACGTGTCAAAGCTCGATGTCGAAATTGGCGCAACCCCGTCGGATTCAGTTTCCAGGCGGGGTTGTTGTCTGTTAGAGGACATTGAAAAGATTTTGTATTTGAGATCGGCAAGATATTTCTCATGCGATTAAGGGACGATATGAGTGGATTACCCTTGGTTATAGGTATAGCAGGCATTTTGCTTTTGGTATTCTTTGGTTTGAGTTATGCTTTGCCATCATGGGACAGCAGAGTGCTTCGGATATTGGTGAATGTGTTTCGTGTTTTGGTTTTGGTCGCGGGTATCATCTGCGTTGTCGTATCTTATCGCAGTCGTCTGTCCGGGATATATCGTGGTCGCAAGGGGCTAAGCGGTCGCTTGTTGAATCGCGAATTTGGGAGCGATCGTCTTGGCACGATTGAGTTGGAGTGGAAGTTTCAGCGCTTGCAGGCGGAGTATCTAGGTAGCTACTTGGCGAAATCTCATCGCGGCAAGCGTGTGGTGTTATTGCGCGAGCCCTTGCTGAAGGCCGGCGATGGTCGTTTAAGCGTCAATGTCATGCGCGACGGCTTGCTGTCAGGCATCGATGATCAACTGGAGATTGTTGGCGAAGTTGAGCTGGAGATGCGATTGCCGAAAACGGAGGACAAGGATCTTCCGATAGGCGTCGTGCCGTCTCCCTGGAGCATTGTGGATTTGGAAGGGTTGCTGGCGGACATCGGCGAATATGACATTTTGGTGACCTGTGTTGGCTTGCCGCCTGGGAGTTTGGATTACCGCGGGAGGATCATGGTTCCGTGCTTGAGCGGGAAGAAGCTAGTCCTTGCAGCCGGATATTCATCGGAATACGAGCCTGCGTTGAAATCCGGTACGATCATTGCCGCCTTGACATGCAAGGAAGACTTGACTTTCGATGACAAGTCAGTCCCTGCTGACAAAGTTGAGGCCTTTGAGAAACGGTATGCATTGTTGACTCCTGAGTCGATGGCTGAGGAGGCATTGCCATGAAGCTGAAGAGTTTGCGCGAAGAAGTATGGCGTGCGAACCTCCAATTGGAGAAGGACGGCTTGATCTTCAGGACTTGGGGAAATGTAAGCGGATTGGATTCCACAAGCGGAATTTTGGCAATCAAGCCAAGCGGCGTGCCCTACTCCGAACTGAGCGCGGAATCGATGGTGCTGGTCGATTTGGAAGGAACCGTGGTCGACTCATCCCTGAAGCCATCTTCGGATCTGCCGACGCATCTTGCGCTATACCGGGCATGGGCCGGACTCGGCGGAGTCGCCCATACGCATAGCACGTATGCCACCGCATTTGCACAGGCGCAAAGAGCAATCCCATGCCTGGGCACGACACATGCAGATTATTTCTACGGTGAGATCCTTTGCACAAGAAAACTTACGGACGATGAGATCGGACAGGATTACGAGGTCAATACAGGTCATGTGATCGTCGAGACGTATGCCGACAATGGGATTGCGCCGAAGGATCGCCCTGGTGTTCTGGTGGCAAGCCATGGTTCCTTCGCATGGGGAGCGAATGCGACCGAGGCGGCGGACAATGCGGCATATCTGGAAATGATAGCCAAGCTGGCGTCCGAAACCCTGGGACTCAAGTCAAACGTGAAGCCGATTTCGCAGTCGTTGCTGGACAAGCATTTCCTTCGAAAGCATGGTCCGGAGGCGTACTATGGCCAGACTCCTTCGACCGAAATCAGAACGCCAATTGAACTGTAGCATTATGAACCTAAAAAAAGCAGTTGACGGCATGGCATCGAGGAATTGCATGGAATGGTTGAAACCAATGAATAGAACAAGAAGATGCAGGACTTTGCGCCGTAGGCGCCTGACTATGCTTAACCCCAGGCTTCAGCCTGGGGCGGGATGCCCCCAAAAAAATCAGGCGCTTCGTAGAGGCGCTACATACCAAAATGAAGTTGCATGTCACGGTATGAAAACAACTTTTTTCAATGCACTTCACCAGCATGGTGATCGGCATGAATTTTCTAACTATTTGAAAATCAATGTATTAGAACTGAAATCCAAACATCAGTTGTTTTTTTAGGATGAATCAAAGCGAATTGAAGTTTCCGTTGGTTTGGAAAGGTCGTCTGATTGTCCAGGCTGATGCCGAAGGCACTGAAGACGAGATAGCTCGTGCCTTTGCTTGCTTGGGGTTGAGCGACGGGACGGTTGGAACCGGATCCGTCAGCTCGAAGGGGAGCTATCGTTCCTGGTCTGTCCAGGCTACTGTTCCGGACTTGGTGACGTTGCGGTCGTTGTTCAAGATATTGGAGTCGCTGCCGAAAGTGAAGATGCTGATCTGATTTTTGATTGGAGTCCATTGAGTTGATGTTGGTATTGGATGAATATGCGTCATTTGAGCTGACCGTCAAGAATTCCCGTTTTTTAGCGGAGGCATTTGCGGTAGGTTCAGCGGAGGAAGCTCGAGAGAAGCTGCGTGAGCAGAAAGAGAAGTATGCTGACGCGAGCCATGTTGTTCACGCATTTGTTGTTGGTCCCTCTGGTGGCGTGCAGGGCTGTTCCGATGACGGAGAGCCTTCCGGGACATCGGGTCGCCCTACACTGGAGGTCTTGAAGGGAACCGGCGTCACAAATGTGATGATTACGGTGACCCGTTGGTTTGGCGGAACGAAGCTGGGTACCGGAGGCTTGGTGAAAGCCTACACCGAGAGCGCCCAGGGCGTCGCGGCGCTGATGGTCACGTCTGAGTTGGTTGAAAAGACCTCGTTTGAGGTGTCGATCCCCTATGCATTGTACGATCAGGTGAAGATACTGTTTGATTCAGTTGATGTTGAGTTGTCTGACGAAACATTTGGCGAGGAGGTTTGTCTTCGTGGCCAGGTTCGCGAAAGCGAGGCGGCTGGCCTGGAAGCGTCATTGCGTGACATATCACGCGGAAAGGTAGGGTTGATAGTGTGTGACGAGGAAGAATCGTGATGGGCGCCGGGTGGTTGTTGATAGCAGATTCCCATGTCACGGCGACTACCAAGGATGAATTTTTCGCGATGCTGGAAGAGATTGGCAAAAGCGACTATGACGTGATGTTCTTGGGTGACAACCTGGATTTGTGGATTGCGTCCCATCCGAGGTACGAGAGTTCGTATCATGGGAAATTCTTGGAGTGGTGCAACAGCGAGAAGGCGCGGAGGCGCGTCGTGTTTGTTGAAGGGAACCATGAATTTTACCTGGCTCGTCGTCACGGCGACTGTTTCACCGAGTGTGTTGAAGATTGGTATCGCGAAGGCGACGTGATGTTCGTCCACGGCGACATAGCACAGAAGCGATGTAGCTTCCATCGCTTTTTCCGCTGGTTTGCTAAGAATTGGTTTGGTGATTTTGTGATGCGTTGGTTGCCTGGAGGACCTTGGTTTTCACGTGTGATGAAGCGCTTGTTGAGTCACGAAGTCCGCAAGGGCGGGAGCAACGTCCCCCTAGATGAAGTCTGTCTGCAGGTTTTGTCATGGTCTCGTTCCCTGGGGATCCGACGCGTCGTGATGGGGCATTTCCATCTTGAATTTCATCGTGAACTGGACAATGGTGTCATGCTTGACATATTGCCCGACTGGAAGACCAAAGGCGAAATTGGGGTATTGGGTGGTGACGGGACATTGCATGTAGCCGGATGGCGCGAGGTATTGGGCTAGGAGTTCAGATGTCATCGAAGAGGAATCAAAAGTTTGCGGACAAGTTGTTTGAGCGCTTTGATCGCTTGGACAAGGCCAGCTTCCAGCAGTACATGCTCGGTGTATTGAAGGAAAAAGGCTTCATTGAAAGCGTGTTCAATACAATCAAGGAGGCCGTAATCGTTGTTGACGAGTCGTTGGAGATCCGTTTCTACAATCTGGCTGCGCAAAGCTTGTTGGGATTGGACGAGGAGTCGACGGGCAAGTACATCGGGAAGTACCTGAAGCAGGTCGATTGGCACAAGTTGCTTTTGGGGGACGATCGTAGTTGGGATGTCTCGCGTCGAGAGATGGAGATATTTTATCCAGAGCATAGGTACTTGAGTTATTACATCATGCCTGTATCAACTTCTGGTGGCTTGAAGCGCGGCCATCGACCTTTGGCAACGTTGATCTTCAACGATGTAACCGAGGTACAGGTGGCAAACGAGCAGAATTTGGAGACGCAAAAGGTAAAGGCAATCACCCAATTGGCCGCCGCCGTGGCGCACGAACTGGGAAATCCGCTCAATAGCCTGGGGATCCATCTCCAATTGCTGAAGCGCAGCCTGAAAAAAATCCCTGTGGAACCAGGCAGCGAACAGATGGAAGCCGCGATGAAACATATCGCCGTGGCAGAACAGGAAGTGCAAAGGCTGGATTCGATCGTCAAGAACTTTCTTGAGGCGGTTCGCCCAAAGCCACCGAAGCGTGAGCCATTGCTACTCGAGAAATTGCTGCTAGATGCCTTGGAATTCATGCGAAACGAGATTGAGAACAAGCAAGTCCAAGTCGAAGCTCGAATACCTGGCGGAATACCCGTGCTGATGGGCGATGAAGGACAGTTGACCCAGGCCGCCTACAACCTAATCAAGAATGCGATCCAGGCAATGCCGGAAGGAGGAAAGCTGGTGATCGCAGTCGATGTCGATGACGTCCATGTCAATGTGCGGTTCATCGACAATGGACCGGGAATAGACGAGAAAAACTTGAGCCGCTTGATGGAACCGTACTTTACGACGAAGTCCAGCGGAACTGGATTGGGATTGCTGATCGTCGATAGGATCGTACGGGCACACGGCGGAGAATTGACGATAGAAAGCCGACCGGGCGAAGGAACGGCTTTTACCATAAGCCTGCCTAGGCACGCAAGGCGAATCCGCCAATTGGGAAGCGGTGACGACAGCTCCCGGGAACAAGCGCAGGAAAAACAATGAAAGCTACGATTTTAATCATAGATGATGAACGAAATACACGCGAAGGCCTCCGCGATGCCCTTAGCGATGAATACGAAGTGCTGCTGGCGGAAGACGCACTCAAGGGAATGGAGCTGCTAAAGCAACATAAGGTCGATATGGTGCTGACGGATCTTCGGATGCCCGGAATGGATGGAATGGATTTCATTCGTGAAGTGACCTCATGGCCCAATGCGCCGCTGATCATCATGCTGACGGCCTATGGTTCGGTCCAGACCGCCGTGGAGGCAATGAAGGTGGGCGCGTACGATTATTTGGCCAAGCCAGTCCAGCTGGACAATTTGGAGATGATGCTCGAGCGCGGCATGGCCGTATTGGCGGAGCGGGCATCGACGGATTCCGAGGTTGATGGTGGCGTTGAGAACATCATCGGGAGTTCCGCCGCAATGAAGGCTGTGCTGTCGTCAATCCGTCAAGTCGCCCCAAGCAAAGCTACCGTATTGATTACAGGCGAAAGCGGTACCGGCAAGGAACTCGTAGCACAGGCGATTCACAAGTTGAGTCCTCGTGCGAAAAAGCCCTTCAAGCCAGTCCATTGCGCGGCGCTGGCGGAAAATTTGCTTGAGACCGAATTGTTTGGCCACGAAAAAGGTGCGTTTACTGGCGCTGACAGCCGCGTTGCAGGTCGCTTTGAGCTGGCGAATGGGGGTACGTTGTTTTTGGACGAAATCGGTGAGATCAGTCCTGCAGTTCAGGTGAAGCTGCTTCGGGTATTGGAAACCCAGCAATTTGAGCGTGTTGGCGGCAGCGAGACGCTGACGGTTGACGTTCGTGTTGTGGCGGCTACGAATCGCGACTTGAAGGCAATGGCCGAATCGGGTAAATTCCGTGAGGATCTGTTCTATCGCTTGAATGTTGTGAACATCGCGATACCTCCGCTGCGTGAGCGCCGAGAAGACATTCCGCCAATATTGGATTATTACTTGAAAAAGTATTCAAAGGACAACGAAAAGGATATCAGCGAGATCGGAACGGAGGCACTGGGCGTGTTGTCCGCATACGACTGGCCGGGCAATGTCCGCGAGTTGCGCAATTGCGTTGAGCGGATGGTCGTGTTTGCCCGCGGAAATATATTGACATTGACGGATGTTCCTGCCGAGATACGTAGCGCGGTTGGGGAACAATTCGAGTCGAAGCCCCAGGATAAGATTGCAGCTCCTGGAAAACTTGACCTCGATGTCAAGGAAAACGAGCGAAATCTGGTGATCAAGGCGCTTGAGGAATGCGGTGGAAATCGAACCAAGGCGGCGAAATTGCTCAATATGAGCCGGAGGACGCTCCATAGAAAACTGCACGAGTACGATTTGACATGACGGAACTGAAACGAAAACGTCGCGAGGAACATAAGCCGCCATTGCCTAAATGGATTGTTTGGCTGCTGATCGGCTTGATCGCGGCTACGAGCTTGGGCTATTGGCTGGCGATTCGATCTAGTTTGAAACAGGCGGAACCTGGAATGACCTTCGAGGAATTCAGGAAAACTCAACAAAACCAGTAGTGTGACTTATCACGATGGGGGCATCATGAAAGTTTCTAATTTCCATGAAGATTGGCGCGAGGTAATCTATTGCGGCATGGAAAACCAGCAGATAGATTTCAAGGCCGCCCAGGATTGGGGGCTGCTGACTCGCCCAGGAAGGGCCAAGTTTGCGCGTCACGCAATGGCGTTGGCGAATACGCTAGGCGGATACGTTGTGATCGGCGTTGGCGAAGACAGCAATGGGAATCCTATCGACTACCAGGGAATGACGCCGAAACAAGCGGCTTCCTTCGATCCCAGCACCGTGGGGCAAACGATCAACAGGTATGCCGATCCCGCAGTGGAATTCGATATCGTGCGCCCTGAAATCGATGGGAAGGTGTACGTGGTCATGGTCGTGTATCCCTTCAGGAACATGCCGCATGTCTGCGGTGATGTTTGCGATGATGAATTGCAACGAGGCGTGTTTTACATACGGACGCCAGAGGCGCGAAGCCGCGCCGCCTATCGAGCCTCAGAACTCCACCCCCTGATTCAACGCGCACTGCGAAACCAACGGCAAATGCTAGGCAGAATGCTACGAGGAATCCTGTACGAAAATCGTCAAAGCAGCGACGAGCAGGATGTGAGGGCGTTCGATGGACTTCTGACGAAGAGCCGCTTGACCGCGAGAAATATCCTGGGCGTAGAGCAGACTCGTTCACTTCCAATGATGGAATTGATCGTGCATCCGCCGAAGTTTCTGCCCGAGACATCCCTGTCGAACATGCGTCAAACATTGCTGCTTCTTGATCGTCCTAGCGTGAAGGATTTTCCCAGTCCCGGCGCACACCGACAAGGCAAGTTGACCGCGACAAATGAATCGCTCCGTGGATGGCAGGCGGATGCCTCCGGAAAGCAGGAGAATTTCTGGGAGTTGTTCCAAAGCGGACTGCTATATTGCGCCGTGCCATTGACGGTTGAAGACCAGTCTATCCAAGCAGAAGAATTATTGAAACTCGTGCTGACCGCAACTGTTTTCACAGGGCAAGTCTACGCAGCCTTGAACTGCCTCGATGAAGTCCTGAATATCAGAATCAGAATCAATAACACAAACAATATCCTGTTGAAAGGAATGACATCTTCCAATGGGACAGAGGCCCAGCCATGCCTGATCCCAGATGTGGAAGTCGTCAAATACAGAAGCGCAGGAGACCTGGAAGCAGGAGCCGCAGCAGATATCGCGGAGAAAATTTTCCGGGAAATCTGCAAGCGATTCAATGTGTCCCTGGAACGCACAGACTCTGACCTGCTAAAAGAGCAGCTGGATGAAGCCGTCAAACACGCACTCCTTGGAGTGTAAAAAGAGCATCGAACAAGCCTGTCGTTTCGGGGGATTGAACTCAAGAACCGCAAAACCAAACTTCGACGTCCCACTTCGCCTGAGTACAAGCACCTCGGGTGACCGTACCTAAAACCGTCGTGTTCCGCACTAGGGCAAATTTGCCCGACCCGACCCGACTAGGAACGCCCCAGTTTAGCCGCTTTAGCGGCGACTTCGCCTTAGTACGAGCACCCCGGGTACCCGTACCTAAAACCGTCGTGTTTTACAACAGGGTAAAACCGCCCGGCCTAACTGGGGAAGCGCCATGTTTAGCCGCTTTAGCGACGACTTCGCCTGAGTACAAGCACCCTGGGTGCCCGTACCTAAATTGTTGTCATGGCGTCAACCGCTTTTTCAGATTCAATGCTCTTCCGTGTCGTTTTTTCTGGCATAAAAATCATTTTCGGAGTATTGGATTATATTAGTGGAATCTCCAAATTCATAGAGACCGACCGTGCACGAGGAAGTATGATAAAGAAGAAGATGATAGTGATAAGCTCATTGCCAGTCATCGTGACCGGCTTGATTCTCTATTGGCTGTTCCTGAAGCCAGAAAAACCACCAACCGAAAAGCCCAACGATACCCCCAAGGTGGAGGAGTTCGCACCGCTGCCGCTACCGGAGATCGAGGAACCCAAGGTGGAACCAACCGAAGAACCCAAGGAACCACCCTCAGAAGACGAAGGGGAATTGACTCCCGAACAACCTGAGGTGCCCGTCGAGGAACCGAGCATTCCGGCGACTCTGGAAGAAGCAATGGAGATTTTGTTGAAGGAAGCCGGGGAATTAAGCCAGAACGATAACTGGTTGGAGTTGGTTCAGATTGCCGAACCGATCAAGACCTTTGTGAAAGCCGTTGAGGTCATGTCGACCGGCGAACGCCCGGTGATCCCCTGCCAAGGCCTGGTTCCGCCGATTCCTTTCAGCGCCGAACGCGATGAGACAGGAAAGCTCGTCGTATCACAGCTCAGCATCAACCGATTTCAAAAGCCAGTCGATGCCCTGCTCTCCCTTGACTCCGCAAAGGCCGCCGCACTGTACACACGATTGGAACCGATTCTGGACCAGGAGCTACACGCCCTGGGCTATCCGAAGGATACCGCCTTCAGGACTACGCTGACAAAAGCTTTCACCAACATCCTGGAAACCCCTAAGCTGGATGAGGAACCTGAACTCGTCCATGTCTCGCTCTTCCTCTACAAGTATCGAAACGAACAATTGGAAGAACTCCTACCCTTGCAGAAATTCATGCTCCGCCTAGGGTTGCAAAACAGAGAGGCAATCAGGGCAAAACTGCTCGAAATCGCTTCCCAACTCAAACTCTATCAGGAATAGGAATCGAAAAAATGTTGAATTTTAGCATTGGCGCAAGAGAACTCGCAAACTACTACGATCAGCCAGCCCCAGATCTCTCCGATATTCAACGCGAGATCGACGAGTGGGTCGACTCGTCGCTGTTGACAAGTTCCACAGCCACCATCAAGGCGGGCATCCACGAAATCATCGCAACACGATGCCCAATCACGATCTTCCCCCACTTCCCATTCTTCCAGGAAATCGCGTGCACCCGACCTCGCACCAGCTGGGGAGTGCTACAATCGATGGCTTCAAGCCTACTGGCAAGGAAACGCAGCGATTTCATAGGCGGATACTGCAAGGAATTGACTCGGTTCTCAAGCCAAGGAATCGTGAGGGCATGGATCCCGGTCAGCTACGATCACCATGCGCCAAGCTATGACTACATCCTCGCAATCGGAATAACAGGATTTATCAGAAAACTTAAAAGAAGACTCAATATCACGAAAAATAAACGCCAAAGAGATTTCCTGGAAGCATCAATCAAATCATGCAATGCCGTCATCAAGCTCGCACACCGGTTCCAGCAACTGGCACTCGACATGCTCAAGGACAAAACCCTTGACCAAGACGCAAAAAAGAACCTGACGCGAATCGCCGAAACTGCAGCGAAATGCCCGGAATTCCCGCCGACGACATTCTACGAGGCACTGCAAACAATCTTCTTCATGCGGGAAGTCATCGGCTCGCTCGAAGCCTTCGGAATGAGCACATTCGGACACCTCGATAGATTGCTCGGACCATACCTCGAAAATGACCTCGAAAACAAGACGATCACACTCGATGAAGCACAAACACTAATCCATGAATTGCTCGCCTTCACAGACGCAAAATTCAATATCAGCGACAAAGTCTATAACGAAACCTCAACGACAGTCGTGATCGGGGGATGCGAAAAACAAGGGAGCCCGCTTTTCAACGAGGTCACGAAACTGATCGTCAACGCAGAAATCGAAAACCGATACAACGGGACGAAAATTATCGCGCGTGTCACAAAACAACACCCAAAGGAGTATTTCGAACTCCTCGCAAAATACGCCGCATCAAGAGCCAATACCTTCGTCATCCAAAATGACGACGTGCTCATCAAGGCAAATGTGCTCAGGGGAATCAGGCGGGGGGACGCACGACTCTATGTCGCAGGCGGATGCCATGAAATCCTGGTCGGAGGAACAGAAGTCAACTCTCGAGCAGACACATGGTTCAACTTGCCTATGGTGCTGCTTAGAACACTACGACACGAACCGATCGGAGAAAAGCAAGCAGACGACACGCCTTGCGAATCCTTTGAAGAATTCTGCGACAGGGTCTTCCATAACCTCCTGTACGCGCACGACAATATCGCCGCCCTCAAGACAAAATACGAGGAGCAATGGCCATACGTTGACGCCGCCCCATTCTTCAGCGCCTGCGTCGAAGACTGCATCAAAAATGCAAAGGACGTCACCGAGGGCGGCGCGCGCTACAACCACGTCTCGATCTCAATGGTCGGAGTCGCAACATTCATCGATTCACTCTATGCGATCAAGCACCTGGTCTTCGACACCGGTCAGCTGACGCTTCCCGAACTGACAAAGATCTTGGATTCCGACTACGCCGGCCATGAATCGCTCAAGCTATACATTAGGAACAAGATACCGAAGTACGGCACAGAGGATCGCGACATCCAGAACTTTGCGTCAGAAACCATGACTCGCCTAAGCGATTTGGCGGGGCAGCCCAACGCACGTGGCGGCGTCTTCAAGCCAGCGATCTACCCGCACAACCTCTATATGGCATTAGGCAAGGAAACGCCTGCCACACCTGATGGACGCAATGCATTCACCTACTTGTCGCGCGGCATTTCACCCAGCGAATTTGTCAAGACTCCATCCGTCACCGAAATCATCAACTCCCTCCAAAAGCTCAAGCTCCACGAATTCCCCGAATCCTTGGTATTGGATCTCACCCTCCCCTGCTCGATCAATCAGCCGATTCAACCGAAAGCAATCGAAAGCATCATCGCCGCTTTCCTACGGAGAGGCGGCTCAACCCTCCAGCTCAACCTGCTCGACACGCAGCAACTGATCGAAGCAAAAAAACATCCTGATAAACACCCCAACCTAATCGTCAGAATCTGCGGATACAGCAGGGCATTCAATACCCTCGACCCCGAATCCCAAGACGAAGTAATCAATCGAGCAATGAGGCAACTCTAAAAAATCCACTCTGTGGAATTGAAATTTCCTTTTCCTGCCTTATGTTATGTCTTTGCGTTTTATTCATCCATTCCATATAGCATAAGCGAGGTGATCACAATGTCAGTACATCCTAGTTTGAAAACAAAAGGTGCAGTCAGCGAGAAGCGCAATGTCCTGAAGCGCTACGAGCGCATCGACCAGCTCAAGAAAGAAGGCCGTTACAAGGACGGCGATAAGCCTTGGGGACTCCCAAAGACAAAGCCCGAAGATTAAGTCTAACGCAAAATTCAAAAAGGACCCGATCCCACGTCCGACCCCACTTCCCGCCCATTGGTTTCATTTTGCCAAATGTACTTCAATCAGGAAAAGTACGTTGAAGAATCCTTGAACGCAGTTCTGGCACAGACATACTCTCCTCTGGAAATCATAATTTCCGATGATGCATCAACAGATGGAACCTGGCAAATAATAACCAGCATTCTTGCCACATACACAGGTCCTCATAAGATCATTACCAATCAAAATGAGAAAAATCTTGGCATCATAGGCAACTGGAACAAATCGTGTTCGCTCTCCAGTGGAGAATTACTGGTCAAAGGTGATGGTGATGACATTTCCGAACCATACCGGGTTGAGCGTACCGTAAAGGAATGGCTAAAATACAATAAGGAACCGATGCTGCTTTCAAGTTCCTGCAATATAATAGATATGCAGGGAAATCACATAGGGGAACTAAAGGTACCCATTGATGGATGGGATAAAAGACCACCAGAAGCCATCTGTAATGGATGGCCATTTTTTCATCGTGGACCAAGCGCCGCTTTCAACCGAAAATTATTCGATTCATTCGGTGAGATAATTCATTTTGGGTCGGATATTACGACCTATGAAGGCCGAGCAGTAATATTGGGGCGACTAGTTGGAATTAAAGATCCATTAGTGTCATACCGGATTGGCAGCGGCTATACAACGGAGCAAAAAAATTATAGAACCTGCATGAGCCGAGGCATCATTCACGGCATGAAATCCAGATACCAGCTACTTGAGGATCTGGAATATGTCCGGGAAAGCATTACTCCTGAACATTATGCACTAATGAAAAGGATATTTAAGCGCTCGATATCAAGCCAGCAACTCAGCCTTAAACTTTGGAATGGAAGCACTTTCAAAGAACGCTATGAAGCTTTCAAAAGAATTTGGAACAAATCTGCTTCATTTAAAACCAAGTACATTAGGCTTGCCCTCCTCCTGCCGCCAAGCATTAGCGAACTTTTTTTGCAACTACCCCTTCGGTTGAAAAAATTTGGGCAATACCGACTTGGATGAATTTAGGATAATGCTGGGCTAAATGTTAATTTTGTGGGACTTATGAACCATCAGATATCTTCCAGCCTAGGGTGCTTAAGATCCTTATCAGATAAAATTCTGTCCCGAGTTGGAATCTTCCAATCGATTTTCAGGCTTGGATCATCGTAAGCGATCCCGGCTTCAGCTTGTGGCGCGTAGGCATTATCGCACTTATACGCAAAGATAGCAGTTTGGCTTAGGACTGCGAACCCATGTGCAAATCCACGGGGGATAAACAATTGTCGCTTATTTTCCCCGGTCAATTCCACCGCAACATGTTGCCCAAACGTCGCCGAATCCTTTCTGATATCGACCGCCACATCCAGCACGGCTCCTTGCACCACCCGAACCAGCTTCGCCTGGGCAAATTCACCCCGTTGATAATGCAAGCCACGGATAACCCCATATCGCGAACAGGATTCATTGTCCTGAACCCAATCGCAGGAAATCCCTTGACTGGCATATTTTTCAGCATTCCAACTCTCGAAAAAATACCCGCGACTATCGCCAAATACCTTTGGCTCCAAAATCAGCACGCCATCCAGTTCAGTTCGAATTACTTGCATATATTTCTCCTAAAAATCTTGCCTTTAGGCACTAAAGTATCTTCACCAGAACAACGAAAGAAAAAACATGCCTATGTTTTTATAAAGCAAATGAAAGGAAATCCTCCATGCAACATTCAATGAACAGACGTTGCCATAACTGGGATTACACGTCACCGGCAATCTACATGATAACCATTATCCAGGAAAACCGCCAAATCCCACTGCTAGGGAAGGTTGTCGTTGATAAACACTCCAATGCCCCGGAAGAAATCTTGGCTCATTGCGAACCAACTTCCCTTGGCAAAACTGTCTGGAAAACCTGGAATGACATGATGAACGATTCCCCGGGAATACGACCGCTGTACTTCCAGTTGATGGAAGAACATATTCATTTCATCCTTCAGGCAAAGCAAACCCTGGAGCGCCCACTGGGGAAATATATCGCCGCCTTCAAAGCCCGCTGTGCCCAGCAATTCCGACAACTGAACAATGCCCCGACGGCTTCTCTTTTTGCCCGAGGCTTTCAAGACACCATTTTATTTCGCAAGGGACAACTGCCCAGAATGTTCAATTATCTCAAGGATAATCCCCGAAGATTGGCAGTGAAAAGGTTATTCCCGGATCTGTTCCGCATTTCACGCCACATTCCCTTTGACACAGGCTTCCTGAATGGCGTTGGAAACTGCTTTCTTCTTCAGGCGCCTAGTTTTTATCAAGCTCAGGTTAGTCGATCGATCGAGGTTTCATCAGTGGAATTTCAGCGCAAATGCGATGAAATGTCAGAAGCTATTTCCAAGAATGCAGTGATTGTTTCTCCCTGCATCAGCCCAGGAGAAAAAGAATTGGCCAAAATTGCATTTCAGCATAACGCTCCCCTGATAGCTTTACGAAATAACGATTTCCCACCCCTTTATAAGCCCAGTGGCGCATATTTTGACGCTTGTGCAAATGGACGGCTGCTGCTACTGGCGCCTCCTGGATTCGGTTATAAGATGGGGCATCGCAAGCTTACACGGGTGGAAGCTTGCATCCTTAACTCCATTGCGCAAAAAATATGCGGAGATTTTGCTGCGGATATCTCATACCACGGCATCGTTCCTGATGAACTGGAAAAACTCGTGGCTAACGCTTTGCAACCGCTAACTTATTAAACTACTACCCTTCCGCCCCGCGCATCAGTCCTCCGTCCTGTGCCGGGCATATCCGTCCTGCGCCGGCACTTCAGTGCATCCGTCCCGCGCCTGCACTTCAGTGCATCCGTCCCGCGCCGGCACTTCGGTGCATCCGCCCCGCGCCGGCACTTCAGTGCATCCGCCCCGCGCCGGCACTTCAGTG
>Ga0123335_1004121_pt1 | contig 19243 bp, 18 predicted proteins | sample BiotimSIPDNA_2_FD_89707 | JGI IMG/M metagenome (GOLD analysis project Ga0123335, IMG submission 89707) | Anaerobic biogas reactor microbial communites from Washington, USA - Biogas_R2 time_0 SIP DNA | ecosystem: Engineered > Bioreactor > Anaerobic > Unclassified | place: Washington, USA...
CACTGTTTTGGGCCGTTGCTCCGGCCTCACATCTGCTTTTTCCAAGGACACACGCCTTCTCCTTTTTCTGTTTTACGCTGTATGCTACCACTATAGTGAAGGCGCCGCCGCCTGTCAATTGCCCAAGTTTTAACGCTGTTCTTTTTCAGCCCCGTCTTTCATGGTATAATACCCTTTGAAATCCTAAGAAAGCGGAGGGGCGGGGTGCATCAGGAAGCGTTGAAGGAATCTTGTGCCGTGCTGGGCGGGCTTAACACCCCCGTGTTTCTGCTGGATCAGGAGGGGCGCTGCCTCTTTCCCCGCCAGCCGGAGGCCTTTATCCTGCCGGAGGATCTGAAGCCGGAAGGCTGTCAGGCGCAAAACGGCTATTTGTTTTTGCGCCTGCCTCTGCTCTCAGGGGAAGTGCTGGCGGCCAAGGATTCCCCGGGAGCCACGGATTTTCTGCGCCTAGCCGCCGCCATGATCCTGGCGGTCAACCAGACCCACGGGGTGGACAGGGCGCTGGACAGCGCCTTGGGCCGCCTGCTTAAGGGCAGCCTGACCCCTATGGAGGAAGCGGGCCTGATCCGCCAGCACCAGCTAAAGGAGCATTTGCCCCGCTGTGTGCTGCTGATCACCCTTGAAAAATCAGGGCCCCAGGGCGCCAAGGCGCTGCTGGCGGAAGTGCTGCCCACCCAGGAGGCGGATCTCCTGGTGGCCATGGGCCCCCACAGCGCCGCCCTCATCCGGGATATGTCGGAGGTGGACGCGGAGGAGATGGGCGAGTACGCCGCCGCCTTGCAGGACACCCTGATGAACGAGTTGGGCCAGCAGGCCGCCATCGGCATCGGGGAAACGGTTTCCAGCCTTCCGGCCCTTGCCCAGTCCTATGAGCAGGCCCGCACGGCTTTATCCTTAAGCCGCTTTTATCCCCAGGAAACGGGCGTGTATGAGCACCGCCGTCTGCTGCTGGAGCGCTTTTTAGCCCAGACGCCCCGGGAGACGGCGGCCCGGTTTTATCCCCTGCTGTTCAGCCGTGAAACCGCAAAGCTCCTAAACGAGGACATGCTTAAAACCATCACCGTGTTTTTTGACAAGGACCTGAACCTCTCCGATGCCTCACGGGAGCTTTATATCCACCGCAACACCCTGGTCTATCGCCTGGACAAGGTGCAGAAACAACTGGGCCTTGACCTGAGAAAGTTCCACGACGCGATGACCTTTAAATTGCTGCTGGACCTGAAAAAACGCGCCAGCATTCCCTCCGGCACCGGCCCGGAAACGCCGGGGAAAGGAAAACCATGAAGAACAAACGCCGCGCCCCCTGGCTGGCCCTTATTCTGGCCGCCCTGCTTATGATGCCCCTGCTGAGCGCTTCCTCCTTCTGGCAAAGTGCCTCACAAACAGACAGGGACACCGTCACCATCTCCCGTGAGGAGTATGAGCGGCTGAAGCAATACGAGCTGCTTGACGAGGTGAAGAACTATGTGGACACCTATTTCTTTGAGGAGCCGGACCAGCAGCTGCTCATGGACGGCGCCATCCAGGGCCTGCTGTCCGGCCTGGGGGACGCCTACTCCTTCTATTACCCCCAGGAGGCCTGGGCCCAGATGCATGAGGAGGATGAGGGCAAATACGCGGGCATAGGCGTGCAGATGCTGGGAGACTATGAAAGCGGCGCCGTCACCATCACCCGGGTTTTCCGAAACACCCCGGCGGAGGCCGCCGGCCTTAAAAAAGGCGACGTTTTCCTGACGGTGGAGGACATCCAGGTCACCACCGCCACCATGCAGGACGCGGTGAACGTCATGCGGGGCATCCCCGGCGAGGCGGTCCACATAGAGGTGGTGCGCCAGGGCGAGGTGCTGCCCTTTGATCTGATCAAGGCGGAGATCATCGTCAACCGCGTGGAATACATGATGCTGGACGACAAGGTGGGCTATATCATGCTCTTTGAGTTTGCCGGCGGCAGCGCGGAGGCCTTCACCACGGCTTTTGAGGCGCTGAAGGCCCAGGGCATGGCGGGCCTGATCATTGACCTGAGGGACAACCCAGGCGGCTGGGTGGATGACGGCGTGAAAATAGCGGATCTGTTTTTGGACCGGGCCCTGCTCTATTACGCGGAGGACCGGGCCGGCAGCCAGGAGAAGTTCTACACCACCGACGGCAAGGACGACCTGCCCCTGGTGGTCCTGGTGAATGAGAACTCCGCCTCCTCCTCTGAAATTGTCACCGCGGCGCTCAAGGACTATGACAGGGCCATCGTGGTGGGCGAGCAGACCTTTGGCAAGGGCATCATCCAGTATGTCATCCCCCTGTCTGACAACAAATCCGGCTTCCAGTTCACCTATGCCCAGTACTTCTCCCCCCTGGGGAACAAGGTACATAAGGAAGGCGTCACCCCCCATATCCTGTCCGAGATGCCGGAGGAGCTAAAGAGCGTGTTCTTTGACTTTGGCAGCCTGGAGGACCCCCAGCTGGCCCAGGCCTATGAAGAGATGAAAAAGCTGGTTCACTAAGTTTTTTAGAAATCAAAAGGGAGGGCTGCCGTGGGGGTGCCCTCCCTTTTGATAAGCGTTAATAAGGGTTTACTGCTCTTCCATGTCCTCATAGGGCTGCTGGGGGCCAGCCACGTTCTGGCGGATGGCCCGCAGATCGTTAAGCTGGGCTGCCAGGTTGGCGTCGATGTGCTCAAGCAGGCTGCCCAGCTCCTGCTGGGTCTGGCTGCGCAGGGCCTGGGCGTGCTGGTTGGCGTTGTCCAGCAGCTCCTGGGCCTGGGCCTCCGCCCGGGCCAGGACGGTGGTTTTGCTCACCAGCTCGTCCGCCTGGGCCCTGGCGTCCTCGATCATGTTCTGGGCCCGGGCCTGGGCGTCCGCCAAAACCGCGTTTGACTCCTCCTCCGCCTTGGCGCGCAGATCCGCGTAGTAGCTGTCCGCGTTTTGCTTGGTGGTCTGGGCGTAGGCGTTGGCCTCCGTCACCATGCCCTGGGCCTGGTTCTGGGCATCCTTCATGGCCTCGTCCGCCTTGTGCTGGGCGTCCATGATGATGTGCTCCTCGTTGTCCACGATCTTCTGCGCCGCGTCCAGCTGAGGGTCATAAGCAGAGATGATGCGCTTCACCAGGTCGATCCCCGCGTTCTGGTTGACCATGGCGGTGTCCGTCAGCGGGATTTTTTTGGCATTTTTTATCAGCAGCATCAACTCGTCCGCCAGGGCAAATACTTCTGTTCTGGGCATGATGTATACCTCCTTTTACTGATGGGAAAGTTATTTATCGTGAAGGCGCGCACGCACCGTTTCCACGGCCTCCGGGGGCACAAAGGCGCTCAGGTCGCCGCCAAAGCGGGCGATCTGCCGCACCAGCGATGAGGAGACGCCGCCCAGCCCATTGGAGGCGGGCAAAAACAGGGTCTCAAGCTCCGGCAGCATGGCCGTGTTGGCCCAGGCCATGGCGGTCTCGTTTTCCAGATCCGTCCCGCCCCTGACACCCCGGATAATCAGGCGCACCCCCTGCTGCCGGGCAAAATCCACCAGCAGGCCCGAGAAGCTGGCCACCCGCACCTGGGGAAAGGCCCCGCAAGCTGATTTTACCATATCCAGACGCTCAGACAAGGGGAAAGCGCCCTCTTTGTCCGGGTTGATAAGAATGGCAACGGTCAGCTCATCGCAAAAAGCCGCCGCGCGCCGGATCAGGTCCAGGTGCCCCAGGGTGATCGGGTCAAAGCTGCCGGGGAAAATGGCTTTCATATCGGGTCCTCCGAAGACAATGTGATCAGGGTGACGGCGCTTTCGCCATAACGGCGGCTCCGCAATATTTCAAGGCCCGGAGGCAGTTCAAGCTTCTCCCGGCTGCCCTGCTCCAGCGCCAGCGTCCCGCCCCCGGCCAGCGTCTGGCGGGCCAGAATGGCCGCCAGCACCTGGCCTTTTTCCATCCCATAAGGGGGGTCCAGCAAAATCAGGTCAAAGCGCTGCCCGGTTTGGGCCAGCTCCTCCAGCGCCCGGCGCCAGTCCAGCCGCAGGAAGGCGCAGCTTTCCTGCGCCTTTAGAAGCGCCGCGTTTTTGCGAAGCACCGCCTGAGCATCCGCCGCATGATCGCAGAAGGTGACCTGCAAAGCGCCGCGGCTGAGCGCCTCAAAGCCCAAAGCGCCGCTGCCCGCAAACAAATCCAGCACCCGCGCGCCTTCCGCGGCCCCTTGGAGCATGTTGAACAGCGCTTCCCGCACGATGGCCCGGGTTGGGCGGGTGTCCCGGCCCTCCGGCGCAAAAAGCCTGCGGGAGCGGTGCTCCCCGCCGGTTAATACCAGATTGGGCTTCACAGCAGCTGTTTGGGTTCCCGGGGGGCCTGTTTCGCCCGGGCGTCCCGCCGCTGTTTACGGCGCTTGTTCTGGGCAATGCCGCCATGAACCATGGCCCGCAGGCGCTCTCCTCTCAGGTAGCCAATCCCATAGCAAAGGGGCGTCAGCATCACCAGAAGCGGGGACAGCCGCTCGATCAACAGCATGCCCTGGGCATTGTCCGCCCCCGCCAGATTAACAAAGGGAAACACCAAAAGCCGCACAGCCAGCCGCAGGGCATCCACCAGCCCGAAAACCGCCTGCTGCTGATAGTAGCCAAGGGCCAGGCCGATGTCCGCCCGGGTCTGATAAGGCGCAAGCCAGCCGGGCAGCGCCCCCAGGCTGTAGGTGGCAAGCCGGGCCTGGGGGGCATAGATCAGGCAGATCAGCACAAAGGGGGCCACCCCCACCAGCGCGGTGAAAAAGCCCTTGGCCGGGTGGAAGCAACGATCCAAGTCCTTCCTGGGGATCTCCTTGCCCTCCTCCCGGCGGGCGTAGACGATCTCCGCAAAGGCCACGTCCCCTTCCCCCATGCGCCCGCCGTCCGAGTAAAAAAGCAGGGCCATCAGCCCCAGGGCCGCCAGGTTGATCAGCACCCTGAGCCAGAGGATATCCAGGCTCATCAGCTGGCCCATAAAGAAATAGATAAAAGCGCTCATGGCCACATAGCCCGCCACCCGGCCTCCCCGCCGGGCCGCCAGGGCGCTGACACCGCGCCCCTTAAGCCAGGGCTTGCGCACCAACTGAGGACTTTTTTTACCCAACATTTTCTTCATCAAGCACCTTCATTCCGCATACACCCGGGGCACCCGGGCGCTGATGGCCAGAAGCACCTCGTAGGAGATGGTACCCATCCAGCCCGCGATTTCATCCGCCGTGATGCGCTCCTCCCCCGATGTTCCAAGCAGTATCGCCCTGTCCCCCACGCCAACCGGGCCCGCCAGGGACACATCCGCCATAAACTGATCCATGCACAGCCTGCCGATGATGGGGCAGCGGCGCCCGTTTATCAGCACCTGCCCCTTGCCGGACAGACTGCGGGAATAGCCGTCCCCATAGCCCGCGGCAATGGTGGCCACCCGCATAGGCCCCGGCGCCCGGTAGACAGCGCCATATCCCACCGCCTCCCCGGCGGCGATTTCTTTAACATGGGTGATTTCCGCCTGCCAGCTAAGGACGGGCAGCATCTCCTCAGGGTATGGGACCGAGGGGCAGCCATACAGCGCTATCCCTGCGCGCACCATATCAAAGCGCGCATCCGGCCGGGTCAGGGTGGCGCTGGCCGCCGAATGAATCAAAAGCCCCGGGGGCAAAAGCGCTGTCAGCGCGCTAAAGCACGCCAGCTGCTCATCCGTAAAGCGGGTGTCCGGGTTGCTGCCGTCCGCAAAGTGGGTGAAGGCGCCGGTGATCCGCACATCCCGGGCGTGGCCTGCCGCTTCCAGCAGGGCCATCAGCTCCGCCTCTGTCTTCACCCCCACCCGGTTCATCCCGGTGTCCAGCTTGAGATGCACCTGGGCCTCGCGGCCTGTTTCCTCCGCTGCCAGCTGGGCCGCGCGCAGATGGGCCGGGGTGAACACTGAGAGAGTAAGACCCAAGCGCACTGCCCCCACAACGCCCGCTTCGTTCACCGGCCCCAGCACCAGAATGGGCAACCGGATGCCCGCCTGGCGCAGCGCTTCCCCCTCCTCTGTGAGGGCAACGCCCAGCCAGTCCGCCCCGGCCTCTTCCGCCGCCCGGGCCACCCGCACCAGGCCATGGCCATAGGCGTCCGCCTTGACCACCGCCAGAAGCTGGGTATGGGGCCCCAGCATGCGCCTTAAGACCTTCACATTGGCGTTGTAGGCCTTAAGGTCCACCCGGGCAAACGTGCGTCTGTACATCGCGTTTCCTTTGCTTTTCGCATTTGGATAATACCTGAATAGTATAACATAGGCCTGACAAAACGCAATTACACCCCTGCAAATTGCGCGGTTTTTGGCTGAAAACGCCTGGCAGGTGGTATACTCATCAGGGCATTGCCCGATGCCGGTACTATGAAAGGTGTGTTTTTTGTTTTGCCACAGCTGGATTTTAAACCCATTACCCTGGACGACAAAGGCTGGATGACCGACCTTCTGAAAAAAGGCCACCGGGGCGCCCTGGAATACAACTTCACCTCCAACTTCATCTGGCGGGAGGTGTACAAGCTGGAGGCCGCTCGTTTGGGTGATCAGCTGCTGGTCATGTCTGATAAGGACAACCCCAGCTTTATCTTTCCCTCAGGCTTAAGCGACCCTTCAGAGGCGGTGCGCGCCCTGGCCCGGTACACAAAAGACAGGGGCAAGCCCCTTCTTTTTAACACGGTCCTTGCGCAGGATCAGGAGCGCCTGGAAACCCTTTTCCCGGGGCAGTTCAGCTTTGAGCCGGATCGCAATGACTATGACTATGTCTATGAGACCAAAAGCCTGATCAGCCTGCGGGGCAGAAAATTAAGCGGTAAGCGCAACCACATCAACCGCTTCATGATGGCGGAAAGGGATTGGTCCTACGAGCCCTTAACGCCTGAAAACCTGGACGAAGCCCACCAGATGAGCCTGGAATGGTGCCGGGACGCGGGCTGTATGGAGGATCAGGGCCTGTTTGACGAGTCCTGCGCGGTGGAGCAGGCCTTTTTGCACTATGAGGCTCTGGGGCTTACCGGCGGCCTCCTGAGAACGGGCAACAAGGCAATCGCCTACACCATGGGCGAGCCGCTCAACGAGGACACCTTTCTGGTGCATGTGGAAAAAGCCTTTAACGACATCGAAGGCGCCTATCAGATGATCAACCAGCAGTTCGCCCAGCACGCTTTTGAGGGCTATCTGTACGCCAACCGGGAGGATGACGCCGGGGACGAAGGGCTGCGCCGGGCCAAGCTCTCCTATGACCCCAAATTCCTGGTGGAGAAATCCTCCGCCCTCCTCACCGGGAGCCTGTAGGATGATTCGCCTCTCCCAGGATCAGGACCTGCCCGCCCTCTTTGCCCTGTGGCAGGAGGCCTTTGAGGGGGACGCCCGGGAGGCGGCGCTTTACTTCACCCACCGCATCCGCCGGGAGGATACGCTGGTAGCCACCAGCGGGGAGGCGCTTTCCGGCATGCTCACCATGCTGCCCCTCACCCTTTCAAGCCCTCAGGGGGAATACCCCGCCCGCTATGTGTTTGCCGTGGCCACCTTCAAGCGCTTCCGCGGACAGGGCATCAGCTCCCGACTGCTGGATGCCGCCCACGCCCGTATGAAGGCGGACGGCGTGACGGCCTCTCTGTTGGTGCCGGCCACGCCCCCTTTGTTTGATTTTTATGGGAAGCGCGGCTATGAGACCCGCTTTTTCATCGATTTCTTAAACCTTTTGCCCCAGGATTTGCCCCCCGCCCCGCTTGGGGCCAGGGTCACGCCCTGCGGGGCACGGGATTATCTGCGCCTGCGGGATCAGGCTTTTGTGGACAGCGCCCTGTATGCCCGCTGGGATCTTGAGGCTCTACGCTTTGCCATCCATAGCCTGACTGAGGCGGGCAGCGGCGGCGCCTTGCGGGTCAGCATTCCCCAGGGGCAGGCCGTCTGCCTCTACGAAAAAAGGGAGGAGGGCCTGCGGATAACGGAGCTGGCCCCCCTAAACCTCGGCTGGGAAACGGCCATGGCCGCCCTGCACCAGCATTTGCGCGCCCCTGCCTACACCCTTCATATGCCAGAGGGCTCTTTGCCCAAAGCCCAAACCCTGCCCCTTGGCATGATCCGCTGGTTAGGCCCTGTCCCCCAAACGCAGGGCGGCGCCCCCTATCTTTCCATCGCCAAGGACTGATAAACGAACGCGGAAAGTTAATCAAAACGGCGGTAAACCACCCCGTTCCGCTGGCGGAAAGAATGATCCCGAAGATACATGCCTGTCGCAATAAAGGCCAGCACGTTGCGCAGCGTTTCCGTGGCGTTAAAGGCGGGGATCAAGTTGATGTTTCTAAAGGCAGGATCAAGCAAATAATAAAGCGCATGCCGGTTCGCCTTGTTTATGATGCCTGTCCCTTCGTTCATGGCAAAAACAGCATAGAATATCGGCGCTGCCAAGCGTTGGGATGCCGCATAACACGGCTTTTGTGGCACACAGGGCGCGATTGTCGTTGCCCCAGGCATGGCGCTGTAGTAGAATAGCGCCATACCTTTATAAGCCTCGGAAGAGCCAAGGGATTAATTTGCCGAAAAGAGGAACGAGATGGAAAACACAGGGCCTGAACAAAAACAAAAAATGCCAAAAACAAAAAAACGCCTGTTGATAGCCGCCCTTGCTCTTGTTGTGCTCCTTGCAGCCTCTCTCATTGCCATTCCCCTGATGGTGATGCCCTCCTTCCTGGGGCAACGGTATGAACAAAGGCAATACCAATCGCTGGACTACGGCATTGGGTCTGAACGCATCACCTTAACAACTGAGGATTCGCTGGCCCTTGCGGCCTGGCGCACGCGCGCGGATGACACCAAGGGCACCGTGATTATCTTGTCAGGCATCCAGAACCCATCGGTCACCGCCTTCTTTGGCTACGCCAAAATGCTGGCAGACAACGGCTGGGATTCTCTCCTGATCGAGATGCGCGCCCGCAGCGAAAGCGAGGGCGATGAAATCGGGCTGGGGATGACGGAATGGCTGGATGTTAAAGCCGGCGTTGATTTCCTCTCCGGAGATGCGGAGGTAAAAGCGTTGCCGGTTGTCGCCATGGGCACCTCCATGGGGGCCGGCACGGTGATCATCGCGGCGGGTGAACTGCCGGCGGTGGACGCCGTTATCTCGATTTCCGCCTTTTCCTCCTGGTCTGATTTGTTCATAGACAACATGACCATGTTTGGCATCCCCCGCTTCATTGGTGTTTTGGACAGGCCTTTTTTAAGCTTGTACCTTGGCCTCCATTTTGGTTTTGACGCCTTGGGATATTCGCCAGTAAACGGCATTGCCAAATTGGGTGATCGGCCCATCCTGATGATGCATTCAACAGAAGATTCCCAGGTGCCTTTTTCAGAGTTTGAAACGCTGCTGAAAAAAGCCCGCGAAAACGACATTGACACAAGCACCTTCATTCGGGAAGGCGATGAGCACTTTGTGTGCTATGAAGAATTCATCGGCAACCCCGCGCAGGACGCCCAGTTCAGCCAGGCCATTCTCGATTTTCTAAGCGCTCTTTCCCTCTAAGCTCAAATCCCCCAAGCCCCCGCCAACGCAGGCACAGCAAGGGGCATAACGAGAAAACCGCCCTGATCAGGCGGTTTTTTTGGGTCAGCATGTCTGAGAGCCCTGCCCAGGTGTTGTGGCAAAGGTACGAAGCGGGGCAGGCAAGAAAGGGGTGTGAGCTGCGATTTTGTGTAATAATCAAAGAAAATCTGGAGCAGCGCATGAGATTTTTGAGATTTCAGATCGGATTGTCGTCCTGCGGGACAGCTGTGTCACCGGATCAAAGGCGGTAGCCTGCGCAGGAAAATTTGACCTTTTTCCGACAACGACACCCAATAATAATGGAAGACAATTATTCTATGCTTGAGAGACGCGAAAAAAAGACCGCAAGGATTGGCCTGGGTGGTGTAAGATTTGAGGTATATTGACGCTCCGGGTCTGTGTCACTGCGCACAGGCCGGGAGCGTTTTATTAAATCCTCCAAGCTGGTCGGAAAATTATATTTATAGTTCCGATATTTGAATAATACTGTCCCTTTTCACATGTTACAATATGTTATCATAATGACAGAGGTGATAGCTTTGAGCGAGGTTCTTCGTATGGAGGGCATCAGCAAGTCGTTTGGCCCTGTTCAGGCGCTCAGCGATGTCAGCCTGACGCTTCACACAGGTGAGGTCCTTGCGCTGATGGGCGAGAACGGCGCCGGAAAAAGCACCCTGATGAACATCCTGTGCGGCGCCCTGACCAATTATCAAGGCCGCATTTACATCAACGATGAACAGGTGCATATCAACAGCCCTCATCACGCGCGGAATCTTGGCATCGCAAAAATCCATCAGGAATTGCAGCTGGTTCCCGAACTTTCCGTGAGTGAGAATATGTTCATGGGCCGCGAGCGCCGCAACAGGCTTGGGTTTGTGGATAAAAAAGGCATGGAGAAAGAGGCTCAGGAATACCTGGACCTGCTGGAACTGGGGATTGATTCCAGCCGCCCTGTCAAAACCCTGCGCGTGGGCGAACAGCAGATGGTTGAGATCGCAAAAGCCATCTCGCTCAACACCCGGATTTTGATCATGGACGAACCCACCTCCGCCATCTCCAGGGCGGAGACGGAGCAGCTGTTCAACATCATCAGAAAACTATCCGGCGATGGCGTGGCCATCATTTATATCACGCACCGCCTGGAGGAGGTCTTCCAGATATCCGACCGCATCATCGTGATCCGGGATGGTTTTTATGTTGACACCCTCGGCACGAAGGCGACAGGCCGCAATGAGATTATCTCCCTGATGGTGGGGCGGGAGATATCCAATGTCTACCCCAAGGAAACGGTGCCAATCGGGGAGGAAGTGCTGCGGGTTGAAAAACTCTCCCTGCGGCCCCCGCGGGGCAGCGCCCACCGGCCGCTTGAGAAAATCTCCTTCTCCCTGCACAAAGGGGAAGTTTTGGGCATTGGCGGCCTGCTTGGCAGCGGCCGATCAGAGCTGTTTGAGTGCATCTTCGGCGTGCATCCGGGCCATTGCAGCGCGGACATCTATGTGGACGGAAAAAAGACGGATATCCGCTCCCCGCGGGAGGCCATTGCCGCAGGCATCTCTTTTGCAACAGAGGACCGCAAGGGCAAGGGGCTGGTGTTGCTGAGGTCTCTGGGGGAGAACATGTCTCTGCCAATGCTAAAACAGCTCTCCCGGTTTATGTTCATGCAGAAGCAGGAAGAAATGGTGCTCTGGCAGGAGCAGATGGACAGCATGCGCATCAAAGCCCCAAGCTATAACACCCAATGCGCCACCCTTTCCGGGGGAAACCAGCAGAAAGTCATCCTTGGCAGATGGATGATCACAAAGCCCAAGGTTTTGCTGCTGGATGAACCCACGCGGGGGATTGATGTGGGCTCCAAGGCGGAGATTTACGCCTTAATCAGCACCCTGGCGTCTCAGGGCATTGGCATTATCGTGATTTCAAGCGATCTCCCGGAAATTCTTGGCATCACGGACCGCATCATCACCTTGTGTGAAGGCAGACAAACTGGGCACTTTCTTAAGGGAGAGGCCACCCAGGAAACGCTTCTCCACGCTGCGACATCGATCAAGGAGGGAGCAGAATGAGCAGGACTAAAAACGAGAAGCTCCGCCCATTGGCAAAGACGGACTGGGTGGCGTATTTCAAGCGGTTTCAAAGCTATATCGCCCTGGTTGCGATTTTTACCATCGCGGCGACCATCTCGGTAAAAAACGGCCGCAACATGTTTCTCTCCTCCAGAAATTTGACCAATGTGTTGCGCGCGGTCAGTGAAACTGGGATAATATCCATTGGAATCACCCTGGTGGTGCTGATGGGAGATATCGACCTGTCCGTGGGCGCGGTGGTGGGCCTGGTTTCTACAGGCAGCGCCGCGCTGATGGTGAACAATGGCTTTTCCTTTATCCCAACCATTATCACCTCCCTTGCCATCGGCGCGCTGTTTGGGGCAATTAATGGCCTGGTAATCACCAGGATGCGGATTCAGGCCTTTATTGTCACCCTGGCCACCATGAATATCGCCAGAGGCTTGGCGCGTTTTTGGTCAAACGGCATTGGCATCCCGCTGACCTATGGCTACGGCGAAGGGCTTGCGGCGCCTGAGTTTGAATTCCTGCAGGCGCGCATCGGCGGGGAGTTCCCGGTGCCCGCAGTGATCTATCTGGTTCTGGTGGCCATCTTTACCATCGTGATGAACAAAACCCGCTTTGGCCGCCAGATCTATGCCATCGGGGGAAACCCCACGGCAGCCCATCTCTCAGGCATCAACGTAAAACGCATCAAGACCATCGCCTTCATGCTGTGCGCCATGATGGCGGCCATCGCCGGGATGATTCACAGCGCGCAAATCAGCCAGGGGGGCCCCAATGAGGGGATGGGCTATGAGCTTAACGCCATCGCCGCCACCGCCATTGGCGGCACCAGCATGGCCGGCGGCAAAGGCACCATCTTCGGCTCCCTGATCGGGGCGCTGATTCTTGGCATGCTGGACAACATGCTGGGCCTTAACGGCGTCAACTCCAACCTGCAGCTGGTTATCAAAGGCATTCTGATTATTGTGGCTGTCTTTGCTCAAGCGGTCAAAAAGCCGGACTAAGCCCCGCGGCCGGACGCTTAAGGCAGCTTAGTGGGGTGGACTGATGAAACGGCCTGGTTTCCGGTTGAACAGAACCCTCAGAACGCAATTGACCATTTACATGGTCCTTATTGTTGCGGTGGCGTTGGTGTTCATCATCTTTTCTGACAGCTATTTCTACACCCGGGCAATGGAGGACATGGCCACCAGCCACACCTCTCAGATGCTCACACAGATCAAAGCCAACATCGACAGCTATGTCCAAACCGCTGACCGGATCATCACCTATCTCTCCCAGAATGAGAGCATCATCGGTTACCTGCGCCTGGACAGTTTTTATGATGAGCAGCGGGTGGATCTGGAAACTTCGGCCCGCAACGCGCTGCGCATATACGCCCGCGCCAACCGGGAGCTGTTTGGCGGCATATTGGTGGTGAACCAGCATGACCTGTACATCTCAAATGAGATGTACAGGGTGGCCAGAAACCCCCTGGTGGAGGAGGGCTGGTACAAGCAGGCGGTGGAAGCAGACGGCAAGCTGGCCCTGATCTCCAAGCCCATCGGCCGCAATCTTCAAAGCGGTCGCAATTACAGCGCGATAGACATTGTATCCATCGTGCGCGCAATCAAGGACCCCCAGAGCGGCGAAACGCTGGGCGTGATTTGCGTTGACCTCCTGCTAAGCGCCATTGAAAACCACATCCGCAACATCACCCTTGGCAAAAACGGCTATGTGCTGATTATGGATGATCTGGATGAAATGGTGTACGCGCCCATTCAGGCCACCGCCTACCTCATCCGCAGCGAATGGGTCAGCGATGACGCCCCCGCCTTCTACCGCATCAATGAGGGCAACTACCAGCTGCTAAGCACCCATTCCGACCTGACGCAATGGCGTATCATCGGGGTGTTCAACAACGACGAGGTCCTTTTGCCGGTCAGGGAATTGCGCAACTACACCCTGCTTGCCGGGATGCTGGCCATCGTTGCCACCACCATCGCCGCCCTGTTTTTCTCCCAGACTTTCACAGAGCCCATCAGCAAACTGCGCAAAGTGATGGCAAAAGCCGGAGCCGGCGACCTGTCCGTTCAGTATGACGCGAAAAATTATTATGGTGAACTGGCGCAGCTGGCAAGCAGCTTTAATTCCATGATGGGTCAGATTCACCATTTGCTTGAAATTGTATATTTTGAGCAAAACCTGAAGCGGGAGGCGGAGATCAGAACGCTGCAGGCACAGATTAAACCCCACTTTTTATACAACACCCTGGACACCATCCGGTGGATTGCGGAATCCCAGAATTCAGAGGAAGTGGTACGGCTTGTGGGCGCCCTAACCAAGCTGTTTCGCATCAGCTTAAGCAGGGGGCATGAGATCATCTCCCTTGGGGATGAGCTGGAGCATGTGTGCAGCTACCTCTATATTCAAAAGGTGCGCTACGAGGAAAAACTGAATTATGAGATTATCTGCCATGAAAAGTATTTCAGCGTCATGATCAACAAGCTGATCCTCCAGCCCCTGGTGGAAAACGCCATTTATCACGGAATCAAGCAAAAACAGAGCCCTGGCCACATCCAGATCAGGGTGTTTGAAACAAACCGGGAGCTTCATATCGAAGTATCCGACGACGGCGTCGGGATGACGGCCCGGCAGCTGGACAGCATCAATAAAGAGCTGCGCACCGAGCAGGTCACCACCTACTCACACGGATACGGGCTTTACAATGTCAATGACCGCATACGCCTCGTTCATGGCAAGGCCCATGGCCTCTATTACCGCGCCAACAGCGAGGGCGGCGTCACCGTGCTGGTGCGTCTGCCGGTCACCCTGGAATCCATCGCAAGCAAGGAGCGCTCTATCAGCAAAATAAAAGAGGGGTGAGCAAAAGGTGTTCAAGATGCTTATCGCGGATGACGAACCCAAGATTCTGCACGGCCTAAGCCAGCAAATTCAGAAGATGGATCTGGCTATCCAGCTGGTGGGCCTGGCGCGTGACGGATTGGAAACCCGCGATATGATTCAGGCACAGCGACCGGATATCCTGCTGCTGGATATCTGCATGCCTTTTATTAACGGCCTGGAAATGCTTGAAGAGCTGGGGGATGATTATCAGGGCATGAAAGTCATCGTCATCACAGGGCATGAGGAGTTTGAGTATGCCAAAAAGGCGCTGGAGCTGTCCGTCCATTCCTTTTTGCTGAAGCCTGTGGACATTCAGGAGCTCAGAAGCCGCCTTGATCAGGCCATTCAAGAGCTGTCTCGGGAGCAAAGCGAAGCCAGGCTCAGGCGTTATGCCGCCGACCAGCTGCTAAAGAGAAAGGACCTGCTCAGCGAAATTTTTTTAAGGGATGTGATTCGGGACGAGTATACCCCGGAGGAAATCCGGCTTTACTGCGGCCAGTTTGACATCGATCCCGCCCTGCACTATGGCATGACCTTGATTTCCGGCGTCATTGAGGTCAGTGAAAACCCTGCGGATGAGCTTTATCTGCGCTATGAAGTGGAGGGGGTCATTGGCGGCAAATTCACGCTTTGCTCCCATTCGCGTTTGTTTTCGGACGGCAGAGGGAATGTCATCTGGCTTTATGACCGCCATTGCGCCAGCAACCTGCTGCTGAGGGAGCGTTTGCCCGGGCTGCTGGCCGCCAAGCTTCGGGAACCGCTGCGCACAGAAAACGCGGAGGTCCCTGCCTTTGAAAGTTTGCCCGCCGTCTATGACCATCTGATTGCCCTGGTGTTTGACAGCAGTCAAACCTCGCGTTTTGTGACGGACGCGCAAAACTATATCGCCAAGACCTATGCCAATCCGGATCTGACCCTGGTGGAGGTAGCGGACGTGATCGGCATCACGCCAACCTATCTCAGCCGGCTGATGAAGCAGGAATTAGGCCTGTCCTTTAATAAATACCTGACTAAAACGCGGATAAATCATGCGGTCAAGCTGATGGGTCAGGGGCTTCTGCTTAAGGACATCGCGCTGAGGGTCGGATACTCCTCTCCTTATTATTTCAGCACAGCCTTTAAAAAAACCCTGGGCAGCGCGCCCATTGAGTATCGCAAGTCCGGAGGCCAGCCGTGAAAAAAGGGATGAGGCTTATTATTCCCATGGTTCTTGTCCTGGTGTGCGGCATATTGGTGCTGTCCCTGGTCTTGCCTCAAAACCGCCCTGTCCGCTCCCCTGACAAAGCCTATCGCCACCTGATCGGCATCAGCCAGGCCAATCTGACAGAACCCTGGCGGATCACCATGAACGAAGAGATTAAAGAAGCGGCGGCCTCCCACCCGGAAATCAGGCTGATTTTCACAGACGCGGCCATGGATACGCAGCGCCAGATCAAGGATATCCAGATGCTTATCGGATACGGGATAGACCTGCTGATCGTCTCCCCCAACGACAGCGTTTTGCTTTCTCCGCTCATCGCGGAAGTGGAAAAAACAACGCCCACCATTGTATTGGACCGGAACACGTCTGGCTCCGGCCATTCCCTCTACATCGGCCCTGACAACCTGCGCATCGGCCAGTTGGCAGGTGAGTTTATTCTCAATCAGCTGGGTGAGGCGGGCGGGAACATCGTGGAAATACTGGGGCGGGCAGATTCGCCCTCTTCACAGCAGCGTTCGGAAGGCTTCTACCAGGTGGTGCAAGCGCATCCCCAGTACCAGATCATCGCGCAGCTGACCGCCAACTGGATGCAGGACCAGGCGGAGGACAGAACCAAGGAATTCCTGATTATCACCCAGCAGCCCATTGATATCATTTTTGCGCAAAACGATTCCATGGCTTTTGGCGCCGCCATCGCCTTTGACAAACTCAGGGCAAGGCGCGCGGGGATTATCGGGGTGGACGGGCTTCAGGGCAAAAACGGCGGCATCGAGCTGGTGCAAAACCAAATCCTCTCCGCCACCATCACCTGTCCCACCGGCGGGGCGCAGGCGATTGAATACGCGCTGTTGATCTTAAACGGCAGCCAGGATTTGCCGCGCAATATCATCCTTGAACCCACCCTGATTTCCAACTGACAGGACTTTTGTATAGCACATGACTGTGTTTTGCGCAATTTTAAATGCGATGTTTGGAATATCGAAAAGCATGACCTAAAATCCTTGGCTATGATAAGGGCATAAAATAGTCGGACAAAGCCGACAATAGAGGAGGGAATTAGGTATGAAACGTTTCCTGGCTATCCTGTTCGTATCTGTGATGCTGGTGGGGCTGGTTTTGACCGCAGTGCCCGCAGAAGAAAAGAAGTTCGTCATCGGCATGGCCCAGTGTAATCTGGGCGAACCCTGGCGGGTGGCAATGAACGATCAGATTGCGGCCGCCGCAAAGGACTATCCCATGTTTGAGGTGATCTTCTCAGACGCCGCCCAGGACAACTCCAAGCAGATTGCGGACATTGAGAACTTCATTCAAATGGGCGTGGACCTGATCATCACTTCTCCCAACGAAGCCAAACCCTTGACCAATGTGGTGAAAGACGCCTATGAAAGCGGCATTCCGGTGATTCTTTTGGACCGGAAGATTGAAGGCGATACCTACACCCAATGGATTGGCGCGGACAATGTCCTCATCGGCAAGGTCTGCGGCGAATACATCGCTGATGTCCTCCTGCCTGATGGCGGAAAGGTCTGTGAGATCAAGGGCCTGGAAGGCACTTCCGCCGGCATGGAACGCCATGATGGCTTCCGCGCGGGCATCGCCAAGAATCCCAAGATCGAAGTCATCGCCATGAACAACGCGGACTGGCTGCGCGAGAAAGCCATCACCATCGCGGAGGAAATGCTGCAGGTGAACGAGGACATCGCGATGTTCTTCTGCCACAACGACCCCATGGCTGAGGGCGCCTATATCGCCGCCAGAAACGCGGGGCGCGAGGAAGGGATGCTGTTTGTTGGCATCGATGGCCTCCCCACGCCGGATGGCGGCATCAAGAGCGTCATTGACGGCCGCCTCAGCCTGACGATGATCTACCCCACCGGGGGAAAAGAAGCCATTGAAAGCGCCTACGCCCTGTTAGTGGAGGGCAAGGAGCTGGAGAAGACGGTGGTGCTGGATACGCTGGCCATCACCCCGGAGAACGCCGAAGAGGTCTACGCCTCCTTTGGCGGCAAATAAGAGGCGGTAACAGCATAACGCTGGGGCGGGCCTCACCGCCCTTTGCCCAGGGGGCTGGCCTGCTATCAGGCCAGCCCCCTGTCTGTCTTTTGTGTTTATTGCGTTGGACACGAAGCTGTCGCTAATCCATTCAAAAAACTATTGAAAAATGCCTCTTTTCTGTTTTTCATCAAATATTTCTCTAAAAAGCGCTTCTGAGGACAGGACAGACACCAAACCCGTGCTATAATCGCGCGGAATGAAGAAAATTGGAGGTCTTTTTTATGGTGCTGGCGCTTGTGCTTTTCCTGGTGACCTATGCGGCTTTGTTGGTTTTCTCGCAATATCGGGCGTGGATTGCCCTGGGCTCTGCCGCAATTTTTGTTATTTTGGGCATCTTGCCTGTTTCCAAGGTCTTTAGCGCGGTGGACTGGAACGTGATCATGATGATCGCGGGCACCATGGGCACCGTGTATTACTTCATTCAGTCCAAAATGCCCGCCTTGATGGCGGACCACATGATTGACCGGATGCCCAGCGTCAAATGGGTGATCATCTCCCTGGCGCTGTTCGCCGGTCTGATCTCCGCCTTTGTGGACAATGTGGCCACGGTGTTGATGGTGGCCCCGGTGGCCCTGGTGGTGAGCAAGCGGCTGAACATTTCCCCCGTGCCCGCCATCATCGCCATCGCCATCTCCAGCAACCTGCAGGGGGCGGCCACCCTGGTGGGGGACACCACCTCTATCCTGCTGGGCAAGCAGGCCGGCATGAACTTTATTGACTTCTTCTGGTATGAGGGGCGCCCGGGCCTGTTTTTCATCGTTCAGGCGGGGGCGATCCTTTCCGGCCTGGTGCTGATGGTGATTTTCCGCAAATACAAGCAGAAGGTTTCCATCCAGGAAAAGACCATCGTTCAGGATTATCTCCCCTCCGCGCTGCTGCTGGGCACCATTGCGCTGTTGATTTTGGCCTCCTTTATCCCGGAGGGAAGCAAGCCCGCCGTCACCAACGGCCTGATCTGCATGGGCATGATGCTCATAGGGCTGGTCAGGGAGATGGCCCGCGCCAGCCGCCCTCTTGATGCGGTCAAAACCATCCTGAAGGAAATGGACTATGTGACCTTGCTGCTTTTGTCAGGGCTGTTTATCGTGATCGCCGGTATTTCCGAAGCGGGCGTTGTGGAGGAGATCGGCCGGACCTTTGCCCGCCTCAGCGGCGGCAATGTCTTTGTGGCCTATACCCTGATCGTCTGGGCCTCGGTGATCCTCTCCGCCTTTATTGACAACATTCCCTATGTGGCCACCATGCTGCCCGTGGCCGCCGTCATCGCCGCGCAGCTTGGCATTAACCCCACCGTGCTGTACTTTGGCCTGCTGGTGGGCGCGACCCTGGGCGGCAACCTCACCCCCATTGGCGCCAGCGCCAATATCGCTGGCATCGGCATCCTGCGCAAAAATGGCTACGAGGTGAAAAACTGGGATTTCATGCGGATTTCCATCCCCTTCACCCTGGTCGCGGTCAGCTCCGGCTATGTGCTGGTCTGGCTTTTCTGGGGTCTTGGCCGCTAAGCTCCAC
>Ga0123335_1004123_pt1 | contig 19233 bp, 14 predicted proteins | sample BiotimSIPDNA_2_FD_89707 | JGI IMG/M metagenome (GOLD analysis project Ga0123335, IMG submission 89707) | Anaerobic biogas reactor microbial communites from Washington, USA - Biogas_R2 time_0 SIP DNA | ecosystem: Engineered > Bioreactor > Anaerobic > Unclassified | place: Washington, USA...
GGCCTGCTCCCCCTGTTCGGTTACCCTTACAAGAGAGGCCGTCTCTACATGTCAAATGAGCAATTAACATGGATAGACCCTTTCATCTATCAAGAGTGGCCAGTTCGACTGGCACACCAAAGTACGCAGAGGAAAAACCACAAAGGTGAAAAAATGAGGTCACAAAGTATAAATACTCTGCGTTTTAAACTCTCATCTTGAATAATAGCAGAAGTATTATATGAAAATGAGTCTGAGCGCATTCATGCGCAAAAGACAAACGGTGGGAAAACAGGCCAAAGCTGTACTTCAACTGTAAAGCAGCGAGTACAGTGCATTACAGTTGCACTACAGCTGTTGGCCACGACGCAACATGTGACTTGCGACTTGTGACCCTTCAGTACATGCTTGAATTCTTCCAGGCTACAATCTGTTTTAATCTACCACCAGTTCGCTGCTGCGGCCGCAAAGACGTTTGCAAATGTGATAGTCATACCTGCCTTCCCAAATGGTGGACAACACGGGGTGATAGCGCAAGACCGGCGTCCTCGACGGGCTTGAGCAAAAGAGGGGACACCCTCTTCCAGAAACTCTTCATTCCTACTTTTCAACCCCTTCATACTCTACTATCGGAATCTTTTTCCCCATCACAACAGCTTTCACTTTCAGGGATCGTAAAACTGAAAGTGGTACCTTTTCCAGGTTCCGACTTTACCCATATCTCACCCCCGTGAGCCTCTATGATATTTTTAGCAATATTCAACCCCAAACCGCTTCCCTGGGATTTTATCTTTTTGGCTGTCCTTGACCGATAAAACTTTTTAAAGACCTTGGACTGCTCATCGGAATTCATCCCGGGTCCGGTATCACTTACATCTATCTGCACACGATGATCAAACTTTTTTGCGGCTACCGTTACATTCCCTGGACTGCCTCCGTAAAAAACTGCATTGTCAATAAGGTTCAGAAGAACCTGTTTAAGTCTGTCATGATCAGCTCTTGCGCAGACAGAATAACCTTCAGGAAGAAGGACATTAACCTTTACATTCTCCGGAACAGGGATAAACCCGACAGTTTCTTTTATCAATTTACTTATATCTATTTTTTCAAGATTGATATCAGCGACCCCGGTTTCTATCTTTGTCAGATCAAGGATATCGGCAAGAAGAGTTCCCAACCGCTTTCCTTCAGATTCAATTATGCCAAGGAATCGATCTCTCTCCTGATCGCTGAGCACAATATCTTTTGACATCAGAGTCTGCGTCAGCCCGATAATGCCAGTCAGGGGTGTCCTGAGCTCATGGGAGGCCATTGAAACGAATTCACTTTTCAAGCTGTCAAGCTCTTTTAACCTTGTATTGGCTGCTGCCAGCTCCTCTGTTCTTTCCTTGATCTCCTGCTCGGCAATTTTACGTGCAGAGATGTCCCTCCATGACACAACCCCGCCAACAATTTTATTATTGTGGTCCTGAATCGGGCCCGCACTTACGGAAACCACAGTCTCATGGCCATCACGCCTGCGGATAATCCATTCTTCATCATTTATCATTTCCCCCTGCTCTACAGTCCTTACCAAAGGAAGCTCCCGGGGAAGGGGTAAGGTATGGTCCATTTTAAAGACCCCCCACAACTCGTGCCTTATACCATATTTGGTCTCAAGCACCTCATTTACAGGTACTCCAAGCATCTTCACAGCCTCTTTACTTATGATTTTTATTTTCATCTCAGGCGCATTAACAACTATTATCCCTTCCGGCATATGCTCCATCAGTGCATTCAATATGGCCCTGCCCTCCTCTGCTTCATTTGCCCTCTGCTCGGCTTTTTTCCGCTCATGGGAAAGGCTCTGTTCAGATAGTCTTCTCTCGGTTATATCCCTCAGATACCCCAGGATTCCAACAACTTTTCCTTCGCCATCTCTCCAGGGCTCATAGAACACATCCAGATACATAATTTTACCATTATTATGCATGAGAATTTCTGCACGGGTCCCCTGTCCACTCTTTATCACTTCCTCTTTCAGCTCTTTAAGCCTGAGAGCATCTTTGGTATCGAAGATATCAAAGTCAGTCTTTCCCACAGGATCCGGTTCAAATACCGGTACCGCTTCTCTTCGTGGAGCCCAGGTGTACCTGAGAGAGAGATCCTGCTGAAAGATATAGTCAGGGGAGTTCATCACCACGATCTTCCACCGCTCTTCATTGAGCCTCGCAGCATCAAGATATTTCTGAGTAAGCTCTTTTTCCTCTATAAGAGTTTCTACCATTTTTTTGCGCTCCAGCGCATTTACAAACATCGCCGCGGATATCCTCAGAATCTTCCTGATATCATCGGTAACCTTTCTTTTTTTAGTAAAAGACTCAAATACCATATACCCAAGGACCTTTGCCTCAAGTACCAGCGGCACCTCAATAAAAGACAGCACACCCGCTTTTTCAAGAAGCATCCGGTCCTGTTCTGAGGAAACCTCTTCAGGTGAAAACACAAAAACCGCACCGAATTTCCCGACACCCTCATTTTCCGGAAGAGTCGATAAGTGGCCAAACCCGATCTCTTTTTTCGCAAGATCTCTTCCTTTCCACTCGTACCGGCAGTCATACTCTCTTCCCTCATTTACAGATAAACAGATGTATCCTCTGTCCATCTCCAGATACCTGGCAAGCAGTCGTATGGAATTGTTTACTATTGCATCAATCCGTTCAATCCTTGTGTTAATAAGGTTGGTTGCCAGAGTGTTCAGAAGTTTTTCAAGATCAACCCGGTACTGAAGACGCTGGGCGGCTGACTTCACCATGGTAATGTCATTACCAACCGACAGGATTTCCTTAACATTCCCATTCTCATCAAATAAAAGAGTGTTAGTGTAGGCGATCCAGACCTTTTCACCATCCTTTTTTATATTCCGATACTCCATGGTGATAAACCGTTCAGGATCACCGGTTATCATCCTGAAAAACTCAGGCGTATCCTTCTCAATATCACTCCCCAACTCAAAGAACATGGAAATATTGCGGCCTACAATCTCATTTGTGGTGTACCCTAAGAAATGAAGCCCGAAATCGTTGATAAATGTGACTTTCCCCTCACTGTTCCATAATAAAATTATGCTGTTTGCGCTCTGGATCAGCTCCCTGCATCTCATTTCCGGAAGACCCGAAGCATCACCGGAACCCTTTTCAGTTCCATCCCGCAAAAACTCCCTGATTACCCGGTCAAAACTTTCCAGAGTAACAACTTTCCCAAACCCGGAGGTATCTTGAATTCCATTTGCACCCTCCGGCCCTCTGGAAACCGTAAAGAGCGAAACCCCCGGCTCTTTTTCCCGCACCACTCTCACCAGATCACCGGTTGCACTGTCGAGACTTTCAACTGCCACCAAAATCATCCCGGAATCAAATTTCAGCCAATCCCCAATCTCCTCAACTGAGCCTGTTTTTTTCAATTCCAGCCCCGGAGAGATCCGCTCAAGTTTTTTCCGGATAATATCCGCCACCGATTCAGATTTCTCAAAAATCAGAATTCGACTTAGTGCCCTCATATACACCCGCCTAAATAGATGGATAAAGCTTATGCAGAGGTTATTAAGGTGAGACCTGCAAGAACCAGGCCCAGGTATTTTTCAATAGCAACCCAGGTCAGGGTAAAAAATGGGGAAAATCAGATAACAGGAAAGGACATGCAATGGCTTAGGAAAAATGTGCCATTTATAATTCCTGCTCTGAATCTTATTCTTACTCTTAACTTGTAACTTGTGATTCCGTTATGTAGAGAGACGTCCGCCGGACGTCTCTACCGGAACGTGACTTTCGACTTGTGACTTGCAACTTGTGACTCGCGACTCGCCTTTACATATGTATCGCCCACCCCCCGGCAGCCCGCGCAGACTCCATCACCGCTTCGGACATCGTTGGATGAGCATGAATCATATCGGCAATTTCAGATGTGAGCAGTTCACCTTTTTTCGCCAGCAGATACTCGTGTATAAGCTCCGTTGCCTCCGCTCCAATAGCATGCGCACCCAGTATCTCATGGGTGTTGCTCTCATAAACCACCTTGACAAAACCCTCAGACCGCCCCTCAGCCACAGCCTTCCCCACCCCCTTAAAAGGAAACGATGCCGACGCACACACAATTCCTCTCTCTTTTGCCGCAGCTTCGGTCAACCCGAAGCTCCCCACCTGAGGCTCTGTATAGATCGCCCCCGGTATCATCATGGGATCCACCCTCTTTGAGGCAGGATGACCGGCGATGTGCTCCGCGGCAATCTCCCCCTCTTTAGATGCCACATGGGCAAGAAGCGGAGTGGGTACTATATCACCAATGGCATAGATTCCCTTTACAGATGTTTCACAGTAGTCACCTGTAATCACGTAACCCTTTTCTGTGCCTATCCCCAGTTTGTCAAGGCCAATTCCTGATGTATTAGGGACCCTGCCAACAACTACAAGCACTTTTCCGGCAGAAACAGTTTCCCTGGATCCGTCTTTGTTCTCAACAACAACTTCCGCCCCGCCCTCCTTCTTCTCCATAGACAAGGCTTTCGCTCCCGTACGGATATCAATTCCTCTCCTTACAAAAGAGCGGCGCAGGTTCTCAGAAACTTCAGTATCTTCGACATTTAAAATCCTATCCATCAGCTCAACAAGAGTCACCTTCACGACGAAAGATGACATTATATGCGCAAACTCCACCCCGATTGCCCCGCCGCCAAGTATCAAAAGTGACTCGGGGAGCTTCTGCATTAGAAGAGCCCCGGTTGACGAAAGAACTATGTCTTCATCAAATTCAAAACCCTTTATCTCCCGGGGTGATGATCCGGTCGCTACGATGATCGCTTTAGCGGTAATTCTCTTTTCATTATTGACAAGCACCTCATGATCCGAAACGAGCACCCCCTCACCGCTTATCACTGTCACCCCGTTTTTCTTCAACAGATAGGCAACTCCCCTGGAAAGAGTATCTGCAGCCTTTCGGGAGATCGCATTCACTTTACTGTAATCAAACTCCGAAACATCAACCTTTACTCCCATCCCCTCAAGTGAAACCCGGGAACGGAAAATCTCCGCCTGATGAATCAGTGCCTTCGATGGTATACAGCCGATATTAAGACACACCCCTCCAAGCTTGTCTCTCTCTATTACCGCAACCTTCTGCTTAAGCTGCGCGGCCCTGATCGCAGCCACATAACCGCCTGGGCCTGAACCGATTATCACTACATCATAGTCGAAGTTTGACATCTACTCCTCCAGAAATCTCTTTTTGTGCCCGCTTATGGTGTGCGCAACCTGATCTGTGAAGAAAACGCAGACTATAAGACTTTTATATATCAGGTAATTCCAAGGTTAAAAATTAATGCATGGGGCTGGAAAGAATATCAATAAACTTTATCAAAACCACATTTCGAATGTAATGATACCTGAAACGGCACCATTTCAATTTATTGACCCTCAATAAAGAACCGCAATCGGGCTCTCCATCGTTTTTTTCAGATCGGCCGCAAACTTAGCCGCCACCGCTCCATCTATCACCCGATGATCGTTGGAAAGCGTCAGAAGAATCATGCTGCGTGTACCGGTAATGGTGGTACCTGTAATAACAGGCTCGCTGAATATCTCACCTACTGCCAGTATCGATGATCCGGGAGGGTTTATGATGGCCGTAAACTGACGAACCCCCCAGGAACCCAGGTTACTGATAGTAAAAGTTGCGCCTGTATACTCCTGCGGTGTCAACCTCCCGGAGCGGGCCCGGTCCACAAGCTCACGAAGTTCAGCATCTATGGCTACTATGCCTTTTGAACCGCAGTCCCTGACTACCGGTGTTATCAGGCCGTCATCCAGTGCTACCGCGATACCGATATCCTGGGCGCCGTGACGGATTATTTCCTTCTGAGCCCAGGAGGAATTAACCACCGGATTTTTTTTTAAAGCTTCTGCCGCAAGCTTTATCAGGAACGCATTGAAGGAGATCTTTGATTTTGCCCCCTGGTTAAGCTCTTTACGGGCTTCTATTATCCTGTCAACGCACACCGACATGGTAAGATAGTAATGAGGCGCACTGAACTTCGATTCCGAAAGCCTTCGTGCAATTACCTCCCGTTTCTGAGAAACTGGAACAGACTCCTCTTTTTGGCTTACCGGAATCTCCGGAGCAGCAGAAGGCACCTCCGGTACAGTAGCTCTCTCCACATCTTCCTTTACTATCCTTCCCCTGGGCCCGGAACCTTTAACAGACCTGAGATCTATTCGCTTCTGACGCGCTATTTCACGGGCCAGCGGTGATGCCCTCACGATAATCTCAGGTGCCCTTATCGGTGGGACCTCCTCTCCCGGAGGAACCATCTCCTTTACAGCCGGCTTTTCTGATGGAGTTTTCACAGGTGGCTTTGCTGCTGATGCTTCAGGCGATCTCTTTTGAACCTGCTTCAGTAAAGAGGAGATCTCCTCGCCTCTTTCACCAACTATTCCAATCGCATCCCCCACTTTTACCTGCGAACCCTCAGGAGTCACGATCTTTAAAAGCACCCCCTCATTTGAAGACTCATAATCCATAGTAGCCTTGTCTGTCTCTACCTCACAGAGAACATCACCACTTTTTATCCGCTCACCCTCTTTTTTATGCCAGCTTACGATTGTACCTGTTTCCATTGTAGGAGAGAGCGCAAGCATCACTAAAGTCTCGGCCATTTTTTATCTGCTCCTTCAGCTCAAATAGGTTACTCTTCTTACGGCATCGATAACTTTTTCCACCGACGGAAGTGCGGCAAGCTCCAGCGCATGACTGTAAGGCACAGGAACATCCTCCTGGCTCACCAGCTCAACCGGCGCATCCAGAAAATCAAAGCAGTTGTAACTGACAAGATATGAGAGATGAGAACCGACACTGGCATAAGGCCAGGCCTCATCTACTACAACACAGCGGTTTGTCTTCTCTACCGATCTGTAAACAAGCTCTTCGTCCAGGGGCCTTAGCGTCCGCAAATCAATCACTTCTGCCTCTATGCCCTCTTTCTGCAGTTTTGATGCCGCCTCCAGGATAAGATACATCGGCTTTGAAAACCCAATTATGGTTACATCCTTGCCCTCTCTTCTTATGGCCCCTGATCCCAGCGGCACAAAAAACTCCTCCTCCGGCACCTCGCCTTTCAGTGCATACATAAGCTCCGATTCAAGGAAGATTACCGGGTTGTTGTCTCTTATGGAACTCTTCAGGAGCCCCAGAAAATCGGCCGGCGTAGAGGGGGCAACCACCCTGAGCCCGGGGCAGTGGCAGTATATCGACTGAAGAGATTGAGAGTGCTGCGCACTGAGGTACTCTGCCGGGCCGTTAGGTCCCCTGAAAACAATTGGAACATTAAACTGTCCCCCCGACATATAGAGCATCTTTGCAGCATTGTTGTAGGTCTGATCAAGAGCCTGAAGAGAGAAGTTCAGAGTCATCCACTCTACAACAGGCCTCATGCCGGCCATTGCCGCTCCTATTCCCACACCTGTAAAACCCTCCTCAGAGATGGGGGTATCTATGACCCTCAGAGAGCCATACTTCTCCAGAAGCCCCTGACTCACTTTGTAGGCGCCATGATACTGTGCCACCTCTTCCCCCATGAGGATAACATTCTCATCCCTGCCCATCTCCTCTTCAAGAGCACGCCTGAGCGCCTCACGAACATTCATTATCATAATGGCTCCTTCCGGGCAGCAATGAGATTTGTTTGCGACCCGTTTTAAAAACCCCTGTTTTGGCACCAGGACCTGCACTAAGCTCACCAGCTCTGATCGGGATATATTCTGTATAAGTTTATTTTTACAGTTGATTATGCATTCATTTTTCTGTACTCCGCAGTCTGTGACGATCTGCATACACAGTCATGTACGGTTCTCCCGGAATGCAATGTATTCCACCCTTTCAGTCCTAACTTCTTAACTCTTTCTCTTGTCTTGTAACTTGTGACTCTGTAATGTTAGAGAGACGTCCCGCCGGACGTCTCTACCGGAACGTGACTTTCGACTTGTGACTTGTGACTTGCAACTTGCAACTTGTGACTTGTGACTTGCAACTTTCACCCCTCCCGGTATACATCCTCATACAGAGATTCCACAGGCGGGATTCTGCTTTTCTCCGCAAACAGGACCGCCTCATCACACTGCTTTTTTACCGCCGCATCAAGCTTAAGGAACTCCTCCTCGGTCAACATCTTTTCATTTATCATTTTTACCTTTAACAGCAGCACCGGATCCTGCTGACGGTAGGCCTCAAGTTCCTCTTTAGTGCGGTACCTTGCCGGGTCGCTCATGGAATGGCCTTTATAGCGATATGTTTTAATCTCCAGAAAACCGGGTTTTTTAATCTTCCTTATAGTTTCGAGCTGCTCTTTTACAGCCTCATACACCTCCAGCACATCCATACCATCAACCTGCTTTCCCTTTATATCATATGACTGTCCCAGAACGGTAAAGTCGGTTACCGCACTCACTCTGCGGAAATCGGTACCCATCCCGTACTGATTGTTCTCGCATATATAGAGGACCGGCAGCCCCCAGATCTGAGCCATATTGAGACTTTCATGAAAAGATCCCTGGTGAATCGCTCCATCACCAAAGAAACAGAGCACCACCCCGTTTTCATTTTTGTTCCTGATCTTCAGCCCCACACCGGTTGCAACCGGGATATGAGCTCCGACAATCCCGTTTCCGCCCAGGAAGTTCTTTTCTGCATCAAAAAAATGCATGGACCCGCCTTTGCCCCTGGAGCATCCGGTCTCTTTCCCGTAAAGCTCAGCCATGAGCACCCCGGGTTTCATCCCCATGGCAAGCGCTATGCCGTGATCCCTGTAAGCCGTAAGAACATAATCTGAGGCCTGGTTAATTGCGGAAATTGAACCCACCCCCACCGCTTCCTGACCAATGTACAGATGAAGAAACCCGCCTATCTTACGAAGTCCATACATATGCGAAGAGGTCTCTTCAAAACGGCGGATAAGAAGCATCTTCTGGAGCAGAGAAAAAAGAAACTCTTCTGAATAATTTTTTTCTCTCTTTTCTTCCATGATTTCAACTCTCCGCCTCAAATTTGACAGTTTCCCTCAGACCGCTCTGCGGCACATAGAGCATGGCACCGCTGATAATAAATTCAAGCACAACAAGTTCACTCTCCGGCGGAGTGATTTTCCAGAATACATGAAGGTTTCTTCCGATACATTCAAGTGTTTCTGCTCGTATGGAGGGATTAAAGAGAAGGTTGATTCTACCGCTTACATGAAGAATTTTGTCCAGCGTTTTAGTCTGAAAAAGCATTTCGGCCGATGGGTTGGCCCGGATCTGTTCCACTTTTGCCGATTGTGAACCGCTGACCATGAAAATTGCCCCCTGCCTCTCACCTATACAGCCCGGTGTTACCCATCTTACATGTGGCAGTTTCTCTTTATCTACAGTAACAAGTACCGCAGCGCTGGTTTCATCAATCATTTCCTCTATGAGAGCAAAAACTTGATGTCTGGTCATCACTCCTCCGGTTTTTGAATTTTAACCTGAAAAACGCAGTAGCTGGCGATGGAGAACCGAAAGATGTTGATGCAGAAAGGGTTGAAGCTCTTGAAGGTTTTATCTACAGGTGATAAGACCGAAAGAGCTGAAACCCTTTATGCGCAACAGATTACGTGTTATCCACGTCAGCTACTGCGGTTTTCAGGTTTAAGGAAATAAGAGATGCAAAATCGGTGCCGTGTCTGAAAGCGGAAAAATGTGCAAGTGCGCAGGAGTTTAAACCTATAAGTCACATTTGGGGGGAAAAAAAACCGTAAGATGTTTGAGATGATAAGGATTGAAGGCATTGCAGGTCTTATCGAGAAGGTGATAAGATCAAGATACCTGAAAACCTTAGCGCTCAACAGATTACGATTTTTTGCCTCATCCAGCTGCGATTTTTAGGTTAAAAGATGATGCGGCAGGAGAAAAAAAAAGCCCCTCTAAAAGAGGAGCTTTTTACAAGCAATTATAAACTATGGTATCATTCGGGGTGGATTGCTTCAGCAGGGCAGGCCTCTGCACACGCACCGCAATCTGTGCACTTTCCGGAATCGATAACGTAGATAGGATCGCCTTCGCTGATTGCATCAACCGGGCATTCCGGCACACAGGTACCACATGCAAGACAAGCATCATTGATTTTATGGGCCACAAACTCCTCCTTTGAAGTTACTACTGAAATTAAACATAAATATAATAAATTTTAATAAAGAGCAACAGACAGTTTTAAGTTACTCTATGCTTTTTAAAACCGCGTCTCTTACACTGCTTTCAGCTAATAAATTGTAAACAGTTTTGATCATGGTGTTGCTTAAGCACTCCCAGACCCCATCAGAACCTTTAGGCCGAAGGTACAGTTCTGAGAGCCCCTTTACATTTCCCTCCCAGATAAGAATCCCTGAGCTGTTTATGCTCACCCTAAGATCAATTTCGCCCCTTTGATTCATCTCATCCTGCAGGAAAAACCTGGTTAACTCACTTTCCACAACCAGTTCGCCCTCTTTTGCACTTTTAAGTCCAAGATACTCCAGTGCAGAGATCATTCCGGATCTGCACCATTGAGCGACATCCTTAGTGGTTGTCAAGGAAACCACTTCCCCTCCCGGCACATTATCTTTTCTGACACTTCCAATTACCGAACTGTCTTCCCTGCCATCGGTGACAGGAAGAATCACAATACGCAGATCTCTATAGATCTGCAAAGGCCCGGAATCAAAATCACCCTTTAGAAGATTAGGTTTCCAGTCCGAAGATGAGCTGCGGGGGGTGCTTTGGGGAGGAGGACTGCATAAACAGCATAAACCCAGAATTGAGATAAGAATCGTCCTTTTAACCATGCTTGACTCCATTTAGATCAGCCCTTGTAATGAGAAGAACGGCCTTTAAAGAAATATACAATTCCAGCTTTGTCAAAGGTCTTTTTATCGCCATTTTGTGTTGGCATAAAACTTGGAGTTTTAATGTAACAGAAAAGAAACTGCTTTCCCTTGAGTAAGGAGCAGACAATGAGAAAGAACGGAGCATCAGAGAAAGTCGGGCGGGGCAAAGGACTGGAGATATCGCGCACAGACAGCCACATTCCTTTCATGGCAGGACGGCCCCGAAGAGAGGGCGCGATAGGTAAGGATGATCTGATAAATTTGCAGATAGCAATATACACCTGCAAATCACTTGAGGATTTCCTTGAAATCACCTGAAAGTGCAGAAAACGCTATTTCCTCTTTCCGGTCTGGCTGTCAAGCAGACGATTTTTCTGTACAAAACTGTCTGCTTCCCCTTTCAGGTCGAAACTCTTCGTGGCATACTTTCCATCAGCCCGTACAGAAATTTGCTGCCCGGCTACAATCATCTGCCACTGCTCCAATGTAACCTCGTATGGCCCGGGAACCTCATCAGGCCCGGGAACCTCCTGAGGCTCTCCAGAGGGCATCTTATTCTCTTTTTTGAGCCGGTCATTTAAATTCTTCGATGGACCAACTGCCACCTTGCCATCAAATACACTCACGTCCACAGAAGAATCCTGCGCTGCACACATGTCATACACCGTTCCCCTTATGGATGCAACCGCGGTAGGAGATTCCATATCAAACTGACGCTTTGTCGAGGTCAGCTTCTTCATATTAACCCATACTCTTCCCGCTACCAGACTGCTCTTTACGGCTGTCTCCCCGGACTCATCTATTGTCAAACTGGACATCTCTGCAAGCCTTGCAATCTCACCGTTTTTGTAGGTAATCTCAACCATCGACTCCTCTGCTGACTGAATCCGGTCACCAACCTGCAAGGGCAGATTTACCTTTAACTGCCGCCCCTGGCCGGCATCTCCCCGGATCATATTGGCCTGACCCTCTATAAACGTGACCCTGGCAACAGGACCTGTGGCCATAACTGCCGTTGAAAATGCAACTGCACAAAGAAACATCACCAAAACCAACATTGCTTTTCTCATATGTAATTTGCCCTTTGAAAGTTATCGATAGTCTTTCTTAATTCTAAAATACTTTTCCGCATATCTGCAAGAGCTTTTGTCTGCTTATTTAACCTGTTCTCCCGATTCCCGACTTTCCGAAGACAACCGGGCTCTATCTTCTATCTCCACGCCCCACCTGAAATTTCCTGCCCTTCCCCAAACATCCTGTCTCTTTTCCTACTTTCTACTTCTTACTTCCTGCTTCCTGCTTTCGACTTGTGACTTGTAACTTGCAACTTGCGACTTTCCCCTACACCATCCATTTACGGTCCGATGTCCCCTGAACGCCCCTGATCTTCAAATCAAAGTCATCAGGGTTGCTGGCATACTGCTTTGCAGTTTGAAGAGAGATCAATTCCTCCTGATAAAGGCTCAGAAGCGACTGATCGAATGTCTGGGAACCATACTGGCTATAGCCGTCAGCTACTGCCTCTATAATCATATGGGACTTTTCAGGCTGCATTATAAGCTCAGCAATATTTGCATTATTAATTAGAATTTCAGCTGCCGGAACCCGGCCTTTGCCGTCAAGCCTCGGAAGAAGCCGAAGAGAAATGACAGATACAAGAACATTGGAGAGTACAAGACGGATCTGGTCGTGCTGATGGGGCGGAAAGAAAGAGATAATTCTTGAAATAGTTTCCACCGTATTCATGGTATGAAGAGTGCTCACCACCAGATGTCCCGTATCGGCAGCACTCAGTGCCGTTTCTATGGTCTCCCGGTCGCGGATTTCACCGATAAGAATGATATCGGGGTCCTGACGGAAACTGGCCCTGAGAGCATCGGCAAAAGAACCTGTATCGTGCCCCACTTCTCTCTGTGCTATTATGCTTTTTTTATCTTTGTAAAGAAACTCGATCGGATCTTCAATAGTGACCACATTACTTGAGAGATTATTGTTTATATGCTCTATCATCGAGGCCAGAAGTGTGGATTTTCCGCTTCCGGTTGTACCTGTAACCAGTATCAGACCGCGTTTGTGCATTGCGATATCGAGTATGACCTGGGGAAGCGAAAGTTCAGTGAATTCGGGTATCTTTGTATTAATATAGCGCACGGCCATCGAAGAGGTGCCCCGCTGACGGTAAGCATTTATCCTGAACCGGCCGATATCCTTTATACCTACTGCAAAATCATACTCATTTTCCTTGCGGAACTCACTATACTGCTCAGGACTCATAATGGCCTGTAATGCCTGATCCATCTCATCGGGCTTCACTGTTTCGGTCTGAAGCCGGAACAGGTCGCCGTTGATCCTGAGAACCGGAGCGACCCCTGATCTCATATGTAAATCAGAGGCGCCTTTTTCCACCATTAACTTGAAAAGAGACTGTATGGGAATCATAATTCAACCATTTCGCGGGGAAATGTGGTTAATAGATCTGCGCCATCTTTACGAAGTGCAACCATGTCTTCTATTCTGACACCGCCAAAACCCGGTATGTAGATCCCGGGCTCGATTGTGACCACAGTGTCCTCCAGAAGTAAATCAGAAACATGTGGACTGACCCTGGGATTTTCATGTACACGCAGTCCGACCCCGTGACCAAGAGCATGACCGAATTCATCACCATAACCGGCTTCTTCTATGATCTTCCTTGCAACAGAATCAAGCTGGACAGACTTCATGCCGGCCCTGGCCGATTCAACGGCTCTTGCCTGTGCATTTCTTACTGTCTCGTATAAATTGCGCTGACGAGTGCTGGCTTTGCCCATCACGACCGTACGGGTCATATCAGAACAGTACCCGTCAACCACGCAGCCGAAGTCGATCAGCACAAACTCTCCTCTGACAAGCTTCTTTGATGACGGTCTGCCGTGGGGAAGCGCCGAGCGGGCCCCGAAAAGAACAATTGTCTCAAATGAGGCTCTCTGGGAACCGCCCTCTGTACAGAACAGTTCCAGCATCGATGCAGCTTCTATCTCTGTCATGCCCGGCTCCAGGCGTTCAAGAAACCATTTCAGTGCAGTGTCGCCGATCCGGGCGGCCTCTTTCATGGTCCCTATCTCAATGCGCAGCTTGGGCTCAAATACCCGGGCAATTTCCGCTGAAAGTGATTTCAGGGCTACCCCCTTAAGCTTTTTACGCAGCCGGGAAAAGCTGTCCACACTCATTTCGTTGCCCTGAAATCCCAGAGTTGCCCCCGAGGGTAAAATCTTAGCCAGGGAATCCGATAGCTTTTCTTTTACAAGCACAAAGGTCCATACCGGATTTCGCGCACAGAACTTCTGAGCGGTTTCCTTGTAACGGAAATCTGTCAGGAGATAGTTTTTTTTCCGCGAAACGAGTGCAAATACACTGGAGGACCTGAAACCGCTGAGATAGCGGACGTCAATTACATCCGAGAGCAGAATATGCGAAAGTTTCTTTTCAACAAGCAGATTCTGAAGTGATTTCAGTCTTATATTAAGCACAGAACTCCTCTTTTCTGATCAATTCAAGAATTCCCCTTGCTGCCTTTTTTACTCTTCCTGATTTTGACTCCTGCCAGAGGACGTTTGTCATCCGTTGTCTTTTTCTTTTTTGCAGCCGTACCCCTTGAATGAAGCACCCTTTTGCCCTTCTTCACAGGAGCGGTCTTTACGGGTCTGGCCTGCATGGCGGGTTTTGGTTCCGGCACGGGAGCTAAAGCTGCATTCTGCTCCATGGCCATCTTTACCTGATTGAGTCTTTTCTGAATCTTCTCATTATCAGGATCCCTGTCAAGCAGCCTTGTATAGATTTGGACAGCAAGTCCGTACTGGCCCTGCTGGTAATAGATATCGGCCAGAGTCGGTGTTATCACATGATCGGGAATAGAGTATGTGCTTTCAGATGATTCCTCTTCTGCACCGGTCTCTTCTCCCCTCACAGGTTCATCATCTGCCTGGAACGCCACAGTCTCTGTAATATCATCAGCTTTCTCTTTTGAAAAAACGCTTTCCATTTCAGAGATGAACCCGGGCTCTGTTTCCTTCTCTACTATTGGTAGTCGAGTCTCGGAACTGTTTTCCACATCATCCTGAACTTCCGGCCCCGCCTGAATAATACCCTCATTTAATGCCTCATCGCCGGAAAGAGTGTAAAAACCGGTCTCATTCTCCTCCGGAGTTTCATCCTGTTCCGGTATTGCAGATGTGATTTTCTCCTCCAGCGGATCTTGCCCGAGAAGAACATCCTCAAACTTCTGTTTCATTGCGTCCCAGGAAATCAGTATGGTATCATCATTCTGCTGATCCTGAGCATTATCCTCAGTTAAGTCTATTTCTTCTGCAATCTGCGTTCTATCACTTCTGTTCTGATGTTCCTCTACTGTCTCCTGGCCGTTACCTTCGGCAAAAATATCATCAAACTTTTTTACGACATCATCACCGGAAACCACAGACATATCATCTGTCAGGACATCCAATTCTGAAAGGCTGCTGCTGTCCGAATCGACAACAACGCTGTCCGATTCACCACGTTCCGCATTTTCCTCAAGAATTTCTTTTCTGTCAAAAGCGATAACATGCAGCGATTCTTCTTCCAGGCTATTATTTCCCGATTCCTGTTCATCACTCTGAGAGCCTTCGGCATCTGCGGTTTCCGGCAGATTTGAATCATTCCCGCCCGAAGAAAAGAACGGATCTTCACTGCTGCTCTTCTGCAGATCGTTGAAATCAGCAGACAGGCCGGCTGAGCCCTTGTCATCTAAAGTCAACTCAGCAAGTTCAATATCATCGTCTACAGGTGTAAGAAACGAGTCGTCAGACAAGGTCTCCTCATCAGATAGAACAGAAGAAAGAACATCCTCTTTGCTGTCATCATCCTGGATCTCCATCATTTCCAAATCGTTTTCTACCGGAGCGAGAAACGGATCATCAAGTTCTATATCACTGGCTGAGAGACCTGCAGAAAGGTTTACTTCTTTTTCTGTTTCACCTGCCGTTTCAAGAATGTCAAGAACGGTCTCTGCAGAGGCAGAATTCAGGGTTTCGTTTTCTGCCTGGATGGTTTCATCTGAAGAATCTATGCCGGAAAAATCTCCTGACAGATCAAGGAGGCTTTTATCGTCCTTTTCTGCCGTAAGCATCATCTTATCAGCAGTGTCCTCCTGATCATCAGATATTTCGATCAGTTCCAGATTTGCATCCGCACTGTTTTGATAAAGATTGGCAGAACCCGCAGGATTTGCACTTCCCATATTGTCCGAATTCTCTTCAGGGCTCATTGAAAAAGCCGGCTTGAAATCATCATCCGATGAAAATGGATTCTGGAAATCGACTGTCTCCGCTGATGAATCCAGGATCAGACCGGGATAATCCGGTGAACCAGCATCCTCAGATGGAAGTACGATCAGATCCTCATCACTTGTCATGGCAAGAAGCTGTTCCTCAAAAGAATTCTCTTCCTCACCGCTTCCTTCTGTCTCACCTGTATCATCCAGAATTATCAATTCATCTTTTGTTCCGGAGGCGTCAAGTGTATCATCCTGATCCGGGGTGGTTTCCGGAGTGTCCAGAAGCAATTCAGAACCGAAAATGATTTCCGGAGTCTCCTGTTGAGGCTCGGCAACAAGATCTGTATTGGAAACTTCATCTTCCTCTTCAATCAGGATCAGACCAGGCTCGGTGCTGCTGTCCTCAGCGATGAGGTCCGGTCCTGAGGAATCATCAAGGCTGTCAGCCACCTCATCAAGCAGCAGTTCTTTTCTTAATTCTGCCCTGTCATATTGAAGAGTTTCAATCAGTTCCTGTGAAAGCAGATCTCCTGATACCCCTTCAATCTCAAACTGAGGACTTTTCGCTTTATCTGATTTATCAAGAGCATCTGATTCCGGGACATCAACCCGGTCAATGTCGGCGGCAACATCTGCAGAAGAGTCCTGGCTGCCGAAAAGCTCTTCTATCCTGGAGGAGACATCAAGCCCTGAAATATTTTCAGACTGCACGGCAGCCTCTGGAATATTCTCTTCAATTTCGAGCTTCTGTAAAACAGGATTTTCCTCTTCTTCTGCGGGTTCAGGTTCCTCAATCCCGGGTTTCGGGCTATCAAACATCATTGCCATCCTGTGGCTGATATCATCACCACTGATCTGGCTCACGCCCTGACTGCCGCTATCTACGGGAGTTTCGGGATTCTCTGCTGCAGGCACCGGTTCCTTATCATCTGTCGCATCAACGGCCGTCACAACATTCTCTACTGCATCCGATACACCTGGCTTATCAATTGAATCTGAAGTCCCGAAATCCTCTGATGTAAATGCAGACCCGAAATTTTCTATTACAGTGGGTGTATCTTGATTCCCCGGAGCATCTGATGATTCCAGATTCTCTATTGCATCCGACACCGCAAGGCAGTCTAACATATCCGATGACCCTGAGTTCTCTAAGAGATCCGATCTCCCTGAGTCCTCTATTACATTCGAAACACCCGACTTCTCTGCTTCAAACGCAGCTCCGAAATCCTCCATGATAGTATTTGCTGACCCGAGTTCCTCTACATCATCAGCAAATCCCGCGCTCTCTTCTACCCCGGCCGATCCCAGATTCCCTATTTTAGCAAATACTTCATCAGCGACACCGGCCAGCGATTCCGGTTCATTACCGCTTAACTCCTGAAGCTCATCAGGTTGTGAGGCAATCTGCTCATAAGCAGATTCCTGCTGTGTAAAAGCCGTCGTTGGTATTACCTGAGTCGGTTTCTGTTCTGAATAGGAAAACCGGGGCTCAGAAATCCCAAGAATCTCAAACAGATCTGTTTTGCCGCTTGAAGAGAGTTTTGAACCGGAGCGCAGAAGAGACTCATTTTTCGGGTCAGCTTTACGCAGGATCGCATAAAGATCTGCGGCTTTCTGCTCTATCCCCTGTCTGGCGAAAATATCGGCCAGCATCTTAATTGCCATCTGATTCTTACGGTCAAAAGTACAGACTTTTGTAAACTCTTCAACAGCCTCGTTGAGCTTTTCCTGTTCAAGATAGCATTGCCCGAGAATAATTCTTCCTGTTACAGAGGATGGATGAAGATCGAGGCCGCTTTCGCAGATCTCTACAGCCTTATTTATATCACCCTCTCTTCTATACGCATCGGCGAGGCGGGAAAAGACATACGAGGCAGGGTTTTTTCTGTAGCGTCTTTCCAATGATTCTATCGGCTTTTCGGCAGTACGGGTAGTCATTTAGTAAATCTCCATCAACCTGAATTTACTCTGTTTTTCTCTTTATAAACTAACTTAAAGCTTACCATCTGATCATAAAAAGATCAAGCGTAGATACTATTGGCCGGCCTTCCTGATGCTGCCTACGATAGCAGTTGTGGAGTAGCCTTTTTCAAATGAAAGGATCTGTATCTTTCCACCATGTTTTTCAACGACCTCTTTTTCCGGAAGATCCTCAGGGAGATAATCGCCGCCTTTTACATGGACATCAGGCTTCAGCACCTCAAGGAACGCTCTGGGGTCATCTTCCTGGAATATAAAGGCACAATCCACCATCTTCAAAGATGCTATCAGAAATGCCCTGTCCATCTCTTTCTGAATCGGCCTCTGCGGCCCCTTGAGCCTTTTTACCGAAGAATCAGAGTTAATCCCGATAACAAGCAGATCACCAAGAGATGATGCCTCTGAGAGATATTTAATGTGACCAGTATGAAGCAGATCAAAACACCCGTTAGTAGTCACAAGTGTTTTCCCCTCTGCTCTCAGAGGGGCTAAAAAAAGCTCAGCATCCTTCACATTCCTGAATACTTTTGGCGGATAGGTTTGCATTTGATCTCCGGAATTCCTTACAGGCCTGAGAACCATCTTCTTGTGTTATCAATTTTATAATTCAGGGGCGCTATAGATATTCCTGACTTTAAAAATGCCGTTGAGAGGGGTTCAAAACGACCGCAGGTAGCAGACCCTTCCATATATATGTAGTAAAAATAGCATACTTTCACCGGAAGTAACAATTTTAGCACGAAACTAATTCCCTGAGGCAATCCTGCAGCATAATCTGCAGGGTATCGATCGGTTTTTAACAAAAGACTAAACAGAGATAATGGTTGGGGGAGGGGGGGCATATGCGCTAACTTAAAGTTTAATAATAAGATAAAAGAGTTTTTGGAAGAGGGTGTCCCAATACAAGTAGAAATTATTAATCAGGATTTTTTGGAAGATGGTGTCCCCTCTTTCGCTCCAGCCCGTCGAAGACGCCGGTCTTCCGCTATCACCCCGTGTTGTCCACCAGTTGTGGAGGCAGGTATTTTCATCACATTTGCAAACGTCGTTGCGGCCGCAGAGGCGAACTGGTGGTAGA
>Ga0123335_1004125_pt1 | contig 19233 bp, 13 predicted proteins | sample BiotimSIPDNA_2_FD_89707 | JGI IMG/M metagenome (GOLD analysis project Ga0123335, IMG submission 89707) | Anaerobic biogas reactor microbial communites from Washington, USA - Biogas_R2 time_0 SIP DNA | ecosystem: Engineered > Bioreactor > Anaerobic > Unclassified | place: Washington, USA...
CAATCAGCATCCGGGTCATCTTTCCATCCGCCTTATCCGCCATCCGGGCAGATTGAGCAAGCCGCACCGCAAGGATTGTCAGCAAATAAATCCCAAAATAAAATAAAGAAAGATAATGCGCCAGCGCCAGCCCCGCGCTCAAGACTACCAGCCGCCAGAACCGCTCCCGGGTAAATTTTTGATAAACAAGCTCATAACTGACTGCCATCGCAGGCAGCATGATCAGCAAACCAGCCAGAAGGGTGTATCGTCCCCAAGTGAGGTAATACGCCGGCATTTGAAACGCGAAACCTGTCAATAAAGCTGCCGCCAGCGCCGCCCGCCAGCTTCCCGTTACGCTTTTTCCAAAACGGTATACGCCTGCGATCACCAGTCCATTAATCACCTGCCCCAACCAGATCACCCCTCCAACCAAGGGTGCCTTACTGATCCAGGTAAATACAGCGCTGACCAGATGAAAGCCATAATGATAGTAGAAAGGCACATCCAGTTCCGGGTTGAGGCTGGATGGTAAACCCCCATAATCGAGAATTTTTTGAATGATCAGCACATGGTGAACCGAATCAACCCAGGCGGGGAAAACCAGATCCTTTGCCTGGTAAAACCGAAAGAGGACTACCAACCCTAAAACCAGCAGGGTCAACCCGCCCTGTATGCAGTCATTTCTCCCCATCCGTTTTTTGGCATAAACCTGACGGATAAGATAACCAGCCAGAAAACCGAATAAAACCACCAGAAAAAAGGAGAGTAATTCGATCTTCATGAAAAAGAAAACCATTGAAAGTAACGCCAGCAGCGAAACACTGATACCCAGCGCGTCTGCCAGCCTTTCGGCTAAATCCCTGTCATCTTTTTTAAAACTGATCAACCAGGCAAGCCCTGGCACAAGCAATACCAGGATTGTGACACCGGTAAAAAGCAAATGGTCTGATAAAGAAAAGGAAAAGATCATGGTTTATTACCTGAAACCTGGCATGATCTCAGATTTTGATGGTCAGGAAAGGTATTCCCTCAGGTATCGGCTGCGGGTCGGATGGCGCAATTTGCGCAATGCTTTGGCTTCAATTTGGCGTATTCGTTCTCGCGTCACATTGAAATAGCGGCTCACTTCTTCCAGCGTATGATCTTTTCCATCAATCAAACCGAATCGTAATTCCAGCACCTGACGTTCCCGCTCGGTCAATGCCCCCAATGCACTCTGCACCTGTTCGCGCAGCATCTCTCTTGCTGCCGCGTCCATCGGTTCCAGCGCTTCATCATCTTCAATAAAATCACCCAGTTGGCTGCTATCCTCATCACCAACCGGCCGTTCCAGAGAAACCGGTTCCTCTGCTGATTGTAGGATGCGCTGCACCTTCGCGGCGGCAGCCATCCAGCGTGCCTGTAAATCGACGCCCAGCGGAATATCCATTTTTCTGGCGTAATGGATTTCCAAGGTATCATCTTCTGAAAGAAAATTGGATTCCAACGCAAGTTCTTCGAAACTGGGTTCGCGACCCAGCTTTTGCACCAAGGTGCGTTGTACTCTCAATAAACGGGTGATCGCCTCAAACAAATGTACCGGGATACGTATCGTGCGTGCCTGTTCAGCAATATATCGACTGATTGATTGGCGGATCCACCAAGTGGCATAAGTCGAAAATTTAAAACCCCTGGTTGGGTCAAACTTTGCCACAGCCCGCAATAGCCCCAGGTTGCCTTCCTGAATCAAATCCAGGAACGATATTCCCCGCCCCAGGTAACGTTTAGCAATACTGACCACCAGCCTTAAATTGGCGCGGATTAAACTTTGATTGGCTTCTTCTGCCAGCCAGCGAACTTCCTGAAGATCTTGTTTTAAACCATCTTCATCTGGCAGATATTTAAAGAACATTGATTTACCTGGCAGTTTCTGGTTTTCATTCCAATATTTAATCAGTTTACTGGCTGTTTCTTCCGGCAACAGATACAGATACAGAAAGAGACGAAAGGCATGTTGAACCAATCGTTCCCACTCAGCGCTTTTACCCCAAAGTCCATTATCAAGATAGGATCTTAAATAGGAAGGCTGGTCCGATTGCCAACTGCGTCTTAAAAGACGCGATTCCAAAAGAATCAGATCCAGTTCCGGGGGCTGCTCACCTTGCAAATTTGCTTCAACCAGCAATCCTTTCCAGGAATTGTTCAAATCTTCCACAATTGTTCGATAAATGATGCTCAAATAATCCAGAGTTGCACTGTCTAACTCCATATCAATACGGAATTGGTCTACCAGACGTTCCGCTTCGATACGGGCTGCCAGTCTGAATTCGGTATCCGCATCCAATAAATCAATTCTGCCAATTTCCTTCAGATAGAGCCGGACAGGATCTTCCGAAAGATCGTTTGCCAACGCCGCTTCCAAAGCTTCAATCGGTTCCCCGATCAGTTCTTCATCACCATCCGGACTGCTTTCTAAAATTCCGTCATTGTCTTCTTTCCAGCCGTTAAACTGATCCGCGTTATTAGCAGCCTTTGCACTTTTCTTCCTGCCACTGGGTGTTTTTTTTCGCTTAGCCGTGGCAGTTTCATTCTCTTTTTCAATAGCAATGTCTGCATTTTCAGGGAAATCCACACCTTCTAATGCAGGTTCGGATGGTTTGGGCATTTCAGGCTTTTTTTTCCTAGCCATAAGATTATTTATACCATAACTTATCTTCAGTCAAGCTTGATCATACGTCTCAAAGCCTGATCAAGACGGGCTCTGGTAAGTGTGTAATGCAGCATATTTTCTTCATAGGGGTTAATGGTTTCACCCTCAACGGACTCGATTTCCTCCATCAGAAAACGTATTTGTTGTAATCCTTCATTCACACGCACAAGTCTCAATTTCATTATTGTTCGAATCAAATCTTCCTGTAATCTGATACTGGATTTGTTCGCGAGCATCGGGTCATTCTGCAACTCCTCCACCAGACTACGTAGTTCCTCGGGGATGTTCTGTTCTAAATAAAGTTGTGGTTCCAGATGATCCTGCTCCAAAGATTGGATGATCAGCCTGGCAAGGTGCTGGTAATCCCCGTTCTCAAAATCGGTAACATCCATTCTGGAAAGACCGGCAGCTTGCAAGCCGCGGTCAAGCACTTGCAGCCATTCAGGGTCCTGCAGCAGCAGCCGCAGGCTGTGTTCTTCCAACGCCGTCGCTAACTGCTCACTTGATCGTAACGGTGGCTCTGTTATCACCTCAGGCTCTACCTGCCGTCTGCTTTTTCTTCGGCGCGGAGTACCAGCCCTGCCCCGCAGCTGCGTGCTGATCAGAGCGCGCTCATCCACCTTCAACAGTCTTGCCAGCCGCTGACGGTAGGCATCACGCTCTATCGCGTTAGGTACATCCTCGATTAAAGGCAGTACCTTTGCCGAGATTTCACTCTTTACTTTCGGGTCTTCCAGATTTTTTTGCTCAGCCAGCGTTTCCATCACATGAACCACGATCGGTTTGGCAGCTTCAATGATCTTTTTCCATTCTTCCGGGTTCTGTCGAACAATTTCATCCGGATCACTTCCGGGTGGCAGTGTTGTTACCCGCACATCAGCTTCCAACCTGGCTTCATAACGCAACAACCCGCGAGGATTGAAACTGATTTCCTCGCTGCGATCCAGGGTCTGGCGGGCAATCTCCAGACCGCGTAAGGTCGCTTTTTCTCCGGCTGCGTCCGCGTCCAACGCCAGAATGATCCGCCGGGTAAAGCGTTTCAACAATCGCATCTGATCTTCTGTCAACGCCGTCCCCATTGGTGATACTGTATTTTGGAAACCCGCCTGGTAGGGAATGATCACATCCATATAACCTTCAACGATCACCACCTGCTCCTGGCTGCGGATGGCTTTACGAGCAAGGTTCAGCCCATAAAGCAACTTGCCCTTATCGAACAGCCCGGTTTGTGGCGAGTTCAGGTATTTAGGTTCATCTTCCGCTTCCAGGGCTCTGGCGCCAAATCCCACCATCGATCCCGACATATTGCGAATCGCGAACATCAGCCTGTTCCTGAAGCGGTCAAATATTCCTCCGCTATCCCTCTGGCTGACCAGACCTGCTTCCACCAAATCGGATTCACTGTAACCTTTTCCTAAAAAATAGTTACTGGTTGTCTCCCAGGAAGCCGGGGCATAACCCAGCCCAAAAGTTTCAATTGATTCGTCACTGACACCACGCTTTCTGAGATAATCCAAGGCGTAATCTCCCGCCGGTGTCTTGAGCAGCTGGTGACGGTAAAACAATACCGCTTCCTCCAGAAGCTGGCTGTAACGGTCTTCTTTTTCATCCCTTTCTATCTCATACTCTGTGGGTTGGCGCAGTTCAACCCCGGCTTTGTTTGCCAGGAACTTCAAAGTTTCAGCGAAGTCCCAGCCTTCTTTTTTCATCACATACTTAAAAATATCCCCACCTTCATTGCATTGCCCAAAACAGCGCCACGTGCCTGAATCGGGGAAGACGACGAAGGCAGGAGTACGTTTGTTATCGTGAAAGGGACAAAAACCAAGATAGTTCTTTCCCGACCGTTTCAACTTCACCGAATCGGAAATCAGGTCGAGTATATCAATTCGATTTTTAATCTCATCGACTGGTTTCATACAATCCTCTATCTGATTTTATAACAAAACACAGAAACTTCGAAAGCCGGCAGAGGCCCTTAAAAACCTTCCAGCAGGGAAAAATTTGCTACACCTTTTGCCAGCAATCCTATTCTTTGCAGCATGCCTAACCGGTTTTCGCGAACCTGCAGATCTTCACTCATAACCAGCACCTCATCAAAGAACTGATTGATCACCGACATAAGCGGCATGAAGATATGGAAGAAATCAGCCATGGAACCCGCCCGTCGTTCAAACTTTGACACTGACAGCAACCCGGCGTACAACTCCCGCTCCGAATCCTCCTTGAGATGCAGCGGGGTGATCGGGTAGAGGGTTTTTAGGTTTTTTGTAATTCTTACGCACCGGGAATAGGCTGCAAGAATCTCACTCCAGTCACTCCGTTCCGTCCATTCCACCAGGGTCTGAATCGCCCTTACCGCTTGCGCGGGGTTGCTGCCCTGTTCCGCCAGTACGGCTGCCACAACATCATACCGGTAACCCTGGTCCAGCAATTGGCTTTGTAATCTTGCTGTGATAAATTCTATACAAGTATTAAATGTTTCTTCCGTCATCTCAATCGGCAGAAACGAGATGGCTGTTCTTATCCCTTCCGCGATATCAAAATCAAGATCCCAGGCTATCAGCGTTTGCACCAGCCCGGTGGCAGCCCTGCGCTGCCCGAAGGGATCTTTCGTTCCGCTGGGTGCCATCCCGGCTGCAAATAATCCCGCCAACGAGTCCAGCCGGTCCGCCAGGCAGACCACCATCCCCGCTTTGGATCCCGGTATGGCATCACCGGCATAGCGTGGCAGGTAATGTTCGTAAATTGCTTTGGCAACTTCTTCCGCTTCCCCATGCTTCATCGCGTAATACTGTCCCATCACCCCCTGTAAGGATGTCATTTCGATCACCATTTTTGACATAAGATCAGCTTTACACAGGTATGCCGCCCGGTTTGCCCATTGTGTTTCCTTTTGTGTCAGGTTAAGCGCGCTGTTCAACTGCCTGACAATTTTTTCGATCCGCTCATTACGTTGCAGCATATTACCCAGTTTAAACTGGAAAATAAGGCTGGAAAGATTTTCCCGCATCTCAACCAGGTTGCTTTTTAAATCTTCCTTAATGAAGAAGGCGGCATCCGCGAAGCGCGCGCCTACCACCTGTTGATTGCCTTCAACCACCAATTCCATCTGATCAGGAGGCCCATTGCGCACCCCGATAAAAGCATTCATCAGATTGTTATTCTGGTCAAATACCGGAAAATATCTCTGGTGAATTTTCATCACCGAGATCAGCACATCACCCGGCAGGGATAAGTATTGTTTATCAAATCTGCCAATAAACGCGCTCGGATATTCAACCATCAGGTTGATTTCTTCCAAAAGATCACGGTCCAGCTTATCCACCTCGCCCCCCAACTGCCGGATGCATTCCCTTACCTGTTTTTCAATATCTTTTCTGCGCGCGTCCTGATCAACGACAATCCCTTCGCCAACCATTACGGACAGGTAATCACCCGCATCTGCCACAGGCAGTTCCCCGGATTTTCCAAAGCGCATTCCCCGCGTACTCTTGCGGCTTTGCAAACCACCAAATTCAAACGGGATTAATTGATTCCCCATCAACGCCATTAACCAGCGCACAGGTCTGGAAAAACTGATGCCGGATTCATTCCAGCGCATCGATTTTTCAAATTTTATTCCACCAATCAAAGCAGGCAATGCCTCTTTCAGCACATCCTGTGTCGCTTCCCCGGCTTCATGCACCTGGACAACAACGTACTTTCCACCATCGACGTCCGCGACCTCAAGATCGGCTGTCGTTTTGCCTTTTCCCCGCGCGAAACCTTCAGCAGCTTTATTGTAACTGCCATCCGGGTTGAAAGCCCGATCCGCTGGCGGTCCCTTTACCAGTTGATCAATGTCCAGTTGCTGGGGCGCCATCGATTCAATATAAACAACCAGCCTGCGCGGAGTGCCCATAATTTTTATCCCTTCATAAGGAATCCGCTGTTCTTCCAGCATCTTTCTGGTTCGGGTTTCCAGTTGTTCGAGAGCCGATTTTAAATCACCAACCGGCAGCTCTTCACAGCCAATTTCCAGCACAAAAGGCATATTAAGGGTTAATTTCTCTACATTTTGTTCAGTTTCTGTTGATTTTTCCGGCTTCCGGTCATTTTTTATCCATGGAAAACCCATTGCTTCCCGCTGTTGATAGTAAGCCCCCGCAACCCGCCGTGATAAATCCCGCATGCGGGAGAATAACGCCTGCCGTTCGGTTACGCCAATAGCACCCCTTGTATCCAGAACATTAAAGGTATGTGAACATTTGAGTACATTATCATGCGCTGGCAGCACCAGTCCCTGATCCAGCGCCGAGTTCGCCTCCGCGATATAGATATCAAAAATTTCCCGCAGGCGGGTAATGTCAGCTACTTCAAAATAGTATTTGCTATGCTCCTGCTCACCGCGCAGATGCACATCCCCGTATTTGCGTTCATGGTTCCATTGAATATCCCTGAAATGATTCACCTTCTGAAGCGCCATGGCAATCCGTTCCAACCCATAGGTGATCTCCACCGGCACGGGGTCCATCGCCATACCGCCCGCCTGTTGAAAATAAGTAAACTGGGTGATCTCCTGACCATCCAGCCAGACTTCCCATCCCAGCCCCCAGGCGCCCAATGCGGGCGATTCCCAGTTATCCTCTACAAAGCGGATATCATGTTCATTTGGGTCAATGCCCAGTGCTTTTAATGAATTCAGGTAAATTTCCTGTGGATTACCTGGATCAGGTTTCAAAATCACCTGAAACTGAGTGTGCATTTGGATGCGGTTGGGGTTTTCTCCATACCTGCCATCATCCGGTCGGACAGAAGGTTCCACATAGGCAACGTTCCAGGGTTCCGGCCCCAATACCCGCAATGCAGTGGCTGGATTCATCGTTCCAGCGCCTACCTGGGTGTAATATGGCTGCCAGATCAGACAGCCCTGTTCGCTCCAGTATTGCTGTAACTTCAATATAATGGATTGAAAATCCAGGCTCATAATTCCTCCACAGAGCAGGTTTTTTTTACATAAATAATTGCCAGGCCGTGCTGCAATTATACCAATCAACCACTCCGAAGGTTATACGATTCAAAATCCATTCATGGTATTGATCAATAAACCCAATGCGTTCCGAGAGCGTGTATTTTTTCCAGTGTTGCTGCCTTTAATCGGACTTCAGTGCACATCCCCGTCAGAAAGCTTATTACCCCCCTGGGGAAACATCCCATAATCTTCACCCCTCAGCATCCCTCGTCCTGATCTGTTGCATGAACGCCTGGCTATTGATTGCCCGCTCCAGAAGGTAGGTCAGGTACCAATGTACGATCTTCTCAACCTCATTGATCACTTCCTCTCCTGGTGTTGCCGCAAGCGCCTCTTTAAAGGAACTTCGCTGGAAATGGCGCAGGTATTTCAACGCCACCATGCTGATTCTGCGAGCGTCCGCGGTTTTGATACCGCAGCTTGGGCAGACCACACCGCCTGCTTGGGCGGAGAAAAACTGATTCTGCGCTTTGATCTCCTCCTGGCAGACTGTGCATTGGAATAACTGCGGACGAAAGCCCATCAGGTCAAGCAACCGTAGTTCATAAAAACGGAGGACTACGAATGCGGGCAGGTCGTCACTAAGACGGTCAAGGGTTTCGAAAACTAGGCGATGCAATAGGGGGTTGGGTCCATCCTCTAAGGTGAACTTATCAAGTAATTCCAGAACATAAGCCGCATTGCCAACCCGCAACAGATCATCGCGCAAGGGCAGGTAAGCATTAATTGTTTCAGCTTGCGTCAATATCCAGAGATCTCTGCCCTGTGAAACCTGCAATGCGGAGCGCATGAAAGGCAGGAGGTGCCCTGCCTTGCGCGAGGTGGTTTTACGGGCGCCCTTGGCAACGATCCTTATTTTTCCAAGCTCTCTGGTGAAAACCGTAAGAATACGGTCCGCTTCCCCCCAGCGTTGGTGGCGGATGATGATAGCGTCCACCCTGCGGCTTCGTTCCCTGGTCATGCCATCCGTTTCTCAAACTTGGGGCAAGTCTTTCGGGGTAAACGCGTCAGGTAATAATTCCCGCACCGTGGTTTCAAGCCTGACCTGGCCAGATTGATCAGCAATCAGCACAATTGTATCCAGACCGAATTCAGCCATAACCTGACGGCAGGATCCGCAGGGACTGCCAGCATTATCTGTTACAACCGCGATGGCAACAAAGTCTCTCTCCCCTTCGGAGACCGCTTTAAATATCGCCACGCGCTCAGCGCATATTGTGGTTGGAAAGGAAGAATTTTCAATATTGACCCCATCATAAATATTTCCAGATACGGTCAAAACAGCGGCGCCAACCGGATAGCGCGAATAGGGCACATACGCCCACTTCCTGGCAGTCAACGCGCTGTGGATCAATGTCTCACGTTGTTCATTATTCATCATCAGTTTCCTTTTTTTCATCCAGCTCGGGGCAAACGCGGGTAGCAACCACCTTGCGGATTCTTCTGCCGCTGACCTGCGAGACTGTCAGATTCCAGCCATCCACCTTGATCTGTTCGCCACCGACCGGCACCCTGCCAATCTGACCATAGATATACCCGCCCAATGTATCAGCAAGATCTTCAGTCAGATCAACCCCCAACAGATCGTAAACATCATCCAAGTCAATTCTGCCTGAGAAAATAAACTCGTCATCCGAAACCTGCTGAAATTCAAGTTCTTCCCCCTGGTCAAATTCATCACGGATTTCGCCAACGATTTCCTCAACAATATCTTCGAGTGTAACCAACCCGGCGGTTCCGCCATATTCATCAACCACAATCGCCATGTGAATGCCCTGAGCCTGCATTTCCCTGAAAAGCTCATCCACATTTTTGGATTCGGGGACAAAGTAAGGTTTGCGTAAATATGGTTCAATTTCCGACTTTTCATTATCGTTTAACTTAACCCGCAATAAATCCTTCGCGTATAAGAGCCCAATGATGTCGTCGATCGTTTCATTATAGACAGGCACGCGGGAATGCCCCGAAGAATTGAAGATATCGATCGCTTCCTGAATGGTGGCGCTGACCTCAAGCGCGGTGATATCAATCCTTGGCACCATGATCTCACGGGTTAATGTCTCGCCAAATTGAAAGATAGAGTAAATCATTTCGCGCTCATCTTTTTCCAGCATGTTATTACCCAGATCGGTATTGACCCAGGTACGGATTTCTTCATCAGTGACCGGTCCAAGCCGCTGCTGCATCACTTTGGAGGAGCCTAAAACAGCCATCATTAATGCTGCCGCCGGCGCGAACACGGTCAGAATTAAATTTCCCACCCAGGATAACCGGATTGCCCATTTTTCCGGAGCGTGCAGCACCATTCCTTCCAGCGCGAATTCCACCAATAAAACAAGGACGGCTACACCAATTACAATTACTAAAATCAACCAGATAGATATTTGAGGCTGCCAAGCCAAAAGCAGCAACAGCAAAACCGCGCTGAGGATGAAATGCATGACAATCATTGCGATGCGTAATGAAACCCGCAGCCGTTTCTTCTCCAGAACCGCCAGAACCCGTTCGGTTCCAGCCGGATCGAGATCGCGCATCCCGCGCAACTGAACCGGCAGGGTATTGAGTAAACTGGATCTAGCTAATGAAAACACCAGATCAACAACCAGAACGCCTATCAATACAACCCACAAAATATTATTCACCTTCTTTTTTCTTCCTCACTGGTCTGGCAGGTACCCCAACCACAACCTCTCCCGCTGGTACATCGTGGGTGACCACCGCACCAGCCCCGGTCTTTGAACCGGCTTCAATCTTCAATGGCGCAACCAGCATGGTATCGCTTCCAATAAAAACATTATCTTCAATGATGGTGGCATGTTTATGAATGCCGTCATAATTGCAGGTAATTGTGCCCGCGCCAATATTAACATCCCTGCCAATGGTGGCGTTACCAATATAAGAGAAATGTCCCATTTTCGTACCTGGTCCAAGGTAGGAATCCTTCACCTCACCAAAATTCCCCATGTGTACCCCACTGGCAAGGTGCGCCCCTTTCCTTAAGCGGGCGAATGGCCCCATATCAACGCCGTCTTCCACGACTGCCTTATCCATCACGGCTGCCAGGATGGTACAGCGATTTCCAACCTGACAATCGCTGATAATGCTGTTCGGACCGATGACGCATTCTTCACCAATCACGGTTTTCCCCCGCAGACAGGTATTGGGCTGCAGGATCGTATCCATGCCGATTCGGACATCATCTTCCACATAAGTACTGTCAGGGTCGATCACTGTCACGCCATCCAGCATCAGACGTGTTAAAATCCGTTCCCGCATTAATTTCTCCGCCTCAGCCAGATGAACTCTGGTGTTGATGCCCATCGCTTCTGAAGAATCTTCGGCTGTGATAGCCGCGATTTTTAAACCCTCTTCAACCGCGATCTGTACAATATCAGTCAGGTAGTACTCTCCTTTGGGTGAAAGCGGAAGCTTGCCAACCGATTTTCTCAACCATGAGGCATCAAAACAATAGGCACCAGCATTCAATTCTTTGATCTTGAGTTGTTCAGGCGAGCATTGAACTTCCTCTACAATTGCTGCAACCGAACCATCTTCAGTCCGGATGACCCTGCCGAACCCCTTAGGATCATCGGCGACTATCGTCAACATCGAGAGCGCTGCTTTGTTTTCGTTTTGTACCCGCACCAGCTTCATTAACGTTTCCGCGGTTAATAATGGCATATCTCCGTAAGTCACCAGAATCGAGTCGTATTCCGCTGGAAGAACTTCCAGCGCTGTCCTCACCGCGTGACCGGTACCGAGTTGCTCCGGTTGCTCGGCAAACGCGACCCTGCCCTCAAAAATACTTCTGACAGCATCCGCGCCATAACCAACCACAACCACAGTTTTCCCGGCTGAACTCTCTTCAGCCGTTTTCACAGCGTAATGCAGCATTGCTTTGCCGGCAATTTTATGCAGCACCTTAGGCAGACGGCTTTTCATACGGGTGCCTTTTCCGGCAGCCAAAATAATTGATGCTAATTTCATAGATTTAACTTCCTGAATGAGGATGGAATTAAACAAACCTGCCGAAAGTCCGCCGGCTTTAAATTAAAAGAGCTCCTCAACCCATCTGATAAGGGTAAAGAAGGCTCTTCAAAAGCGGACGATTTACTTTTAGGTTTTTTTCGTTTAGAGCGCATTACTTTCTTTCAAAAATATGAGGCTGGGGCGCCCGGAATCGAACCAGGATCCACAGATCCAAAGTCTGGTGTGCTGCCATTGCACCACGCCCCAGTGTTCTCAAGTAAGGAACGATTCTAACATAGCTGCACCAATTCTACCAGTGTTCCCGTGTCCGGCACCTCCCGGCTGAGCATACCTCTCACCAAAACTCTATCAACCAACTTTACATTGACGGGGACAGGATAATCATTGTATAAAAATATTTTTCATGCCAATCCATGCGATACATTCGAATCGTTTCAGGTTCAATTATTTCGACTGGAAATTTGCCCCCCTCTTCCTGAGCAACCTCTATGGGACAAATGTCATTTAGTTCTACCGTTCTAACAGATTCTCTCCATTCTTTTCACCCCTCAAGAAAATATCCCTACCCAATAAGATTTTCATGTCATCACAGGCAAGACCTTTAAAATATAAAGAGGCTGACCCCTTTTTCTTTTGGATCAGCCTCCATTGCTCCCTCGCCATCCTTTACTTTCCCAAGCGTTTCTCCCGCGCGTAAGACAGCGATCCTACAATCCCCACAATCACTCCCACAAGCGAAAGGAAAAACGACAGGAAACTCAAAAAAAAGGTGGTCTTAATCACTTCCATAATCATCATGAAGGGTATCACCACACCCATCAACAACAGGAGGAAAGAAATAAACATCAACCACCCGAAACCGATAAATTTCATTTGTACAACCAGCAATATACGAAGTGATTCTCATCCGGTTCAAATTCCGGTGGATTCTCAACATCACATAAACCTTGGATTATCTTTGGACATCGCGGGTGGAACCTGCAGCCCGTTGGCGGATTAACCAGACTGGGCGGTTCTCCTGGAGGTACATCCTGATATTCATCCACATTCTTGGCATCCGGATCGGAGGTTGCCGCCAGTAACGCGTGCGTGTAGGGGTGTTTGGCGTTCATCACCACCTCATCCACATTCGCTTTTTCAATCAATTGACCCGCGTACATCACAAAAATCCATTCCGAGAAGTAACGCACCGTTGAAAGGTCGTGCGTGATATACATTACCGATAATTCGTGGGTTTCCTGAAGATTACGCAACAATCTTAAAACTTCCACGCGTACGGATGCATCCAACATGGAAACCGGTTCATCTGCCACCAGCAGTTTTGGGTTCATAATCATCGCCCGGGCGATAACCACACGCTGCTGCTGACCCCCACTCAACATATGCGGAAATTTCGGTAGGAATTCATCCACAGGCGTTAGCTTCACTTCCTCAAAGGCTTTGTGAATCCGGGCAAGTCGTTCCTCTTTATTCCTCACCCCATGAATAATCAGTGGTTCTTCCATGATGGTTTTTACACTCATGAAAGGTGCCAGCGCCCCATAAGGATCCTGCTAAACATAACCCACCTTGGATCGATACTGGACAAGTTCCTTCTTTGAGAAAGAACTCATCGGTTTGCCTTCGAAGAAAATTTCTCCCTTGATGATCTTGTTGATACCTAAAATGGTCTTCATCAAGCTGGATTTACCGCAGCCGCTTTCTCCTACCACGGCAATCGTTTCATTGCGTCTGAGATTAAAGCTTACGTCATCCACCGCTCGAACGTAACCGGCATGACCGAAACCGAATTTCCTCAGTTCAAACCAGACATGTAGATTTTGAACAGAGATCAATGTATCAGGGCTGATCGGCCGGTATTCTATTTTTTCTTGCAATTCTTTTACAGATGCCATTTTTTGTCTCTCCCAATTCTACTCGTACAACCAGCATTTGACTTTGATACCATCCACATTGAACATTGGCGGATCTTCCACGCATTTGGCAAACTGTTTATGACAGCGATCATAAAATCGGCAGCCTTTGGGTGGTTTGATCAAGCTTGGTGGTTGTCCAGTAATAAAATCAGGTTGGGTTTTTCCACGCAACCGCGGAACAGAAGCCATCAGTTTTTCAGAATAAGGGTGTGAAGGTGCGGTGAAGAAACGCCGGTTATCACTGATCTCAACAATCTGTCCGGCATACATCACCACCACATCATCCGCGAGCTCGCTGGAAGTAGAAATATCATGGGTGATCAAAATAAAGCTGGTGGCGATTTCCTTCTTGATCCGCTTGAGCAGATTCATGATGTTTGCCTGGGTTAATACATCCAGCGCGGATGTCGGCTCATCCAGAACCACAAGATCAGGAACGGTCACCAATGCCATTGCGATAGCTACACGCTGGCGCATACCACCGCTCAACTCAAACGCATAGCGATGCAAAAAGTCCACCGGAATACCAACACGCTGGAACATCGTTTTCGCCTGCTCCATGGCAACACTTTTGTTAATGCCGTGATGGACGATGATCGGTTCGGCAACCTGATCCCCAACCTTCAAAACCGGGTTAAGCGAGTTCATCGCCGCCTGAGGTACCATGGACATTCGCACCCAACGAATATCGGTACGGTATTTTTCATCGCTCAGTTTCATTGTATCAACACCATTGAGGATCACCTTGCCCGAATATTCTGAAACGTTGCGTGGTAATAAGCGTAACAGGGCTTTTGCCATGGAGGACTTTCCACAGCCGGATTCCCCAATAACTACCACTGCTCTGTTATTAGGTAAGTCAAAATTGACATCATCAACAGCCTGAACGATACCTTTGGAGGCTTTGAAGTAAAGTTTTAGATTTTCCACGTGCAATAAAGTATTATTGTCAGTCATTTTACATACCTCGCAAGCGTGGGTTGAACACGCGGTCCAGGGCAAAGCCCAATGAGGCAAAACCTAAACCGGTAATCATTAAGAGCGTGGCTGGCTGGATGATCCAGTAGTACCAGCCACGGTAAAGCGCTGCGTTGTTATAAGCTTCATAAATCGTTTTACCCCAGGTCGGCAATACCGGGTCACCCAAACCCAGCAAAGCCAGTGACGCCTCCAGAAATACAAACGAGGGCACCGAAGAGACCAGTCCGGGTAATAACAGTGGAATGATTCTCGGGATCAGGTAGCGGAAGATGATTCGTTTATCACTGGCGCCATAAGCCTTGGCAGCTTCAATATAGGTTGATTCCTTAACCTGCTTGAAGATTGCCCGGTAGGTTAGAATACCTCCGGTAAATATGCTCAGCGCGATGGTTGCCCCCAACATCACCCAAATACTCCTCGAATAAAATGTACCGATCATAATCAAAATTGAAAGGAAGGGCAAAACCAGATTGATTTCCGTGATGCGTTGAATTAATCCTTCCACCAGACCGCCATACCAGGTGGCAATTGCGGCGATGATCATTGTCATTATGGAAGTTCCCATAGCGGCGATCAAGCCAAATGCCAACGCGACCGGAATGCCCCATAAAATCGGTAGCAGCAAATCACGGCGCATATGATCGGTCCCTGCCCAGCCAAATACCTGTCCAAGCATGACAAATTCCGTTTGAATGCTCGAATCAGGCTCGAAAGTAACCGTTTCCACTACCAGTTTATAAGTCCCTCTGACCGGTTTTTTACCAGGGTCCTCAGCATTTTGATCCAGGAACAAACCTGTGCTGGGTGCCATATTCTTGAGTTTCTTTTTTAATTTTGTATCCTGGTTGATGGCAAATGTGTGTGTTTTCCCCACTGCAAAATTGTTGATCTTGATTTCTGTCCCATCAGGTGTGATCCATTTAACCGAAGCAAACGGTTGTTTGGACTCATATTCCGATGTAAAGTAAAGGGTTAATTCGGTTGGGAAGTTATCATATTGAAAATCGATCGGGAAGGTGACAGTTTTGATTGGTGTACCACCTTCAGTGACTATTTCAACAATCTCCACATCCTCATCCCCTTCAAACATATCCAGCGATTCAACCAGCTTATCCTTTCGGAAATAGTTCACCCATTTTGGCGGCACATTACGCGGGTTTTTTCCATAAACTTCTTCGCCGCCACGCCAGGTGGCAATTGCTTGTGAGTATGGTATTTTGATCATAACAATAATGCCGGAAACGATCAAAGCTAGCACAACCAGCCCGCCAAAAATGGCGGTTGGATATTTCAAAAGTTCGCGAATATTCTGCATGAATTGTTTCATGGTTAATTTCCTCCCGAGCCGAGTTTCACTCTTGGGTCAACCAGCGCGTAAACAAAGTCAAGCAGGAAGACGGTGATTGCCAGTAGATAGGCGTAGATAATTGTTGTACCAACGATGATCGGTGTATCATACTGGCCGATCGCCTGAAACGTAACCCGTCCCAACCCTGGCCATAAAAACACCGTTTCAGTGATGATCGCCCCTGTCCATAGAGAAATCAAAATCAGGGCAAACGAGGTGATGATGGTGGGTAACGTCGGTCTTAAAATATATTTTCGCTCAATGTCACGGGAAGACAGCCCTTTGGCTTTGGCTGTTTCCACGTAATCTTCACTCGAATAAATCAGGAAAAAAGTACGCCAGTTGTAAATGCTCAGGAAAAATGAGGCAAGGATCAAGGAACTGGCAGGTAAAATTAAATGTTTTCCGATGCTCAAAGCCTTACCCAGAAAGTCCTTGGGCACCGGAGCATCGATCACCCCCCCGAATGGCAGTATTTTTAACACCGCCGCGAATATCAATATTAAAAAGATTCCATAAAACCATGGTGGTACAGAGGAGCTAGGCGATAAGGCAATCACAACTTTATCAATGAAACTTCCATACTTACGAGATAATGCCAATGCCAGATATAACGTGCTGAAAAATAAAATTAAATTAGAAGTCCCCATTAACAATAGGGTATAAGGCAATCGTTCCAGAATAATGATTTTAACATTCCTGGAACCGGTATTGCTGGTCATAAACATGGCCCGCCCCAGGTTTAATGTCAATGCGTTCTTCAAAAATTTAAAACTGCGGATCACCAGCGGCTGGTCCAGATTAAGACGCTCTATTTCCGATTGAATTCTTTCCTGAGCTAAAACCGATTTGGTTGCCGGGTCCATCGTTTTATACTGTGGACTTTTAGCAATCTCAACGGTGATACGCTCCTGAATGGCTGACTTCATCATCTGATCGACATATCCCCCCATATTGGCGATCATGATGGTCAGATAGATGCCAATAACAACAGTGATGAAGAGGGTAATAAGCCTGATTCCAGAATACCTTACCACCCTGCTTAATGTACTCAGGAACGCTGATTTCTGTTTTTCTTCTTTCGGTACAACTGCTATTACATCCGTCCCCATAGATCATCCTCCAATAATCAGACAAGAAGGGGCAAGGTGAGCGATCGCCTTGCCCCTACCTTCTTAACTTGGTTCTACTTTCTTTTTTGAAAGAGGACCGTAAATTACTTGACGGTCACAAATTCAAAGGCAACGAATGACGGAATTGCAACGACGTTGGAAACAACGACAACCTCAACTTTGCTGGCGCCGGCTTCCATCTTTCCGGCAATATCGGCGGGAACGGTAATCGTATAGTAACCATCTTCCACCATTTCGCCAGAAAGAACGCTGACAATCTGTCCGGTAGCGTCGTAGAGCAAACCCTTGACTTCCTTGATCTCGTCAGCCGGGTATACTTCGCCTTCAAAAGTTACATATACATCGAATGCGAATTCGTTTGGCAGAACGACATTGCCTTCGCCTTCAACTTCGACGACTGCAACTTTCGGGGCGCCAAAGCGTGCCCATTTATCCGACAGATCGGGATGATCCGGGAAGTTAACCAGCGTACCCACTTTTTCGGTCAGATGTACTTCACCGAGAATGTAGGGACCGGTACCGATATTGTAGTGCCCGTATTTCGCGAAGAATGCTTTCGCATTCTCATAGCGGGCGGCAGCTTCTTCGGGGGTGATGTAAGCGGACATCACACCTTCGTAAGGAATGAAACCTTCTTCGATGCTGGTGTCAAGCCATTTGGAAACGATCTCCAGGCTGGGTCCACCAATGGTGCTGAACCATTCCACAGTCACAGTTTCGGTTGATTTCGCATCAGATTTATCAGCAGAGAAAGCAACTTCACCAGCCGCATCGGCTCTGGCAGCAGCGGCGAGGACATGCCATGGCGCTTCACCATAGCTGAAGGAAGGCCACATGGTGGTGATATTCAGTTCAGCGTCGGTGCTGTAGGTATCGGTGTAAGCTTCAATGGTCAGTGGATTTTCAGAGAGGATTCTAAAACCTTTGTAGTTCGCCAGGACAGCTGCCACATTGGACGCGTAAGCTTCATCATAGATTGGTGAGCCTTCTTTACCCAAATCCAGCGAGATGATCCATCCGAAGATGAAGTCAGACAGATCAAGCGGGGAACCATCATGCCATTTGACGGTGTCAAACAGGTCAGCCGGGTAGTAAACGACACTCTTCACTTTTGAGGTTGTTCCATCCGGGAACTTCTCAGCAGCAGTGATGAATTTCTGATTCTCGGCGTCCCAGTCCACGATGGCGTCTTCCGGAACAGCGATTTCGGGTTCAAATTTCAGGTCAACCCAATCCAGGGTCTTACCAACCGGCAGACCTTCCTGAATGGTGACTTCGGCACGGTCAAAGCGCTGCGGCCAGATCAACCCGGTGTGCGGGTCGTACATGTAGGCTTCGCCCCATGTCGCACGGCCGATAGATTGATCAAATGCCCAGTTAGAGCCGGCAAGCGGGTTCCATGGGTCAACAAACAGGTCGGGGGCGCCCCATTTCAATGTGCCGCCTTCGACTCCCTCTTCACGAATGGTGTAAGGCCAGATCTGGCTTCCGTCAACGCCGGCTGCCAGGTCATAGGTTACATCCAGTCCATCGCGATAAGGGGTGAAGTTTTTACCATCAATGATCCATACGTGATAAGACTGGGTTAATGCCAGTTCCAGCATTTCTGCCAGGGCGGCATCGCGTTCTTCAATGGTATCGAATTTGTTGTAGGCTAATTTATCAGCCAGGTCGCCATATTCGGTACCCAAAGCGCAATCGAAACTCTGCCATGTGGATGAGAAACCATAAGCGGACTGCGGGGTATCAAAAAATTCGAAGTTATCGCCTTCATCGCGGTCGATAACGGTCGCAGACCATGCACCGGTGTAGAGATGCCACAAGCCATCAGCAACATTACCGCCAACCCAGATCGGGGAGGCTTCTGATGATGTCTTATACTGGCGGTCTACAGCGAAACCAATACTTTCGAGCTGGCTGGAAACATAATCACCAATCGGTACACGGGTTCCATCGGAATCGCTACGGATGATGAAGATCAGTTGAACCTGCTCACCGCCGAACATGTATTTGCCATCTTCAATGGTGACGCCTTCAATACCGCTCATGACCTCATCCATCTGAGCCTTTGCCTGTTCCGGATTGTAAGCATATTTTGCTTCCAGTCGGCGGACAGTTTCGGCCATCTTGGTGTAGTCAGGCATGTTGGTGATGATGCTCCAGAATTTAGGCAGTGCACC
>Ga0123335_1004127_pt1 | contig 19229 bp, 18 predicted proteins | sample BiotimSIPDNA_2_FD_89707 | JGI IMG/M metagenome (GOLD analysis project Ga0123335, IMG submission 89707) | Anaerobic biogas reactor microbial communites from Washington, USA - Biogas_R2 time_0 SIP DNA | ecosystem: Engineered > Bioreactor > Anaerobic > Unclassified | place: Washington, USA...
AGGTCCCGGAGCGCCTCCTCCACGATGGGGCGGTCTGAGGCGTTGGTGACGCCAAACCACTTGTCCTTGGAGCGCATCACCTTGACGGTGACCCTGCCTTCGCTAAGCAGCTCGCCCACCAGGTTGGGCAGGTAGAACTCCGCCTTCAGGGGGTCCTCCGCCATGGCCTTGTTGTAAAAGACGGGGAAGCGGGCCTCGATCTCTTCAATCACCTGGGGTGTGAAGGCCCACATGTTCATGGACACGGTGGTGTCCTCCGGCAGGCGGTGGTAGGTTTGCTTGTCCAGGGTGTGCATGGGGCCGTCCACGGTGGAGATGACATGCAGGCGCTCCACGATGTTCTCCAGATAGCCTTTGTCATCCACCTGGCAGACGCCCCGGGACACATAGCCGTGCTCCGACAGGGTGTTTTTCAGCTCAAAACCCACCATGGCGTAGGCCTTAGGCTGGGGATCGCTTTTTAAGAAGGTGTACATCTGCTGCATGGCGTCCAGGCCATACAGGTCATCCCCGTTGATGGCGCAAAAGGGAGCGTCAATAGCGTCCTTGCAGCACAGCACGGCGTGGGAGGTGCCCCAGGGCTTGACCCGCTTCGGCGGCACTGCAAGGCCCGCAGGCAGCTTGTCCAGCTCCTGGCAGACGTAGGTGACCTCCATCCTGTCCTCTACGTGGCTGCCCACCAGCTCCTTGAAGTCGTCGATGATTTTGCTGTTGACGATGAAGATGACGCGCTTAAAGCCGGAGCGCAGCGCGTCAAAAAGGGAATAGTCAATCAGGCTTTCCCCGTGCAGCCCAAAGGGCGTCATCTGCTTTAAGCCCCCAAAGCGGCTGCCGATGCCCGCCGCCATTACGACCAGAATTGGTTCCCGCATGATTACCTCCAGCGTTTATGTGATATGAACAGTATAGCGCAAAGGGCGCATTAAGAAAAGCCGCGCATTGCGCATCAGCCCAGGATACGGTAAAATTGACACAGGAGGTGAGGGCTGTGGATCACCAGGACTATAGGGCCGTTGAGGAAGAGGAACGCCAGGAACGGCGCGATCACCTGCGTTTTGCGGCGGGGATGAGCGATTTTATGGGCGTCATCCTGGGGGCCGTGGTCATCCTGATCATGTTTTTGCTGATTTTAAGTCTGGTCAACTGGCTGTGGCGGGATATCTCCGCCACCTTTACCCTGCTTAATTCCAGGTTCCGCTGAGATGCTGACCTCCTGGACGCAGGTAAACGCGGATATCGCCGGCTGCACCCTGTGCGGGATTTCCGGGGGCATCACCCATAAGGTGCCCGGGCAGGGCAATCCGGACGCCCGGCTGATGATTATCGGCGAAGGCCCCGGCGCCCAGGAGGACCGGCAGGGCCTGGCCTTTGTGGGCGCTGCCGGCCAGCTCTTAACCCAGATGCTGGCGGCCATTGAGATAAGCCGGGAGGAGGTCTTCATCTCAAACGTGGTGAAGTGCCGCCCGCCGGGGAACCGGGCGCCAACAGAGGAGGAGGCGCGGAACTGCCTGCCCTTTTTAAGGGCGCAGACCGCGCTGATCCGGCCCCAGGCGATCCTGCTTTTGGGGGCCACAGCCCTTCGCTTTATTCTGGGGCCGGAGCTTCGCATCACCCGGGCCCGGGGCCAGTTTGTGGAGCGCAAGGGGGTTTTTATTCTGCCCACCTTTCACCCGGCGGCCCTGCTTCGGGATCCGGACAAGAAGCGGGACAGCTGGGAAGACCTGAAACGCTTAAGGCAAAAGCTGGACGAACTGCCGGAAAAAGAAAAGAAAATCAGCGATTTCCTGCCGTAAACATGCCAAAAACCGTTTATCCGCCTTTTGATGCGGTAAAATAGAAACAAGGAGGAGCGCTATGGACTTTATTCTGAATAATCTGCCGATACTCATCTGCGCGGTGGTTGGCATTGGGCTGATTATCGTGGAGATGTTTATGCCCGGCTTTGGTGTCCCGGGCATCTCAGGCATTATTCTCTTGATCGCGGCATCCGTGTTCACCTGGCTGCAGCACGGCTATGTGGCGGGCCTGGGGATGGGGCTGATTCTGCTGGTGATTGTGGGGCTGGCCATGTACATCTCCATCAAATCCGCCACCAAGGGCCGCCTGTCCCGATCAGATTTGATTCTAAAGGGCGAGTTGAGCCGGGAAGAGGGCTTCATCGCCACCGACCAGTACGACCAGTATCTGGGCAAGGAAGGCATCACCCTCACGGTGCTGCGCCCGGCCGGCATGGCGGAAATTGAGGGCGAACGGGTCAATGTGGTCAGCGATGGCAACTTTATCGACAAGGGCGTCCGCGTCAGGGTGCGGGAGGTTGAGGGCCCGCGGGTGATGGTGGACAGGGTGGAAGTATGAGCGCGTACACTTTTTTTGAGGAGCTTGGAGGAGGGCTTGGCATGTCTGAAATTATGCTGGGGATTGTTATTGTTGCGGTTATCCTGTTGTTTGTTGTCTTTTTCCGTTATGTGCCCATCGGGCTTTGGATCAGGGCCCGGGCGTCCGCGGTTCCGCTGACCATCTTCAGCCTGATCGGCATGCGCCTGCGCCGGGTAAGCCCCCAGCGCCTGGTGGACACCCTGATCATGTCCAGCAAGGCGGGCCTGGGGCTGAGTGTAAACCAGCTGGAGAAGCACTTCCTGGCCGGCGGCAACATCGAGCGGGTGGTGAAATCCCTGATATCCGCCCAGCAGGCGGGCATCAAGCTGACCTTTGAGCAGGCGGGCGCCATCGACCTGGCGGGCCGGGATGTGCTTCAGGCGGTGCAGATGAGCGTTATCCCCAAGGTGATTGAGTCCCCGCCGGTGGCCGCGATCGCCAAGGACGGCATCGAGCTTAGGGCCAAGGCCCGGGTGACGGTGCGCACCAGCATCCAGCAATTGGTGGGCGGCGCTGGCGAGGAAACGGTAATGGCCCGCGTGGGCGAGGGCATCGTCACCACCATCGGCTCCGCTGATTCCCACAAGGAAGTGCTGGAAAACCCGGACAAGATCAGCCACACCGTGCTCAACAAAGGTCTGGACGCGGGCACGGCTTTTGAAATTCTCTCCATTGACATCGCGGATGTGGACGTGGGGCGCAATATCGGCGCCCAGCTGCAGATGGACCAGGCGGAGGCGGACCGGCGCATCGCCCAGGCCCGGGCGGAGGAGCGGCGCGCCATGGCCGTTGCCCGGGAACAGGAGATGAAGGCGGAGGTGCAGGAGATGCGCGCCAAGGTGGTGGCCGCGGAGGCGGAGGTGCCCCTGGCCATGGCGGAAGCGCTGCGCGCGGGCAAGCTGGGCGTGATGGACTACTACCAGATGCAAAACGTGATGGCGGACACCCAGATGCGGGACGGCATCGCCAAGGCGGCGGACCCCAAGGATGAAAACTGGGAGAACCCCCACCGCAACCTGGGCAAATAAGGGTGGACAGATTATCAAAACGCCGCAGAAAGGGAGCAGCCCATGCTTGAGATTGGCATTATCCTGATCATCTTTTTAGCTGTTGCCTCCGGCGCAAACCGCAAGGCCCAGCGCCAGCAGCAGGAAAACCAGGGCGATAAAAACCAGGGCCGCGCCCGCTCGGCAGGTCCCTTGCAGCAGGCCATGCGCCAGCTGCAGGAATCCATGGAGAGGACCGTGGGTGCCCCGCAGACTCCGGCAATAGCCCCTGAAACCGAGGCCCCAAAGGCCAGGGAAAGCCTGGCTGCCAGCGACTTTGACCCGGGATTTTGGGGCAGCATGCAGGCAACCGAGGATTCTTTCCATGACCGGGTGTTCCAGGGCGCCCCTCAGGCAGAGGGCGAGTTAAGCAGAGCCGTTCACAAGGGGCAAAAGCCCCTTCCCAAAGCGGAGGACGGGGCGGATCACGAGACCCTTGGCGTCATCCCCCGCATGACACCCAGCAGCCTGGTGCAGGCCGTGGTCACCCATGAGATTTTAACCCGGCCCAGAAGCGCCTGGCGGCCCCGCCGGGAGGCGGTCAGGGCGCGCGCGCCCGGAGCCTGAGGCCTTCAAAAAAATGTGGTTGCTTTTGCCCCCGGACTTGTGATATGATTCCTGTTGCGACATCAGGCGGTCCTCTGTATCCTTAAGGAGCACGAACGCCGCAGGCAAGGAGGAAACCGTCATGAGTGAGATCATCAGAACCATTGAGGAAAAGCAGCTGCGCACAGACCGCGTTCCCTTTAATGTGGGCGACACCGTGCGGGTGTATGTGAAGGTCGTTGAGGGCAGCCGTGAGCGCCTGCAGGCCTTTGAGGGCACCGTGATTGCCAAACGCAACGGCTCCAACCGGGAGACCTTTACCGTGCGGCGTGTGTCCTATGGCATTGGTGTGGAGCGCACTTTCCCGCTGCATTCCCCCCGGGTGGACAGCATAGAGGTGGTGCGCAGGGGCCGCGTGCGCCGCGCCAAGCTCTACTACCTGCGTGAGCGCCAGGGCAAGGCTGCCAAGATCAAGGAAGCCGCCTGGAGGCCAAAGCAGGGCTGAGGCAGGCCGCTTTAAAACCGGCCGCGTGTGATGATACGCGGCCGGTTTTGCTTTGCCGGTTTATGTGTTATTCCTGGTTTTCCCAGCACAGGCGGGGCAAATGGGGGGCGGCCTTCAGCACCGAAGGGCTGGCGTTTACCAGACAGGGGTTGCCTGTGAGCAGCATGACGGGCAGGTCGCTGCGGCTGTCCCCATAGGCCCAGGAGTTGCCCCAGTCCGGGATGATGGCCTGATCGTCCAGCCACTTTTTCACCTGCCGGACCTTTTCCTCCCCCCGGACGTTGACAATCACCCGGTAATCCTGATCCGTGGGGGTGGCCAGCACCGCATCCACAGGGAGGAAGTCCTGAATGTGACTAAGATAACAGGCGGGGGAGGCGGACACCAGCAGCACCAGGTCCCCTGACGCGTGGTGCTCCTGCATCTTTTTAAGCGCAGGCGGGAACAGCCGGGGCACCAGGCGCTGCGCCACAAAGGCTTTGCAGAGTTCCGCGGCCTCCCCTTCATCAAGCTTTTTTAAGGGAGCCAGGCTTTGGTTTTTCACCTTTTCCACCGGCATCAGGCGCAGGAGCCACAGCAGGGTACAGAGCATGATCACCCCCAGGCGGGGAGGGGAGATCAGCTTTTTTTCCCACATGCAGCGCACAAAATCCGTGATGCTGTCCCCCTTGACCATGGTGTCATCAAAGTCAAATATCGCCAGCCGCCTCGTTTCCATAGCGCCTCCCTGGGTTTTTCATTACTGTAGCACGCCCTGACGGGCCCGTCAAAGCGCCCCGGGGAAGAAAACGCCCGGCGGGTTGACATTTTTTACAAGGCTGGTCTATAATGACCAGGCCAAAGGGGCATGGTGTAATGGTAACACGTGGGTCTCCAAAACCTTTGTTGAGGGTTCGAGTCCTTCTGCCCCTGCCAACCCCGTCTGCGCGAGCGGACGGGGTTTTTCCTTCACAGAAGAAGATTGCAGCCTGGGAATCCTTCGCTCCTGGCAGACAAACCTTTATTAATGGGTGAGAGCCGGTTGATGGTGGCTTTTGTTTGAGATAGAATGGCGGTACAAGTTATTTATGTTGGGCGGTGACGGCATCGTTTATTATCAGGAGGGTTCTCTCCTCATTCGTTCAATGACTGAGCCAGACATTGATGCTTTTTTTGAAGAGTTTTCTTTGCAGGGATGGGAAAAGCCAAAGGAGCTCTTTAAAAAATATCTTGATTATCAGGATAACAAAACAAGAGCGGTTGTGGTTGCTGAAAAAGACGGGTCTGTTGCGGGATATGCAACCCTGATTTACAGCGCAAAAACAGGCCCATTCAAAAATAAGCATCTGCCTGAAATATCAGACTTTAATGTGCTTGAAAAATATCAGCGTGGCGGCATTGGGAATAAGATAATGGATGTCTTAGAGGCAATAGCAAAAGAGAAAAGCCCGATAATCACGCTTGCAGCAGGTCTTTATGAAGGCTACGGAACGGCACAAAGAATGTATGTTAAGCGTGGCTACATTCCGGACGGTTCCGGTGTGTGGTATGGGGACAGCCGGGTCACGCCCGGCCAGAAATTGCCTGTTGACGATGCTTTGGTCCTATACTTCCTCAAACCATTATGAGGTATTTATAAGCTCATCTATATCCATCTTTAACTGAGCCGCATCCGCCTGGGCCATGGGCATCGCGGACTGCACTTCGTTCGCGGCGGCTTTTTTGTTCTTTTTGGCATTTGGACGCCAGAACTAAGAGCCCCTTGAAAATCAAACGATTCAAGGGGCGTCATTAATGAATGCGGTAACGAAGGTGTTTATTTAGATCACCGAGGTTTTTCCCTTGCTGAAGCGCAGGAAGATCAGCATGGAAGCCACGGTGGTCAGCGTCAGGATGGAGGCCAGGGCGGCAGCGGTGCCGTCGCTCATGCGCATCACCTCCTGATAGATGGCAACGGAGATGGTGGAGGTGTTGCCGCTGTAGAGCATGATGGAGGAGCTGAGCTCGTTAATGCAGGTGATCCAGCTGAGGATGGCGCCGGAGAGGACGCCGGGCAGCATCAGGCGGGCCACCACGGTAAAAAAGGTTTTCATAGGGGAGACCCCCAGGCTGATGGAGGCTTCTTCCACGGAAACATCCATCTGATAGAGAAAGGCGCTGCCGGAGCGCACGGTGTAGGGCAGTTTGCGCACCACATAGGAGATGATCATGATGGCGGCCGTGCCGGTCAGCACCACGGGCTTTCGGTTGAAGGCCACAATCAGGCACACGCCCAGCACCGAACCCGGGATGACATAGGGGAACATCACCAAAAGATCCATGATGCTGGCGATTTTGCCCCGCTTGCGCACCAGGATGTAGGAGATAAGCATGCCAAAAATCACGATGAAGACGATGGCCACGGCGGAGAAATAGTAGGTGTTGGTGATGTTGGTGGCAAGCCGGCTTAGAATTTTCTGGTAGTTGTCCAGGGTGAAGCCCCCGATAAAACCGGTAAAATCCGTCTGGATGAAGGAGGAGATCACCACCGTCAGCTGGGGCAACAGGCCCAGGAGGGCCACCAGAGCCACCGGCAGGGTGACCAGGAAACGCTTCCAGCCCTTTAGCTCCACCACCTTGGGAGGGCGCAGCGAGGTCATGGCGTAATTCTTGCGGGCGACATAGTATTTCTGAAGCAGAAGGATGCTTAAAGAGCAGGTCACCACGATGACGGAGAGGGTGCTGGCCATGTTGGCGTTGCCGCCGATTTCGCTCATGTAGGCATCATACACCAGCACAGAAAGCACCCTGGTTTTTCCCTCGCCCAGGAGCATGGGGGTGCCGAAGTCCGCCAGGGAGGTCATGAACACCATCACCGTGCCCGCCAGAAGGGAGGGCATCACCACTGGCAGCGTCACCGTAAACAGCCGGCGCAGCTTGGAAGAGCCCAGGTTTTCCCCCGCCTCCTCCAGGGAGCTGTCGATGCTGCTTAAGGCGCCCGCCACATAGAGATAGACATAGGGGAAGAGGTGAAGGGTGAAGACCAGGATAATGCCCCCTGGGCCATAGATGGTGGGCGCTTTGATGCCTATCCCCGCGAACAGACGGGTGATAAAGCCCGCGCGGCCAAACAGCAGGATCCAGGAATAAGCCCCGATAAAGGGCGGGGACATCAGCGCCAGGATGATGCAGACATAGATAATCTTTTTGCCGAAGATATTGTAGCGGGTCATCAGGTAGGCCATGGGCGCGCCCACCAAAAGGCAGGCGAAGGAGGCGAGAAAAGAGATATACAGCGTGTTTTTCAGCGCGTCCAGATAGTATTTTTTGCTAAAAAAGGTGGCGTAGTTCTCCAGCGTCACCCCGTCCGTGTTTTTTGAGAAAAAGCTCCGGGTAATCAGGGTTGAAAAGGGATAGACCAAAAAGAAGAGCATGGAGAGGATAACGATGCCCTTCACAAAAAACCAAAAATCAAAGCGGGGCTTTTTAAGGGAGGGGATTTTCATCATGTGAGCACCTCCCCGTCCTTCCCATAAATGATGATGGAGGCAGCGTCCATCGCCACATGCACGTCCAGGCCGTCCGGCTTGATGGCCAGAGCGTCCTTGGTGTATTCGTTCAACTGGATGCTTTGTCCGCTTTCAAGCAAAATCTCATACTCGATAAAATCCCCCAGGAAGGTGGACAGCTCGATACGCCCCTTGATGCCCTCATCCTTAAGCGAGAGATACTCCGGCCGGGCGGCGATCTTGCCCTTTCCGGAATAGGGGCGGCTCAGGGGGATGTTATAAAGGGTGTACCCCTCCACTGTGAGGGAGGCCTGGCGGGGATCCTGGCCCGTGATGTCACAGTCCAGGAAGTTGGACACCCCGATAAAGCCTGCTACAAAGGCGTTTTCCGGCTTTTTATAAATCTGGGTGGGTTCGCCCACCTGCATGATCAGCCCGTCCTTCATGACCGCGATGCGGTCGGAGATGGAGAGGGCCTCCTCCTGGTCGTGGGTGACATAAATGGTGGTGATGCCCAGCCTGCGCTGCAGCTTTTTAATGGTGGTGCGCATCTGGACGCGCAGTTTGGCGTCCAGGTTGGAAAGCGGCTCGTCCATCAGCAGCACGCTGGGCTCAATCACAAAGGCCCGTGCCAGGGCAACCCGCTGCTGCTGCCCGCCGGAGAGCTCGTTGGGCATGCGGCTGGCCAGCTCGGCTATCTGCACCATCTCAAGCGCGTTTCTCACCCTGGGCCCGATGTCGCGGCTTGGCACCCGCCGGGCTTTTAAGCCATAGGCCACGTTGTCAAACACGCTGAGGTGGGGAAAAATCGCGTAATTTTGAAAAACCATGCCGATACCCCGCTTATGGGCGGGGACATCGTTAATAACTTCATCGCCAAAAGAGATGGTGCCCTTGTCAATGGTGTTAAAGCCGGCAATCATGCGCAAGAGGGTGGTCTTGCCGCAGCCGGAGGGGCCCAGGAGGGTGAAAAACTCGCCTTTTTTGATGTCCAGGGTGATGCCGGCCACGGCCATGAAGTCCCCATAGGTCTTGACCGCATCCCGGATGCCTACGTCGTGAGATTGCATGGATGTCTCCTTCTAAAAAGGAGGGGAGCGGGACATGCCCGTCTCCCCTGAGGTGTGGCGCTGATCAGTTGTTGATGATGATTTCCTGCCACATGTCGATGATGGTTTCTTTTTCGTTGGCGGCCCAGTCAAAGTCGTAGTTGGTCAGGTCCAATTCGGCCAGGGGGACCAGGCCTACGGGCTCCAGGTCGCTGCGCACCGGGCGGCGCTTCCAGCTGGCGTTCTGGTCCTGCTGGCATTCCAGCCCCGTGACAAAGTCAACAAAGAGCTTGGCGTTTTCCGGATTGGGGCAGTCCTTCATGATGGCAACGCCGTCCGGCACCGCGCTGTTCTGGGCGGGGTACACAAAGGCGACGTCCGGGTTGTCCAGATAGAGGACGGCGGACTTTTCGATGGTGACGCCGATGGCGTATTCGCCGGCGGCAACCAGCTTATGGCAGTTGCCGGAGCTGTCCTGCACTTTGCCGTCCAGGTTCTGATAGAAGCGCTCCACAAAGTCCCATCCGCCGCCATCGGGGCCGCCCTGGGCCAGAATCATGGTGCACAGCTGGGTGTAGGCGGAGCCGGACTTGGCGGGGGAGGCGAAGGCGATCTGGCCCTTCCACTTGGGGTTGAGCAGGTCTTCCCAGCTCTTGGGCACATCTTCCTCAGACACCATGGTTTTGTTGTAGAAAAGCACCATGGGCAGGGGGGATTCGCCAATCCACAGATCCTCCGCGTCCTTGAAGTCTTCCGCGATTACGTCATCATTGGCGCAGACATAGGGCTGGAAATAAGGCTTAAAGGCAGCCAGTGAGTCCGCGCCGCCGCCCCAGAGGACGTCCGCCAGCGGATTTTCACTTTCCGCCGCCACGCGCTGGAGCAATTCGCCCGTGCCGGCGGCGATGTATTCCACCTTGATGTCCGGATAGGCTTCCTGGAACATGGCAAGGCCAGCCTGCAGCGGATCCGCGTCATGAGGTGAATAAACCACCAGGGACCCTGCCGCCATCGCCGAGGTGAAGGAGAAGGCCAAAAGCAGTGTCAAAGCCAGGATTACGAGTTTCTTCATTGTGAGGTCCTCCTTTAGTGTTATGAAATTACTTTTGCCGAGAATACTCCGCAACTGTATTCAGTTTAATGCCGGGTCTTGAAAATGTCAATCCCGGCTTTGACGAATCAAGGTATCTATATACATTTCAAACTGCGCCACATCCGCCTGGGCCTTGGGCATGGTGGAGGCTTCCGCATACAGGCGCAACAGGGGCTCGGTGCCGGAGAAGCGGCAGGCGACGAAGCTGCCGTCTGAGAAATATACCTTGCAGCCGTCCAGGTAGGAGATCTGCTGGATCTGCCGGGGGAAGGCCGGCAGGTTGCGCTTTTCCATCAGGTCGGTTTCCACCAGTTCCCTTTCCTCAGGGGAGAGGGCCAAACTTTCCTCCGCCGTGTAGTGGGGGCCAAGCTTTGCGTACAGCTCGCCCATCATTTCAGAGGGGCTTTTGCGAAGCGCGCAGAGGGCTTCCACCAAAAGAGCGGCGGCATAGACCGAATCCTTGCCGTGGATGTGGCCCCGGACGGTGAGGCCGCCGGAGGACTCGCCCCCCAGCACGGCGTTGGTCTCCTCGATCTTCCGGGAGATGTGCTTAAAGCCCACCGGCACCTCATGGCATTCCTCGCCAAAGGATTCCGCCAGCCTGTCCAGCATGTGGGTGGTGGTGAGGTTGCGCACCACCGGCCCCCGCCAGCCCCGGTGCTCATGGAGGTAGTAGTACAACAGCACCAGAATCTCATTGGCGCTGATATAGCGGCCGCTGCGGTCGATGACGCCCAGGCGGTCGCCGTCCCCGTCAAAGGCGATGCCCAGGTCATAGCCCCGGGCGGGCACCTTTTGGCGCAGCTCGCTGAGGCTGCCCTCGCTGGGGGCGGGGGTGTAGCCGCCGAAATAGGCGTCCCGATCAAAATTGATGTGGTCCACGGTGCAGCGGGCGGTGTAGAGCAGCACCATCAGGGGATAGGCGCCGGAGCCGTGCATGGGGTCAAAGAGGATGCGGGGCCCGCGCTTGCGGATAAGATCCATGCGGATTTGGGACTGGATGCTGTCAATAAAGGCGTTGAAGGGGTTTTTCAGATAGACGACCAGGCCCTTTTCCTCCGCCTGGGAAAAGGGAAGGTTTTGGGGCTGTCTGCCCTGCCGGGCGGCCTTGTTGATCAGGGCTTCCAGGCGGTCTGTCACCTCCACCGGCGCGTCCCGGCCGCCGGCCACAATCAGCTTGATGCCGTTGTAGGTGGCGGGGTTGTGGCTGGCGGTGACCTGGATGCCGTAAAACAGCTTATCGGCCTTGACCGTGTGCATCACCAGGGGTGTTGGGGCGGTGCGGTTCATAAACCACACCGTGATGCCGTTGGCGCACAGGGTTTCCGCGATCCAGCAGGCCGCGTCAAAGGAGAGGAAGCGGCGGTCAAAGCCTATCATCACGGGCCGGTCCTGCTGATGATCCTCAAGAATCATGTCCGCCAGGCCCTGGGCCACCCGGCAGATATTGTCAAAGATGAAGTCCCTGCCGATAAGGCCCCGCCAGCCGCCTGTTCCAAACGCTATCATGATATCAATGCCCCTGTCTGTGTTATAGATAACCGAACCGATTATAGCATAAGGAAGGCGGGGGAAGGGGCGGAATGCTTTCTTGAATTAACCCTTATTTTGCATTATGATATGGGCAGGGTTCAAGGCAGAATAATCAGGCGGGGAGGCAGGCATGTCAAAGAATTATCGCGCGGAGTTGGTGGGCGTGTTTGGGGACCCGGTGGACGAAAACCCCACGGGCGTCATGGAGGAAGCCGCCTTTGAAGCTTTAGGGCTGCCTTTTCGCTACCTCACCATCCGGGTGAGGCGGGAGGAGCTGCCGGGGGCGATTGCGGGGCTGCGGGCCTTTAACATGCGGGGCATCAACCTGACCATCCCCCACAAAATCGCTGTGATCCCGCACCTGGATGAGCTGACGGAAGCGGCGGAGATCATCGGCGCTGTGAACACCGTGATCAACGAAGGCGGCCGTCTCATCGGGGAAAACACGGACGGCAAGGGGATGCTGGAATCCTTCGCTGAAAACGGCTGTGAGGTCAAAAATAAACACCTGGTGATTCTGGGGGCTGGCGGCGCTGCCCGGGCCATCGCGGTGGAGGCGGCGCTGGCGGGCGCCGGGCAGGTTACCATCCTCAACCGCACCCTGAAAAAGGCCCGGGAGCTTTCGGAGATGATCGCCAACCGCACCGGCGTCCCCTCAGAGGGGCTCCCCCTTTTGCCCGAGGTCCGGGTGCCTGAAGGGACGGACGTTCTGGTCAACGCCACCTCCATCGGCCTGTACCCGGATACGGGCAGCCGGCCGGATATTGACTATGACAGCATCACCCCCGGCATGGTGGTGACGGACGTGGTGTTCAACGACCCCAACACCCGGTTTTTACAGGCGGCAGAAAAGCGGGGTGCGCGCACCATCAATGGCCTGGGCATGCTGGTGAACCAGGGCGCGGTGAACTTTAAGCTCTGGACGGGCAAAGACGCCCCCAAGGCGCTGATGGAGCGCACCCTGCGCGGAGAATTCGGGCTTGACTGATCATATGACGCGGCAGCCTTTTAGCGCCGCTGGGAGGGCAGATGCTGCATTTTAATGATGTTGACCTGGTGGTGCTGGATGGGCGGAGCCTTACGCTTAAGGGCGTGGTGGCCGCGGCCCGGCACCGGGCGCGTGTGGAGATAGCGCCGGAGGCCCTTGCCCGCATGGAAAAGGCCCGGGCCCAGGTGGAAGAAATCCTGAAGAGGGGCCTGCCGGTGTATGGCATCAACACCGGCTTTGGAGCCTTCAGCCAGGTGACGATCTCCCAGGATCAGGGGGATTTATTGCAGGCCAACCTGGTGATGAGCCACGCGGTGGGCCGCGGTGAGCCGCTGCCTGAGGACAGCGTCCGGGGCATGCTGCTGCTGCGGGCTAACGCCTTATGCCAGGGGCATTCGGGCATCCGGCCCCAGGTGGTTCAGTTGCTGGCGGATATGTTAAACGCCGGGGTTCACCCGGTGATCCCGGAGCAGGGCTCCCTTGGGGCCTCCGGCGATCTGGCGCCATTGGCCCACATGGCCCTGGTGCTGATGGGCCGGGGAGAGGCCTTCTATCAGGGGAAACGGATGCCGGGGGCGGAGGCGCTTTTGGCAGCGGGGCTTCGGCCCCTTGCGCTTAAGGCCAAGGAAGGCCTGGCCCTTATCAACGGCACCCAGATGATGGGCGCGGTGGGGGGCCTGGCCCTGGCGGATGCCCTGAGGGCCGCCCGGTTGGCGGACATCACGGCCAGCCTCACCCTGGAGGCGCTTCAGGGGCTGTCCGCGGCTTTTGACCCGCGCATTCACGCCCTAAGGCCCCATCCGGGCCAGGCGCTGGTGGCCAGGAATATCCTGGCCCTTACTGAGGGAAGCGAGCTGGTGGACCGGGCCCGCCTCCCGCGGGTGCAGGACGCCTATTCCCTGCGCTGCATTCCCCAGGTCCACGGGGCGGCGCGGGACGCGCTGGATCATGTGCGTCAGGTGCTTGAGCGGGAGTTTAACGCGGTGACGGACAACCCCCTCCTGTTTCCGGAGGAAGGGGAGGTGCTGTCCGGGGGCAACTTCCACGGGGAGCCCCTGGCCCTGGCGCTTGATTATCTGGGCATTGCCACGGCGGAGCTGGCCAGCATTTCCGAGCGGCGCCTGGAGCGGATGGTGAACCCGCAGCTAAGCTGCGGCCTGCCCGCCTTTCTGGTGGAGGAAGGGGGGCTTAACTCCGGCATGATGATCGTGCAGTATACCGCCGCCGCCCTGGTCAGCGAAAACAAAGTGCTGGCCCACCCCGCCAGCGTGGACTCCATCCCCTCCTCCGCCAACCAGGAGGACCATGTGTCCATGGGGGCCCACGCCGCCCGCAAGGCGCGGAAAATCGCGGACAACACCCTGGCGGTTTTGGCTTATGAGCTGTTGGCGGCCGCCCAGGCGGTGGCGCTGCGGGGCGGCAGGCCCTCCCCCTTTCACCGGGAGCTGCTGGCGCTTATCCGGGGCCGGGTTCCCTTTCTGCGGGAGGACCGGGAGCTGCGCTATGATCTGGAAGCCATGGAGGCCTTAATCAGGCAAAACGCCATCCTGGAGCTTGCCTCCCGGATGGCGCCTGCCTTTGAATAAGCGGGATTCACTTATTCTGTGCCACTATCTCTCCTTTTTTAAGGACGGTGCGGGCCAGGTTGCTGCCAAAGCGGTAGCAGAGAAAGTCCAGGTCCGGCGCGTCCCAGATCACCAGGTCCGCCTGCTTGCCGGGCTCCAGGCTGCCGATCTCCTCCGCCAGACCGATGGCCGCCGCGGCGTTCAGGGTGACGGCGCTTAGGATTTCCTCCGGCGTCATTTTGTATTTTAGGGAAGCCAAGTTGATGCATAGCTGAAGGTTCAGCCCCGGGCAGCTGCCGGGGTTGAAGTCCGTGGCCACCGCCACGGGCACGCCCGCGGCAATCAGCGCCCGGGCCGGGGCATAGGCCTTGTCCAGGTAAAAGCTGGTGGCGGGCAGCAGGCAGGCGATGGTGCCGCCTTTGGCCAGGGCGCTGATGCCCTCAGGGGTGATGGCGATCAAATGCTCCGCCGAGACAGCGCCCAGCTCCCCCGCCAATTGGCTTGCGCCAATGGCCTCTATTTCATCCGCATGGATTTTAAGCCCCAGGCCGTGCCGCCTTGCCGCCAGCAGAATCTCCCGGGATTCTTCGGCTGAAAAGACGTCGCGCTCACAGAAGATATCGCAGTATTCCGCCAGCTGCCCTTGTGCTGTGGCGGGGATGATCTCATTCATCAACAGGTCCATAAAGCTCCGGCGGTTATCCCGGTATTCCTCCGGCACCGCGTGGGCCGCCATCAGGGTGGACACCAGCTGCATAGGGCCTTTGCGGTTTAGGGCCGCCGTTACCTCCAGCTGCTTGATCTCATCTTGAAGGTTTAAGCCATAGCCGCTTTTGGCCTCACAGGTGGTGGTGCCCAGGCGCAGCATCTCGTCAAGCGCTGCCTGGGCCTTTTCCGCCAAGTCCTGCGGGCTGGCGGCCCGGGTTTGCCGCACGGTGGACAGGATGCCGCCGCCCTGTGCCAGGATATCAAGATAGGGGACGCCCGCCAGCTTCATCTGCATCTCGTGGGCGCGCCAGCCGCCAAATACCAGGTGGGTGTGGGCGTCCACCAGCCCCGGGGTGACCAGGCTGCCTTTGGCGTCAATCACCCGGGCGCACTCCAGCAGGCTTTTGGGCACCCGTCCGGTTTCTACCTGGCTGATGCGGCCGTTTTGGAGCAGCACATGGGCGTTTTCGATTTTCTCGATCTGTCCCTGGGCCTCCCCCGCCAGGGCCTGATGGCCCCTGGGGCTGGCCAAGAGGCCGATGTTTACGATCAGCGTTTTAGTCATGGGAACAGCCCGTCCAGAATATCTTCGTCCGGCTGGCTGGGCAGGGTGATATGGTCGCTTTTGGCGTTGGCCTGGTTATAGGCAGCCGCGGTGTCCAGCGCGTTTTCATTCAGCGCCCAGGAGCGCCTGGCCACCCCCACCATCACATCCCAGGGCATGGCCATTTCAAGGATGCGGTCCACCCGCGGGCTGCCGTCCAGCACCATGCCAAAGCCGCCGTTGATGGCCTTGCCGATGCCCACGCCGCCCCCGTTGTGCAGCGCCACCATGCTCATGCCCCGGGCGGCGTTGCCCGCAAAGCACTGGGTGGCCATGTCCGCCATGATGTTGGAGCCGTCCCTGATGTTGCTGGTTTCCCTAAAGGGGGAATCCGTACCGCCGGTGTCGTGGTGGTCCCGGCCCAGCATCACCGGGCCGATCTCCCCCTCCCGGACCATCTGGTTAAACCGCAGGGCGATGTCCCGGCGGCCCTCCGCATCCTGATAGAGGATGCGGCACTGGGTGCCCACTACCAGGTGGTTTTTGTCCGCGTCCCTGACCCAGGCCCAGTTGTCCCGGTCCTGATAGCGCCTGTTGGGGTCGATCAGGGCCATGGCGGCCTGGTCGGTTTTTAGCAGGTCCTCCCGTTTGCCGCTCAGGCAGCACCAGCGGAAGGGGCCATAGCCATAGTCAAACAGCTGGGGGCCCAAGATGTCCTCCACATAGCTGGGGAAGACAAAGCCGTCCAGGTCGTTTTCCCCGTTGCGGCAGACCCCGGTTTCCCCGGCGTCATACACCGCTTTTAAAAAGCTGTTGCCATAGTCAAAGAAATAGCATCCGGCCTGGCTGTGGCGCTGGATCAGCTGATAATGCAGGCGCAGGCTGCTGTCCACCCGCTGTTTGAACTGCTCCGGGTCCTCCCTTAGCATGGCGGTGCGCGATGCAAAATCCAGGCCCTGGGGGCAATAGCCGCCCTGATAGGGGGCATGGCAGCTGGTTTGATCGCTCATCAGGTCCACCTTGATGCCCGCCTTAAGCAGATAGGCCAACAGGTCGATGATGTTGCCGTGATAGGCCACCGCGCAGGGGCTGCCCGCCTCCTGGTGCTTTAGGGCCGTGGCCACAGCCTCCTGAAGGGAATCGGTGCGGCTGCTGACCCAGCCCTGGTCAAGCCGCGTCTGGATGCGGGAATCATCCACCTCCGCGATGATGGAAGCGGCGCCGGCGATCACCGCCGCCTTGCCCTGGGCGCCGCTCATGCCGCCCAGCCCGGAGGACACAAACAGCTTCCCCGCCAGGTTGCTCTCTTTGGGCACCCCCAGCTTTAGCCGCCCGGCGTTGAGCAGGGTGCTAAAGGTGCCGTGCACGATGCCCTGAGGGCCGATGTACATCATGCCCCCCGCCGTCATTTGCCCGTAGTTGGCCACCCCCAGGGCAGCACCCCGGTTGAACTGCTCCTGGTTGTCAAACTGGCCCACCATCAGCCCGTTGGTGATAATCAGCCGGGGGGCCAGGTCATGGCTTTTAAACAGCCCCAGGGGGTGGCCGGACATCAGCGCCAGGGTCTGCTCCCGGGTGAGGCGCTGGAGGTAATATTTGATGAGGTGGTACTGCATCCAATTCTGGCAAACCTGCCCGGTCTCCCCATAGGTGACAAGCTCATAGGGGTAAAGGGCCACCTGGGGGTCCAGGTTATTGTCCAGCATCACCTGGATGGCCTGGCCCTCCAGGCAGGCGCCGGGGTATTCCGTTAGGGGCCTGCCCCGCAAGGGTTCCCCTGGCATAAAGCGATAGCCGTATATACGCCCCCGGGTGTTCAGCTCCTCCAAAAACTCTTTCGCCATCTGGGCATGATGTTTTTTTGGCAGGTAGCGCAGGGCGTTTTTCACCGCCTGGCGCTTATCTTTCTCACTGAGCCGCGCTTCCCGCCTGGGGGCCCGGCGCACGGCGGGGTCAAAGAGGGGCGGCTGGGGCAAATGGTCAAACAGGAGATCTATCGGGTTTTGCATCATGCGTCTCCCCGGGCGGCGGCCGCGGTGATAGCTTCCCGCTCCAGCTGGTGGGCCTCTTTTTCCAGCCGGTCACAGGCTGTGGTCATCTCCGCTCTGAAGGCCTCGTCCTTAATGCCCCCCAGGTTGATGCGCACATTGCTCACCGCGCCCAGGATGGCGGTGCGGGCCAGCATCGCGCCCACCAGGGCATCGGAATAGGTGTTCAAATTGCCCCGGGCGACCGTCGCCACCGCCAGTTTCAGCACCGCATGGGCGTCCTTTGCGGCGCAGAGGGGCACGGTGCAGGCCTCCTTAAGGCCTGCCTGCATCGCCTCCTGCCGGGTTTTGATCTCTTCCTCCGTGCCTTTGGGAAGCCGCAGGGCCTTCATGTAGCCGTCAAAGGAGAGGCTGTCCCGCTGGATATCTTCCAGCAGCCGCAGCCTGAGGGCCTCCGCCTCCTGGTCGATTGACCGCATCTCCTCCTCCACCGGGGCATACTTCTCTTTTCCCTGGGTGAGCTTTGCCACCATGCCGGTTAAGGCGGCGGCAAAGGCCCCCGCCAGGGCGGACACGCTGCCGCCGCCGGGCACCGGCGCGTCAGAAGCGGTCAGATCGCAAAGCTGCGCCACGGTCATGTGCTTCAAATCCTGCATGGGTTCCCTCCTTTATAGCTGCGTTTCCAGCACCTGCTCCGGCTTGAAGTTCTCAATCTGCAGGTAATATTCCGCGCAGTCCACCAGGGCCTGCATGGGGGCTAAGCCGATGAGTTCGCTGCCCACAATATTGGCCCCGTAGCGCGCGGCCTCCCGCTTGACCATTTCAAACACACGGAAGAGGCTGGACTGGGTGTAATCGGTGAGGTTCATGGACACCTGGGCCAGCTGCCGCTCCTGAAGCATCACGCCCATGGCCTTGACATAGCGAAGCCCGCCCCCGGAGTGGCGGACCACCCTGGCGATGGCCTTGGCGATGTCCAAATCGTCGGTTGAGAGGTTGATGTTAAAGGCGATCAGGGGCATCCGGGCGCCGATGGCGGTGACGCCGCCGGTGGGGTGGATGGTGGCGGGGCCAAAATCCGGCTGCCAGGCCGGGTCCCTCATCTTTTCGGCCATGCCCTCAAAGCCGCCCCGGCGGATATCGCTGAGGTTCTCCCGGTTGGGGCGCGTGGCGCTCTTTTCATAGAGGAAGGAAGGCTGGCCAAAGCGGGCGGCGATCTGCTCCGCCACCTTGCGGGCCAGCTGATCCGCTTCCTCTATATCGCAGCCGCGGATAGGGATGAAAGGAATCACGTCCACCGCGCCCATGCGGGGGTGCTGCCCCTCGTGCCGGGTGAGGTCGATATGCTCAAGCGCCACGCCTGCTGAGTCAATCACTGCCGCGCCCAGGGCCTCCGGCTCCCCCAGGGCGGTGATGACGCAGCGGTTATGGTCCTTATCCGCGCTGTAGTCCAGCAGCTTGACATTTTCCCGGTTGCGGAAACAATCCGCGATCTTTTCCAAAATCCGCATATCCCGGCCTTCCGAATAATTGGGGACAGTTTCGATGATTTTGTCCATAATTTCTCCTCGCTTGAGTTTTCTGGCCTTTTCTTGACCATTCTACCCGAAAAAGCCCTGAAAGTCATGGTGAAGTTCTTTGGATTAATGCTTGACTAAAAAGCGCGCGATGTGGTATATTCATCGGGCACCCCTTTTGGGGGAGCGGGGACCTTGAAAACGATACAGAGAAGAGAAGCGAAGAACGACAGTTGATTCTTTGAGCGAATTAGCCGGCTGGAAGATGAGCGGAAGCGGAAGGGACGGGGCGCGAGTCCTGGAT
>Ga0123335_1004129_pt1 | contig 19228 bp, 18 predicted proteins | sample BiotimSIPDNA_2_FD_89707 | JGI IMG/M metagenome (GOLD analysis project Ga0123335, IMG submission 89707) | Anaerobic biogas reactor microbial communites from Washington, USA - Biogas_R2 time_0 SIP DNA | ecosystem: Engineered > Bioreactor > Anaerobic > Unclassified | place: Washington, USA...
AAAATAAAAGGTTGAATTCTTTGGAAAGATGCGGATATTCCAAAACCCGAAATTTCAAATTCCAAACATTCAAGAATGAAAGCATTCATAACAGGAGGTGCAGGATTTATAGGCAGCAATCTAGCCGACAGATTGATTAAGGATGGACATAAAGTTGTTGTGTATGATAATTTTTCAACGGGCCAGGTCGAATTTACAGAGCACCATCAGCAAAACCCTGCCTATACAATAATTGAAGGCGATGTACTCGACAAGACTGATCTTACAAGGGCTATGCGTGCCTGCGATTTTGTTTTTCACTTCCAGGCCAATGCCGATGTAAGAGGAGGCATTACGAACACCCTCATTGATGTGGAGCAAAACATTATGGGGACCCACAGTGTACTGGAAGCTATGAGGTTTAACGATATTAAATACATTGCATTTGCCAGTTCAGCGACCATTTACGGCGAACCAGAAAAATTTCCCACTCCTGAAGATATAGCACCTGTGCAGACCTCCCTCTATGGCGCATCAAAATATTCGGCAGAAGCACTGATACAATCCTATTGTGAATATTATGATATGAAAAGCTGGATCTTCCGTTTCGTATCTTTCATGGGGCCCCGTTACACACATGGTGTGATCTTCGATTTTATGAAAAAACTGAAAGCCGACCCGAAAAGGCTGCACATTATGGGCGATGGGACCCAGCGCAAATCATACCTGCACGTTTTTGATGGTATCAATGCAATACTCATGGCCATAAAAAAGAGCCATCATAAAACCAATATTTTCAACCTGGGAAACAAAGAATGGATCAATGTCCGTGATCTTGCCGATCTGGTATGTAAACTCATGGAACTGAAAAATGTGGAATATACCTTCGAAGGCGGGATCCGTGGATGGAAAGGCGACTCCCCGTTTGTACATCTCGACATTTCCAGAATCTGCAGCTTAGGCTGGTCTCCGAAATATTCCGTAAAAGAAACCATTAGCGATACAGTTAAATTCCTTCAGGAAAACGAAGACCTTCTCTATACAAGGAAATAATCCGGGTTTTTCCCAACAAAATTTTAAAAAAAGTTCTTTTAGACTGGCAACCTTTTTGCTATATCATTGTCTATAGAATAACAAAAACCTGTTGGCATGATTGCGACTGTAAATAAAAGTGTGGAATTTAACTTACTAAGATTCAACTTTGTAGAGTTTGTTATGGATCTTCTGGAAAAGCTTGTGCGCCATTACTAATCTGTGTTGAACCTGTAGCCGACGCCATGAATATTCCGAATGGAGATACTTGTGCCGGAGGCAAATATTTTTCGTATGCGTGAGATAAAGACATCCAGGCTGCGGCCAAGAAAATAATCATCGTCGCCCCATACTGTTTTAAGGATTTCCTCACGTCTGATGACCCGGTTACAATTCTCGAAGAGAAATTTCATCAGTTCATTTTCCCGCTGGGTAAGATCAATTTTCTTGTTGTTTACAATAATAATTTGTTCATCGTAATGGTACTGCACATTGCCGATGGTAAACCTTTCTTTGTTCTGGCCACCGTAAACCCTGCTTCTTTTCAGAAACACCCCGATACGTAATGCGAGTTCATCGACGCTGAAGGGTTTGGTGATATAATCGTCACCGCCAAGCGACAGACCTTTTATCTTATCCTCAGGAAGTGACTTTGCCGATAAAAACAACACCGGCACATCAGCATCTTCTTTTCTGATGGCTTTGGCAAGAGTATAACCATCCATATGCGGGAGCATAATATCAATGATACACAACCTGAATTTATCTCTTCTGAAATATTCGAGCGCCTCCAGACCGTCCTTCGCATGTACCACCTCGTAACCTTTCATCTGCAGGTTATCCTTGGTGAGAAAAGCTATCGTCTCATCATCTTCAACATATAATATTTTTACTTTTTGTTCCGGAGACATTTATGTTTGGTTTTTAAAAAGTTTTATAACCAGAACGATATCAGTTCCAACACCCATATTACTTTTAATTTGTATTTTCCATCCGTGCATGCGGGCAACCTGCTTTACATAATAAAGTCCAAGACCAAAACCTTTTACATTGTGAATATCTCCGGAGGGTACCCTGTAAAACTTTTTAAAAATCTTTTTCAAATCAGATTTACTGATGCCAATACCCTCATCTGAAATTTCGAGCACCGCTTTACCCTCACTTATATCCAGGGAAATCCTTACAGATGTATCAGGATTACTGTATTTTAAAGCATTATCAATAATACTGCCCAATGCATTGATCGTATGAATTTCATCGGCAAAAATCTTTACGGGCTTATCAGGTTTCTGTAATATTATCTTCCTTCCGGTATTAATATAACTTGTAACCAATGTATCAAGAATTGTTGCCAGGTCAATTACATGCATATTTACCGATGTGGACTTCTTTTCGCTGACAGATAGCTGCAAAATCCTCTCCACCTGCCTGTTCAGGTGATTGTTTTGCATAGCAATGATCTTGCAATACTTGCTCAGTTTTTCATCACCTTTTACGGTTTCGGAATTGATGATAAAATCGAGGGCTATTTTGCTGGCTGTTAACGGAGTTTTAAATTCGTGGGCCATATTATTGACAAAATCACGCTGAAGTTCAGAAAATCTTTTTTGCCGGAGCAGCATAAAAACAACGTAAATGAAGAAAACCAGAATGATGAGTGAAACGATGGTAAGTACCACCCAGATTTTCTGCCCTGCAAAGATATAATTTGCCTGGTGAGGAAACCTGATGCCAAAATAGTAGACCAGTCCGGGGTATTTTGGCAGCAGGGTATCAACTTCTGCGCTGAAAGCCACATCGGAATGCCGCACATAGTTACCATAAACCATGCGGTCGGTTTCACAATCATATATGCCATATTCAAAATCAGCAGATATACCGGCATTCCTGAGTTCCTTTTTCAGATAATACTCCAGGATTTCAGCATTGATATCGTTGTTAACATCTACCACATAATAATCGTTAGAAACTTTTTTCACAGGCCCGCTTTCAGGCGAACTCCCTTCCCTGTAACCATACATTTTGCGCATCACATCAAACAAGGCCACCTGGATGGTCTGGGAAAATTTCTTCTGATTTTCATCGAAGACCATTTGTAAAAGATAGATCTGAATAACGACATTGCTTATGATAATTACCATTCCCGTCAACAAAAACCACCTGAGAAATTTAGATTTCATCTGCGAAAAATAGTTAAACTGTGCCTGTAAATATAATGCGTTAACAATTCATTAAGAATTCTTTGAACTCTGTTAACAGAAAATCATCATAAAATCGCACAACTTTGAAATACAATACAAAAAACAAAAGCATGAAAAAATTAATAATGGTCACTCTTATAACGGTGATAACTTTGCCCTGCATTTTCGCACAGAAAAATAATCCTGCAGTAAATGAAACAGCAGGCGTATCAACAATTTTATGGGAAAAACAGCACATTGATTTAGGCTACATTGCCCTTAACAAGCCGGTAACCGCAACTTACAAATTCACCAACAACAGTGACAAACCTGTTGTTGTCGAGGAAGTCAATGCTTCCTGTGGATGCACAGCCGCCAGACACAGCGATGCACCAATTGCCCCGGGAGAAAGTTCAGAAATAAAAGTAACATATAATGCGGCCCGCGCAGGAGTTTTCCAGAAGTCGGTTCGGGTAAAAATATCCGGAACGGACCAGGTTTCGGTACTGAACATATCGGGAACAGTAGAATAAACTAACAGGAATAGTTATATTAAGCTAGTCTGGCAAAATCAGGGTGTGCCCTTTTCCCCACCCTGAAACAGGAAGATAATAATTGCATGAAGATTGGTAACGGACCAATCTCTTTTTTTTATTTTTACCCTTATAAACTACATATCGGACCTTTTATGAAAGTCAACTACAAATTTCTGGCTGTTTTTGTATTAATGGCAGGATGCAGTCAAAGTAAAAAAGATGAAACGGCTATATGTATGGTAAACCGTGCTCCTCTTTACGAAACTGCAGATGTGATGAATCCATCTGATAAAGATTTGATATTGGGAGAAGAGATCACTATTGCAGATAAAGATTTTGAGAGAAAAAATGATAATGAATTTGTATTTATCACACTTTCCGATGGGTCCGCAAAGTGGACGGCGAAAAGAAATCTTCTCCCCGGGGCCATACCTGCTGCAGTTATCCGAAATACCAAAACCTATAGAGAGACGGACACCAGTGTACTATCGGCATTATTTCATCTGGCCGAATTTGTTGCAATTACTGAAACAAAAGATGAGTTTGCTAAAATTACCAGTGTCGGAAAGGAAAAATCCGGCTGGACACTGAAAACCAATATCAGTGCGCAGGATCATGATGTTGAAATCGCCGTTCTCGCACAAGAGGAATTACTTGATAAAAACCATAGGATAATTGATCAGTTACTCCCAAACTTTTTAACCATAGTACCCGACAAACAATCTTTACTTGCCAGAGAGCTTCAGAAACAGTTGGATTTTGAAGTAAGCGATGCCATTGAAGAATCTATCAGACAATATGAAAGTAATCAGGGAGGCTATAATCAATAAATGCTTCTCAATGCATTGTGCCTGTTCTTATCCAATAAGGATTGATTTCAATTGATAAACACTGCACCGTTCTTACAACTACGATATCGAAAAATCAATAGAAAAACCCATATCCTTTCAACTAATTTTAACCGGTTTTGTTACTTATCAGAATACCCTGAGATATAAATTATTTTCAGTGTTTTTTAACAGTCCTGACCCCATTTTCCAAAACTGTCTGTTTTTCCAAAAAACCAGACAATAATTAGATCTTAATAATTACGCCTATGAAAAATATGATACCCCTGATTTATACTTCAGTATGGATATTCCTTATATCCTGCGAGAAAAACGATGACGGTTTTAATACAGACCGGATTGTATCATATACAGTAGAGTATGTTGACGGAAGCGACTCCGATGTAAAATATGGTTTTACATACGATGGCAATAACCTTATAGAAGTAACCAGAGATTTTAAGGTAGATGGTGAATGGACTTTCTATTCAAAAATCGGTATTACTTATGAAGGAGAAAATGCAATAAAAACATGGTATGAGGTCATTGATGGTAACTTAGTTGCTAATGAGAAAGCAGAATATATATTCGCTAATGGCATCGAACAGAAAGTAACCTATTATACTTATTTTGAAAATGTGTGGAAAAAACTCTCGGAATGGCAATATGTTTATAATGAAGGGGATTTACTGTCCTATCAATATTTCAATGACCGTAGGCTTAGCGGCGACATGGTATTAAGGGGAGAGGGAGATTTCCTCTATGAAAACGGGAGACTCTTGGAATACAAATATACCCGTATAGATCCGAGAAGCGGGCAAAAGCCTGTTTATAAGATTCAGCTTATTTACAATGATGAGAAGATCTCAGGCTGGATAGATTATATTTCATATACAGATGATGAATGGCTGCCTGATACCAGATGCGATTACACCTATCATGATAATATGGTGACAAGGCTAACTTATTTCGACTGGTCATTTAATTCTGAAAGCTGGTGGGAATACAAAGACATAATTTTCATATATGATTTAAATGGAAATTTAATCAAGGCTACCGATAGTTATGGTAAAGTTTTTTCGTACATCTACGAAAAAGGCAAAGGCAACACCAGATCATTCTGGTATCCTCCTGAAAATCTGGTTTATGGTGATCCGGCAATTAAAGGTGCATCAGAAAATATTAACTGGACAGACAAAAATTTACTAATGTATCTTCGCTGATTTTTTTCTGATAGCCCATCAGATTTATTTCAAAACAATCAGAAATTATTTTGTCAGCATTCTGATGCTGAGAGGAAACGACGTGTCAATTTTATTAACCTGTATTCTGATTATTAAGAAGAGGTTGCATCAAAAGTCATTTTCTCTGTGGTACTTTCTCTGATCATTCAGTGAAGCTCTATGTCAGAATATTTTATACATTAAACAATAAGAAGAGCTTGTCACAGAGCAGAACAGGATGACTCTTAATACAACCTATTTAATCAAAACAGAAACTTTCAGCCTTTATTGAACAATACAAATTTTGGAGCCTGTATATTCCTCACCTGTAATCCTGTAAATGTAAACACCGGGCTGCACATATTCTTCCAGGTCAATATGAAGGATGTGGACCCCTGCATGATAATATCCGGAAAATGATTTAATGATTTTTCCTTGAAGGTCAGTCAATTCAAAGATAAGCTCACCACCAGACGGAAGATTAAGTTCAATATCTGTATACTCTGTGAATGGGTTTGGACGGTTCTGGCCGAGACAGAATTCTTCCCGTTTTGCATCAGAAATGGCGTCAGGATTTGAACAGGTAAAATGCCATTCATCCGACCAAAGGCTGTTACCGGCAGAATTTGAGGCCATTACACGCCAATAGTAGGTGGTCCCGACAGTAAGGCCTGTGATATCCATCGAAGTTTCAGCAGAAGAACCATCAATCATAGGACTGCTAAAATCTGAGTCATCATCAACCTGAATCAGATATAATGTTGCTGTCGGACTGGCATTCCAGCTTAAATGAACAGAGGCAGGTTGATCAGAATCTTCGTTCACAGGAGCAGAAAGAACAGGTATGTCTGGCGGCCCGATCCAGACCCTGGTGATACAGTATTCATTATCAACTTCACTAGTTTCAGGAATTATGTCGAATAAATCCACGATCTGACAGATCTCATGTTCTCCCTCCGTGAATACCAACTCAATGGATTCCGCATGGTAGCCGCCTTCCAGAAGTCCGCCATCGTAAGAAAATAAACCAGCTGCCGTTTCGCCGCCGTCGACAGAATACCAAAGATCCAGGCTTAAACCAGCCGGTATAACACTTTCCGTATTCGTAACGGCAATTTTTAAGTAGGTAGAGGTATTGGCGTATAAAACATCAGCTTCCTCAAAAGAGCCTGAAGAGTGGTTGACAACAATTGCATTGTCCCAGCCTTCGGGAGTGCTAATACAGGAAAGGTTCGGATCGCTGGCTTCCCAGTATATTGTGAGAGAAGCAGAAATAAACCTTCCCTCTCCACCGAAACCATTCTCATCATCAACGAGAACAGAAAAAATCTGGTCGGCACTTTCTCCGTTGAAAATGTCAGTATATCCGTCCAGATCGATATCGGTATCATCCTCTGTATCATCATCATTCCCGTCGTCGGTATGCGAGGCAAGGGTTCCCTCCCTGTCCCACAGGGTGAATGTAGTGCCTTCCGAATAAAATTCAATCACATAATCGGATGGATAAAAATTCGATTCGAATTCGTTATCATCGACAACAATTGAATAATGAACATTGGTGATCTCGGCATCGGGAGGTACATCCGGGTCGTCCCATAACCAAAGGTATAATCCACCATCAGAAATCTCTTCTTCCTGATATCGGGAAAGTGTAAAGTGTCCCTCCCATTTAGCTGATTTGAGAGGATCAGAAGAGTTTAAATCCTGGCCGACTACCAGCAAAGACTTCGGGAAACCCGAAATCATCATTATCGAAAAGAGAACAAAAAGTAATTTCTTTTCGGTTTTAAAGTTTAAATGTCTCATAAGTTTTGTCTTTAGTTTAGTCTGTTACTGGAAATCATAAATAAAAATAAAGGCTGGAAAACCTACAGACAAAAACTTGTGCTGAGTAACGGCAGGAAGGGACAGCGTGTATATTCTGTGGGACGATTAATAAACAGATACTTTTAAAGTACGATTTTAAGTCTTTCTTTCAGAGGTTCCACAAAGGCCCTTCCCAGGGGAATTTCTATCTTACCAATAACAACTGCCACATATTCAATGGCTGATATGTGCTTCATATTTACAGCATATGAGCGGTGCACCTGCATAAAAATATCAGATGGTAATTTATCAAGGAAATCCCTGAGCGTAGAACGTATCAGGTGCATCTTATCAGGACAATGTAGTTCTACATAGTTCCTTTCCGCTTTAATCCACTGCAATTCGTCGAACCTGATCTTTACAAGAAGGTGATCTTTTTTAACAAATATACTATCGTCCAGGATGGCATTATTCTTTTCCTCCAGGCTCCTGGATTCTGTCTTGCCCACCCTTGATCTTAAATAATTCGAAAATGCAATTTCAATGGATGTATAAAGGTCTTCTCTTTCATAAGGTTTTATCAGATATCCGTCGGGGTTAACTTTTTTAGCTCTTTCAACTGTTTGTTTATCTGCATGGCTCGTCAGAAAGATAAGCGGTAAATTATATTTTTTCCTGATATATTCTGCCAGTTCAATACCGTCTTTTTCACCTTTAAGGCGAATATCAACCAGCATCATATCCGGGAGTCCGGATTCCATGAGCTCTATAGCTTTTTCGTATGTTTTAGCAATTCCTGTAACATGGTATCCGAGAGCATTAAGTTGTATCCTGATATCCTCAGCAATAATAAGCTCATCTTCAACAATCATAATCCTGATACTTGCCATAACATTGCAGGGTTAAAACCTATGATAAGGAATAATCAACATGCTGCCATTAAATCAATTGCAAATTATAATTCTTATCTATGAAAAGCAAATAAATGTCAAATGAATTTAACCGTATGTAAATCAGTATTTAAAAAGGTTTTATGTTCATGTTGGTTTTTTCTAAATTGCAAAAATTTTAATAATCTGTAACGTGATCATCCAAACCAGATCTTATCCCCGCGCAGCACTTATCGGTAATCCTTCAGATGGTTACTATGGTAAAACTATTGCATTCCTTTTCAGTAATTTTTCTGCAGATATAACCTTATTCCAGACACCTGAGCTCGAAATCCAGCCTGAAAAATTTGACCTCACGAAATTTGACAGCGTGGAAGAACTGGTGAAGGATGTTAACCTGCACGGATATTATGGTGGCATGCGATTGCTGAAAGCCACCATCAAGGTTTTCTATGACTATTGTAAAGAATGCAGCATCAAACTCGATCACAGAAATTTTACCATCCGCTATAAATCTACAATCCCGCATACCCTGGGGCTCGCAGGTTCGAGTGCCATTATTACAGCAGGTATGAAAGCCATGATGTCGTTTTATGGTATTGCCATACCGAAACCATTGCTTGCCAATCTTGTACTTTCCGTTGAAACCGAAGAACTTAAAATAGGGGCCGGACTGCAGGACAGGGTTGCTCAGGCTTATGAAACCCCTATATTTATGGATTTCGATAAGAAGTACATGAATAAACAAGGCTTCGGGAATTATATTCCCATCAATGTCAAACAATTTCCGTTAATGTATATTGCCTATCGCACCGATCAGTCGTCGGGGTCTGAAATTGTACATAACGACCTTCGGGCGCGTTATAACTACAAGGAACCTGAGGTACTTAACGCTATGAAGGAATGGGCCGGACTGGCAGAAAAAGCAAGAAAATGCCTTGAGTCGGGGGATTTTAGTGAAATTCCGGAGCTAATGAATAGAAACTTTGACCTTCGCAGGTCGATACTGAAAATCAGTAAGGAAAATATTGAGATGGTAGAGGCTGCACGGTCGGCAGGAGCCAGCGCAAAATTTACCGGTTCAGGCGGAGCTATTATAGGTACATATAAAGACGACGCCATGTTCTCAAAATTGAAAAAAGTGCTTTCAAAAAAGGGAATTGAAGTATTAAAACCAGAAATTGTTAATCACTAATACCGTTTAATCACAATGATCAGAAAAGCAGTTATTCCGGCAGCGGGTTTTGGAACCCGGTTTTTACCCATAACCAAATCTCAGCCGAAAGAAATGATACCCATTGTTGATACACCAACCATACAGTATGTTGTTGAAGAAGCTGTTAATTCCGGAATCACCGACATACTTATGATCATTGGAAAAGGGAAAAGAGCTATCGAGGAGCATTTTGACAGGAGTTTCGAACTCGAAAATATGCTGATTGAAAAGAACAAAACCAAAGAACTTGAAGAAATAAGAAATATAACCCGCATTGCCAATATTCATTTCGTATGGCAGAAAGAGATGAATGGTCTGGGTGATGCGATCAGATATGCAAAATATCACGTCGGTAGTGAACCTTTCGCTGTTCTGCTCGGTGATACAGTGATCGAAGGTAAGGATAAACCAATTACACGGCAACTAAAGGATGTGTATGAACGATACAAGAGTTCGGTAGTGGCACTTGAAGAGGTTGAACCGGAATATGTGAGCAGATATGGTATTATCGATGGAAGCGAACTTGCAAAAAATGTATGGCAGGCTAAAGGTTTTATCGAAAAGCCAAAACCTGAAAATGCTCCATCGCACCTTGCCATTGCCAGCCGTTATATTTTTACCCCTGAAATTTTTGAATACCTTGAAAAAATACCAAGGGGAATCAATAATGAAGTTCAGCTTACCGACGCCATGCGCGAAATGGTAAAAAAGTATGCCATGTACGGACTGAAATTTGAAGGGAAACGCTACGATGTTGGCAATAAACTCGATTTCATCAAAACCAATATTGAATTTGGATTGAAAAACAAGGAAATCGGAAAAGAATTGAAGGCATACCTGAAGGAGCTGGGAACAAGGCTTTAAAAATATATCTCGCAGGCCAGCAAATCAGCGGGAAATATTAAAAAAGAACAATTCGCGCAGATTTGCGCAGATTGAAAACCGCAGATTTGCGCAAAATGGAAGACTACTGTTATATTTGGTTTTTTCTGCGATAATCTGCGAAACGATCAGCGAAGATCTGCGTGAAAAAAAATGTCTCGCAGATGCCCGCAGATTGAAAACCGCAGATTCGCGCAAAATGGAAGACTACTGTTATATTTGGTTTTTTCTGCGATAATCTGCGAAACGATCAGCAAAGATCTGAGATAAATATCTGCGTAAATCTGCGGGAAAAAAATCAATACCATCTGAACATTTTCAGGCCGGCCGTAAAGAAAATGATGCCTCCGGCAAAAAGAATGACAGAGGGCAGCATGATCTGCTGGAAGCCTGCCCCTTCAATGAATATGCTTCGCATGCCATCGGCAACAAGTGTTAACGGCAGTTGCCGGATAAAAGGAATCATCCCTTCAGGGAAATTATGATAACTGAAGAATATACCTGAAAGGATCATCATCGGCATTACTACAACGTTGATGAGCCCGTTGCCGATTTCAGTTTTTGTGGTACGGCTGGAAATGAAAAATGCCAGACCTGAGAAACCAATATTTCCTGCAATAAATATGGTAAGCAATGCAGGTATGCTCCCCTGAATTGAAATATGGAATACAAGCCATGCAAATAAAACCAGCAGCAGCGCTTCCACGAAGTTCATCATCATGCGTATCGTCATGAATGAGACCAGAAAAGATGATTTGCTCATGGGAGTTGCTACCATACGACGCAACAGCTTTTTCGAACGTTTTTCTATAATTCCGTAGCTGATGCCCCACATAGTCGACATCATCACACCCATGGCAAGCAAACCGGGAATCAGAAAATCTATATAGCGGGTACCTCGCAACGTCATCGGGCTGATATTTGCCGTATTTTCGATCACTACATTTTCACCCTTTCCAAAATATTTCGACAGTTTGAGATAATTCAGCTGGGCATCAGGATTCATTGGGTCGAACCTGTATTCGATCTCACCCTCATTCTCAGCCACGATCACATTAACCAATCCCCGTTTCAGGGCAACCATAGCTTCGTCAGGTTCCATCATGTAAAAACGCATAAATGTGTTACCCATTTTTTCATTCCTGATGGTAAGCTGATAAGAATCCTCCCCTGTGCTGTCGGCATAAGTTTTAAGAATTTCTCTCACGTTGCTGTTGCTTTCCCCTTTAAGCACTGCCACTTTACGCAGCGTATCCTGCTTACGTGTAAATGCAATCCCCAACGCCAGCGACATAAGTATCGGGAACAGAATTCCCCAGAACAATACTCCGGGCTCACGCAGTATCTCTTTCAGATGAGATACCAGCAGCGTAGGCAACTGATTATATTTTTTTGAATCATTCATGCAGATGCCGGCCGGTTAGTGTGATAAAGAGATCATCAAGTGAAATCCTGCGGCTTATAAAACTGTTGAGTTGGAGATTACGCGAATTAAGCTGGTTTATGAATTCAGGTATCTCTCTGCCAAGGTTCCTCAATTCGATAGAACCTTTGCCTGAAGCCATGTCCCATTTTACCGGAAAAGGAAACCCCTTCAATTTGTTTGTATCCGTGATACCGCCGTTTTTTAAGGTAAACTCAACGATATTTTTGTCTTTCTCGTCCTGCAAAAGCTGCCCTATGGTCCCCTCTTTAAGGATCGTACCATGGTCGAGGATGATAATATAATCGCAGAGCTGCTCAGCTTCTTCCATATAATGAGTAGTGAGGATGAGCGCTGTGCCTGAGTTCTTCTTCAAACTAACAAGAATATTCCATACCTCCCTTCGTGCTGTAGGATCGAGACCTGTTGTAGGCTCATCAAGAAGCAGGATTTTGGGCTGGTTCAAAAGAGCAATCCCAAGTGCCAGTCTCTGGCGCTGTCCGCCTGACAGATTTACCACCCACGATTTTCGCTTCTCCTCCAGGCCAATAATCTCAATGACCTCATCCACACGTCTTCTGCCGAGTCCGTAAAAACTTGCAAAAAGTGCAAGGGTTTCACGTACATTGAGCTTGTCGACAAATCTTGTTTCCTGAAGCGACAATCCGATGATATGATGGATCTTATCGTCATCGCTGCCCCATTTTTTCCCATCAATGATGATCTCACCCTTGTCAGGATGCTGAATGCCCTCGATCATTTCAACCATGGTTGTCTTTCCTGCTCCGTTAGGTCCAAGGAGCGCAAGAAATTCGCCTTCTTTTACCCTGAAAGACAATCCATTGACTGCATGGACATTCTTAAAAGATTTATGAACATCTATAACCCTGATAAGGGGTAGCATAGGTCTCATTAATTTTAAACAAAGGTATTAACATCTGATTAAAAACGAAGTTCAATAGATGAACTTAATCTCTGCCGTATTCACCTTGTTTGCGGAATCGATACTGATATGATAAAAGCAGCTTATGTTAAAATGAAAGGCCGGAGTAACCCACCGGCAGTGAAATTATAGTTTTGCAAAATCGATATGATAATGATCATCATGCAGTTTGTTGATTCTTTCAGGCAGATGGTTCACAAAATATATCCCTGACTTTTTCAGCTCATCACCATAACTGCAACGGTAAATCTCATCTTTGAGGTTTGTTTCAAGGATCACTTTCCCGATACGGTATCCCTTTCTTCCGGCCGCTTCATTTAATGTTAAAATGTGCCTCGCCATTTTTTCGAAGTCAATTTCAATTTTACTATTGGATCCCTTTTTCCCATCTTCATCAAACTGCATCGCATACCTGAAAATACCAAAGTGGTCGAAGCGTTTTATGGATTCTCCGTTTTTTTTCAGCGGTGTCATAAAGTCGATGCTGACACCATTCTGGTGCGTACGGTGCGGAAAAGATCGTCCTCCCCTTTTTCGCGAGCATTCCATGATCCTGAATGTATATCCATCATCTGACTCTTCAAGCTTTGCATAACTCTCAATTACTATATCGTAAATATCGGAATGGACATAGCACCTGCCAAGAATATAATAATCAAGAAGGCTGAAGTACCTGAAATTCTTCCCCTGATAAGGCAATTTGTATCCATTGACTAGTTTCCCTTTTCCCTCAGTACCCAGGGATACACTTTCACCTGAATTTTTATGAAAAACCTGTGGAAGTGAGGGAAAAATAACAACAACAAGGATAAGAAGAACCAGAATGAATTTACGCATCATCATTCATTTAGTATAATAACGTTGCCGAGGTATCAAATATTTTTTTAATGGCCCGTATCCTGCACTGCAAATACGATCCGTTTTCTAAAGCTTATTCACCCTTTTCCCTGCAAGTTTGGGCAGGTAGTTGTTTCCATCAGTATACCTGAGATGGAATTTCAATGTATTGATCTTCCACTTATTGTTGTCGTTAATGAGCCTGGCTTCATAGCTGCCCACATGAATACGCTATCAAACAATATTTCTATTCAGATAAAAAAAAGGAACTTAAATAAACTATCCTTTATTCAACTGAAAATTTTTAGGTAAATTAGATAAAAGAGAAACTACTAATTCCATATGAAGCAAGACTTACATGTTTATCTTGAAAACGGGAAAGTAAAAATCTACTATTTCACCCTGGTTTTCGGATTGACAGGTTATATCCTTGATGTTATATCATTTTTAGAATCACCGCTTGTTCTTTATAACAATCTTGTAACTATATTCATCACCGTTTCAGCACTTGCATTATACCTTTTCAGAAAATCAAATTTCAAATTGAGTTATGGAATTATGGTGTATGCAGGCATTTTGAACATGTTTACTGGCACCATTGCTGACCCATGGTCGGAGCAGGGTTTAAGTTTTTTCCTTCGCGATTCTCTGTTTGTTATGGTAGGTCTTACCCTCTCTGCCCTGGTAGTGAATAAAATACATGCACTGATAGTGGGAGGCATATTTCTGGCATATACACTGATTTATGCAATAGTGGCACAAAATGTATTCCTGAAGAATAGTCTTTATATTATTTTCATTTTTGTAGGCATCTTCTCCTATATTGTATACTATGTGGTGCTCATCATTGAAAAATCGCTGCACGACCTGGAAGTAAGAAGACGAACCATCGAAACACAAAATCACAAAGTTAAGAGGATCAATACCCTTTTAATGGAGAACCAGCAGCAGATAGAGGAACAAACTGAAGAACTGGGAAACAAATCGAAAAAATTGGAGCAGCAATCGGTTTTGCTCCATCATAAAAATGGTGAGCTTGACAATCTGGTCAGGATGAAAGACAAATTTATCTCCATAATAGCGCACGATCTGAAAAATCCATTAAATGTGATCATGGGTTTTAGTGATTTACTTTACCAGAAATATGATTCCTTAAGCGAAGAAAAAAAGAAGAACTATATAGAGAACCTGAAGAAAACGGCAGATAACACCTGCAATTTGCTTCAGAATTTACTTCAGTGGGCCAATGCAAAGTCCGGGAATATGGACTTTAAGCCCCAACGTGTTTCTTTACTAACCCTGGTTGAGGAAAATATCAGGCTAATGCAGGAAGCTGCCCAACAAAAGGATATCACCCTGGCATTTCAGTGCGGTAAAGATATTTACATCTATGCAGATGCTAACATGATCAATACAGTGATCCGGAACCTGCTGACAAATGGTATTAAATTTACCAGTAAAGGAGGTGAGATCAGGATTATCTGTTCAAGAATGGATAGTATCGTCCAGGTAATAATAAAAGATAATGGTATCGGTATGGAGGAGGAAAAAATCAGGACGCTTTTCACGATCAACAAAGGGCGGAGCATACCAGGCACTGCAGGTGAATCAGGTTCAGGTTTGGGTCTGCTTATCTGCAAGGAGTTCATCGAAAAAAATGAAGGGACCATTGAAGTTGTCAGTAAACCAGGTGAGGGCAGTACTTTTATATTCTCCCTGCCAGCTGCAGGAGCAGAGGTTAATGACGAATCATGATACTATCAGATTAGTTCGGCTAACCTCCTTACACAACCACAGGTTATATGTGTTGCCACCAGTCTGATAAATCTCGGGAAATCTATAAATGCAGAATGATCAGCTTTATCCGAAATAGTCCTGAAAACGATAAATGGAACCTGATGTTCTACAGCTACCTGCGCAACCGCAGCCCCTTCCATCTCAATGCAAAGTAATCCCGGAAGGAGCTTCCTGAGTTTTTCAACAGTTTCGGAAGAAGCAATGAACTGATCTCCGCTGCCTATCAGTCCTTTAACGATTTTCGGTTTACCCATTCCAAAGGTTTTCAGCTTTTGTGCTGGGATATCAACCGGCATGTCGAGGCTGACATAATTTTCAGCAGCCATCACAGCCTTTTCAACAAGATCTTCGGGCGGAATGAGAAACTGTTTGCCCAGCAGGGGTATCTCGAACCTTTTAAATCCGGAAAGAACACTCACATCCATATCGTGCTGGACCAGACTATCTGCAACTACCACATCGCCGATGTTGAGAGAAGGTTCAATAGCACCGGCTACACCCGTAAAGATCAATAACTCAGCATTAAACCTGTCGGTCAGAATGGTTGCTGTTGAAGCGGCCGCCACCTTACCCATCCTCGAAAAAACAAGCACCACATCATGTCCCTTCATGGTTCCGGTAATAAAATCCCTGCCGCCAATCGTGGTAATCTTCTTATCTGCAATTACAGGTACAAGGCTTTCAATTTCCTGGGGCATAGCGCCCATGATACCGATTTTCATAACTAACTATGTTCCGCTTATTTTCTCATTCTGATTTTCATGCAATCCTGCCCAGCTATAATCCCGGTTTTTTAATCTGGCAGAATCTGTTCTGAATGTATTCCGGTATTAATTTTTCAAGATTATTTGAAATATTTACTCTCTGATTTATTCCTTCAATAACAATTCTTTCCTGCTCTCCCCTCCCCTTCTCATCACCATTCTTACAAAAATATTACGCCACAGGCCCAGACCATAGGCAATAAGAAGCTCAATGGCGGTTATGATGCTTAACAGACCTACGTACAAACTTTTGTTTCTTGCCGATGCATCGATGAAAACCGCCAGCATATAGAGTAAGAATCCGGCTGTAAATATCAGAAACAATGGCTTATATATAAACAGAAAGCCAATACCAAAGATAATGCCCAGCACGAAAAAAGCGGGGAGCATATGGACGGGCTTCAGGGCATCACCGTGCCTCAGATGCAGGTCAATACGGCCTTTGCCATGGAAATAAAGTTGTCTGAAGAATTTGTAGAACGAAGCTTTTCTTCGGTGGTAAACAAAGGCTTCAGGGATGAGGGCAGTAGTATAACCAGCTTTTTGCAGCCGCATGCTCAGGTCGATGTCCTCGGCCACCTGCATGCCGCTATAGCCGCCTACTTTAAAAAATGCTTCCCTCCTGATGCCCATATTAAAACCACGGAGCTGGAACTTACCAATATGCCTTTTCTTCCCCCTGATTCCTCCTGTAGTGAGCATCGATGTCATGGCGTAGTTCACCGCTTTCTGAAAGGGTGAAAATGTCTCATCTGCAGCATCAGGACCTCCGCAGGCATCAACCTCAGGGTGGCTTTTCAGGAAATCATCCACCTTATTGAAATAATCAGGGGGCACCACACAATCGGAATCGATAAAAATGAGGAAATCGCCATTGGCTTTTTCACAGCCCAGGTTCCTTGATTCACTGGCACCAAGGCCCTTGTGATGGTGATAAAACAATGCAAGGCTTTCCTTATATTTCGTTACTACAGGATGAAGAATATCGTCCGGACTGCCATCCACAATAATTACCTCGAAAGACTTCAGGTTTTGCAGGACCATGCTTTCGAGAAAGTTCTCAACCTCGTCGGGCCGGCCGAAAGTTGGCAGGATAACAGAATAGAACATGTCAGAATTCTTCTTCAATAAGGTACCTGTTGCGGTCGGCAGAGCTGCGGGAGATAAGTTCGCCCAAAAAGCCCGACAGGAAAAGGAACGACCCTATGATCATGCTGGTAAGGCCGATATAAAAATACGCACTGCTGGTAACCAGGGGCGCCAGAACATTGTGCCGCACGGCCATGATCTTGTTGATCCCCAGTATAGCCGCCATGGCGAAACCAATAATGAACATAAGCGTACCTAGGGTACCGAAAAGGTGCATGGGACGCTTGCCATATTTCGATATGAACATTACGGAGAGCAGGTCGAGAGGGCCGCGCATAAACCTTTCCATGCCAAATTTTGTGTAGCCGTATTTTCTTTCCTGATGTTGCACAACACGCTCGCCGATTTTTTTAAAACCAGCCCATTTCGAAAGCACAGGAATGTAACGGTGCATATCACCATATATTTCAACACTTTTCACGACCCTCCTTTTATAAGCCTTGATACCACAGTTGAAATCATGCAATTTAATGCCACTGATTATCCTGACCGTGAAGTTGTAAAACTTGCTGGGAATGTTTTTGGTGAACAGGGGATCGTAGCGTTTCTTTTTCCACCCGGATATCAGATCATAGTCGCCCTCTTTCATCATTTTATAAAAACCGGGGATTTCTTCAGGAGAATCCTGCAGGTCGGCATCCATGGTGATGACAATATCACCTTTCACAACCTGAAAACCTGTATGTAGCGCGGCAGATTTACCGAAATTTCTTCTGAACCTGATACCGCGAAGATCAGGATAGGTATTCCGCATACCTGAAATAACCTCCCAACTGTTGTCAGTGCTGCCATCGTCGATAAGGATGATTTCACCGGAAAGTTTGTTTTCTTTAAGCACTTTATGGATCCACGAAACAAGTTCGGAGAGGGAATCAGCTTCGTTGAAAAGGGGTATAACAATTGAAATATCCATTATACAATTTTTTTTCCGCTAAGGGAATTGGGCGTAAAAATACAGAAAAATGTAACAATCCCGGATTACTTCTTTTTCTTTATAAAAAATCAACAAAAGTTTAATATTTTTGCCGCCCGGGGTAAGTCTTGTACGGCCAGCTCCTGCTGAACCCCCCCAGGACCGGAAGGTAGCAAGGGTAGGCGGTTGTAGCGGCGCGATGCAAGTAGCTTACCCCCTTTTTTTGTCGCAGCGTGCAAGTTTGATCAGGTCTGTGATAAGATGAAGTTTTTCGTTCATGGGACCATGCCTTGGAATATTTCCGAAATATAGCTTTTTTACCGCAATATGGAAATTTATTCGGAAACAGGTGTCAAATGAAAAACCAGTACTTTTTGACTATCTGTTACTGCTCACCTTTCACCGTTCATTATTCACTATTCTCCTTTTTACTTCCCGCGAGTGGTTTTACCCTCCACCTCATCATATTTGATATAATAATAAAGATCAATATATCAGGTTATTGTGCAGTTGCGAAGTAGGATAATTCTATAACTCATAGAACCTGATATTTTTTTGTTATTTACGACGTTTGGTGGTTTCAGAATAATTTTGTAAACTGCATTTGAAGAGACGAAAGTAAATCTTAAGTACGTTCGAGGTGTTTTCCAAAATTGAAGGTGATCATACATTTTATAATTTATTAGTAATATCTAAAACAACTACACTATGATAACGCATCCAATATTGGAACTTCTTCTAAGGCATTCAGATATGTTTACTCTTATAATCTTGTTCAGCTGTCAGATGAACACCAAAAAGAAAATATATCAAAACTTGATAGCTCATTGG